>ERZ826220.84-NODE-84-length-118035-cov-6.291727_pt1 | contig 118035 bp, 108 predicted proteins | sample MGYA00519927_ERZ826220 | MGnify/ENA primary metagenome ERZ826220 (study PRJEB31778, sample SAMEA3449225) | human gut metagenome | biome: human gut; feature: human-associated habitat; material: faeces | place: United Kingdom | collected 2010/2012 ... | reverse complement strand
GATTCGAACTCCCGACCTTCTGGTCCGTAGCCAGACGCTCTATCCAGCTGAGCTATCAGCGCATACAGGCAAATTTTTGACTGCCATAGTATAATATCATATCTTGAGAATAAAATCAAGTGTTATTTTTTATTTTTTTAATTTTTTTAAAGCTGCCGATCGGTGCATTGCTATTTACTTTTTTGCTTTCGTATTGTATAATGCTTCTGAAGGTGATGTTTTTGCAGTACAGAGAAGACGGCAACAATATATATTCAAGCTCGGGCAGACGCAATACGCCGCAGCGTTATGAGGATATTTCTTCGGTTTCAAAGCCTCGCAGATCAAAAGGCAAGCGCCGCAAAAAAAGGCGTGTGCTGAAAAATCTGCTGATTGCAGTGATCTGCCTGCTGACAGCGGCATGCGCGGGATTTTATCTCTATGCCTACAGGCTGATAAATACAGTCAAGCGCACTCCGCTTGATAAGAACGACATAGGCATAAACTCCGAAGAGCCGCAGGTGTACGAAAATGTGCGCAACATAGCGCTTTTGGGGCTTGACTCAAGGCAGGATAACAATGTAGGCCGCAGCGACGCGATAGTAATTCTGACGGTCGATAAGGCGCATAACAAGCTGAAGCTGACCTCAATTGCCAGAGACACCTATGTCGCAATCGAGGGGCATTCAAAGGACAAGCTTACCCACGCCTATGCCTACGGCAAATCGCAGCTGGCGGTGAAGACCCTTAATCAGAATTTCAATTTGGAAATAAGCGACTATGTAACCATGAACTTTTTCGGGCTTGCGCGGGTTATAGATTACATAAACGGCGTTACCGTTAATGTGACGGAGGCGGAAAAAAACGAGCTGAACCGAAATATTTTCCCGGAAATGCGCTCGCTTAAGATGGAGTGTCCCGACATTGCCTCTGCAGGAGAGCAAACACTCAACGGCGCACAGGCGGTATGCTATGCGAGAATACGGCATATTGACAGTGATGTTCAGCGCGGCAACCGCCAAAAGACAGTGCTTATGGCGATGTTCAACAAGGCAAAGAGCCTGGGCGCTTTAAAGCTGCCGCAGTTTGCGCAGATGTTTTTGAAGGAATGCGAAACCTCGCTTTCAGCAAACGATATTATTTCACTGGGCTCGTGGGGGCTGATTTCGTCCCCCGAGTTTGAACAGCTGAGCGTTCCGAACGAAAGCATACCCTCTTCGGGGAAAATAATCAAAGGCGTATGGTACTATGTATACGATCTTGAAACCGCAAAAAACAATATTAAGGACTTTATATTGGAAGAAAACAGTTATTCGGCGCAGAAGGCGGACGGCGGCACTGCCGAATAACGGGCTTGAGGTGATTGCTTGAAAAGACATATTGTTATTTCCGACCCCGACAGACAGAACGCGCGGCTTTTAAAGGCGCTGCTTTCAAAGGCGGGCTATGAGCTTTCATACTCTGCCGACCCTGCAATTTGCCGTGCCGAAATTTCGGCAAATCCGCCGGATATTCTTATCACCGATCCGCTTTATCCCTCTTCCGACGGCAGAAGACTCATAAAAGCAGCCCTGGACGCCGGCTGCGGTGCGGTAATCGCCGTATCGGCAGCAGCGGGTGAACGCGCCGTGACCGATGTTTTGGATGCCGGTGCGGACGATTTTATCCGCAAGCCGTTTCTGTCGGGCGAGCTTTTGGCTCGGGTGCGAGCCTGCGTTCGCCGGATTGAGGCGCTTGAAGAGGCGCGCGGCGAGAGCGTTTCTGCGGTCTATTTAAGCGGCGGGCTGAAGGTGGAGTTTAACAGCCGCCGAGTTACGGTGGACGGCGCAGAGGTGCACCTTACGAAAAACGAATTCAAAATTCTCGCACTGCTGTGCAGATATTCCGGCCGTGTGGTGACCGGCAATCATATAATAAAAACCGTATGGGGCGCCGGAATTGCCGACGGCAGCGGAATTTTAAGGGTAAATATAGCCAATCTGCGCAAAAAGATTGAACGCGATTCATCAAGCCCGATTTACTTATTTACCGAAAGCGGCGTCGGCTACAGAATGGCGGAATCCGAAGCGGAGCTTACTTCATAAAAATGTAATCAAAGCAGCGGCTCTGTGCCATGGAAACATAGTCGTCTCCCGCTATTATAACATGGTCGAGCAGCTTTGCATTGATATTTTTAAGGGTTCTGTCTATCAGCTCGGTTATTTTTATGTCCTCCTCGCTCGGCAGCGCCACGCCGCCCGGGTGATTGTGCGCAATGGCAACGCATACCGCTCTTCTCTTGAGTACGACCTCCACGATATCACGCACGGACACCGTCACCTCGGATACATTTCCGCTTGAGAGAACATCATACCCCAGCACCTTGCCCGAGGCATTGAGTGAAAGCATTGAGAATACCTCTTTATCATAGCCGAAATATTTGCCCAAAAGATACTGCGATATGTCATCAATGTCTTTAAGCACCTTATCTGCCGAGTTTTTCTCGCTCGAATAAATTCTTGCCACAGGGAGAATAAGCTTTAAAAGCGATACCGAAACCTTGCTTATTCCCTTTACCTGCATAAGCTGCTCCGCAGGTGCGTCGAGTATGCCGGATATCGATCCGAAGCGTTCCAAAAGCGCGTGCGCGGTTTCATTTGTGTCCTTTTGCGGTATAGAGTGAAAAAGGATATATTCAACCACCTTGTGCGGCGGTGTTGATTCACTGATTCCCTTAAACAAAAACTCATCTCTCACCCTGTCGCGGTGACCGCTGTGAACACTTTTTGCCAATTATAACACTCCTTCCGGATTATCCGATATCATAACACATTATACAATATATTCTTCAAGATTCAAGAGGCTTTCCTATGAAAATTTTTACCGTAACCAAAAACGATGCGTCCCAGCGGCTGGACAGGTTCATAACCAAAAACTGCCCTGAGCTGCCTGCTGCTTTAATGTTTAAATACATAAGGATCAAAAGAATAAAGGTCAACGGAAAACGCGCGCAGATAAACACCAGGCTTTCCGAGGGCGATACCGTAGAGGCGTATATAAACGATGAATTTTTAAAACAAAAAGCGCCGAAGTACGACTTTATGTCAGCCCCGGCAAGACTTAACATTGTTTATGAGGACGAAAACATTCTGCTGGCGGATAAGCCGCAGGGTCTGCTAGTCCACCCGGACAAAAACGAATACGGAGATACTCTCATAGCGAGGATACAACGCTACCTTTACGAAAAGGGCGAATACCGCCCCGATGATGAAAACAGCTTCCGCCCCGCACTTGCGAACCGCATTGACAGGAACACCGGCGGAATAGTAATAGCGGCAAAAAACGCCGCTGCGCTCCGCGTGCTGTGCGATAAAATAAAATCCCGCGAAATAGAAAAGCACTATCTCGCGGTGGTTCACGGTATTCCCGAAAAAAAAGAAGCGACCTTGGAGGGCTTTCTTGAAAAAAATGCCGAGCAAAATCGCGTTTACCTTAAAAATAAAAAAACCGATTCCTCGCTCACAATAAAAACACGCTACCGCGTTATAGCGAGCAAAAACAGACTGTCCCTAATAGAAATAGACCTGCTCACAGGAAGAACGCACCAAATAAGGGCGCACATGGCGTCTATCGGTCATCCGCTTTTGGGAGACGGCAAATACGGCAAGCTCGGCGGCGATAAAAAGGCAGGCTTTTCGCGCCAGGCGCTTTATTCCTACCGCCTGAAATTCGCCTTCACCTCCGACGCAGAGCCGTTAAATTACCTGAACGGCAAGGAATTCAAGGTGCATGAGGTCTGGTTTGCCGAACAGCTTTTCCCGGAGCACACAGCCGGGCTGATTCAAAAGCCGTGATTTGCAGGGAAAACCCTTACTCCTTACAAATTAAAAGCTTGCCTTGCGGACACCGGAGGTCTTTACCACGCGCAGTCTGCGGCGGCGAATAAGGCAGGCAATTCGCTTTTCAAAGGCAACGAGCCTGTCCTCATGGAATATTCCCCAAAGAACGGCGGCAAGCATTGCAAACTCAAAAACTGTTCTTAAAATCATAGCGGGATTCATATTTTTCTCCTTTCGAACAAATGTTCGATATCTGTATTATAACCTTTGATTCGACATTTGTCAAGCTTTTTTTCTTTATTTTACGAACATTATTTTACAACAGCATCTGTCCAATAAACGGGACAGATGCTGTGATTTTTTTGCTTGACATTATAAATATATCTGTTATAATATAATAAACTGTCTCATATGAGACAAAAACATTGAGGTATCTTATGTCGGATTACAAAGGTTTGTTTTTGCTCGCCGGCTTATCCGAAGAGGAAAAAAAGAAAATAATTTCCTGTCTGCCTAGGGCTGTGAAATTCAAAAAGGGTGAAACGGTTTATTCGCCCGAAAGCTTTCGCCGCGCCGTCGGTTTTGTGAAATCAGGCTTGGTGACTGCGGTTACGAACAATTCGCAGCAAAGCATTATGAAGCGTATTCCCGCAGGCTCCTGCTTCGGGGCGGCGGCGGTTTTCGGCACTGCCGATGCATATGTCAGCACCGTTACGGCGGCGGAGGACACGGAAATATGCTTTATAACCGAGGAAATGTTGGCTTCGCTCTTTGAAAAGCATCCGCATGCGGCAATAAACTATATTGCCTTTTTATCCGACAGAATAAGATTTCTCAATGCCAGAATCAGCGTTATTTCCTGCTCCGACGCGGAGAACACAGTGCTTAAATACCTCACTCTTTCCGCCGACGGAAACGGATACGCTGCCATTCCCAAAAGTATGACCGAGCTTGCAAGCATGCTCGGACTCGGCAGAGCAAGCCTTTACCGCAGCCTTGAGTCGCTTGAAAAGCGCGGGATTATTATAAGGGAAAATAACAGGATAAAGGTGACAGAAAAATGAAAAAAATTATCAGTTTGCTTATGGCTGCGGCTATGGTGTTCTCGTTTGCCGCCTGCGGCACGAAGAATGAAAGCAGCGAGCCGCAGAGCTCGGCTTCTTCCGTAAGCTCCACACCCGAAAAGCTTGACACTGCCTGCAATGTATTTGCGCTCAACGGGCCTACCGGCATAGGACTGGCTCCGCTTATGAAAAAGGCGGAGGATAAAACAGGCAGACTCAACTACACTATTTCAACCGTAGGCAGCAATGATGAGATCGTTGCCAAGCTCACAAACGGCGAAGCGGACATTGCCGCAATAGCCACAAACCTCGCCTCCACCCTTTACAAAAAGACCGATAAAGGTATAAAGGTACTTGCGGCTAATACTTTAGGCGTTCTTTGCCTTGTAACAAAAGGTGAAGAAATAACCGACATTAAATCGTTAAAGGGCAAGACCGTATATGCTACGGGTCAGGGCGCAAACCCCGAATACATAATAAATTATATATTTGAAAAGAACGGCTTGAAGGTTGGAACAGACGTTACTCTTAACTTTGTTTCACAGCCGACCGAGCTTGTTACCGCCTTTGCGCAGAATGAAAAGATAATCGCGGTTGCTCCCCAGCCGGTTGCCACAACCATTACCGTTAAGGCGCAGGGCTCGACCATCGCGCTCGATATGAACAAAGAGTGGGATAAGGTAAGCGATACAAAGCTTGTTATGGGATGCATAGTTGTTCGCAAGGAATATGCCGAGCAAAACCCCGACGCCGTTAAAATATTTATGGAGGAATATGAGGAATCGGTCAAATCGGTCAATTCAGACCCCGATACCGCCGCCTCTCTCTGCGAGAAATACGGTATAGTCGCAGCCGCCGCAATAGCCAAAAAGGCACTGCCCTACTGCAACATAGTATTTGAAGACGGAAAAGAGCTTAAAACCGACCTTTCGGCATATTTGAAGTTTCTCTTCGACGCCAACCCCAAGAGCATAGGCGGAACATTGCCGGATGATGCCTTCTATTATGAAGCAAAGTAGATTTAAAAATATTTTAAGGCGGGCTGCCGTGGCGCTTTTATGGCTTGCGGTATGGCAGCTCGCCGCTGCCGCCGTGGGCAAAGAATTGCTTATTCCTTACCCGCGCGCGGTTTTTTTAACATTGGCGGAGCTTGGAAAAACAGCCGAATTTTGGCGCGCCGTTCTGCTCACAATGTTAAGAATCACGGCAGGATATGTTTCGGGGCTTATTATCGGCTCGGTATGCGCGGTATTATCGGCTCGATTTCGCGTTTTCAGAGATTTTTTCGCGCCCATTCTGCACCTTATACGCGCAGTTCCCGTAGCTTCCTTTATAATTTTAGCGCTCGTATGGATAAAAAGTGCGTATTTGTCCGTTTTCATATCGTTTTTAATGGTTTTACCCATGATATGGTCAAATGTTGAAAACGGAATACGTAATCTCGATAACGGCTATGCCGAAATGGGCAGAGTCTTCGGACTTTCCCCGCTTAAAATTCTTTTTAAGATCAAGCTGCCGCTGATAATGCCTTCCTTTACGGCCGCGGCGGTGAACGCGCTGGGCTTTGCGTGGAAATCGGGTGTTGCGGCGGAGGTCATCTGCCGACCCGTAAATTCCATAGGCAGACTGCTGCAGGACGCAAAGCTGTATCTTGAAACGCCGCGCGTTTTCGCGCTTACGGCGGTGGTGGCGGCGCTGTCATTGCTTATTGAGCTTATAATTAAACGGCTGGCACGGAGGTATTTGAATGATAAAAATAAATGATCTTTCGTTTGCCTACGGTGAAAAGCAGATTTTCGGCGGCTTCTCTCTCGAAATTCCCGACGGCGCGCGAAGCTGCATTTTCGGCGGAAGCGGGTGCGGGAAAACAACCCTTTTGCGGCTGATAACGGGACTTGAAGAGCCTGCGGACGGCAGCATTGAAACGGGCGGCGTGCGCTTTTCCGCCGTTTTTCAGGAGGACAGGCTGCTGCCCTTTAAAACCGTGCTTGAAAATATAACCCTTATCGGCGCGGAAAAAGAAACCGCGCTTTATATGCTGGCGCAGCTGGGAATAGCGGAAGCTGCGGATAAATACCCGTCGGAGCTGTCTGGCGGAATGCGCCGCCGCGCCGCAATAGCCCGCGCGCTTTCAGCCGAATACGGCTGCCTTATATTGGATGAGCCGTTCGCGGGGCTTGATAAAGAAAATATCGAAAAAGCCGCAGCCCTCATATCCGAAAGCGTCGGGGAAAGAACCCTTATAGCGGTTACTCATTCAGAGCGCGAAGCAGAGCTGCTCGGCGCAAAAATAATCATGCTGTAATCGCCGCGATTATAGCCAGGGCCTCCGGCTAAGCCGGAGGCTTGAGTCACCCCGGAGGGGCGCGTTACATGCCCCATCAAGGGGTGCTGAAAAGGTTTGCCGACTGCATTGTTTTTTCAGCCACCCCCGAAGGGGCTGTTTTTATGCTTTCTTTCTATCTCAAAAAACAATTCAGATATAATAACGCGAGCAAGGCAGGGACTTTAGAATATTCGGAAGTTAACTTATCTTTTTATTGGGTCATATCTTTTTAGCACATGGATTTTTACGACGAAAGCACGCCTTTTTCGGTAAAAAAATTATCGCGGCAAAGCCGCTGCCGTAAGCTTCCCATTTTTCATATCAGCCCTCGGTTAACCAAAGGTTAATATGAAAAAGTTAATATCTGTTATAGAATATAATATATAAAGCGGCTGTTTTCGCCTCGAAAAAACAGCCGCGGCACACAGGGAGGGACACCGATGAAAAAAATTGCAATTGCGCTTATATCCGTTATAATATGCTGCGTACTTGTATCATGCGGCGAAAAAGGGACAACGGATACTTCGGGCGGAGATATTGCCGGACAGGATTGGCGCACAACGGGAATCGTGAGCGATTACGGCAGTATTACGCGCGGCGGCGTAAAAACCGATATTCTGATATGCGTTCACAAAAAGGACGCGGCTTTTTATTATGATTCCCCGTCTCAAATGCTTTTCGGTTCGGCGGAATATCCGATTGCCGTAAATGATCCGTTTAAGGCATACAGGAGCACGGATTTTTCGGATCTCAATGATGACGGGAACAGCGATGTCCGCATGACCTTTGAAATCGGCGGAGACATTACGGTGTTTGCATGGCTTTGGGACGATAAGAACGATACATTCGTCTTCTCCGAAGCGCTGTCGGATTCGGGCACGGCGGAGAAACAGTGAGGCAACGCTTATGAAAAAACACATCAGAACGCTTTCCCTGCTGCTGACAGCCGTACTCACGATTTCTCTTACAGGCTGCGGAAGCAGCGACGCCGACGGCGGCAAAGACCGCGGAAGCCTTATGGCAACGGAAGAGCTGTCCGGAGTATGGACTGACGAAGCCGGCAATATTCTGCGGCTCGACACGGTTGAAAGCACTTATACCTACCGCACCCGGTACGGCAGAATAGGCAGCGGCGTGCTCACCGCCGCAGAGGACGGTGAAAACGCGCCGCAGCTTGAATTTGGCGATTTTCTGTATGATTTTGAAGCGTCAGACGGCGGCTTCACACTCCGTTCGCAGGGCAGCGGCGGCGGTGAAAGTCTTGACGGCGCGCGCTTTACCCCGGGCGGAGAAATACCGGACATCCCGCTCGAAAAGCTTGGCGGAATGTGGCAGAACTGCGAAGGGGAAACACTTGTAATAGATACCTCCCGCATGCAATATATAGCCTGCTCAAAGGAAGCCATGAGCAGCGGCACTGTGGTCGACAAGCAGGACGGTAAGGGCGTCTACCTTTTTTTGAACGGCTTTGCTTACCCGAGGCTCGATGTCGGCGGCCGCAGCCTTGAGCTTTTTTTCACCGCCGGCGACACCCAAAGTCCCGACGGCAGCTTCAGCGGCGTATTTTATAAGGACGGGAAGGCGGACGAATACGCCGACATCGACAAAAAGGACTTTGTTTCCCAAGACGGTCATATGTGGTATTTTGACGGCGTGCAATATTACGCCCTGCCCGAGGGGTATACCGTAAAGGACGACGGCTTTGCCTATGACGAAAACGGAAATATGTTTGCCGCAGGCAAAAAAACAGCGCCCTACAATCCCGCAGACGATTGGGGAGAAGGCTGGGCGGAAAATTGGGAAGAGAAAAAATGATGAATAGCAAAAGCGTACATCAGACAGAAAAGCTTACCGACGCAGAGCTTTCAAAAAAGCCCGGGCGATATCAGTTTATCGAAGCGCCGCTCTCTTTTTGTGATCGTATTAGTCATTGCAGGCATCATAGCCTTAATATTCCGTAATATTGCGGCAGCGGGAATACTTATTTTCGCAGGCATACCGCAGAATTTCGACATGAGCGATATAGACGGCATGAGAAAATACTATGTGTCCTCTCTTGAACGCATGGGCAGCCTGCTTGATATTATCGAAAAGAGCCCGTCCTTTTTCGGGGACTGAGCTCTTTAATCAGTCCGAAGCACAGCCTCGAGCAAAATGCGGCTTTGATTACGGCGGAGATAAAGAAAACTCCGTAAACAATCCAGTCCATTCTGGTGAAAAGGGGACCTACCGTCACAGTGCTCACAGCGCCTGCCAGCGGAAACGGCAAACGCGCCGACATCCGCGCGCCGAAAAGCAACACACTTACGGTGCACGCGGCCGCCGTTACGACAAGACCCGCGCACAGCCCCGCAAGTCCCGCCGACAGGCGGGGCTTTTTTTCATTTATTACAAAATACGGCGGAATCAGCGCGGCAGGCAGCGATATTTCCGAGAAAAAATATGCAGCTCCGCCGTAGAGCTCCTTCAAATGCAAAAACGAGCCTATAGCTATGTTATCCGCTTCGAGATCCTTTGCGGTAAGCAAAAGGAAAAGCACAGCAGACACAGCAATAAGAGGCGCGGCAATTAACGAAAGCTTTAAAAGCACAATCCTGTTTTTCAGGGAAAGCACCGCAGCGGTGAAAAGAAAAATAAACGCCGCAATAAATTTGCCGCCGTCGGGCAGCAGAATTTTATCGGCAAAACCCGCAAACACAAGCAGGCAATGCGCACCGCTGCGTAGAGCGTAAACGGAAAGGATAAGCGCAAGCACCGTGAAAAGCACCTTTTTATATATTGCGCCGCCCGAAGAATATACACACAGAAAATGAGACGCAAGGAATATCAGCACCGCCGCTGCCGACGCTATTAAAAATCCCGGCAGCATTGCCTCTCCCCTATATTCCGACGGCAGATATATGATTGCGTCTCCTATTGTAACTACCGCCGCAAGGCAGGCGGAATGCATGGTGTAATCGACTTTTCTTATCATAGCTTACCTCCTGCCCGGCAATCGAAAACAGACCGAATTTGCGGCTTCGCGGCTTACAAGCCTTATAAGCCTGTCGTTTTCAAAAATCGCTATTCCCTCGTCTGCGGCGCCGTCCTCCGTCATTCCGAAACGAGGCAGAGCAAAAGTATTCTTCCCGCTCTCACGCGCCGATTCAATCTCAAAAAAGCGGCTGTCGGTGCTTATTCCGTCAGATTTGCTCTGCCGTTCTATCATATTCATGATATCATAGCCCGTTGCCGCAGAGGATTCGGGCTTTCCGCCCAGCAGAAGCTCGGGACTTTTCGCAGAGATCATATACGCCGAAAGGGTTATGCGGTTTTCGTAAAAGCAATAATCGCATATCTGTGAAAACCGTTCCGCAGTCATGCTCTCCCCTATTGCTATAATTCCGCAGTGCTCAAGAAGCATAGGCTTTGAAAGACGGGAGGATATCTCCTCAAGCGCGCCCTCAATATCACGGCTTTTTGCCGAAAACACCCTTGCCTCGGGAGAGACCTCGGGGTTCTCCGAATTAATTACAATCAGCTCGGCGGTCACCTTTATCAAAAATCCGTCGGCTTCAAAGCCGAGAGCCGACACCATAAAGCGGCGGTCATTTTTAATGCTGTCCCCCGTGCCGCCGCAGGCGGAAAGGCAGGTTAAAAAAATCAACGATGAAATCGTAAGACACAGCCTTTTAATCACTTTTTTCGTTCTCCATTCGCACCGAATTACGGCAGAAAAGCGGCCGTGTCCTCATATTCCGCCAGGAGGTGCGCCAAAGCGTATCCTTCAGAGTGCGGCGGTCGGCAACATCCAGTGACACCGTAGAGCTGACCCCGAGGGACGAAAGCCCCAAAATATGAATAACCATAAGCGTAAAACCGGCGATATACCCGTAAAGCCCGAAAAGAGCCGCAAGGCAGACAAAAATTATTCTGCAGTAAAATACCGCGCTTTTGAGTCTCGGTATCATAAGTCCCGAAATTCCCGAAAGCGCCACTATTATAAGCATGGGCGCGCTTATGATTCTTGCTTCCACTGCCGCCTGACCGACCACAAGTCCGCCGACAATGCTTAACGCATGTCCGAGACTTTGCGGCATTCTGACACCGGTCTCCTTTAAAATTTCAAATACGAAGATTAGCAGAATACATTCGACAAACGCAGGAAACGGTACTCCGCCGCGAAGCTGCGTTACGGTAATTGCAAGTGAGGTCGGCAGCAGCTCCTTATGATATGTGACTGCGGCTACGAAGGCTGCGGGAATGCTGACCGACAGGAAAAAGCAGATATACCGAAGCAGTCTCCCCACCGAGGCTACCGTATAATTAAGATAATAATCCTCATCCGACTGAAAATTCTCCGAAAACAAATAAGGCAGCGTCAGCACAACGGGCGTGCCGTCGGCTATTACCGCAATCCTCCCCTCAAGCAGCCGTGCCGCCACTGTATCGGGGCGCTCTGTTGTGCCGGAGGTTTTAAAAATCGAATGCGGGCGGTCTCTTATAAACTCGGCAATGTAATTCGTATCGAGTATTCCGTCTATATCTATTTTTGAAAGCCGCCGCTTAAGCTCGCTTACCGTGCCTTCGTCCGCCAGGGAATCCAGGTAACAAATGAAAACTATCGTATCGCTCCTCCTGCCTATTCTGACCATTTCGGTGCAAAGGTCGGGGGTCAAAAGCTTCCGCCGTATCATTGCCGCATTAAGCAGAGCCGCCTCATCAAAGCCCTCGCGCGGGCCCTGAAGAATGCGCTCGTCTGCAGGCTCGCTGATACCCCTCGTGCGCCAGCCTTTGGTATTGACCGTTATCGCCGTCATGCAGCCGTCGATCAGCAGCAGCGTGTCGCCGTAAAGCACGGCGCGCAGCATATCCGCCACATTTTCGGTGCACTCTGTCTCTGAAGCAAAAAGCACACGGTTTGCAATATATTCGGTAAGGCTTTCATCCGCGCGCTCGTTTTGAACCAGCAGCAACGGCTTAATCACCGATTCGTTCAAAAGCTCGGAATTAACCATTCCGTCTACATAGAAAAGAGCGCAGCGGCAATTATAAGCGCCGCTCCCCGAAATCCTTTTCAGACGCAGCACGGAATCCTTTTTGAATATTTTCTTAAAGAAGGCTATGTTCGTATCAAGCTCCGCCGACGGCAGCGCTCCGCTGTAATCGTCGGTTGAGGCAGGCTTTACTTTTTCGGCAATCCTTTTCATATCCGTCCCCGTTTCCGCTGTGTTATGCCTTAATACGATTTTGCACTGCTCGGCTTACTTATTATTCCTGAAAAGTGAGCTTAAATACTCCGAAAGTAATTTTTATGCAAAAAAATGACCGTCAGCCCCGGGTAACGGGAGACGGTCATAAAATATACAAATATTTAAAGTGAAAGGGTTACGCTTTTACCGGTAGGAGCGTAAAGGCGATATTTTACCCCTGCGGTTTCAAACATCCGCTTTGAGGCAAGCACGCTGTCGGAATCGGAATACTTATCGGACGCATAAACCACCTCGGTTATTCCCGATTGAATAATTGCCTTCGCACACTCGTTACACGGAAAAAGGGTAGTATATACCGTACATCCGCGAACGCTGCCTACGGCGCAGTTTAAAATTGCGTTCAGCTCGGCGTGACATACATAAAGATACTTTGAATTAAGCGGGTCGCCGTTTCTGTCCCACGGAAAATCATCGTCGCTGCAGCAGCGCGGCATTCCGTTATAGCCCATTGAAAGAATACGCTTTTCGGAATTCACGATACACGCTCCCACCTGGGTTGAAGGATCCTTGCTGCGCAAAGACGACAGTATGGCTATACCCATAAAATATTCGTCCCAGCTCAAATAATCCGATCTTTTCAAAATAAACACCTCTTATATATTATTTTCTTCCTTGAAGAAAAGCACCGCGGTTATGATCATTATTATCGGGAAAACAGATGATACCGCAAAGCCGACATGCAGGTTGGCGGCATCCGCTATAATGCCTAAAAGCCACGGGCCTATGCAGCAGCCTATATCTCCGCACATTGCAAAAACGCTGAACATGACCGCGTCGCCCTTCGGGAATGCTCTGCTGCCCGCAGAAAGCGTTCCCGGCCAGAAAAGGCTGACTGTAAAGCCGCAAATCGCACAAGCCGAAAGCGCCAGCACAGGGCTTTTTGAAAATGCCGCAGCATAATAGCAGGCGGCACAAAGCACGCTCATAGCAATAACCGTCTTTTTAAAGGAAAGCTTTTCGGAAAAAGCGGCGTAAAGCACACGTCCGAGGCCCATAAACACCGCAAAAGCGCAGGGGCCTGCAAGGTCGCCTATCACCTTTGAAATTCCGAGCGCCTTTTGCGCAAACATCGAAGCCCACTCCGCCATTGCAATTTCAGCGGCGCCAGAGCAGAGCATCATAAGCATAAAGCAGCGGAAAAGGCGGGATTTAAAGAGGGTCTTAAAGCTGTCGCTTTTTCTTTCCGGCTCCGGCTCGACTATCGGCACCTTAAAGAACGAAAACGCGTTAAAAAATGGTATTGCCGCCCATAAAAGCGGAATGTACGACCAGCCCTTATAACCGAACGCATGCAATAGCAGCGTGGTACCGATGGTGGTTATCGCCTGCCCCCAGCAGTAAAACGAATGCAAAAGCGACATATTTCCGCTCTTGTTATCGGTCGGAAGCATTTCAATCATCGGGCTTAAAATAACCTCCATAAGCCCGCTGGCAAACGCGTAGATTATAATCGCAATTACAATTCCCCAATACGGGTCCCACATTATTTTCGGCAGAAACGCCGCAGCTGCAAGCCCCGCCGCCGCAGTAAACTGGCACATTATCGCCGCTTTTCGGTAGCCTGTTTTGGCAATTATTTTAGGGGATAAAATATCTGTTATCATCTGCGTCACGAAGTTGAACATGACCAGTCTGCCGAGCTTTTCATAGCCTATACCGTAAACATCCTGCAGGGCTATAAAAAGTATCGGCAGAAAGTTATTTACTATCGCCTGAACGAAATAACCTATGTACGATGAAATTTTGGTTGAGGTATAGCTTATTTTCTTATCCATTTAATTTTCCTATCAAATCGGTTATTTCCGCGGGGGATGAAAACAGATATTCCGCTCCGTTTTTTTGCAGCTCCTCTGCCGTTCTGAAGCCCCAAAGCACGCCTATGGGCAGAGCCCCCGCATTTACCGCCGCCGCCATATCCATGCCCGAATCGCCCGCAAGAGCGCATTCAGACGGAGAAACGCCGAGAGAATCCATCACAAACAGGGTCAGCGCCGGGTCGGGCTTTGTTTTGTAGCCCTCACGCTTCCCGGCCACAAGATCGAATATATCGCCGAAAAGGGTTGATGCCACCTTTTCCGCCATTTCCTGCGCCTTATTTGAGATAACTGCCAGTTTAAGTCCGCCGCTTTTCAATTCGGAAAGCATTTCCCGTACTCCGTCATATGCATTTGTTTTATCGTGATAATGCACCCTGTAATCCGCCATAAAAAGCTTAAGGCAGGCGTCCTTTGTTTCCTTATCGCGCCTGTTTTCCGGCAAAGCGCGCTCAATAAGCTTCGGAATCCCGTCCCCCACAAAATATTTATACTCGCCGACGGTATGCCCCGGAAAGCCCATAGCCTTCAGCGCTTTATTTGTGCTGTCAGCCAAATCCTCAATTGAATTTGCGAGAGTGCCGTCAAGATCGAACAAAACTGCTTTAATCATAAAATCACCTTAAAATAAACAAAAAAGCCCTCAGCTTCCGCCGAGAGCATTTTGCATTTCAAACATCAGATTGCACGCGTAACCTTACCTGAACGCAGGCAGCGGGTGCAAACATTGATACGACGCGGAGTGCCGTTTACGATTGCCTTGACCTTTTTAACATTCGGTTTCCAGGTTCTGTTTGAACGCCTGTGCGAGTGGGACACTTTAATCCCGAAAGCTATTTCTTTGCTGCAGATATCACATTTAGCCATGGTCTGCACCTCCTTCTCATTCCATACCGGCATCAGCCGATCACATAGCAAATGTTATCATAACAGATTCTTGCAAAAAAATCAAGTATTTTTTTTATTATTTTCGTCTTTTATTGCCGTAGCTCAAAAAAACACTCTTAAAATCGGACTTTTCCGCGGATTTTGCTTATAAATATAATATGTGTATCGGGAAAACCCAATCGTCCAAATTTTTCTTGACAAACAATAAGGCTTGTGATAAAATGATAAAGCCGCATATTGTGGGCTTTGTAAGCTGCGCCTTCGCGCACGCCTACCGTAGCGAGACTGGAATTTGGCAGGTGTAATAAAAAATGTACGCAATTATCGAAACAGGCGGAAAGCAGTACCGTGTTCAGACCGGCGACGTAATCTATGTTGAGAAGCTGAACGCCGAGGCTGATGAGGAAATTACCTTTGATAAGGTTGTTGCCGTTTGCAACAAGACCTTAAAGGTAGGTAAGCCTTATGTAAAGGACGCTTTCGTTAAGGGCACCGTTCTTAAAAACGGCAAGGGTAAGAAAATAACCGTATTTACTTACAAGCCGAAGAAGAGCAGCTCCCGCAAAATGGGTCACAGACAGCCCTATACCAAGGTACAGATCGGCGAAATCGGCTGATTATGACTAAGGTTAAGTTTTTTGCCGATGAAAAAGGGCTTTGCGGCTTTGAAATCAAGGGTCACAGTTCAAAAAACTGCGATGATGAGCTCGGTAAAATTGTTTGCGCGGCGGTTTCCTCCGCGGCGTATATGGCGGCTAATACGGTAACCGAAATAATAGGCGACAAGGCGGCGGCTGATGTATCGGACGGCTCCATGCGCTTTGAGGTTACAAACCCCTGCGACAAGACCCTGGCGGTTTTAAAGGGGCTGCGGCTGCATTTAAGTGAGCTGTCGAAGGAATACGGCAGCAATATCGTAATTATCGGAGGTGCAGATTGATGTTAAAGATTAATATACAGTTATTCGCTCATAAAAAAGGTATGGGTTCTACCAAGAACGGCCGCGACAGTGAGTCAAAGCGTCTCGGCGTTAAGCGCGCGGACGGGCAGTTCGTTCTGGCGGGCAACATCCTCGTTCGTCAGAGAGGAACTCACATCCATGCAGGCAACAATGTAGGCCGCGGATCGGACGACACTCTGTTCGCTTTGGTGGACGGCAAGGTTAAGTTCGAGCGCGTAGGCAGAGACCGCAAGCAGGTCAGCATTTACGCTGTTGAGCAGTAAGAAAAAGCAAATCCGGGCGGCGGCGGCTACCCGGATTTATTTTTTAGAAAGGAAGGAAGATTTATGAAGGTTTGTCATGTTTGCAAAGCTGAGTGCGATGACGCAGCGGAGCTTTGCCCGGTTTGCGGCGCCGACCTTACGGCGGAAATTACCGAGGAAGAGGAAAAAGAGGAAAAAGTAATTAACAATCCGGTGCTTCTGGCAACGCTTGACGATGTTGTGTCGGCTGAGATCCTGAAGGATCTGCTCACAGAGGCGGGCATTCTTTACAGCAGCGATTCTGGAGAAGACGGCACAATGAAGGTGACCTTCGGCGGCTCGTTTGTGGCGGATGATATTTATGTTGACGAGCAGGATTTTGACGCGGCAAACGCGATTTATGAGGACTTTTTAAATTCTGAGCCGCAGTTTGACGAAGAATTTTTTGAGGACGCGGAGAACGAAAACGAATGAGCTTTTTTAAGTGGGGAAGAAAAAAGGAAGAAGAGCCTGACGAAAACGAGCCGGTTTTGGCGGCGGTAATTAAAAATCCCGTAACCTCGGAAATATTTCAGGACATACTAAAAGAGAACGGCATACCGTTTATATGCCGTCAGGACGGCGCGGGCGGCTCTGTCAAGCTGCTTTTGGGCGCGGGAGTTGTGCCCGATAATATTTACGTTGCGGCGAAAAATTACGAAACGGCAAGAGGACTTTACGAGGCATACCTGCAAACCGAGGTAGAGCCGGAAGAGGAAATAACAAAGTAATATGTTTGTAGATATAGCAAAAATTCATTTAAAAGCGGGCGACGGCGGCGACGGCGCGGTTTCCTTTCACAGGGAAAAGTATGTTGCGGCGGGCGGACCCGACGGCGGCGACGGCGGCAGGGGCGGAAACATTATTTTCAAGGCTGACAGTAACCTTTCTACCCTTGCGGACTTCCGCTACAAGCGCAAATACACGGCGCAATCGGGCGAAAAGGGCGGCGGAGGGCGCTGCTCGGGCAAAAAAGCGCCCGACCTTATCATAAGCGTACCTGTCGGCACACTGGTTAAGGATGCGGAAAGCGGCAGAATAATTGCCGATATATCTGATTCGGAACCCGTTGTAATAGCCAAGGGCGGCAACGGCGGCTGGGGCAACCAGCACTTTGCCACGCCTACGCGCCAGGTGCCGCGCTTTGCTAAAAAGGGCAACCCGGGCGAGGAGCTTGACGTAACGCTGGAGCTAAAACTTTTGGCTGACGTGGGGCTTATAGGCTTCCCGAATGTGGGTAAGTCCACACTCATTTCGGTGGTAAGCGAGGCAAAGCCGAAAATTGCGAATTACCACTTTACAACCCTTACCCCCGTTTTGGGCGTTGTGCGTATGGGCGAGGGCAGCTCGTTTGTTATGGCGGATATTCCCGGGCTTATTGAGGGCGCGGGCGAGGGCGTGGGCTTAGGCCACGAATTTTTGCGCCATGTTGAGCGCTGCCGCCTGCTTTTGCATGTTATTGACGTATCGGGCAGCGAGGGCAGAGATCCGATCGACGATTTTAATAAAATAAACCGCGAGCTTGCCGTTTTCAGCAGCGAGCTTGAAACCCGCCCGCAGATAATTGTGGGCAACAAGTGCGATTTGACAGATGATGAAGAGATTCGCCGCATATCGGATTACTTTACCGAAAAGGGGTATAAGTTCTTCCCGGTAATGGCGGCTATTGCCGAGGGTACGGACGAGCTTATAAATTATGTTGCGGCAGAGCTGGCAAAGCTACCGCCCATAAAGAAATACGAAGCCGAGCCGAAGCCGCTTGAGGACCTTACAATCAAGAAAAAGCGTGACTTTACCATACGCGTCTGCGACGGGGTCTACTTTGTTGAAAACTGCGAGTGGATAATGGAAATTATGAACACTATCGACCCCGACGACTATGAGTCGCTGCAATATTTTGAGCGGGTCTTGCGCTCAAGCGGAATTATTACAGCCCTTGAAAACGCGGGAATAAAGCAGGGTGACACCGTAAGCGTTTATGATATCGAATTTGAGTTTGTGATGTGATGAAAACGGAAAATCCCAATCTTTTAAGCCCCTCCGTGCTCGCCTTTGTGGGCGACGCGGTGTACGGGCTGTATGTTAGAACCGCCTTAGCGGCGGTAAACCGCCCGTCGGGCGAGCTGCACAAGCTCTCTGTCACAATGGTGAACGCCGCCGCGCAGGCAAAGGCGTATTCGGTTATTGAGCCGGAGCTTACCGAAAAGGAAATTTCCGTTTTCAAGCGCGGCAGAAATTTCCATACCTCGTCCACACCGAAAAACGCTTCAAACGGCGATTATCATATCGCCACGGGGCTTGAGTGTCTTTTCGGATGGCTCTACCTTTCGGAGAATACCGCCCGTGCGGACGAGCTTTTCGGTATAATATTAAAAAACGTGGAATAATCACGGCTTGCGCATCACGGTGCAAGATTTATAACTCTCTTACCGCAAGCCTCGGCAAGCCGCTTGAAATCAGCCGCACCGCCCGGTCCCTCCACATATACGACTGCGGTATCGGCAAGCCTTAACATTATACGGTTGCGCTTTGCTATAGCGAAGCGCGGCGGAGTTTTTGTCAGCTCATCGGGAAAAACCGTTTCCCATGGGCTGAATTTTTTTATATCCTTTTTCCGCCTCTCCAAATATGCCAAAACCACCTTATAATCTATAAACGGATACTCCTCTTTCAGCTCTTTCAGGACATCATACGACATCCGATCAAAGCTTCCCTCGTTGCCGATATAAAACATTTTTGCCCCATCTTGATTGATAAGCTCGCGCAAGACTTTTTTAAGCAGTGGCTTCACACTGTCGGGCGTGCTCCGATGCCCGAAAAATGTTACGGTCATATTAATTTCTCCTTTGTCCTATGTGTAGGACATTATTCTTTGATTTTCAGTATACACTAAAAATGTCTAAAATCAAGACATTAAGGTGAAAAAATGAACAGAATAATTGATACGGAGAATATTAATATAATCGGCGCACAAATAAAATCTGCCAGAGAAAAGGCAGGATTGACCCAAAAACAGCTTTCGGAAAAATTAGAATTGGAGGCGGTATATACCTGCCGTGGTTCTATTTCAAGAATTGAAAATGGAAAACGAGCTGTTACGGATATTGAAATAGATGCAATTTCAAAAATATTGAATGTATCACTGAATTTCCTGTTCGGCAGGGAATAAGATTACTCAAGCGAAATTCTATAAAAACATTAATCATCAGTATACAGCGCAGCCTCTTTTGACAGAGGAGATGTAGTCTTGGTGTATGCAACTAAAGCTTTAACATTATAATCAGATTCTGACAATCCCTCAGTCTCGTTTCACTCGACAGCTCCCTTTACACAAGGGAGCCGTTGTTTTGTACAGAAGCTGTGATTTTGTATATCTAATATCTACCGTCTAAAATCTAATGTCTAAGTTCTCCTCTGTCACTTCGTGACATCTCCTCACACCGTGAGGAGTTACCCTAAACACCGGGAACCCTAGGGTATGTACAGAAGCTGTGATTGCGCACGTCGAATTTACAAGATAACGGGCAATATAAAGTGACCCCCGATGCGGATATCCGCATCGGGGGTCGGTGCTGCAATGCCTTTTGTCGATTATTTTAAAAGAAGTATTTTCTTCAGCTCCGCCAAATCTGTCGCATCGAGATTACCGTCGCCGTTAATATCGCCTGCGTCGGTTTTTTCGATTATTCCCGCATACATCTTCTTCAGATGTATCAGATCGCGGATATCCGCTGCTCCGTCTCCGTTTACATCTCCGGGTGCTTTTTTCACTTCAAAGAACACTCTGGCGACTGTAGACCAGCCGTCCATCAAAACATAAGCGTAAACTCCGGGTTCTGTAATCAGCTCCGAGTGAATGGACTGGGAAGCGCTGCCCGAGCCGTTTTCATCAAGAGTAATGCCGGTACCCTCTCCTAAAATCGATGAGAAGTTAAGCCCGCTTTCGCCGAAGCCCGAATCATTTACTCCGAAACCGTCCTTGGTCCTCATTAGACGGACATTGTATTTCTTGCCGGCGATAAGACCGAGCTCTGCCGAATTTGCAACGGAGAATGTAAGCTGCTCGGACGAGCCGAGTATGACGGTGTTTTTGTCAAGCTTAACAGACGGCGCGTCCTCGGGGAACGGATCTGTTGCCGCGGTCACATCAAAGAACGCGCGCGCTACGGTATTCCATCCGTCCATAATGCAGTACACATAATTTCCGGGCTCTGTTATTCCCTTCACATGGGAGCTGAGCAGAATGTTAAAAGCTCCGTTTGCATCGGTTGTAACGCCGGCTTCGCCCTTCAGACCGCCGCCGAAGTTAACGCCGCTCGAGCCGAAGCCGGTAGTGCCGTTCCAGCCGCTGTAAAGGCGTATTTTATAATACTTATTGGCTTCAAGTCCGCCGTCTCCCGCGGTCACCTTAAGCGCCAGCGGGATATTTGCGCCGAGCGGCACGGAGGTTCTTGAAATTGATACCCTCGCCGCATCCTTGATTTCAATAAAGGCAATCGCCTTTGTATCCCATGTTGAGTCAATGATTGCGTAGCCGTATACGCCGGGATCCGTAATCTTTTGGTGCAGGGTCTGTGTGACGGTCGCGCCGCCGTTTGCATCTGTTGTGAAGCCTGTTGCATCGCCTATAAGATTATCGTTAGAGAAATTGATTCCGGCATTGCCGAAGCCCGTGTTGCCGGTTCCGAAGCCGGATTTTGCCTTATAAAGGCGAACGCGATGATATGCGTTTGCGGCTAATCCGCCGCTGCTGATTTCAATTGTAACGCTTTCGGAATGACCGACATACATTTCCTTCGGGGTGACAGTAACGCTTGTTCCGATAACGGAGAAATCAACCGTGCAGTTTACGGTATATCCGCTGCCGTCATAGAAAACGGCGGTATAATCGCCCGTTTCAAGCGGCCAGGTGTAGCCGTTATAGCGGCCGCTCTGACCCGACGGGAAGGAAGCCTCGCCCTTGCTTATGTAATCGCAGTATTTGTATTTATCGGTATAATCCTTCGGATAAACCGCCGCCCAGCCTACGGATGACGGCACCTTAGCCCAGTTGACCTCAATCTTTTCGCTTGAGTAATAGGTTTCACGGTTCAGTATCAGAGCGCCGACAGTGAAGCCGAAGCGGCCGCCCTCTGTATAGCCGTCATTCAAAAGCAGAATCACCTCGTACTCACCGGCGGTAATCGGGTCATTAAGCTCATGCGTAACAGAACCGCCCGCAACGCAGTAATCGTAATCGTGACCGCTCTTACCGAGGCGCTGGCTGTAGGTTCCGCCCTTTCTCGTTATAACAAACCAATCCTTGCTGCCTGTTTCTCCGAAATTAAGGGTAACAGAGGTGTCTCCGACCTTGACCGGGTCTACCGTTATAAGCTCCTTTACGGCAGTGCCCTTCCCTAACGTCTGCTTGGTTTCATCACGGAAGAATATCGCGCCGATCTTCATTTCCGTTGTATCGTCCCCGAAGGTGACGGGCTTTATTTTAACGGTATGCACGCGCGATTCAAGCTTGCTTACCAAGGTTGTGGGAGCATGTCTGTCGCAGGTAACGCGGGACGCTTCGCCGCCGTCAACCGAAATGTCAACGGTTGAGCCGTTATAGAAATTAGTCCAGATTGCAAGCTCCGTACCCTCAAAGCTGAAGGTTATTTCGCCCGCTGTACCTTTAGGACAGGTATAATAGCCCATATGCGGTGTTGCCGCAGGGCCGTAATAAAGCTGATCGCTGTAGGTAAAGCCGTCCGCCGAAACTAAGTAGCCCTGCATTCTCTCGCCCATTAATGACATACGGTTTCCGTCAAGCAGGTGTTCGCTTTGAATCTCCGGCATATTGTGACCTACATCAGCCGATGATAAATCCTCGCAGATAAGGCTGTTATAGAGGAATTCCTCAAGACAGTCGTAATATTTCTTATAACCTGCGTCGGTAGGATGAACGGTATCGGTAAAATAGGTATCCCATTCCGCAGATTTATCGGACATTGAAGCAATAAGCGCCGCTCCCACATTAACCGTGGGAATATTGTATGCCTCCGCTATCATCTCATGACCCGCGGCGGTCGGATACAGCTCCGGAAGCAGCTCGCTTGCGGTCTTATCGGTAACGAGCAGCGTTACGATGTCGCAGTTCGGAAGAGCCGAACGCACCTCGCGCACTATGGTCTCATACTGAAGCGCCGCCTGCTCCTTTGACGAGCCCTTATATTTATCGTTTATCGCATATTCGATGAACAGCAAATCGGGATTTTGCGCAATAACATCCTGCTCAAGACGGTATGTTCCGAGATATGTTCCGCTCTCGCCTATGGCGGTGTTGACCACCGAAATATTCGCCTCGGGGAAATTGCTTTTAAGCCATGCACTCGACAGCGACTGCCAGGAATAAAGCCCTGCGTTTGAGCTGCCGTAGCCCGCGGTTACCGAGCCGCCGAAATAAACCGCCTTAAGCTTCTTATCCTCTGTGAGCCTGCGGTATGTGTTTGCAAGAGGATCGCGGTAATTGATGTAATCGTCATAATTATGCGTTTTTTGCTCACCCGCAGCAAAAACGGCCGGAGCCGCAAGGGCTGCGATAAGCAGAATGCTGATAATAATACTAATGACCTTTTTCATTATAATCTGCCTTTCCGTAAAGAATTTTGCCGCCGATGCGGCACTTCCCTGCTGATGATTGGTAAGCCGACCCCCCTTGTACCGATATTTTAAAATTCTCATTTTGTACTCCTTTTATATTATATGATGCGGCGTTCATCTTTTCAATATCGCGGAATTGTAAGAATATATTGCCAATTCTCATCCTTATTGTCTTTTAATAATGTATAAAAGAAACAAACCGACTGCAAACGCTCAATTATAGTAATTGCTTTTTTCTTCTTGTTATGGTAAAATAATACGGTATTGGGGGTGTTGCCTGTGAGTAACAGAAAACGCGGCATAAGAATACAGACAAGAATTATAGTTTCCGCGCTTTTGCTGCTTGTTCAGTTTTTATTTCTCTTTTTGGCTCTGCACGATGTAAGCCGAAAATTCGCATTCATATACGAGCTTTCGCAAATTGCCGGTGTGATGACGGTTATATATATAGTAAACCGCCGCGGCAATCCCAGCCACAAAATCACCTGGATAATATTTATACTGATTTTCCCGGTATTCGGCATTTCGGTGTTTCTGCTTTGGGGAGGCGGGCGCGTTTTCCCGCATCTGCGCCGTAAAATGGAGGTCTGCGAATCACATTACCTGCCGGTTCTCCGTGAAAGTGACGGCGTGCGCGAAAAGCTGAAATATTACGATATGTTCCATTCGCGCCAGGCGGATTATCTTTCGGGTGAATCGGGTTATCCGCTTTACTCGAACACTGTAACCGAATATCTCTCTCCCGGAGAAAGGATATTTGATCGCATGCTCAAGGAGCTTCAAGCTGCCGAAAAATATATTTATATGGAATTCTTCATATTGGCAGAGGGTGAGATGTGGGACGCCATTCACAAAGTTTTAAGCGAAAAGGCGTCGAACGGCGTTGAGGTCAGGGTCATATTCGACGATTTCGGCTCAATAAAACGCCAGCACAAGGACTTTATAGTAAATCTGCGCGCAGAAGGAATAGATGTTTCGGTCTTCAACCCGATAAAGCCCTCAATGAATATTTTCATGAACAACCGCAACCACCGCAAAATTGTGGTCATAGACGGCAAAACGGCGTTTACGGGCGGCTTCAACATAGGCGACGAGTACATTAATAAAATGATACGCTTCGGTCACTGGCTTGACAGCGGAATCATGCTCCAAGGCGAGGCGGTAAAAAGCTTTCTTGCAATGTTTTGCTGTATGTGGGAGTTCACAACGGGAGAACAGCTTGATATTTCCTCCCACATTTCCGACTTTTCCGCTGCGGATGATGGCTTTGTTCTTCCCTACTGCGACGGCCCGCTCAACAACAAAAATCCCGCCGAGGGAATTTATATGCAGATCCTCAACACCGCCCAGAAATATGTTTATATTGCGTCGCCCTACCTTATAATAGACAATACCATGACAAGCATTTTATGCATGGCGGCGCGCTCGGGAATAGATGTGCGTATTGTAACGCCGCATATACCGGATAAATGGTATGTCCATCCCGTGACGCAGTACAGCTATCTCGAGCTGCTCGAGGCGGGGGTCAGAATATTCGAATATACGCCCGGCTTTATTCACTCAAAGCTCTTCGTTTCGGATGATAAGATTGCAACCGTGGGCACCGTCAATATGGACTACCGCAGCTTTATCTTCCACTTTGAGTGCGGAGCCTGGATATGCGATAACAGCACGGTGCTTGATATCAAGGATCAGTTTTCCGAAATCCTTAAGGTCTCAGAAGAGATCAAAATCGACAAATGGAAAAAACGCCCGCTTAAAATGCGCTTCAAGCAGGCGCTGCTCCATATTTTCGCACCGTTTATGTGATATCGTCATATCTTTGCCCAACTTATAAAAAAAGTGCTTGACAAAATGCGGCACTTGTATTATAATCACATTGTTGCAATCCAAAGACAGCAGGTGGCCGCACAGGCCGTAAGCTTATCGCCTGCCGAGGTGTGCGCCTAAATAATTATGCTTATTTATGCCCGTCCTTAAGTCTTTGGACGGGCATTATTTATACTTTCGGAGGTGAAAATCAAATGCCGAACGCTTCAGTTCTTGAAAAAAAGCAGCAGCAGGTGGCAGAGCTTGCCGAAAAAATAAGCGGTGCGGTTACCGGTGTTGTAGTTGATTACAAGGGTATTACCGTTGCCGACGATACGGCGCTCCGTAAAGAGCTCCGCGAAAACGGAGTTGAATACTTCGTTGTTAAAAACACCATTCTGAGCCGCGCTATCGAAGGCACCTCCGTTGAGGGTATGAAGTCTGTTCTTGAAGGAACGACCGCTCTTGCCCTTTCAAAAGAGGATTACACCGCCGCAGCGCGCATACTCTGCAAATTCGCCGAGGGTCATGATAACTTTAAGGTTAAATCCGGCTTCCTCGACGGCGAGGTAGCAGACATTGCTACCATCGAATCTCTTGCAAAGCTTCCCACAAAGGAAGTTCTTCTTGCAACCGTTTGCAGCGCGTTCCAGGCTCCTATCGCAGCCTTTGCACGCGTATTGCAGGCAATCGTCGATAAGGACGAAACCGCAGACGCGGAATAATTTTAAAAAAACTAATTAAAAATCGGAGGAAAATAAAATGGCATCTGAGAAAATTGCAGCTATGATTGAAGAAATCAAAGCTCTTACCGTTCTTGAGCTTTCAGAGCTCGTTAAAGCAGTAGAGGAAGAATTCGGCGTATCCGCGGCAGCAGCGGTAGCAGTAGCGGCTCCCGCAGCAGGCGGCGCAGCAGCAGCTGAAGAGAAGACTGAGTTTGATGTTGTTCTTAAGGAAGTCGGCGCTGAGAAGATTAAGGTTATTAAGGCTGTTCGCGAGATAACCGGTCTCGGCCTTGCAGAAGCTAAGGCTATAGTTGACGGCGCTCCGAAGACCCTCAAGGAAGCTGTTTCCAAGGATGAGGCTGAAGCTATGAAGGCTAAGCTCACCGAGGTCGGCGCTACTGTTGAGCTTGCTTAATCGTAAGCTTTAATCTACAGCTAATTTAAAACGGGAGATTATGGGTGTGCCCATAATCTCCCGTTTTCGTGTGTTCGGAACTCGTAATAACTTGGCGGTGAATGTCCGCTGCGGGCCCGGCAGTAGGTATTGTTAACTGTATGCACGGCGGTGTGAGAAACCGGCTGCTCAACTAATGAATAGCCTTCCGCTCGATTTCAATTGTTTAAAAGCAACAATTCCATATTATTAGCAAAAGACAATGTAGATTAAAACAACAGACAGTGCTATACTGTTATTGTTGAATATGAATACAATATTGCAATTAAAATATTGTATTTAATTTATTTAAGTATGTTTTTCTAAAAGCTTATAACGGTACTGTGAGCTGCATAGAAGAAAGGACGGCAATAGCTATGAAAAAAATGGTTTCCAAAGTACTGATTGGAATTATGGTTGTATCGTTGGCACTGCAATGTGCAGGCTGCGGTAAAACGCCGGGAGAAAACAACAGCAGTGAAGTTCAGGGTGGCACAACGCAGAGTCAAGTGAGCAATTTGGATTCTTCGGATGCCTCGAATGGAAGTGATTCTCAAGGCGGAAGCTCTTCTGCCGATGTAAGCGGGAGCTCTTCTGCCCAAAGCGCAAGCTCAAAGCCCAAGCCGCTGGATCCTACAAAGGTTGATATGAAGGGCCGCACGATTCGTTTACATATCGGACAGGTCGAGGCTGAAAGCACCTCTCAGGTCGGTGTTAAGTTTTCACAAAAAATCAAAGAGATCAATAAACGCTATAATTGCAACATACAATACTATATTTCGTATGACTTTGATGCAATCAATGCGTCTATCGCATCAGGAAAGCCCTCTGTCGATATTCGATGGTTCAACGGCTTTGAGCAGTTCTTAAATGCCTATGTTTCGGGCTTTGTTCAGCCGCTGGATCCGCTCGGTAATATTGATTTCAACGATCGCAAAAAATTTGCGGAAATCACAGATATATGCAAAATTAACGGTAAGCATTACGGCGTTTCTCCGATGTATTATTGCTACGGTGAAATGAGAATATGGTTCTCGTACATCATGCTCTACAACAAGGATATGCTGAAAAAAGCCGGAATCACCGATGATTTGTATAAGGTACAGGAAAAAGGCGACTGGACTCTTGCAAAGTTCGAGGACTATGCCAAGAGAATCAAGAATGCGGGGATGACGCCCTTAGTGGATGTTGACGGACATTTCTACAAAGCAATGCTCTACGCCAACAACACGGATTGGATTTTACACCAGGGCTCCACGGCAAAATTCAACGGAGATTCGGCTCAGGCTAAAAATGTATTGACACAGTATACAAAATGGGTCGGAAACAAGCTTGTAGAGGTTCCCATACAAAAAGAGCAGGGACCGTGGCCTAACGATTCCTTTGCCTTTAAGGATTATTTCTCAAAGGGAAAGAGTGCATTTGCCGCAGTAAACGGCCCGTGGGTGCTTAAATGGCTGACTTCGGGATGGGATAAAACCGCCAAGGAAAATTGCGGCATTCTTATGCTGCCCAAAAAGGACAGTTCTTCTAAGTATGCGACACGCGCATCGGCAGACTATGCGTTTTGGGGCATCCCGTATGGTGTGAAGAACCCCGAAGAGGTTGCTTTGGTTATAAATGCGCTAAACGAGCCATTGTTTGCCGAGAATGAAAATCTGAAGCTTTTACAGACAAATATGACTCCTCTTGTAAATGACAGAGGATCATTGGAAACCTTGAAATCCGTTTACCGTATGGGTGAGCCGGTGCTGTCGTACGATTATTTGGCGGTAGGACCGAAGGTTTACTACGGAGAAAACGGCTGGATGATGCATGTACAAAAAATAGCAAACGGTCAGGAATCGCAGGACGCGGTATTGAAATCCGTTGTAAATTCGTACAATAATCTTCTCAAAGATGTATACGCCAAAAGGTGAGTAACACACTTTCGATCATGTGCTTGAATGAAACTGTCTGTCGTTATCGACAGACAGTTTCATAAATAATATAGGAGGGCGATCCTTTGAAGCAAATAAGATATGTCAGTGCTCTCATTATCGCTTTATTATTGCTGACAATTCCGGTTTTTGCATATACTCCGTATCAAAATTATACATACAATGCCGATAAAGAGTCCACTATTGAACCGCAGGCTTATATTCCCTATGGTGTAATAAATTCCGAAAAATTACATTTGACTATGAAGGAACCGCAGGATCTCTTTATCAAGGGTAATAAAATATTTATTGCGGATACGGGTAATAATCGCATACTTATAACCGATTCGGAAGCGAGCAGCGTAAAAATTCTGGAGACCTTTCAAAATAACGGCAAAACGGACGGTTTCGCAAAGCCAAGCGGACTTTTCGTGACAGAAAGCAATCGTTTATATGTTGCGGATACGGATAATGAGCGTATCATAGAGTTTGATGAAGATTTAGAATTTGTGCGCAGCGTCGGAAGACCGAAATCCAATTTGCTGCCTGAAAGCGTGGCATACCGTCCGAAACGCATTTCCGTAGATGTCGCGGGAAGACTTTTTGTTGTTTCCGAGGATATGAGCAGCGGTATGATTGAATTGGATCACCGTGGAGAATTCGTCAGCTTTTTCGGTGCAGTTAAAACTAAGCCAAAGGTATGGGAATTGCTTGTACGCTTTTTTGCAACCGCCGAACAAAAAGAAAGAATGTCGTTGATTATTCCAACGGAATATTCCAGTAATGATATTGACGATAAAGGTTTTGTATACGGAACGGTGGGAATTATTGACCCCGATAATTTTAACGATTCCATGTTTATCCATCGCCTAAACCCGATCGGAGACGACATACTGAATCGTGACGGAACGGTGGCACCTATGGGAGATGCGGAATTTGTTGTGGATGATAAAACGAATCAGTATCTGCCCTCTATGCTGGTTGACATATGTGTGAAGGACACAGGTCTTTATACGGTTCTTGACAGAAGATTCGGAAGAATTTTTACCTATGATCAGGATGGCAATCTTTTGTATGTATTCGGATCATTGGGCTCAAGTCTCGGACAGTTTAAAATACCGGTAGCCATTGATGATTTCGGAGACCGTTATGCAGTGTTGGACAGCGAGCTTTCGCAAATAGTACTGTTTCAGCCTACGGAATACGGCACGCTGATTACAAAAGCTGTTGAATCCGCATTTAATCAGGATTATGATTCTGCCTGTGAATATTGGCTTCAGACTTTGAAGTTCACCTCGAAATCCGAGCTTTCATACAGCGGCGTAGGAGATGCCAGATATAATCAAGGCAATTATTCCGAGGCTATGAAATATTATAAATTAGGCAATAACAGAAAGTATTATTCGGCAGCGTTTGAACAGTATCGCACTTTAGTTTTAGATAATTATTTTACGGCCATTCTTATATCGATCGCTGTTCTGATACTGCTTATAGCGGTTTTGGCTGCTTACAGGAAAAAGCGTCGCTCTGTGCGAAAAGGAGAATGACGATGGGCATATTCTTGAGTCGGATTTTAAAGGGGCTTCAATATTCACTTTATTTGATTTTCCACCCTTTTAAGGGCTTTTGGGATTTGAAGCACGAAAAAAAAGGAAATGTTTATTCCGCTTGGGTCATTGTGTGTTTGCTGAGTGTTTTGTTGATTTTACGCCGACAGTTTACAGGCTTTATATTGAACTTTAACAAGCAAAATGAAATGAATGTTTTTGTCGAAATACTCAGTGTTTTGGCTCCGCTGGGTCTATGGTGTCTGTCTAACTGGTGCATTACAACCCTGGTGGACGGCGAGGGCAGCTTAAAGGATATTTTTATTACGACCGCATATGCGCTCACACCGGTGGTGCTTCTTAACATTCCAATGCTTCTGCTCAGCAATGTTATGATTTTAGAAGAAACCGTGTTTTACACGGTGCTTGACGCACTCTCGGTTTTATGGGCCGCATTGTTGATATTGATAGGAATTATGACGGTACATCAGTTTACAATGCCGAAAACTATTGCTACAATCACCGTTGCGGTGGTGGGAATGATTATTATTCTGTTTCTGATACTTCTTTTTGTTTCCATCATTCAACAAATCGTCAGTTTTGTTGACCTGCTGTGGACGGAGATTACCATGCGAATGTGATCCGAAATAATGATAACGGCTTTATGCCTTTACGAAGCCAAACGGCTGCAAGGCATAAGGCATAGTCAGATGAAACCATCGGAAAGGAATGACAATTTATGCCAAACAAGCTGCTGCGCTGTTTGCGAGCTGTGCTTTTGATTGTTCTCAGTCTTATTGTTTTAATAAGCTCTGCGGGATGCAGCAATGCCGCCGCAGATACCGAAAATAATAAAACCGAGAGCAATACCGGCAATTATACCGACGAGGCGTTTGATGCGGAAAAAAAATCCGGGCAACAGCCTTTTCTTGCGGCAAGCTCGGAGCGTATGAATTTATATATGGACGCGACCACTGCCTGCGCTACCCTTGAGGATAAAATCACGGGTAATAAATGGACAACCAACCCGGTTGACCGCAACTCCGACCCATTGGCGCAGGGAGTAAATCTCGATCATCTGTGCTCTCAAATAATAGCCGAATATGTATCGCAGGGCAAAAAAACAAAGGTTGATTCTTTTTCACAAAGCATATCATTGAATCAATACAGCTTTTACCCCGTTGAAAACGGAATAGGCGTTAATTATTTGATCGGTGAGAAACCGCGCGTATTTATCGTGCCGAAAGCATTATCGGTAGAACGCTATCAGGAGATCAAGAAAAAAATCACTGATGAATTTGACCTTGATATTTTTGAATCCTATTACAAAAAGGTCGCACTGAAGGATTTGGGAACCGAAGCAGACAAGGCACTGTTTTTGGAAGTGTTCCCTATTTTAAAAGAACGGCCCATTTATTATTTTGTTACACCGGGAACTCTTCAGTTTCAGTCTCCGGGCGAACAGATGGCTTCCGATTTTATGCTTGAACAGGTGGAGGCGGTTTTTGTCAATATCGGATATACCGAGGAAGACATGGAGCGTGATCACCGTGAAAATAAAGTTAATATCGCGCAGGAGCTTGATTATTCAATTTCCTTAAGACTTGAATATCGTCTTGACGGAGACGACCTAACGGTAAAAATTCCCGAAAACAGTATCAAGTATAAAAAGAATGTCATGCAGCTGCAGAATATTTGGGTGAATCCTTATTGGGGAGCTGCTGACAGCTCAAAAGATGGATATATGTTCGTTCCCGGCGGCTCCGGCGCTCTTATAAATCTGAATAACGGGAAAACAAATTTAGAAACGTATGAAACAGAGCTGATTTACGGAGATGATCCGCTGTTTGAGGAAGCTCCCGAAAAACAACAGGTTGATATTCAGGCACATTTGCCCGTCTTCGGTCTAAAACAGAATGATATCGCGTTTTTGGGCATTGTTGAAAGCGGTGACGGCTCGGTATTCATAGAAGCGGATATCAGCGGCCGCACCGATTCCTATAATCATGTGTGTCCGAAATTTCAGGTGGCAAGACCGCAGCATCAGGAAACTGCGATTATGAACCTTACCGATTTTGATATCTATCCTCAGAAGGATCTTTCCGGAGCTTTGCAAATACGCTACATAACGCTGCAAAAGGATGAAGCGGATTACAGCGGTATGGCTAATGCTTATCGTGAATACTTACTTAAAAGCAATAAAATCGGGCAAAGGAAAATGCATGCGGATTTACCGTTTCATCTGCGCGTGATCGGTGCGGTTACTTATAAACGTTCTGTACTCGGTATACCGGTTGACAGTCCGAAAGCATTGACCACCTATGAGGAAACCGTAAAAATATTGGACGAGCTGAAACAGTCCGGCATTTCAAATACGGTTTTGGAGCTGAGTGATTGGGCAAACGGCGGCAGAGAAAATACCGCATATAATAAAATTGACCTTATGGGTGCTCTCGGCGGTAAAAAAGGCTTTAAAAAACTGCTTGATTATGTAAATAAAAATGATATAAGCTTTTATCCGGGGATCGAAGTGCAAAATGTAAAAAAAGACACTTTATTTGATTCCTTCTCTAAAAAGCGCATGGCAGCGAGAGCCCTGAATAAGCGCATCGCGTATAATTACGATTATAAGCTGACAACATTTGAAAGGATTAAGGGCACATCGGCAATATTGGTTTCACCGGGGAAATATGACGCTATGCTGAACGGCGCCGTATCTGATCTCAGCGGTTACGGTATACAGGGATTAAGCGTCGGCAAATTAGGGCAACGGCTGACGAGCGACTACAATACCAACAAAACGATAGACAGACAGCAAAGCCTGGCGATTGTGCGTGAGCAGCTTAACAAGCTCGCCGCAGGTCACAGCCTGCTGGTACAGGCGGCGAATGAGTATTCTTTGGCTTCGGCATCGATTATAACCGATGTTCCGCTGACTTCGGAAAATCATTATATGTGTGACAGAGCAATTCCGTTTTACCAAATGGTTGTACACGGATTAGTGCCGGTATCGGGAACACCGATGAATTACACGGGAGATTTTCAATCCGACAGATTGGCATTGATTGAAACCGGTTCGTTCCCGAGCTTTGAGTTTATTTATCGGGACAACTATGAACTGAAGGATACCGAGTATAACATTTACGGCGTCAATTATAAACTGTGGCTGTCGCAGGCGGCGGAATTGTATAAAGAGATGAACGGGCTTTTAAAGGATTGCCAGACAGCAAAGATAGTCAGTCATAGGCAGATCCAAAACAATGTTAATTGTACAACCTATGATAACGGCGTTTCCATTATCGTCAATTATAATGATGCTCCGGTTGTTTATAATAACACAAAAATCGAAGCACACAGCTATATTCGAGCGGAAGGAAAGACGGTTGAATGATAAATTTAAAAAAGAAAAGCATCTCTCTTGAACAGAAGCGGATCCGTTGGGGATATATTTTTGCTTTACCGTTTGCTGTCGGGTTCGTGTTGTTCTTTCTTTCTCCTTTAATTTTATATGTGATTCTCGGGTTCAGCAAGCTTTCCCTGACCAATCAGGGTATGCAGCTGAATCCCGTGGGATTGGAAAATTTTCGCCAGGTTTTATTCGTGAGAGTCGGGTATTTTGAGCAGGTTCTCAAGAGTCTCGGTGAGCTCTTGCTTACCTCTCCTGCCATTGTGCTTTACAGTCTCTTTGTTGCAACCTTACTGAATCAGGAATTCAAGGGCAGAGGTGCGGTGCGTGCGATTTTTTTCCTTCCGGTTATTATGGCGTCCGGCATAGCTGCCGTTTCTAACAACGACTCCTTAATGGGACATGCCATTCACGCATTATCCGGCGATGTATCTTTAACGGGAGACGGAGACAATACCAGCATGGTAAAAGGTCTTATGGATTTGTTGGGTGCTTCCTTTTCTCCGCAAATGTTCTCGTTTGTATCGAATTTGGTCGGCAAAATATATACCATAACAATGTCCTCCGGAGTGCAGATCTTGATTTTTTTGGCAGGCTTACAAGGAATTTCCCCGTCACTTTACGAGGCATCCTCTATCGAAGGTGCCACGAGCTGGGAAAACTTTTGGAAAATCACATTGCCGATGATAAGCCCGGTTGTGCTGGTTAACAGTGTTTATACGATCGTAGATCAATTGGGAGGAGCTTCCAATGCGGTGATTATGGATATGTATGACACGGCTTTAAAGCAAAATCAATTCGGCTTCAGCTCTGCTATGGGATTGATTTATTTTTCCTTGATTTTCATTGTGGTCGGTTTTGTTATTTTCATTATGTCTAAATTTGTTTATTACGAGGATCGATAGAGGGGGCGCCGGATTATGTCAGGTATTTCAAAAAATCTTAAAAAACATATAGAACAGAAAACACTTCGACGCAAAGGCTACACATATATTTGGAAGCTTATGAGGTTCGTCTTGCTTGTCGGCTTATCTTTTATGATTCTTTACCCTATTTTCGTAAAATTTTCCGCATCGCTGAAAAGCACAGCCGATATGATGGACTCCACGGTAGTGTTTATTCCGAAGAATCCGACCTTGCAAAATTATAAAATTGTATTGAACTCCGTGAATTACACGCTGACACTGCTGATGACGGTATTATTCTGCCTGATTCAAAGCTTGCTGCAATTGGCTTCCTGTTCATTGGTTGCATATGGAATTGCAAGGTTTAAATTCAAGGGACACAAGCTGCTCTTCGGTATGGCCGTATTAACCTTAATCATTCCTCCGCAGATTATTCTTTTACCGCTTTATATAAGATTTCATTTTTTCGGAATTACTAATATTTTTCAGTTTTCCGGCATTTTTTCCGGTGTGGATCTTATAAATACTTACTGGCCCTTCTTGCTGCTGTCCGGCACGGCTTTGGGCTTTAAAAACGGACTCTATATTTATTTGCTGAGACAACATTTCAAAAATATGCCCATGGCATTGGAGGAAGCTGCCTATATCGACGGATGCGGTCCCTTCAGAACATTTCTCAGGATTATGCTGCCGGGATCCGTTCCGATGCTGGTTACCGTTTTTCTGTTCTCATTCGTGTGGCAGTGGAACGATACGGTCTATTCCGGAATCTTCTTCCCCGAAATCCCCACTCTCGCAAATAAGCTGTACGGTATGGTATTTACAACGATGGGTGCAGGCACGACATTGATGTCGGCGGTGCTGGAAAGTCCGAAATTTTTCCTGCTGATCACACCGATCGTAATATTGTACTTATTTACTCAAAAGCTTTTTGTTCAAAGCATTTCCAGAAGCGGCATTGTAGGCTGACTTTATAATTTATTATTTATCCGATAGAGGTTATTATGATTACTGTTGATGAAATTACTCCTTATTTACTGACTCCGAAGAAAAAAAAATGCGGAGCAGAGCAGATAAAATATGCGGAAGGAACGGTAAAAACGGAGAATTGGAATAAGCGGGAATTTACGCTGGTCTATGAGCAGAACGGAGAAAAACCGTATTTGATTTTAGACCTGGGGCGTTCTTCACCGGGAGGGTATCCGGTTTTCACCGTTAAATCGCACAAGTGCCAACCGATATTAAGAATATCATACTCCGACTGGTATCCTTATCTTTTGAATAAGGATCACCGTGACACGGGCGATTTTCTGCGTGGCTGCTGTAAATATTTGGGGGTTGAATTGCCGGTTTTACCCGCCAATCCCAATCGTTATGAATTGTATACCGTTAATCGTACCGGAAAATATATTTATCCCCTGATACAGGGGCAGCAAAGATTTGTTTTGCTGACGCTTGATACTCCCGGTGAGGTTGAAATTGAAGATTTTCATATTTACTACACCTCCGATATGGGAGCTTATGAAGGCGGGTTCTTATCTTCACACAGCGGGCTTAATCAACTGTGGTATTCCGGCACATATACCGTTCAGATTGCCTCGATAGATAATTCGCAATCATGGGAAGTAATAGAAGATACCCTGCTGCTCAGAGCTTTGACCAAAGGAAATCCGGCGGGAATTTATTCAAAAGGCTGCGAGTGGACTGATTACAGCTTTCGTTTTAACTGCCAGATAGCAGTTAATCCCGATTGTTGTTCCGGAATAGGCTGGATGGTAAGAGCGCAGAATTCGGATAACGGATATGCCTTTCAATTGAGTTTGGATGGCATTTTAAAATGGTTTGTACGAAAAGATTCTTACGATACTCAGATAGGTGAAAAAAGACTCAGCTGTGAGTTGACTGACAATAAGCCGTACATGGTCACAACCAAACTAAAGGGTGAACAAATATCAGTATACCTTGATGAGGTTCTTATTTTGGAGTGGAATGATTCCGTTTATTCAAAAGGAACCGTCGGATTTATTCAAACGACTGAAAAATGGGCAGCAGTAAGCGCTCTTGAGGTTATCGGAGAAGCCGCTGTTTTACTGAAGGATGATTTTAAAAACGGACTGAATTCCGATTATGTGTTTACACGGTCATTGCCCTTTTTGTCCGATGGAGCAAAAAGGGATCGGCTGCCGTGGATCGGTGATTTGGATTGGGCAGGCAGAAACATTTATTATGCTTTCGCCGATTTAAAATATATGTGGGGCAGCTTATTGATGTTTGCCAAACATCAGACTCCCGAGGGTTATATTTGGGGAGCCTGTTATCCGGAAAATGAAAAAGCACCTCGCATCGGCGAATACGGATATTACGAATCCGATATTTTCTCGGCTTGGTTTGTTCCGACCTTATGGGATTATCTTTTGTTTACCGGCAAAACCGGACAGGTACAGACTTTATATGAACCGATGGTTAAGGATTTGGAATATTTATGGTCATGGGTAGAAGGAAACGGCCTTTTCTTCCAGCGTTATGCCACTTCAAAAGGTTTGTGGGATCATGAATTAAATGATATCGGTCATTTTTCCTATAATAATATTATTGTCTATGACGCTTTATTAAAAGGCTCATATATTGCGGACGCTTTGGGCGATGAAGACCTTGCTGAAAAACTGCGTTTCCGTTCCTCTGTGCTTAAAGAAAGTATTATGAAATACTTGTGGCAGGGCGGAAAGGGCTGTTTCCCGAAGGGGCTTCAAAACGAAGAGTTTTGCCATATGGCAAACTGTCTTGCCCTGGCGGTGGGCATCCTTTCTCCGAAGCAGGCCAAACAGGCAATAGATCGGTTGTTGAAGTGGTTTCCGGAAAATTTGGTTTACGGTAAAATAGTTTCTTTATTCATACGCGGATGCTTTAATTACGGCTATGATGAAATTGCTTTCCGCACATTAACCGGTAAAACAGGACTTTCATACGAAGGAGACACACCGGTATATGTGGATTGGCTGAACAGCATTGCAGATGAAAACGGTCCGGCAACTACTACCGAGTGTATGCTGTATCCGCCTGCGTCCGAAACCGAAGGAAAGCAGTGGATGGATCGTTCTCATCCCGATACGGCGGTTGCTCATTTGCTTAGCGGATATTTATTAGGCGTCGAGCCGATTGCCTGCGGTTATCGGAGTTTTAAGGTGGAGCCGCATTGCTGCGAATTAACATATGCAAAGGGTATAATACCGTCACCTTACGGGAAGATTCAGGTGGAATGGAAAATAGAAAACAAAATGTTTTCTATGAACATTATCCATCCGAAAGAGACAGCACCCGTAATATCAACGCAATATGTTTGTATGCCCGTAAAAGAAATAACCGTTAACGGCAGCAACCTCAGGGTAACTGCTCAGGTATGAGCTTTATACCGTAAGCCGAATTAAAAGCAGAGTCATTTAACGGAAATCATATAGAAATATAAACATATAAGCGTTAACTATTCGGAGGTCGATGAATATGTGCATAAATACATTTAAAAATAAGCTCGGACGGGCGTTAGCCGGCTTTTTATGTATTGTTTTGCTTGCAGGCGGAATGATACAGACGGTTTATGCGGATGAAGCTTATTCCAGTTACATCTCATTGCCGCCAGTGAAACTGGATTTGAAGGACTCTTATTTTTCCTATATTCAAAAATATCAGTCGGAAAAGCATCCTGAACAGCCTATTGTCATAAAGGCATCAGGATACAGCGGCTCTGATTATCGTCCTCAAAAGACAGCCGACACCTTGCAAACAAGCGAGAGCGGTTATGTTGAATGGGAGTTTGATGTGAAATCGTCGGGACTTTATTATATCAAGTTGGATTATCTTGCCACAAGCGGGAAATCTTCTTCTGTTGTGCGCAGTATAAAGCTTGACGGAGAATTGCCGTTTGAAGAGGCGCGCTCGGTTGAGTTTAACCGGGTCTGGATTGATAAAAAAGACGCTCAGGGAAATACAATTCGGGAAGCCTCAAACGGCAACCAAATAAGACCTGAGCAAATAGAATTCATGCAGTGGCAAAGCGCTTATATAAAAGATTCCGTCGGATATTATACAGACCCTTTTCAATTTTACTTTTCCGAGGGACGTCATACGGTTCGCCTTGATGCGGTAAGAGAGCCGATGGAAATAAAAACAATCACTCTTTGCCAAATGAAGCAGCCGCTTTCATATGAACAGGCAAAACCGCAGCTTAAAAAATATTCTGCGCCGAATGTTGAGTCTGTTAAGCTGCAGGGAGAAAAGGCCGATTATAAATCCGACCCCATGCTTGTTCCTATTTATGACAGATCAAACGCTTCCATGGAGCCAAGTGATCCGATGAAGCTGAAATTGAACTGCATAGGTTCAACACAGTGGCAGATGAACGGTCAAACAATATCATGGAAGTTTAAGGTTACTCAGGACGGTTTATATAATATACATTTCAGAGGAATTCAAAACGCAAAGAACGGTTCGGTTTCTTCCAGAAGAATTTATATCAACGGAGAGGTTCCGTATAGTGAATTGAACGATTACTCTATTCCTTACAGTACTCAATGGAAGATATATACATTGGGCGACGATAAAGAAAGCTATTCCTTTTATTTTGAAAAAGACAAGGATTATGAAATAAAATTTGAGGTCACTTTGGGTAAATCGGCTTCCATAATTCGGGAAGTAAATGATATTGTGAACGAATTAAACAATATTTACCGTGAAATCCTTGTGGTAACAGGACCGTCGCCGGATCAGTACCGGGATTATCAGTTTAAAGAAACCCTTCCCGATACGATGAAAAATTTAAAAGCACAGACGGAACGGTTAAATCAGGTCATGGATCAATTGATAAATCGTTCCGGTATGCAGGGTGAAAACATCCAAATTATTAAGCGGCTTGCAATTCAAACACAGGAGATGTGTGACAAGCCCGAAAATATAGCTAAGCGCTTCAGTGCCTTTCAACAGAATATCAGTTCGCTCGGAACATGGGTTTCAACGGAAAGTCAACAACCCCTGACAATAGATTATCTGTTGATTTCTCCCGCGGACAGTGAGCTGCCGAAGGCATCACTTGGATTCTTTGCCGAGGCGGGCTATCATATTCGCAGCTTCATATCTTCATTTTTGAATGACTATAACAATCTGAGCTATGGCAACGACGGTCGTAAATCGGTTACGGTGTGGGTAGGAAACGGCGTAACCGGAGGACGGGATCAGGCTCAGGTGCTGAAAAATATGGCGGATAACTACTTTACCGCAAGAACAAATATCAACGCGAATATACAGCTTATTTCTATGGGTGCTCTGCTTCCCGCAACATTGGCAGGAAAAGGACCCGATGTCGCGCTGACATTGACAGCGAGCGATGTATGTAACTATGCGTTTAGAAATGCGGTTTTGGATCTTGCACAATTCCCTGACTATAAGGAGGTAGCCGAGCGTTTTTACAGCAGTGCCATTGTACCGCTTAGTTTTGAGAACGGTGTATACGGTTTGCCGGAAACGCAGACCTTCCCAATGCTCTTTTACCGAAAAGATATTCTTTCCGAGCTTGGTTTGGCTATCCCTCAAACATGGGATGATGTGCTTGTAATGCTTCCGATGCTTCAAAAGAATAAAATGAGCTTCGGCCTGCCATCGGCTATATCCTATCCTATCGGAATGAATTACAGAAATTTCCTGCTGTTTTTATTCCAGGCAGGCGGTAATGTTTATTCCGAAAAGGGTAAAACCGCTCTGTTGGACAGTGCGGTTGCGGTGGAAACCTTTACCTTTATGACAAGCCTGTATACAGATTACGGTTTATCCAAGGAATACAGCTTCTTAAACCAATTCCGTTCCGGCTCTGTGCCGATAGGTATAAGCGATTACAGCTTGTTTAATCAATTATCGGTATTCGCTCCGGAATTGAACGGCGTATGGGAGTTCACCTCTGTTCCGGGAACCTTGAATTCGGAAGGAAAAATTGACCGCACGGTTCCGGGCGAGGTTAATGCCTGTATGATTCTGTCAAAAACAAAGCACCCGCAGGAAGCGTGGGAGTTTATTAAGTGGTGGACCGATGCAGAGGCGCAGTCGAAATTCGGCAAGGAATTGGAAAGCATCATGGGTACGGCTGCGAGATATTCAACAGCTAATAAAGAAGCAATGTATGATATTCCGTGGGCAAAGACGGATTTTGATAAAATCAAAGAGCAGATGCAGTGGGTAAAAGGAGTTCCGGAAGTACCCGGAGGATATTACACACAAAGATATATGGATTTTGCGTTTAAAGATGTAGTCAACGCCAAGGAAAAACCCGCAAAGGTACTGGCAGGTGCAACGATCACGATCAATAATGAAATAGCTATGAAGCGAAAAGAATTCGGATTGAAGGACTGATCGGCAGCAATGTTTATTTTACCGAAGCGTATGTGCGGCAGAAAGCAGCTCACGGCAGCCGCTTATGAGCTTTCGGGACGCAGGGTTTTGATTTACTTTTAAAGCAATAAAATGGGGACTGGTATTATGAAAAGTTCAATAAGCCTAAAGGAGCGAACTCGCTACACCTTGAAGCAAATGAAAAAATACAAAGCTTCTTACGGCTTTGTTGCGCCGTTTTTAATTATATTCCTTATATTTACCGTTGTTCCGGTTATTATGGCAATGTTTTTAAGCTTTACCGATTTTAATGTTCTGCAAGCTGCCAATTTTGTGGGCTTCGGCAACTATAAAAATTTATTTTTAAAAGATCCTCTCTTTTTGACCGCATTAAAAAACACTATATTGTTTGCCTCCATTACCGGGCCTATCAGCTATTTGCTTTGTCTTTGGCTGGCGTGGTTTATAAATGATTTAAAACCTCGAATGCGTTCGGTGCTGACTTTATTATTCTATGCGCCGACACTTGCCAATGTTTATACGGTTTGGCAATTGATTTTCAGCGGTGATGCAAACGGATTTTTAAATGCGTGGCTGATTAAGGTCGGTATTTTGCTTGAGCCGATTCAATGGTTGACCGATAAAAATTATATGGTTCCCGTGTTAATGTTTATAATTCTATGGGGCAGCTTGGGAACCACCTTCTTAACCTTTATTGCAGGCTTCCAAACTGTAGACGCATCATTGTATGAAGCTGCTGCCGTAGACGGAATTCGAAACAGATGGCAGGAATTATGGTATGTGACGCTTCCGGTTATGCGCCCTCAGCTCTTGTTCGGCGCGGTTATGAGCATTACCAGCTCCTTTGGGGTAGGAACCGTTATCACAACGCTGTGCGGTTTTCCGAGTACGGATTATGCGGCGCATACGCTTGTGCATCACTTAGAGGACTACGGCACTATACGGTTTCAAATGGGATATGCCTGTGCGATTGCAACTATTTTGTTTTTAATTATGGTAACCTTGAATATTTTAGTTCAAAAATTGATTGCAAGGGTGGGTGAATAATCGTGGGAACTGTAAAAAATTTATCGGGCAAAAAGATCAAAGCAAAGCGCCATAAGAGAGTCAACCGTTCTCTGGGCGGAGATATAACCGTTTTTGTCACTATTACGCTGTTAGGAATGTTTATTGCGCTTCCTCTTGTCTACGCAATCGGAAATGCCTTTAAACCGTTAGACGAATTATGGCTCTTTCCGCCTCCGTTGCTTCCGCGAAATCCTACCTTGAAAAACTTTACCGATTTATTTGTTCTTTTGCAGAACTCATGGGTTCCGATTTCCAGATATTTCTTTAATACTCTGTTCATTACGGTTGTCGGCACCGCAGGTCAGCTTATATTGGCTTCAATGTGCGCTTATCCGTTGGCAAAGCATCCTTTTCCGGGCGCGAAATTTATTTTTCAGCTTATTGTACTGTCCTTGATGTTCAACGCGACCGTAACAGCCATTCCGAATTATTTGGTTATGAGTAAATTAGGTTGGGTAGACACCTATAAATCTATTATTGTACCGGCAATGGGCAGCACTCTGGGATTGTTTTTGATTAAGCAGTTTATGGAGCAGCTTCCTACACCCTTGCTTGAGGCCGCAAAAATTGACGGTGCCGGAGAATTGAGAATTTTCTGGACTATTGTTATGCCGAATGTAAAGCCGGCATGGCTGACGCTTATGGTGTTTTCGGTTCAGTCGCTGTGGAATATGGGCTCCAGTTCGTTTATTTACAGCGAACAGCTGAAATCTTTGTCGTATGCCATAAATCAGATTGTTGCGGGGGGAATCGCGCGCGCAGGCGTCGGTTCTGCTGTTATTGTTATTATGATGATTGTACCGATCGGCGTATTTATTTTCACTCAGAGTAATATTATCGAAACAATGGCAAGCTCCGGATTAAAGGATTAATAATACTTATAGAATAAGAGAGGTCTTTGATTATGAAAACAAAAGCCGTATTTTTGGGATTCGGAGCAAGAGCGCAATGCTATGCAAATTATATATTTTCCAATGAAAATACATTTGAGGTTGCGGCTGTTGCGGAGCCTAAACGGTATTTACAGGAGCTTGCAAATGAAAAATACCATTGCAATAAAGAAAATATTTATAAAGATTGGAAAGAACTGATTGCTCAGGGCGTGTTAGGCGATATTTTGTTTGTATGTACTCAGGATAATTGCCATGTTGAACCGGCGATCGCCGCTATGAAAGCGGGATATAAAAATATTATGCTCGAAAAGCCCATTGATAAGGATATAAATGCTTGCAAACGCCTTGCAGATGCCGCAGAGGAATACGGAGCGCGTGTTCAGGTTTGTCACAGCCTGCGGTATACAAATTTTTATCGTAGGGTTAAAGAAATAGTTGACAGCGGGGAAATAGGAAAAATCGTTTCCGTTAATCATATTGAACCGGTAGGGACCTTTCACTATGCTCACAGTTTTGTACGGGGAGATTGGAATAAAGATTCCGAGAGTCCTATGATCCTTGCAAAATGCTGTCACGATACGGATTTGCTGCTGTGGCTGATCGGGAGAAATTGCATCAGCCTATCTTCTTACGGCTCTCTTGATTTTTTTAAAGCGGAAAATGCACCGGAGGGCTGCGCAGATCGTTGTATTAACGGCTGTAAATACAACAATACCTGCCCGTACAGCGCAACGAAATACCTGAATAAATATAAAAATCATTTATTCAGAGAATATGCCGTTGAAAAGGAAGGCTTCAGTGATACGGTGGAAGCGTTGAAACAGGGGCGTTACGGCAGATGTGTATTTCGCTGTGATAACAATGTAGTGGATCATCAAACAGTAAACCTGCTTTTTGAGGATAATATTACCGCAGTTATGACAATGTGCGCATTTTCAAATTTTGAGCGTGAAACTCATATTATGGGTACAATGGGAGAATTGAGAGCTTATATGGCAGATGACCGTATAGAGGTTTATAATTTCAGAAACGGCGATCGTGAGTTGTATCATATCGGGCACCCCGAGGCACTTCACGGCGGAGCGGATTATGTATTGGTGGAGGATTTTATTGCAAGCTCGTTAGGTGAAAAGGAATGCTCCACATCAATCAGCGAATCCATTTTGAGCCATATTATTTGTATCGCCGCAGAGCGCTCCAGGCTTGAAAAAAGAACCGTTTTATTGAGTGAGGTGCTATAAATTCGTATTAATGCCGATTAAAGGCGGCGATATTAGAAATATACGGTTTTTTATTGCTTCAGCAAACCTCCGAAAAACGGCGGTTTAAGCTGACTCCTCCTTTGAATAAAGGAGGAGTTTTGACTTTTTTATTGATTTCCCAGAGGTGCTTTATATGTCAATAATAACAGTTGATTTTTCCGAATGAACCGGAATGCAGGAATGCCGACGGTACAAATCCTTGCTGGCAAGGCACAGAGGAGCAGTTTACAGAGTTGTATGCGGTCACGGCAAAACATCTGAAAAGCCGTTTCCCTAATATTAAAATAGGCGGCCCGGCATTCACTTCACCGTGGGAGACGAATTTTAAAAGGAAATTTTTGAAAACCGTAAAAGAAAACAGCATACCGCTTGATTTTTATTCGTTCCATTGCTATGCCGATACTCCGGACGGAATTTCCGAGGCTGCCGCCGAGGGATATGATGCTTTAAAGGCTGCCGGACTTGACAGCACCGAAATAATACTTGATGAATGGAATTATATTAAAGGCTGGAGCGGCGACGGTTGGAAAGAGTCGCTTGATACATGGAAAGGGCTTAAGGGAGCTTCGTTTATTACCGGGGCAATGTGCAAATGTCAATATTCCCCGCTTGATATGCTTATGTTCTATGACGCGCGCCCATGCGTTATGTGTTCGCTTTTTGAAACCGACAGACCGTGGGTGGCCTTAAAAGGCTATTATCCGTTCAAAATGTTCAGCGAATTGTATGAACTGAATGAAGCAATTAAAGTGAAATCTGACGATGGAAGTATTTACGCGGCAGCGGCAAAAGATAATAAAACTGCAAAAATTTTGCTCACTTTTTTTGAAAATGGCTCTGCAGAACAAAACAAAGAAGTAATAATCAAGCTGAAGAATCTCGGATTATCCGGTAATATCAATTATACATGCACAGTTCTTGATGAGAATAACGACTGCGTTCCGATAAAACAATTAGTTTTAACCGAAGCGGAAGAGTTGAAGCTGAATTTGAAGATGTCCTTATATGGCTGCTATTTGCTGAGCTTTGAAGTATAAGTAAAAAAGATGCAGCCGAATTCTCCTTTAATACAGTAAATTCGAGGATATTCTTATACGACAACGGGCTATTGATATCAATACATCGCTTGATATTATGGAAATCAGTATTAATACTGAAAAAGCTTTGTAACCGACTGAATTCCGGGCATTTTCATATGCCTTTATTTGAAAAAATGATTGCCTAAGCCGAGTAAAAAGTAAATATTTTCATGAAAAAAGAGGACATTTTTCATGCCCCCTGTGTGTTTTTGAAAAAAACCAAAAAAGTTTTCGACATTTTAACAGTTTACAAGCATTTTGGGCTGCCGCTCGCGATTCTTTCGCTCCTGCGGCAGCCCCTTTTTAAAAAATGATCCTTTAAAGCAGATTTTTGTAATGATTTCTGAATTGCAGAGGAGAAACAAAGGTATGCTTCTTAAATGAATAAATAAAACTGGAAACATCATCAAAGCCGACCCGGATTGCAATCTCATTAACAGACAACGGTGTAGTTATCAATAAATCTTTTGCCTTTTCGATTCGATACATACATAAATACTTATAAGGTGATTCGCCCGTGCTTTCCTTGAATAATCTGGAAAAATGATATTTACTTATATACGCATTTTTTGCCATGTCGTCAATAGTGATTTTTTTATCGTAATTCAGGTGAATAAATTCTTTTGCCTTCTGCATTCTTGAATCCTGACCTATATCTTCAAAAATCATATTAAAAACATTATTTATAATAGGGGCGATTCTCATATCCACATAAAGTGAATTTTCGCTTGACAGACTGTATATATTTTCCCAGAAACCGACAAAATACCGTATATTATTACGTACAAAAACATCAGCATCAAAATTCTTGATCAGTGACTGTGCCACCGAGCCCACCGTATGAAACCAATAAAACTTCCATATATCCGTTAAGGTCTGATAGGCATGCGGATACATACAGTTTATGCAAAAAAGCGAGCCCTCCTGCAATTGATATTTGTTGCCCTTGTATTCCAGCATTCCCTGCCCTGCAGTCGTATAGCCGAATAAGATGCTCTCTTGCGGAATACCGGTGATTTTATAATTCACATCCGCCTCAACGTATCCCAGTTCATTGGTGCAAAGAAGAGTATGGTAAGCAGAATCACTCGGAATGTGTGTGGCAAAGCGCTTGTCAAATATACCTTTAGACATGGAGCAAAGTCCCCTTTCCGTGCATCAAGACGCGCATACAGAATCCAACGGCAGTATTGCCCGTATTCTTTATTATATCCGGATTCTCTAACATAAATCATAATAATTCAAACTGTTCTTAAATGATTATAGCAAATTGTTTTTGAAATTACAAGTAAATACTTGCATATTCCAATCAAAAAATGTCGAATAAAGCTGCATATTCCAAAAAGAATTATTCGCTTGCATTGGAAAGCTCAGCAAAATCCCCCCTATCTTTACGACAGAGGGGATTTTGAATCATTTAATTTTCAGCATGTTGATTCAGGTTTATACCGAACCAAAATCGCCCTCATCGGGTCGATTTTTTCCTGATTACTATAATTGCCGACAGGCTTAAAACAGCCGACAATATTGCGTAAATAACAAAATTGGTTTCTCCGGTAGCAACAGGGTCCTTATCGTAACCGTCAATAACTATTTCCTCTTTTAAGTATTCATCCGATTTTGCCGGATTGACCTCATAAATATATTCAAGGTTTTCCTCATCCGCCATTCTCATAGACGAAAGTAAAATATCAATAGATTTAACATAGAACGATACATCTGCCGTATCGGCATTTCCCTGCTGCAGCAGCACGTTCGCATATTCTGTCAACAGCATTAGAGAATTCCAGTCATCAGTATGATACTTTGAAGGATCCATTTGAAGAATTTCTTTCAGCTGATCTCTTAATTCATTGTATGTGCTGATAGGTATCAGATCTTTTTCTGCCTGCTTTAACTCTTCAATAATTTCCAATACTGCCGTATTGTTTCCGACATCTCCGTTTTCGTATTCCTTTGCCTTAAGATAAACTCTTTTCAGTGCCTCAAATGATTTCTCGGTATATATAGCTTCATCTAATGACTCAATACGCTGTAAAATTTCTCTCAAAGCATTTAAGGTTTCCCGTGTCGGCTTTTCGGTTTCCACATCAATTACATTTTCACTGCTTTGCCAATTGTCAGAAGAATATACCTCAATTTCATAAATCGGGATATTGAATAATTGCTTATTCGGTTCATCATATACACCGTCAGTTATGGTAAACCGTACAAAGCGGGTTTTAACCGTCGGAAAAGCGATGGAAAGCTCAGTAGCGGTAGGCAATTCAGCGGCATCTGTTACCCGACCGTAAAATGCGGTAGCCCAGTTGCGGCCGTCATCGGAAACATGAATTTTGAAATACTTGATTCGATTGCTCCACTGGCTGATCCATAATCCGTTAACATCAGTCTTCTCTCCCAAATCAACCTGAATCCAAGCGGGGAAATTATTGCCGGAATTCTGCCAGTTTGATGAACCGTTTCCGTCAAATGCCGCCTGCGGTGGCTGACCGTCGAGATTGGAGGATGAACTGTAAGCGGAATCCCCTTTATTCAATGCAAGATTTTCCGGTTTTACTATCGGATTGACGGGTGCCGCCGGTTTAAAGGAATCCTCGGAATCAAGCAAGCCCTCATGTACCTCGGCAGAAGTCTCTGCACCGTCATGTTTATCATAAATCTTCATATCAAATACAGCAGGCATACTCGGAACGGTATTGTCTTCGGCCTTTCCTGCCATATCTAAGAACAGAATTCTGAAATATCTGCCGTTCACCTGCGGGAAGACAATCGTATAAGCGGCATTATCCGCGTCCGGTGAATCTGTAGCGCTCGGGACATTGCCCTTATAAGCGTCAGTCCAGGTCTCCGTATCGTCAGACACCTGTAGCTTAAACTGTCTGGCACGATTTCTGTACTGTATGAAATCAATTCGCGATATAACTTCCTCTTTACCGAAATCTACCATCAACCACTGCGAAGCACCTACCTGAGCAGTGCTTTCAGCCTGCCACACACTGTAAATATCGGCATCAAAAGCATACTTCGCTTCCTGGTTTTTCTGCTCTGTCGATCCTCTGAAGGCTTCAGTCGGCAAACCCTGCGTCAATTCCCTTACCGCATCCGGTTTAACAGTTACGGAAGTAATTTCAGACGAGGTCACTGCGCTGCCGGGCTTGTCGTATATACTCATATCAAATACGGCAGGCTGTGTCTGCGCTCCGCTCGCGTCGCCGGCGGTTTCTTCAAATAAAATGCGGAAGTACCGTCCCGTTGCTTCCGGGAATACAATGGTATAATTAACCGTGTTGCCATTGTCTGCGGCTCCTTCTACCTTGCCGTAAAATGCATCCTTCCAGGTCGCCTTATCGTCGGATACCTGTAATTTAAAGAGCTTTGCGCGATTATTATACTGTGAAAGATCTACGCGGGATACGGTTTTTGATGAACCGAAATCAACCATTAGCCATTGAGGAGCGTTTATCTGTGCTCCGCCGGCTGCCTGCCACGGAGTCCAGTCATGCTCGTCAAAGGCCTTGTCGGCGGTCTGATCGCCGCCGTTGTCGGAGGACGCGGAGTAGGCGCCGATCTCCAAGCCGTGCGCCAGTTCCGTGGGCTTATTTGTAATGTTTTCCACCTCGGGTGTAGCTGCAAAGGCGGCATCGTTATAAATGAAAATCTGACCGATAATCACCTTAGGCTCATTGGCAAAAACCTCTTCCATCAATAAACGGAAATACTGTGATGTAACAGGATTATCCAGGCGTACAGAGGTATATTCATTCCATGTTTCATCTTTGGCGGGTACGGATGTATCCAAGCCTTGAAATACCGTAGTCCAGCTTTCGCCGTCTTCGGAGGTCTGTATGCTGAACTGCTTAAGACGCCTTCCGTATTGCTGGAACTTTACACTGTTGAATGTTACCGTCTCTCCGAAATTAAGGGCAAGCCATTGCCGGCTTCCGCCTCCGATCGGAGCTTCGTTGGTATTCTGCCATGTGCCGTTATACTGGAATGCTCCGGGAGCATCGCCGTTATTGACCGAAGCAGACGCAGTCAGCTTAGTATTAACGCTGATATCCGCCAGGTTAGGGCTTTCGGCATGAAAAAGAATAGTAAGATTAGGTATAAGAAAAGTAAAAGCGACAACCATCGCAACGATTTTTTTGTTTTTTAGCTGTTTGAAAAAAACATTGTATATTTTTTTCAAATTACCCACCTCCAGTGTGTTAGAGCTTACTTAATTGGTTACAATTGTCTTTTGCTGTAAAACGTTCTGAAATTCCTTATTTTAATCATATCTTATCTTCCTTAAATTATCCAGTCGAAAAATTGCTCAAAATTGCGAATAATTGCCATTTGAACAATTATTTATTGACTGCCGTCTTAAAAAGTGTTAAATTTAACTACGGTAACTTTTGCGAAAAATGTCTGAATTCCCTGTTGTTTATTAACAAGCATAAATAAAATCGCCACAGTTACTTTATAATCGGTAAATGGGCGGAGATAGGAGTTTATGATGAAACAAAAATCACTTTGTTGCGTTATAGCCTTGTTGCTTTGCTTTTCGTGCTTGGCAACGGGATGTTCTCACGACAAAAACAAAGGCGGTAATACTTCTTCGGGGTCAAGCAGCAATTCAGTTTCGTCGGAGAACAACAGTTCTTCCGATTCTTCCGGTGATTCGTCACAACCTCAGGAGGAATCCAAACCGAGTTCCGAGAATACAACGAGCGTACCGGACGGTTCTTCAAGCACAGGCGGCAGTACCGATAAAAACGTTCAAATAAATTATACACCAATCGACGATGTAAACATTGTTGTGCCTAACGGCGCAAAATCCACACAAAAATGGACTGCGACCGACATTGTACTGAACGCAAAAAAAACATATGGTAACCCTTATACCGAGCAGGCAATAAATTGTCAGTTCACCGGTCCGCAGGGACAAAAAATGACCATTCCCGGCTTTTGGGACGGCGGGCAGAAGTGGGTAATCAGATTTGCGCCTCCTGTTGTCGGCAAATGGACATATACCGTTTCGGCTGCAGATACTGCCGATGCCGGTCTGCATAAAATCAGCGGTGAGCTTTACTGCACAAAATACACCGGAAATTTAGATATTTACAAACACGGCTTTTTGCGTGTAAGCAATGATAAGCGCAGTATGACTCATCGTGACGGCACTCCGTTTTTCTGGCTTGCCGATACACATTGGATGGGACTGAGTCATCGCGAACATCTGTATGATTCCAACGATAAGAGATTCCCCTCTATGTTCAAGGGCATGGTTGATGTCCGCGCCAAGCAGGGATATACCGTGTATCAAATGAATTTCTTCCTGTCGGAATCAGGCGACAACGGATATATCAACGGAGAGCCCGCAACCTGGAACGAAGGCGGCAGAGTTTGGACAGACAATAAAAAATGGGAATCTCCCAATACCAAGTTTTTCTCTAACTGTGACGAAAGAATTCAATATGTTGCCAAAAGCGGCTTAGTCTCTGCATTAGGTCTTGACTGGGGTCCGTATGCGTACAGCGATTATACGGTGTCGGCATATAAAGCAATAGCTCGCTACATTGTTGCGCGTTATTCTGCATATCCGATTATATGGAACACCTGCGGAGAGGCTCGTATGAATTCTCCGTATTGGGCGGAAGTTGCGCGTTACATTGATAAAATCGATCCGTATCAGCATCCTACCACGCTGCACTCCGGTGTGGAAACAACTGATTTCGGATACAAAAGCGATGAATACCGCGGAGAAGACTGGTTCGATTTTGTTATGCTTCAGACCGGTCATGTCAAAAGCCTGACATTCGATATTTTAAACAGCTGGAAAAACAAGTACAACCGTACCGCAACTCTTCCCTTCTTGGAGGGAGAGGCTTGCTATGAAGGCATAGCCAAGGTTCCGAAGAACCTTACCAGAAAAATGGCATATACCTCTATTATGTGCGGCAGCTTCGGGTACAGCTACGGTGCCGAGGGAATTTGGAACGCAATATGGGATGAAAACGACACCTTCCAGCTATGGGGTGCCAAGCCGGTTCCGTGGTATAAGGCTATTGACGGTGAAAACGGCGCTCAGATGAAATATTTAAAACAGATCTTCACATCTGTTCCGTGGTGGGAATTAAAGCCCTATAATTCAATCATATCCTGGTATAAGCAACCCGGAACCGCAAGTGACCCGCTGCTCAAGTCCAATTCAGACCGTACCAGCATAATGATTTATTATCCGATACAGGAAAAACCGATTTCGTATGATTTCATCGGAACTATTTCGCGTTTAAATCCGAAACATACATATGATGCGAAATGGGTAAATCCAAGAGACGGAAAAACGACGACCGCTGCCGCCAAATTCAAACCGAATTCCGACGGAGAGTGGAAAACGCCTGCTCCGCCTTCAAATACCGAGGATTGGGTTTTACTGATTAACGACAGAGTAAGGCCCAACATGAAAAACGCAAAAATCATTGCCGCTTCTTATGAAAACGGAAGTTATCCTTATGTTACCGGAGAAGCGGAGCTGCCTGAAATTAAAGGCGCTTAAAAATAGCTGTTTCATAGCGTAATTATTACAAAATGCGTATTGTGAAGTGATACATTTTACAATACGCATTTTCTTTGATAAGGAAAGGATGAAAAAATTATGATGGTTGAAAAGTGGAAAACAGCGGAATTAAGGTTTGTTTCAGATTATCCGTATGCCGATCCGTTGTTTGATGTTTCTCTTTCCGTAACCTTCAAATCGGAGCGCGGAACCATTATAGAACGACCGGCTTTTTGGAACGGAAAATGTGAATTTGCGGTAAGGGCGGCATTGACCGAGGAAGGAAGCTGGGAATATACCACCTTCTGCTCCGATACACAGAACACGGGACTGCATTTGCGCCGCGGCAAGCTTTGCTGCGTTCCTTATAAAGGTGATTGCGAAATATATAAAAGAGGATTTCTGACAGTTCGGCCGAATACCCGTTACTTTTCGTATCATGACGGAACACCGTTTTTTTATTTAGGCGATACGCATTGGTTTTTATGCCATGAAAAATGGGACGAATCTAATGTGGAAGGAATTGACAGTCAGTTCCGTTACACCGTTAATCACCGGGTATCGCAGGGCTTTACCGTTTATCAATCAGAGCCTTTGGGAATACCGAATATTCCTCAAATATACGACTTGACCGACGGCTTGGACGAAAATGATATACTCGGCTTTCAAAAGCTCGACGAAAAATTTGCTTACATTGCCGAATGCGGTTTGGTGCACGCTAATTCTCAATTATTTTTTACCGATGAAATAAGCAATCCGGCATATACACCGGAATATCTTCGCCTTTTAGCTCGCTTTTGGGTAGCTCGTTACGGCAGCTATCCGGTTTTATGGACTGTTGCCCAGGAAATTGATCCGCACTGCTACGGAACGGTATATCCGGAACGGTGGTATACCGTAGCCGAAGCTATTGCCGAATTTGACGCCTACCGTCATCCCCTTACCGCACACGGAGCTAACAACTGCCTGCTGACTTCAGAAAACTCCGCTTGGAACGACAAGCCGTACCATTCATGGTTCGGTCTTCAGCCGCAGGAATATACCTTGAACAATACTTCGTATTTGAAGGACTTTTATCAAATTGCGAAACCGATTGTATGCTACGAAACCGGTTATGAGGAGCTATGGGCTGATAAAGCACAGGCTTTGGGTGCCGGGTATAAGGCATATTTAAACGGTATGTGCGGCTACGGATACGGAGCGCAGGGCGTTTGGAATGACGATTACTCACCGGATGATTGGATGCATTACGGTGATTACAGACGCTGGTTTGACGCACTGCAATTTGATGCCGGGAAAAAACTGATTCATTGCCGACATTTTTTTGAGGCTTTGGAATGGTGGAAATTGGAGCCGCATTTTGACGATCCGGAATGGAGCAGTTTTAAAACAAACGAAAGAAAAGCTCTTGCTTCAATCGCAAATGATACATATGTGGTTTTTCTGTTTGACGAAACGCTCTCTTCGGGAGAATTGCGCCATTTAAAGAATACGCAATATCAAGGCCTGTGGTATGATATTGACAGCGGTGTTTATAATTCTGTCGGTACATGCAAGCCGTCTGACGGTGTATTTGTAATTCCGCAAAAGCCGGATAAGCGTGATTGGATTTTTCTTCTTACCGATAATTTCAAACAGCATGAAAACAGACCCCTGATTATAACAAGCGCCGATAATGCCACTACGATAAAAAGCTCACGGGAAACGCTTCAATTATATACGAATTTCCCGGCAGCAAAATGGTGGTCATTTCCCGAAATTGTTACAATCGACAACGGCTTGGTTAAGCCTATGGGCATCAATGGCGTGACAACCGTATATGCCGAGGATTCAAACGGTAATATCGCCCGAAAAACGGTTATTATGGTTCGTCAGGATAAAACGGAGCCTGCTCCGATTCCTTTAAGAATTACCGTAACCGGAGAACGCGGACTCCGTCAACTCTCAAAAAAGCAGCCTAAGCTTCAGGTAATGGCTTATTTTGATCCGCCTGACTGCTACGACCAGCAGGTACATTGGGAGATCACCGAGCCTGACGGCTCCGCAACTAACAAGGCATTTATGGAAACAACCGGTTCTGTAACCGCTATTTCGGACGGTTGTGTTAAGGTGACGGCCTATTCCGAAAACTATCCGGAGGTTTCCGGCTCTGCAATATTTAAAATTACGGAATTCGGTATGCCGTCGTTATCAATAGGCGCACGGGTAACCAGTTCGGATTATTATGAAGGATACGATAAACGCTGCTATCCGTGGCGCGCAGTCAACGGCGCAACCGATAATTATACCGGATGGTGTTCTGCTCAGCTTTGCAGCCCGGATAACCCTGTCTATTTAATAATCGACCTGCAAACAGAGAAGACATTTTGCCAAATTGATCTATATACAACATCACTGGCCTGCGCACTGCGGGATTATGCCGTTCAAATTGAGCGAGGCGGCACCTGGGTAACCGTAGCTTCCATGGCAGATAATACGGAACGCAAAAACACATTCCGTTTTGAAACGCCTATATCCGCGCAGCGGCTGAGAGTTGAATGCACCAAAGGAGATATAAACGGAAATGCACGAATAGATCAAATAAACTTATTCCCGCATTTCTGTGAATAATCGTATTTTGATTATTTCTGCAGTTTTAATAACTTCTGTGTCATACCGTATGACAAAAAGAGGCTGTCGCAAGTGAAAAATCACAAGCGGCAGCCTCTGACATTAAGCATTGTCGGAATCACAAATAATGCCTGTTTTATTCAATAATTTTTTAAAAATACCCGAAACTCATACGATGCTTTCCTCAAATCTTCTGATTTGAATAATTAAAAAAACCGCGGGTTATTCTAAATCAGTACACATCATATATTCTTCCGTTTAAGAATGCGACCGTGCGTTCCACCGCATCACGGCTGTTCCCCCAATCGGTCTCGCCGTCACGACTGCGGTAATCATACATTGTGCAGTATTTTGATAAATCGTCATAAAGCGATTTTGAGTATTCGCCGGTTATGCGGTTAAGGTTTTCGGAAAATTCCGAATAATATGATTTCATATTGCGTTTTGAGGCGCCGCCGAGCAGCCGCTCGTAATGCGGCAGGCAAAACATACTTTGCGAATTGAACATATCGCGGAAATCCTTTTGCGTTTCGTAGCAGCGGTAAACCGTCTCGATCATTCGGGAAAGCCCCCACTCTATTTTTGAACAGATAAAACAGGAGTCGGTTATGTTTTTGGCGTTCCCTGTTTTTTTACTGTCGGTATTGAAAAGCTTTTTCTTGAAAATTTCGCCGTTTATCTCGTTAATATGGGTCTGGAGCATAAGCGCTAATTGCAGCCGCCCCCTGCGCGACATCATATTGTTATAGTGGTGCTCACAAAAGCCGGTTTTATTTGTCTCAATTCTTACATCGGGCTCCATCATGGCGTCGCCTAAAATATAATCGGTCATTCTTTCCTCAATGGTGTCGCGCATACGGCATATAGGACAGCCGTCGTTATGCTCGAAAACCTCGCTTACCGGTATGGTGCAAATATCGTCTCTCATAATTTTTTCTCCTGTTTTTTATTGATATTATTGTCGAAAAAGAGTATAATCTATTTCGGTGATTATATGTTTACTGTAAAGTATGAAAATAACAATGCTTACATAACCGTGCCGGACGGTATTGACCTGCCGCACACGCTTGACTGCGGCCAGGCTTTCCGCTGGGAGGAAAAGGAAAACGGTGTATGGCACGGCACAGCCTACGGGAAATACTTAGAGCTTTGCAAAGAGGCAGACGGCACGCTGGTGCTTTTCAACACGACCGACCGCGACTTTGAAAGCATATGGCGAAAGTATTTTGACCTTGACAGAGATTACGGCACGGTAAATAAAAATTTAAGTAAAAACGAGATACTGAAAAGTGCGGCGGAGTATTCCTTCGGTATAAGAATTTTAAACCAGGAGCCGTGGGAGACGCTTTGCTCCTTTATAATATCCCAAAACAACAATATAAGACGCATTAAGGGCATTATAAGCCGCCTGTGCGATAATTTCGGCGAGGATAAGGGCGGGTACCGCGCTTTCCCCACCGCCGAAAGAATAGCGGAATGCACGCTTGAGGATTTAGAGGTGCTGCGCAGCGGTTTCAGAGCGAAATATATACTTGACGCGGCGCAGAAAATATCGTCGGGTGAAATTGACCTCGAAAAGCTTAAAACAGTATCGACCGACGAAGCCCGCGACGAGCTTATGAAAATAAAGGGTGTAGGGCCTAAGGTTGCCGATTGCGCGCTGCTTTTTTCTCTCTGCCATATTGACGCATTCCCCAAGGATGTTTGGATAAAACGTGCCATGCAGGCGCTTTTCGGGGGCGAGCTGCCCGAGGAAGCCAAGCCCTACGCGGGCATTGCGCAGCAGTATATATTCTTCTACGCCCGCGAGACTAAATTATCGGTTTAATAGTTTTCGGTAAAGCTGTGTAATGTGCCGGAATCGCGGTCGCGCCAGCCGGGTATGGTAGCCATATTTACGTTATGTATACTGCGGAAAATGTTATCGTCCACATTCGGGTTTACCTTTTTAATATCCTCTATAAGCGCCTTTATTTCCTTGCGCTTTGAAAGCCCCTCGTTGTGGGCGCTGTTCTCGGTAAATTTGCAGGCACATTGCAGAAATTTAAGTCCGTTGTAATTTGAAAAAGCAATAATATCCTTTTCCTTTACCTTATAAAGCGGGCGTATAAGCTCCATACCATCAAAATTGGTGCTGTGCAATTTCGGCGGCATGGTTTTTATTTCGGATGAATACATCATACTCATAAGCACGGTTTCAATAACATCGTTGAAATGGTGACCGAGCGCTATTTTGTTGCAGCCGAGCTCCTTTGCCTTACTGTAAAGGCAGCCGCGCCGCATTCTGGCGCAAAGGTAGCAGGGCGAGCCGCCCGCACGCTCGGTGACAGAGAAAATATCGCTTTCAAAAATATATATCGGTATATCCATCAATTTCGCGTTGTGCTCTATAAGCGCTCGGTTTTCGGCGTTGTAGCCGGGGTCCATTACAATATACTCTGCTTCAAAGGGTATTTCGCTGTGGCGCTGTAATTGCTGTATACATTTTGCAAGCAGCATTGAATCCTTTCCGCCCGAAATACAAACGGCTATTTTATCGCCGGGGGCAATAAGCTCGTATTCCTTTACCGCACCTATAAAATTATTCCATATCGTCTTGCGGAATTTTTTGATTATGCTCCGCTCAATTTCGGTATGCTTTTCAAGTGTTTTTCCCATTTATAATTCCTCATGAAAATGTTTATACACGGCGTCCGCCGCCGCTTTGGTCATTCCGGGCGCTGCCGCCAATTCATCAGCCGCAGCCGATTTTATCGCCTTAACCGTTTTAAAGTGCTTAAGCAGTGCCGCGGCGCGGGCTTTGCCTATTCCCTCAATTTCGGTAAGCTCGCTTGCCAGCATACTTTTACTTCTTCTTTGCTTATGGTAGCCTATCGCAAAGCGGTGGACCTCATCCTGTATGCCTGTAATAAAGGTAAACGCCGCGCGGTTTGATTTAATGCTTATATCCCCGCCCTCGGCGGCTATGGCGCGGGTGCGGTGCTTTGAGTCCTTTACCATACCGAAAAGCGGAACGGTTATTCCGTGCTTTTCAAGCACGGGGCGCACGGCGGACATTTGCCCCAAGCCGCCGTCAAGCAATATTAAATCGGGCAATACCGCAAAGCCCTCGTCCTCGCCCTTTTCATACTCGGTAAATCGGCGGTCAAGCACCTCCGCCATAGAGCGGAAATCATCCTGACCCAAAAAGCTCTTTATTTTAAAGCGCTTATACGCGGGCTTAAAGGGTCTTCCGTCCTTATATACTATCATTCCGGCAACGTTTTCGCTGCCCGCCGTGTTTGAAATATCGTAAGCCTCAATATACCGCGGCGCAGAGGGCAGCCCCAAAAGACGCGCCAGCTCATCCAGCACCGACATTTCGCGCCCTGTTCTTTCCGCCTTTTGCGAAAGGGTTTCAGCCGCGTTGTTAAGGCACATATCAAGCAGCGCCTTTTGCTCGCCGAGCTTTGGGTTTATAAAGCTTACATTATGCCCCGATTTTTCGGTAAGCCAGCGCCCGGTGGCGGAAAAATCCGCCGAAATATCTATTAATACGCGCACGGGTATATCTTCCTTTTCAAGATAGTAGCGCTGCAAAAATTCCTCGTAAAGGCTTTCCCTGTCAGATATTCCGTCGAATAAAAACACCTGCTTATCGCAAAGGCGGTAGTTTCTGAAAATGAAAACGCTTACCGCCGCAGTCTCGCCGAGCAGGGCGGAGGCGATAACGTCCTCGCTTTTATAGGTCGCGCGAACCACCTTTTGCTTTTCCCTTATCCGTTTCATTGCGTTTATTCGGTCGCGCAGCTTTGCCGCCGTTTCAAAATCCAGCCTTTCGGCAGCGGCAAGCATTTTTTCGTTTAGTTCCGCCTCGGTTTCACTGTCCGCTCCGCCGTGCTTTATAAAATCCACCGCGGCGTTTACGTTTTCAAGGTAATTATCAAGGCTTATTTTTCCGCGGCAGGGTGCGTCGCATATGCCGATATGGTAATTAAGGCAGGGCTTTGAGGGTTTATCAAAGCTCCTGCTGCAATCGGGCAGTTTAAAAATTTTTCGCGCCTCGTCCACCGTTTCCTTAACTACATAAAGCGATGAATAAGGTCCTATATACTCCCCTTTTTTATCGGTCGCGCGCGCAAAGGTAATCTTTTTCCATTTATCGTTTGTTATTTTAACGTAGGAGTAGCCCTTATCGTCCTTTAAAAGTATGTTGTATTTCGGCTGATTTTGCTTTATAAGCGAGTTTTCAAGAATAAGCGCTTCAAACTCGCTGTCGCACACAATATATTCAAAGTGATCGACATTGGAGACCATTTTGCGCACCTTTGCGGTGTGCCCCGAGCCGCCGCCGAAATACTGCGTAACGCGGTTTTTAAGCGCCTTTGCTTTACCGATGTATATGATTTCATCGTTCTTATTTTTCATTATATAAACGCCCGGCAGCAGCGGCAGCCGATTAGCGCGTTTTTTCAGCCGCGAAAGTCTTGAAATATCGTCACGGTCGTCCATTAAAAGCCTCCGTAAAAAAATTAAGGGAAGTTTGCTTATGAAAAGAAAATTACTTGCACTGCTTATTATACCCGTTATTCTTTGCGGGTGCAACGGATCCGTTGCCGACAATGCCGAATCACACGCACAGATAACCGTAAATTACCCAAGTGACGACACCGTAAACGGCTACCGCACGGGCGGCAGCGGCTCTATGCCCGATGAAATACCCGCCGACAGCACTGTGCCCGCAAAGCCCAAGCCCAACGAAACCGCGCCTACGGCGTACATAGGAAATTCAAATTCCAAAAAGTTCCACACGCCGGACTGCTTGTATGCCAAAAAGCTGAAGGATGAAAACCGCGTTTCCTTTAAAAGCCGCGAGGAAGCGGTGAGCGAGGGGTATGATCCCTGCGGGAAGTGCAAGCCGTAATATAATGCAGAATTCGGAATTCGGAATGCGGAATTAAAAATCAGTGCAGCTTATCCGCTATCATATAAATAAGCTTTTCGGATTTTTCCCACCCGAGGCAGGGGTCGGTTATTGATTTACCGTAAATATGCTCGCCTATTTTCTGCGCGCCGTCCTCAATATAGCTTTCAATCATAAGCCCCTTAACCATTGAACGTATATCCTTATTGTGGTTGCAGCTGTAAACCACATCCTTTGCAATTCTTATCTGCTCCAAATACTGCTTACCCGAGTTTGCATGGTTGGTATCAACTATTGCGGCGGGGTTTACAAGGGATGTTTCGGCATACAGCTCATGCAGCTTTACAAGGTCTTCATAGTGGTAATTGGAAACGTTTTTGCCCGCAAAATCAATATATCCGCGTAAAATGGAATGTGCGTAGGGGTTGCCCTCGCTTACAACCTCCCACCCGCGGTATATAAAGGTGTGGCTGTGCTGCGCGGCGGTTATAGAGTTCATCATAATGCTAAGGTCTCCGCTTGTGGGATTTTTCATACCCACGGGTATATCAAGTCCGCTGGCGGTAAGCCTGTGCTGCTGGTTTTCGACCGAGCGCGCGCCTATTGCCACATAGGAGAGCAGGTCGGATAAATAACGGTGGTTATCGGGGTAGAGCATTTCGTCCGCACAGGAAAAGCCGTAATCGTGCAACGCCGCCATATGTAAGTCTCTTATTGCAACAATACCTTTAAGCATATCGGGTGTTTCATCGGGATTCGGCTGGTGAAGCATACCCTTGTAGCCGTCACCGGTGGTGCGCGGTTTATTGGTATATATACGCGGCACTATAAGAATTTTGTCCTTTACTTCATCCTGCACCCTTTTAAGCCTTGAAATATAATCAAGCACCGGCTCGCGGCTGTCCGCCGAGCAGGGGCCTATTACCAAAATAAATTTATCGGATTTCCCCGCGAAAATATTTTTAAGCTCCTCGTCTCGCGCCGCCTTCACCGCCGCGTCCTGCTCGGATACCGGGTAACGCTTTTTTATTTGCTGCGGTATCGGTAATTTTCTTAAAAATTTCATGTTCATAGTCTTTTTCCCCTTAGTATGGCAGTAGTTTTTAATCTTACAGGTGCTTATTAAAACGTTTTCTGCGCTCGGTGGATAGGCGCATCATTTCGCGTATTCCGTCTCGGTCGCCCGTTTCTATTTTTTCGTAAAGCGTCTCAAAGCTTTGCTTAAAGCTGCGCATTTCGGCAAGCAGCATATCTTTGTTATCCAAAAACAGCTCGCTCCACATTTCATCGTTTATTCTTGCGATTCGCGTTAAATCGCGGAAGGAGTCACCCGTATAATATTCAAGGTCGGGCGTGTTGTTGCAGCACATCAGCGTTACCGCTATACAGTGGGTAAGCTGGGAAAGAAAGGCTATCATTTCGTCATGCTTTTCAACTGACAGCTCCGCTACGCGGTGAAAGCCCAGTTTTTCGCCCAAATCGCGGCAAAGCTCTATTGCACCGGCGGTATTTTTTTCCGTGGGAACAACTATGTAGTTTGCGCCCCTGAAAATGCCGGAGTCGCTGTTTTCTACCCCGCAGACCTCGCGCCCCGCCATGGGGTGCGCGGCTATGAACTCTACATCGGGGCGGAGCATTTCCTGAATTTTGTAAACAATACAGCCCTTAACGCCCGTAACATCGGTTATAACCGCTCCCGATTTTAATAAATGCTGATTTTTTTCTATCCATTCGGTGAAAACATGGGGGTAAAGCGCGAATATAACTAAATCTGCGGCAGAAATAATGCTTTCTTCAAGCTTTGTTGTGCCGTATTTTATTATACCTTTTTTTAGGGCGAAATCAACCGACGATTGCTCTTTGGTTACGGCGTTCACGGTATAACCGCCCTTTGTAAGCGCCTCGGCGTAGCTGCCGCCCAAAAGCCCTAAGCCTACTATTAAAATATTTGTATCCTTACTTAATTTCATTTTTCTTCAACCTTTATGCCGAGGGAAGCAAGTTTACGGAAATAATCGGGAAAACTTTTATTTACCGCTTCTGCCCCGTAAATGCTGCCGCCCGTTATACTGCAGAGCAGAGACAGCGCCATGACTATTCTGTGGTCGTTATGTCCCGAAAGCGGCAGCTCGGGCGTTTTCAGCATACGCGGATGCACCGTTATCTCGTTATCCCAGACCTCTGTGCTGCAGCCGAATTTGGCAAGCTCCTCCGCCATTGCTCTTCCGCGGTCGCTTTCCTTTATTTTAAGACGGTGCGTACCTATGAGTCTTACGCCGTTGTTTGCCGCCGCCACCGCCATTAAGACAGGCGCTAAATCGGGGCAATCGGAAATATCTATTTCGGGGCAGCCGCGCACCAGTTTTCCGAAAAGCCTTCTGTAAACCGCGTCGCCCTGGCAGGTATCCTTTTTAAGCCCTGCAACCGCCACATTGCCGCCTACCGAGTTGAACGCCTCAAAAAATGCGGCATTGGAGTAATCCCCCTCAACGCGCAGCGTGCGCGGCTTGTAGGTCTGATTGCCCTTTATAAATATGGTTCGCTCGTCGGTTCGGCTGATCCTAATACCGAAATCAGCAAGCGCCTTTACCGTCATACCGAGATATGAGCCGCTCTCTATCGCGCCGGTTATATCAATTATGCTGTCATCGGGAAGCAGCGGCAAAGCGAACATCAGCCCCGATATAAACTGGCTTGAAACATCACCGCTTACGGAATATTTACCCGGCGTCAGCCTGCCGCATACTGTAACGCTTTCCTTATCTTCCTTAAATTCAATGCCTTGCGATAAGCACATATCCTTATAAACCGCAAGCGAGCGGCTCATAAGCCTTTGGGTACCTTTAAGGGTGATCTTTTGCCCGAAGAGAAGACAAAGCGGAATCAAAAACCTTAACGTACTGCCCGATTCATTGCAGAAAAGCTCATCGCTTTTAATGGCTTTATCGGGCGATATTCCGCCTATTTTAACCGTGCTGCCGTCAATTTCATATTCGGCGCCCAATGCGCCAAGGCAATTAAGAGTTGCCTTAATATCCTCTGAAAACGCAACGTTTTCTATAACGCTGCCGAATGACAGCGCGCCGCAAATTAAATATCTGTGAGAAACGCTTTTTGAGGGCGGCGCCTCCACCCTGCCGTATGCCGTTCCTTTTTCAATGGTTGCTATCATTATTTATCGCCGTATTCCTTAATTAAGTAATCTATTGCCTCGGTATATCCCGCAATACCATGCCCGCATATTGTTTTAACGCAAGCCCTTCTTATATAGCTTATCTGCCTGAAATCCTCGCGCGAGGCAACATCCGAAATATGTACCTCAACCGTCGGTATCGATACCGCCTTCAGAGCATCCAACAGCGCTATGCTTGTGTGCGTGTATGCGCCGGGGTTTATAACTATGCCGTCAAATATGCCGTAGGCTGCCTGAATTTCATCCACAAGCGCGCCCTCGTGGTTGGACTGAAACAGCTTTACTTCAATTCCCGCCTTTTCAGCGTGGGTTTTTACGTTATTGCACAGCGTTTCAAAGCTGTCGCTGCCGTAAATACCCGGCTCTCTTATTCCCAACATATTTATATTCGGCCCGTTAATTACAAGAATTTTCATTTAAAAAGACCTCTTCAATATTTTTAACGTTTTGCTCTATTTCGTTCACCGCATCGATTTTAATATCGGCAGCAGCACAATACAAGCCGTACCTTTCCTTATATCGCTTTTCGAGCAGTTCTCTGTTTGAAGAAAGCGGGCGGTCGGCTGTGGTCACCAATTTTTCAAGCGGGCGGTCGATAAATATAACCGTTCCGTTTTCCTTTAAAAGCCTTATGTTATCGGGGTTTAAAACCGCCCCGCCGCCCGTTGCGATAACCGAGGACCGGCAAGCCGAAATTTCTTTTATAACTTCGCTTTCAAGCTTTCTGAAGCTTTCTTCGCCATGCTTTGCAAAATACTCCGCTATCGGTATATTTATGCGCTTTATAATTTCATCGTCGGTGTCGATAAATTCCTTGTGAAGCCTATCGGCTGATATTTTACCGATTGTAGTCTTGCCGCAGCCCGGCATACCTATAAGCACAATATTCTTTTTATCCCTTAAAATCTCGCGGTAGACTTCTTCGGTTTTACCTGCGGATATGCTTCCGCCCGTAAACTTTTCCACCGCATATGCCGCTTGGGAAACCAGCATATAAAGCCCACCCGTGGCGTTTATTCCCCTTTCGCGCGCCGATATTACAAGCGCGCTTGAAAGCGGATTGTAGACCGCGTCGGTAACGCTTTTCACATTTTCAAAGCGGCTTAAATCTATTGCCGAAGCGCCGATATTCGGGTACATTCCGCAGGGGGTGGTGTTAATTATCGCGGTCGCGTCACCATGCTTTTTATAAGCCTCATCATAGGTTATCGCTCCGTCCGAGCCTGACCTTGAAACGCGGTATATTTCCTTTGCGCCTAAATCCTCGGCTACCGCCGCGGCGGTTTTTGACGTGCCGCCCGAGCCTAAAATCAGCACCTTGCCGCCATTTAAATCGGCTCTCTGACGGACCAGCAGCGCGTGCAGACCCGAAAAATCGGTATTATAGCCGTATAATTTGCCGTTCTTATTGACTACGGTGTTTACCGCGCCTATTTTTTTTGCGGTATCGCTTATATAATACAAATAAGGTATAACCGCCTGTTTATAAGGAATTGTAACGTTTATCGCCTTGAAATCGGCTTTTTTCATAAAGCTATCCAATTCGCCGCGCGGTATTTCGCAAAGCTTGTAATCATAGTCTGCCAGCCTTGCGTGAATGATTTTTGAAAAGCTGTGCGAAAGCTTTTCACCTATACAGCCGTATTCCATTATTCACCCAACCAATCAGTACCGAATCTGCCCGCCAGCATATCGCAAAGTGTTATTGCCGTAATACTGTCTATTACCACGCGCGCGCGGTGGACAATACAGGGGTCATGCCTGCCGCCCGCCGTAATTTTAACGTTTTCATTCTTTATAAAATCTACAGTATTCTGCTCTTTGTGAATTGTGGGCGTGGGCTTTACCGCGCAGCGGAAAACAACCGGCATACCGTTAGTAATTCCACCGTTTATGCCGCCGTTATTGTTGGTGGCGGTGGTAATTTTGCCGTCCGAGCAGAAAAATTCATCATTAGCGGCGCTGCCGCGCATATTTGCAAGCGCAAAGCCCGCTCCGAACTCAACACCCTTTACCGCAGGCACGGCGAAAAGCGCTGAGGAAAGCACGTTTTCCACCCCGCCGAACCACGGCTCGCCTATTCCTGCCGGCAAACCGACAACTGCGGTTTCAAGCACGCCGCCAACGCTGTCGCCGTCCGCTTTGGCGGCAGTTATCTCATTTATCATTTTTTCTTTAACGCCGTCGTCCAGCACGGCAAATTCCTTTTGCGATACTGCCTTTATATCGTCCGCGATATTCCGGAATTCACGGTCTGCTACCCCCGCTATGCTTTTAATGTGCGTGCCTATATATATGCCCTTATTTTTAAGCGCCGAAATCGCAACAGCGCCCGCGGCTACAATTCCCGCAGTAATTCTGCCGCTGAAATGCCCGCCGCCTCGGTAATCCTCAAAGCCGTGGTATTTTGTGTACGCCGCGTAATCCGCATGACCCGGGCGTGCCTTTGAGCGCAGCTCGCTGTAATCCTTAGAGCGGGTATTAACGTTTGGTATTACTATGCAGATAGGCGTTCCCGTAGTTTTGCCGCCGAAAACTCCGCTTTCTATTACAAAATTATCAGGCTCTGCTCTCGGCGTTGAAATATCCCCCACGGGGCGGCGGAGGGATAACTGACTGCGGATAAAATCCTCATCCACCGTAATTCCGGGGGCTAAGCCGTCAAGCACCGCGCCGATACCTGCACCGTGGCTTTCGCCGAACAGCGTTAAAATAACCGAACTGCCGAAGCTGTTTTTCACCCTAATGACCCCCTTATTTTTTGTGCGAATATATCAAACGGCATTTCTTTCATTTCGTATGTGCCTACCGTGTTTACAAAAATCACCGTAATTTTATCGTCCGACATTTTTTTATCGTGCCGCATAGCGTTTATTATAGTATCCGCCGTTACAGCAGTAGATGTGGGCAGGTTAAGCCTTTCAAGCACGGGAATAAGCCTGTTTCGCACACTTTCCGAGCACATAGGTATCATACCGAGTGCCACGCACTCGCCGTGATACAGGTTTTGCATTTCGTTCTCGCTCTCAATCGCGTGCGCCAGGGTGTGCCCGAAATTGAGTATTTTGCGAAGGTCCTCCTCTTTTTCGTCCTGCTCTACTACCGCGCGCTTTATTTTAAGCGATTTTTCAATTATTGTATCAATATTTTCCTTAATATCGCCCTTTTCGAAAAGCTCAAACAGCTCTTTATCGCTTGTCAGTGACATTTTAACCGATTCCGCAAGTCCGTTTGAAATTTGTCTTTCGGGCAGTGTTTTAAGGGTATTTGAATCTATTATAACGGCTTTAGGCGGGTAAAACGCGCCGACAATGTTTTTATACCCCTCAAAATCAATGGCGACTTTGCCGCCTATCGATGAATCAACCTGCGATAAAACGGTTGTGGGGATATTGTAAAAATCAATTCCGCGCATAAAGCTTGCCGCCGCAAAGCCCGCAAGATCGCCTATAACGCCGCCGCCGACCGCTATTACGCAGTCGCTCCTTGTAAAGCCGTATTCCACCATTTTTGAAAGTAAAAATTTAAAGCTTTCAAAGCACTTTGTCTTTTCGCCCTCGGGCAGGGTTACAATATAGGGTTCCTTGCACTGCGCCGCCACCGTTTCGGCGTATTCTTTCGGCACGCCGCTGTCGGTCACTATAAGCGCGCGGCGGGAAATGTTTAAATATTCCCCCGCTTTTTTAAGCGCGCTGCGCTCAAGGTAAATATTGTAGCCGCCTGTTCCTGTTTTAACGGGAAGTATCATTCATCGTCACCCTTCAGCACAATTTCCTTTTCAAAGCTGCCCACAACCCGCACATTGCTGCATTTTTCTTTAAGCTCTTTAAGCATAGCCTTGCCGTTTTCGCTGTTTATATTGCCCTCGCCCTCGGCGTAGAAATAATAGCTCCAAATAAGCTCCTTTGTCGGTCTGGATTTCAAGGCGCGCAGGTTAAAGCCGTATTTTCCTATTACCGCTATTGCCTGACCCAAAAGCCCCGCCTCATTCGGCACGGTGAAGAGCATAATAAACTGGTTATCGGCTTTAGACGGGGCTTTCGCCGCCTTTGAAAACACCGCAAAGCGTGTCGTGTTATTACCGCTTGTGTTAATGTGCGCTTCGAGCTTTTTAAGCCCGAATTTTTTCGCCGCCTCGCTGCTGCCTATTGCCGCTATATCGTGCCTGCCCGACTCTGCCACAAGCTTTGCCGCAACCGCCGTGTTTATCGCCTCGGTCGGCTTAAAGCCGTGCCGCCTTATATACGCCGCGCACTGACCGAGCGCCTGCGGGTGGCTTATAACCTCCTTGACCTCGTCCATTGTGGTACCTTTTACGGCAAGCAGATTCTGCACTATTTCAATATCGTAAATTCCGTTAATATATAATGATCCGAAAAAGGTAAGATCCATAACCTGACCCACATCACCGTTGTAGCTGTTTTCAATCGGAAGAATAACGCAGTCGTTCTCGCCCTTTTCCACCGATTCGTATGCCGCTTTAAAATCTTCGCATGCAAACGCAGTTCCGTCCGGGAAAATACGGTTTGCGGCAATATTGGCAAACGCGCCCTCAACGCCGCTGTAGGCTATGCGCATACCTTCAAGCAGCCTATGCTGATACGCCTTTGAAATATCCATATTGCTCTGCAAAAAGCTTACGAAATAGGGCTTTAACGCCTCGTTTTCAATAAGCGATGAGTTTCGCTTTATAACCTCCGCCTCGCGGGATAAATCGGCCACGCGCACGCCGTTTTGCCTTTTGTACTCGGCAACCGTTTTTACCGCCGCCATTCTTTCCTCAAACAAGCGTGCCATTTCTTTATCTATACGGTCAATCTGCTCTCTCGCCTTTTCAAGCTCTGTCATTTATTTATACTCCTCAATAAGCGCCTTAAACGCCGGTAATGATCTTTCTATCTGCTCAGCCGTCACGCAGTAGGATATTCTTACATACCCCTCGCACCCGAAATCATCCGACGGCACAAGCAGCAGCTCGTATTTTTTTGCCCTTTCGCAAAATGCGTTCGCGTCAGGTTCAGGCGATTTTACAAACAGGTAGAACGCACCGTCGGGCGGTACTGCCTCATATCCGTAATCGGTAAGTGCGCCGAAAAGCAGATCGCGATTTTTCTTATAGGCGGAAATATCGGGTAAAGCGTCGGTACACTCTGCTACGGTGTACTGCATAAGGCTCGGTGCGCACACAAACCCGAGCGCCCTGCCCGCACCGCAAACTGCGGCGTATAATTTACGGCAGTCCGCAGCGCCTTCGGGAATAAATATGTAGCCTATGCGCTCCCCCGGAAGAGAAAGCGATTTACTGTAGGAATAGCAAATCACCGTATTAGCATAATATTTCGGGATGTACGGTACCTCAGCCCCGTAAGAAAGCTCGCGGTAGGGCTCGTCGGCTATAATATAAATATCGGTACCGTACTCTGCTTGCTTTTTACACAGCATATCGCTTAATGCCTTTATAGTATCGGGTGAGAAAACCGCGCCCGTCGGGTTATTCGGCGAGTTTATTATTATCGCCTTGGTTTTTTCGGTCACGGCGTTCTCTGTCGCCTTAATATCAAGCTGAAAATCGGGCTTTCGGCACTGCACCGTCACAACGTGTGCACCGGCATTCTCTGCAAACACGCGGTACTCCGGGAAAAACGGCGCGGGAATTATAACTTCGTCGCCGCTGTTTATAAGCGCGTTCAGCGTTACTGTGAGCGAAGCCGCAGCGCCGCAGGTCATATAAATTAAATCTTTATTTGCGGGAAAACCGAACCGTTCTTCTATGCTGCCGGCAATTTTCGCCCTTACCGCCGTATCCCCCTGCGCCGAGGTGTAGCCGTGCAGTTTTACGGGGTCGGTTTCCTTTATAATACGCTCCAAAGCTGCAGTAACCGCCGCGGGGGTCGGGACACTCGGATTACCGAGGCTGAAATCAAAAACGCTTTCTTCCCCTATTTCCGCCTTGCGCTTTTTGCCGTATTCAAAAATTTCGCGTATAACCGAGCGGCGCATACCCAGACTCACCATTTTTTCGTTCAGCATTAAATCACCTTTTCCAAAACAAAGCCCGCAAGCGTTTATTGCAAAAAAGCATAAACGATCGCGGGCTGTCCGTACTTAAAATTTCAAAGCTTTAAGGTTTAAGCTTCGTAAGGGTACAGGCAGTCCGTTTTAGAATAATAAAATCGATAGTTAACGCAACCGAACATTCTGTCCACCCTTTCATATATCACATTAAATTATATTATACATTATTTTTCAGTTTTGTCAAGTATTTCTTTAACGATTTAAAGCGCTAAAATCTATTCGACCGCCAATTCCTTTATGGAGCGCATCTGATAATCCACATTTTTAAGCAGCTCGGGATTTTTAAGCGCCGCCGCCGCACCCTTAACAACGCTGCGCGTCGGGTCGTCCAGTCTGTGCACCGAAACGCCGAGGTATTCCTCCAGCTTTTCCGCCATTCCCGAAAGCAGCGAGCCGCCTCCCGTTAAATACATTCCGTCCTCGGTTATATCGGCTACAAGATCCGGGTCGGTGCGGTTAAGTACCTGCCTCACGGCGTTGCAGATAACATTCACCGTGTCGATTATCGCCTCATATATCTCGCCCGAGGAAATTTCAAAGCTTTCGGGAAGCCCCGAGAAGACATTTCTTCCCTTTGCTACAACCGCAACCTCAACATCCCTTTTAAGCGCCGAGCCTATTTTAATCTTTACCGATTCTGCGGTAAGTGCCCCGATCTCTATGTTATATTCCTTTCTGACATAGCGCACTATCTGCGAATCAAGGTCCCCCGAAGCGGTTTTAAAAGACTCGCAAACCGCGATTCCGCCCATGGAAATAACCGCAATATCGGTGGTGCCGGCGCCTATATCCACAATGAGCGTACCGCGCGGCTTTGAAAAATCAAGTCCCAAGCCGAACGCTATCGCAAGCGGCCCCTCTATTACCGAAACATTTCTGCCTCCCGCGGATTCCATAACATTTGAAAGCGAATGGTGCTGCAGCTCCGTAAGCCCCGCAGGAAGAGTCGCCATTATGCGCGGCCGCAGAATGCGGTTGCCGAACGCCTGCTGCATATAGTTTTTGAGCATAAGCTCGGCTATATCGTAATCGGAAATAACCCCGCGCTCTATCGGCGTTACGCACACAAGGCTTTCGGGCGTTCTGCCGATTGTCTGCTTTGCCTTTTCACCGTAATACACAGGTTCCCAGGTTTCGCTGTCCACCGTTACGACATTCGGCAGCTCAAGCACAACCTTTGAGCTTGAAAATATAACTGTTTTTGACGAGCCTAAATCTATTCCTATATCTGTTGCCATAATTGCCCCCGATTGATTATTTCTTTTCGCTTATAAGCGCGGTCACGCAGTAAACGCAATCCGCCCCTGCAGAAAGCAGCTGCACGGCGCATTCGTTAAGCGTGGCTCCTGTGGTTTTTATATCGTCCACCAGTAAGAGCGATTTGCCGCGAAGGCTTCCTGTCGGTACATACATATCCTTAACATTTTCACGCCTCTGCTTTATGCCCAATTCGTGTTGGGAGTGAACAAATTTCACGCATTTAAGCGCGTTTATCAGCGGAACGCCGAGGATATCCGATATAATTTTTGCCATAACCTCGGTTTGGTTAAAGCCGCGGCTTAATTTCTTTCTGAAGTGCATGGGTACAAAGCAGATTCCGTCAAACTTGATTCCTCTGTACTCATTTTTAACGCAAAGCGCCATTTGCTTTGCAAGCATAGTGCCGTAGGTCATTCTGCGGCGGTATTTGAAGTGATACATTGCCCGCTTTGCAACGCCGTCGTTGACAAACGGAGCTATGCACATTTCAAATGCGAAGACTTGATTTTTGCACTGACAGTCATCCTTTTTCAATCCGCAGCGCATACAGCGCTTAAGCGGATCGCAGCGGACAAGCATTTCGTGGCAGTAATCGCACAGCTCATCGTCCTCGTTGATTATTTCGCCGCAGCCGGCGCAGGTTTTCGGGAAGAATACCGATTTAAGAACCGATATTACCCGTTTCATAAATATCCGCTTCCTTTAAAAACTGTTTTAAAAAAGTATAGCGCAGCGTTTTTTTATCATTCGCCGCCATTTCAAGCCAAACGCTCTCATCCCCCACAACCACAAGCAGCTTTTTCGCCCTTGTGACCGCAGTATAAAGCAGATTGCGGTAGCGCAGCTTCGTCGGCACATCATAAAGCGGCAGCACCACGCAATCGTACTCGCTGCCCTGGCTTTTATGCACGGTAACCGCGTATGCCGGCTCAAGCTCTGACAAATCCTCGGAAAAATATGTGACCGTCCTGTCGTCATACCGAACCGTCATAATTCCCCCGCGCTTATCGATATCGGTTATAAATCCGACATCGCCGTTAAAAACTCCCGTGCCGTATTCGCCGCCGTCACGCTTATATTGCAGATCGTAATTGTTCTTGGTCTGCATAACCTTATCGCCCACTCGGAAATATATACCCTTAAAGCTTAACTGCGCCTTTTTGCCCGTATCGGGATTAAGCGCCGTCTGCAGCATATTGTTAAGGCTTACCGTTCCGGTATCAAGCAGTCTTGAAGGACAAAGCACCTGAATATCCCTTATCGGATCGAATTTATATGCCGCTGGCAGCCGCTCGCTTACAAGCTCTGTCACGGTACGGCTGACATCCGCGCGGCTTGTCCTTTTAAGAAAGAAGCAATCGGAATTTTTAATTGAAAAATCGGGCGGCTCGCCGTTTATAATCGCGTGAGCATTGGTGATTATCATGCTTTTGCTCGCCTGCCTGAACACCTTGTTAAGTCTTATTGACGGAAACATATCCGACGCTAAAATATCCCCCAAAACATTGCCCGCGCCGATGCTCGGCAGCTGGTCGGAATCCCCCACCAGAATTATGCGGCATGAAAGCCTTAACGCCTTTAAAAGACTGTCAAAAAGCAGCGCGTCTATCATTGAGGCTTCATCGATAATTATGACCTCGCAGGAAAGCGGATTTTTCTCGTTGCGTGAAAACTGACGGTTATCGCCGTCGCCCCATTCCACCTCAAGCAGACGGTGAATGGTCTTTGCCTCTCTGCCGGTAAGCTCGGTCATACGCTTTGCCGCGCGCCCTGTAGGGGCTGCAAGCTCAGGCTCAAGCCCGCGGTTTTCGAAAAGCTTTATAATGGCGTTGAGTGTTGTGGTCTTGCCGGTACCCGGACCGCCGGTCAGCACCAAAATTCCGCTTTCAAATGCCTCGGTTATCGCTTTGCGCTGAAGCTCCTCGAATTTTATTCCGAGCTGACGCTCCACATTATCGATCTCAAGCGAATCGGCTGTTATGCTGCGGTCGATATACCGCTTTACCGCAAGCAGCCGCGCCGCAATATGCTCCTCCGCCGAGTAATAAGCGGGAATGGAAAGATAATCTGTTCCCGATATGCTTTTTTCCTTTATTCTGAAGCATTTGATCAGCCTGTCGCACGCGCTTTCCGCCGCGTCATACGGACACTCAAGCAAGCGGCAGGCAACCTCTAAAAGCTTTGTGCGCGGCAGGCAGGTATGCCCGTTTAAAAGATTTTTGCGCAGTACATACTCAAGCCCCGCAGTGATACGCAGCTCGCTCTGCTTATCAAAATCCATATCCGCCGCAATATCCTCTGCGGTTTCAAAGCGGAAATCAAGCCCCTCCTCGCACAGCACATAGGGGTTTTTCTTTATTGTATCAACCGACTGCGCGCCGAAATGCTTGAAAATTTTAAGGCACCTGTCGGGCGTGACATTGTATTTTGAAAGCATCAGCATTATATCCCTGACACCGTACTGCTTGTTGTATTCCTCGGATATATCCCTTGCCTTTGAGAGGGATATTCCTTTTATCGACGCTAATTCCTGCGGTCGGTTTTGAATAATTTCCAGCGTATCCGTGCCGAATTTTTCAACTATTCTCTGCGCGGTGGCAGGGCCTACGCCCTTTATAGCCCCCGAGGACAGATACCTTAAAACAGCGGCGGCGTTTTCGGGCGTTTTGCGTTCAAAGCTTTCCGCCTTAAACTGTCTGCCGTAGGTCGGGTGAACGGTATAGCTTCCGTAAAATACGGCGCAGTCGCCCTCTGTTAAAAAAGGAAGCATTCCCACAACGGTTATGCTTTCCCCGGGCAGCTTAACCTCCGCCACCGTGTAGCCGTTATTCTGATTTTTATATGTAATTCTTTCAACAGTACCCGAAATTTCGGCGACCTCGGCATTTAAAGCCTCCGCCATAAGAAAATCCACCTCACCTTTAAAACGGCATAAAATCCTCCAGCTCCTCCGCCGAGCAGTAAGCCACGCCGTATTTTTCCGCCGCCTCCCTGCAAAGCTTATCGGCATTTTCCGACAGCCCGCAATTCACGGCGATTATACCGTCGGCATAGCTCTTTCCGAGCCATATGCGCTGCTCTGCGGCAAAGGCTATCTGATCCTCGGGATTACCGTCGGACAGAAAAACCACCGCATAAGTCGTTCCCTTTTTCCCCGAAGTTATGAGCTTGGTTTTTACGCCGTGCAGAAACTCCGCCAGGCCAAGCATTGAAAAGCAAACGCAGCCGGCAATAAGTATGTATTTAATCATTTCCCCACCCCACATATTCCATTATATGCGGGGGCGGGGAAAATGATAAAATTGCCTTATTTACTTAATTTTGACCGTAGTGGTATAAGTGCCCACCTGCCAAATGTTATTTTGAACCGATCTTACAGTGACAGTTACCGTATGCTCGCCCGCCGCCTTATCCGACAAATCTACGGTTGCGTAGACCTCGGAATTCTTCAATCTGCTTATAACCGCCTTCGGGCCGCAGATTTTAACATTGCGTATTACATTGTCGGTCGCGGCCTTAAGTCCCGAAGAAAGCCCGCTGTAGCGCACATCGGAAATGTTCAGCGTTTTTTCCGAGAAGCCGGAGGTATCCACCGTGACGGTGAAATGCTCTATCGAATCGAGAATTCTGACTCCGTCGGGCAGCTTTGCAGAGACCTCCGCGCGGTTTGAGCCTGAGGAAATTGTGGTAATATCAATTGGTGAGAGAGTCACCTGTGTTATCTTGTCGATCGCATCAGGCGTGCCGATGACCGTAACGCTGTCATGATCGACCTTATAGGAAATACTGCTCTTTGATATACCCGAGGGCAGCTTTGTAAAGTCAGCCACCACAGGCACTGTCTTCGTCTTCGATATCGGCACGGTAACCTTGACCGCCGTTTCGCTGAGGGTCAGATTTGTTTTGTCAATCTTGTTCCCGTCCTCATCGAAAAGCTGAATTTCCGCGTCATAGGTTGCGCTTTCCGAAAGGGTCTTGTTGACCGCGGCGTAAGCCACGACCGAGTCAATCTTATTCATGACCGTGCGCGGGCCCTTTATGGTTATGGTATCGTTTTCCGTGCCGCTCACGACCGGAGTTTCGGCAACAAGCCCGTCAATCGCCGCCGCCCCGTCAGCCTTTGCGGTTATTGTGAATTCCTTTGTATCCACATAGTCGAAGTAAAGGCTTACCGTCGGCGGATTTATGGAGACTATATTGTAATCGGTGACGGCGGTATTGCGCGCGCCGGATACCTCCAGTTGATACTCGCCCGGCGAATTGATTGCCGCAGCGGACGCGTAAACATAAAAATCGCTTGCTTTAAGCGCGCTTACAACATAGCTCGGCCCGTTAATGGTAACGGTGAATTTTTGTGCCGAAACATCGCCTATTATCTCCATATGATTTTCCGCGGCGTAGGTGTTATCAAGGGTTATGTTAAGCGGAATATCGGTGAAGGTACGGTCTATATCCGGGTTTTGGCTTATCATGATTATAAGCCAAAATATGAACGCCGTGATAAGCGAAAAGGGAATCGTAAACCGACGGTTGTAAAGCAGCCGCCTCAAAGAAAAGTTAACGGGAATTTTTATTTTCCGATTCATTTGCTTTCTTCGCTTCCTTTCCCTTGACTTTTCCGAACGGATTCATGCTTTTGAGCCTTGCGAGCACAGGGCTGTCGGTTTCGGCTTCTGCGTCGGATAAAAGCAGCTTCCCGAGCTTCGCCCTTGCGGATATAGCATTGAAATTACGTTCTATCTGCCCGTTTGAAACTATTGATATGTTCCCCGTTTCCTCGGATACCACAAGCACCACCGCGTCGGAATTCTCGGTCATGCCGATAGCCGCCCTGTGGCGTGTTCCGAGCTGTGAAGATATATCCTCGCGCTGGGTCAGCGGAAGAATGCAGCCTGCGGCGTAGAGCCGTGAGTCCCTTATTATCATTGCGCCGTCATGCAGCGGAGATTTCGGAAAAAATACATTGTTTATCATCTGCACAGACGGGTCTGCGTTTATCACGGTGCCGGTATCTATTATTTCGCCGAGCTGTGTAGACCGCTCAAACACTATAAGTGCGCCCGTTTTGCTTTCCTGCATGATTCCCGCCGCGCGGCTGACCTTATCAATACAATCCTCAAGCGGATCGGATTCAAGTGAAGAGCCGTGAGCGCTGACAAATTTCGTATGCCCCACACGCTCGAGTATACGCCGCAGCTCCGGCTGAAATATGATTGCAATGGCTATTATAATGTAATCCACAAATCTCGAAAGTATCCATTTCATTGTGGTCAGGTTCCACCAGTTTGCAATAAAATAGATTACAACGAATATAACAAGTCCCTTTGCAAGCTGCCCCGCACGCGTTTCACGCAAAAAACCGATAGCCTTATAAATGATATACGCCATAAGAAGTATATCGATAATATCAAACGGTATACGCATACCGGCGACAGCGTAAATTATCTGATTCCAGAATGCATAAATAGCATTAAATATGCTGCTCACCTGTCAACAATCCTTTACTTACAGTCTCTGTTTTATTTTAACATAAAATAAAGGGTCATTCAATAGAAAATTTGCGTTTTTTTAAGCTTTTTTTAAAGCGGCGGCAAGCGCTTTTATATCCGCCGCGGTATTAAACGCCGCAGGGGAGGCTCTAACCGCTCCGTTTTCTATCGTTCCCATTATTCTGTGCGCGGTCGGCGCGCAGTGCAGCCCCGCCCTTACCGCTATTCCGCGCTCGTTCAGATACCGCGCAAGCCCTCCGCTTTTGAAGCCTTCCGCATTAAAGGATATTACCGGCGCCCAGCCGCCCGCGAACGGCTTGGGCGAATACAGCCTGACCCCGGGATTCCTTTCAAGCTCGTCATAAAGAAGCTCGCAAAGCGCTATTTCATGGTTGTATATTTTTTCGATTCCCAGCCTTTTAACATAGCCGAGTCCCGCAGCCGTGCCCATTATTCCGGGAACATTTACCGTTCCGCTCTCAAGCCTTTCGGGCAGAAAATCGGGCTGTACAAGCTCTGCCGAATTAGTACCCGTGCCGCCCTCCAAAACAGTGTTCTTAAGCGGCTTTTCACAAATAAGCACACCTATTCCCATGGGCGCGTAAAGCCCTTTATGCGGCGCTATACAAAGGTAATCTATTCCCTGCTTTTTCATATTTATAGGAAAAACTCCCGCCGTCTGCGCCGCGTCTACCGCAAACGGCACTCCTCTTATTTTGCAGAGCGCGCCTATCTGCGTTATCGGCAGCGCCTTGCCCAAAACATTTGAAGCTCCCGTGCATATCACAAGCTTTGTATCGGGTCTTATAAGTCTTTCAAAATTATTGAGCGTTATGTTGTCGTCCGTGAGCGATACCGCCGCAACATCAACCGCCGCACCGACCTTATAAAGCGGCCGCATAACTGCGTTATGCTCAAGCGAGGACGTCACCACGCGGTCTCCCGCCTTAAGCAGCCCCTTTATAACGCAATTTATGCTGTGGGTGCAGTTCAATGTAAAAACAACATTTTCCGCTCCCGACGCCGTGAAAAAATCAGCAAGCTCCCGCCTCACATTATATACTGCCGCCGCAGCCTTCATAGAAGCGGCGTGCCCGCTTCTGCCGGGATTCGCACAGTATTCCTTAAGGCTCATATCCACCGCATTTATAACGCTCTGCGGCTTTTTCCCTGTAGTTGCCGCATTATCAAGATATATCATTCCCTTACCCCTCCGTATTGAATTAACGGAGCTGCCGCAAAATTGCAACAACTCCGTTTTATTTCTTATTCCGCATTTATTTCAAGAATCTTGACCCCCGCCTGCCGCAGCAAGTCTTCGGCGGCGTTTATATCGCCGTCGGTTATAATGCTGTAGCCGCAGCCGGCGCTGCCCTTCCCCGAGGTTATCCGTTCAATTTTGACATTAAAGCCTTTTCTTCTGAGCAGATCCCGCCCCTTGATGGCATAGGTCACTGTACCTGTGGTTATAATATACCTCTTCATTTCTTTTCACTCCGTAAAATTGCTCTATATAAACAAAGCACAATTTTATATTAATGCCTGCTGAACAATTCAAAAGTACCTTAACCCGAGCATGTCGGTGTAAACTTTTGAATTGTTCAGGTGCAAGGTTTTTGCGCAATTTTGCGAAAAAACCTTGCACTTTAAAAAGAATCACATTTTGATTCTTTTTAAAATCAGGCGACAATCAATGGAAACTGACGGTCAAAACAAAGGTTTTGACCCATAAAATCGAGATTTTAACTCGATTTTATATAATTGCATTTGCTAATGCAATTATTCAGTAGACATTATATTATATTGTATGCCGGAGCGTGTCAAATGACAAACCGATTACGCGTGTCGAAAAACAGACACGCTCTTAATTGTCCCCTCCGTAATATTTAACCGTAACTATAAGCGCCGTGGGAAATATTATTACGCCTGCAAAGCCCAAAAGCTTTATGCCTATAAACATTGAAAGCAGGGTAAAAAGCGGATTTATTCCCATTTGCCTGCCGATTATTTTAGGCTCGGCAAAATTTCTTATAACGGTTATTACCGCATACAGCACAAGTAACCCTATGCCGAGCGCGGTATTTTCAAATAACAGCTCGGCTATTCCCCACGGTATCAGCACGGTGCCGGTACCGAGAACCGGCAGAATATCGATGACCGCAATCAAAAGGCCCAGCAAAAGCGCATATTTCACCCTTAAAACAAGAAAACCGATAAAAAGCTCTGAAAAGGTCAAAAGCATTAAAAACGCATATCCCTTTAAAAGCTTAAAAACGCTGCCGACCAAAATATTTTTGATTTTAACGCAGTTTTCATATGTCCTCTTACCTATAACCCCTACGACAAATTTTGAAAGTCCCCTGAAATCGGCAGCGATGTAGCACCCCGCCGCCACCGATACAATGCAGCTGATCAAAAAGGACGGCGCGCGTCTTACCACAGCCCCCGCAAAGGAAGATACCGCCCTGCCCGCTGCCGAAGCCGCACGGGCTAAAAAGCCGTTCCACAGCGTATCGGCGGCAGAGCCGAATTCATCGGGCAGCCTTTTAAAAAGCGCGTCAAAATCATTTCGCAGGGAGGAAAGCATTTTCCCCATATCACCCGCCCTTACGGATATTTCCCGCATAATTCCGCCCGCTGCCGTCGTAAAGCCGAGCACGGCGAAAAACAAAGCCGCCGCCAGCAACGCAAAAACCGCAGCCGTCAGCAACGCCGCGGATATTTTGGAATTAAGCCGTGTTTTACCCGAAATATAATAAGCCGGCTTTTGTACCGCCCAGGCTATAAGTCCGCCGATTATAAACGGCATAAGGTATTTCAGCAAAAACCGGCACACAATAAATACGATTGCCCCTACCGTTACAATGTATGCCGCAGTAATTAAAAAGTTCTTTTTCGCCCGCTCATCCAAATGAAAACACCGCCCTGCAATAACTTTTATATAATTTTTACATTTATGTCGGAAGGATAATTTTTTTGTTGCTTTTGCGCCGCTGCCGTACTATAATAGAATACAACAGTTCGCGTGTGGAGGACAATTATGGATAAAAGCTATCTGCTTATCGACCCCGATATCCTGCCGCCGGTCTTCGCGGGAGTTATCCGTGCGAAGGAGCTGCTTGCGGAGGGAAAGGTATCAAGCACGGCGCAGGCGGTAAAGGAAGCGGGTATTTCAAGAACAGCCTTTTATAAGTATAAGGATTTTGTTTTCAAATATTCTGGCTCGGGCGGCAATACATTAAGTCTTAACGCTGCTCTTTCCGACCGTGCGGGAGTTTTTTCGGCGCTGACCGCCGCTCTGTATGACTGCGGCGCGAACATTATAACCGTTTCGCAGGGGCTGCCGGAAAACGGCAAGGCAAATGTATCCCTTACTGTCAGTATAAGCTCCGAAATCGGCGCGGACGGACTTATAAACCGTTTGCTTGAAACCGACGGCGTTATATCAATCAAAAGAATAGACGGAGGCAAAAAATGATCAATGTTGCAATAATGGGACACGGCGTTGTAGGCTCGGGAACCGCCGAAATACTGATAAACCACCCGGAGCGTGCCGAAAAGGCGGCTCATACCGCGGTCAATGTTAAATATATACTTGACCTCCGCGATTTCCCGGAGCTTTCCTACAGCGATAAATTCGTTAAGGATTTTAACATCATACTTAATGATGACAGCGTAAAGGTGGTAGCCGAGGTTATGGGCGGAATTAATCCCGCTTACGATTTCGTTAAAAAATGCCTTGAAAAGGGCAAAAGCGTCGTTACCTCCAATAAGGAGCTTGTTGCGGCAAAGGGCGCCGAGCTTTTAAAAATCGCGGCGGAAAATAACGCTAATTTCCTGTTTGAAGCAAGCGTGGGAGGCGGCATTCCGGTATTAAGACCGATATCCCAATGCCTTGCCGCAAACGAAATAACCGAAATTTCCGGAATTTTAAACGGAACGACCAACTACATTTTAAATAAAATGATAGTAGAGAATATGGATTTTGATTCCGCTCTTGCGCTCGCGCAGAAAAAGGGCTTTGCCGAGAAAAATCCGGCAGCGGATATCGAAGGGCATGATGCCTGCCGCAAGATCTGCATTTTGGCGGCTCTCGCCTTCGGCAAGCATGTTTATCCGGAACAAGTGAAGACCGAGGGTATAACCGATATTACGCTTGACGACGCGGAATATGCCGACAGCTTCGGCTGTACGATCAAGCTTATAGGGCATGCCAAGAGGCTCGGAAACGGCAAAATCACTGCCTCTGTCCGCCCCACGCTTGTCAGCCGCGACTGCATTCTTTCGGACGTCAACGGCGTGTTTAACGCCATTATGATAAAGGGCGACGAAACCGGCAATGTTATGTTCTACGGCAAGGGCGCGGGAAAGGAAGCCACTGCCAGCGCGGTCGTTGCGGATATTCTCGACTGCGTAAAGCACATTGATACCCGCAAATATGTTTCATGGGAAGAGGGCAGCGCAGATTATGTGGATAATTGCTCAGATGAACCGGTAAGGCTTTTCGTGCTTCTGTCGGGCGATGATTTTGACGGACTTGTTTCAGAGGTTGAAAACGCTTTCCCGGGTGTTTCGTGCATCAAAAACAAATTCCGAAATGAAACAGCGTTCTTAACAAATGCGGAAAAGCCGAGCGAAACGCTTAAAAAGCTTGCCGCCTTTAAAAATATCAGATCCCGTAAAATTTTAAATACTATGATTTAACCGAGGAGGTTCACCCGATGTCTTTAATCGTAAAAAAATTCGGCGGTTCGTCTGTCGCGAACGCCGAAAGAGTCTTCAATGTTGCAAATATTATAACCGAGGACTATAAAAAGGGCAACGATATTGTTGTTGTGGTCTCCGCCCAGGGCGATACAACCGACGAGCTTATAGAAAAAGCAAAGGAAATAAATCCCGACGGCGGCTCTAAAAGAGAGCTTGATATGCTTTTATCGGCAGGCGAGCAGATGTCTATAGCGCTGCTTGCCATGGCAATTGAGAAGCTCGGCTTCCCCGTTATTTCCCTGCTCGGCTGGCAGGCGGGCTTTGCAACCGATTCAAACCACGGAATCGCGCGAATCAAAAAGGTCAATGCAGAGCGCATACGCAATGAAATTTCAAAACGCAATATAGTGATTGTGGCGGGCTTTCAGGGTCTTAATAAATACGATGATATAACCACCCTCGGCCGCGGCGGATCGGACACAAGCGCCGTAGCTATAGCCGCTTCGATGAAGGCGGATGTCTGCCAGATATACACCGATGTTGACGGCGTTTACACCGCCGACCCGAGAAAGGTTCCCACGGCGCGCAAAATGGATGAAATAGCCTACGACGAAATGCTTGAGCTCGCGACGCTCGGCGCGCAGGTACTTAACAACCGCTCGGTTGAAATGGCTAAAAAATACAATGTTGAGCTTGAGGTGCTTTCAAGTCTTGAAAGCAAGCCCGGCACTATCGTAAAGGAGACTGTTAAAATGGAAAAGACACTTATAAGAGGCGTTGCCAAGGATACCAATGTTGCCACAATTTCCGTTATCGGACTTAAGGATACCCCCGGAGTTGCCTTTAAGATCTTCAACAAGCTGGCACAGCATAAAATCAATGTCGATATAATTCTCCAGTCGGTCGGCAGAGATGCCACAAAGGACATCACCTTCACCGTGCCGCTTGACGATGGCAAGACCGCCGTATCTGCCATTGAAGGAATGAAAGACAGCCTTAATTACAAGGAAGTAACGATCGACGAGTCGATAGCCAAGATTTCAGTTGTGGGTGCGGGAATGGAAAGCCACCCGGGCGTTGCCTCAAAAATGTTCGAGGCGCTTTATGACGCCGGCATAAACATCCGCATGATATCCACAAGCGAAATTAAGATTTCGGTGCTTATAGACGCAGAGGACGCCGACCGCGCCGTAAGAGTGGTTCACGACGCATTTATATTCTGACAGAGCCGAAATAATGCGAAATTTGCCGCACAGCAAAAGCAGCAGCCTGTACCATCGGTCAAGCCGACGGTGCAGGCTGTTTTTTTATAAATTATGCATTTACAAGGCTTAATACTGTTATTCCAGCTCAAACGCGCCGGTATAAAGCTGATAGTATTTGCCTTTTTCCTCAATAAGCTTTTTGTGGCTGCCGCGTTCTATAATTCTGCCGTGGTCAAGCACCATAATAACATCCGAATTCTGAACGGTGGAAAGCCTGTGGGCGATAACAAATACCGTTCTGCCCTGCATAAGCCTATCCATACCCTTTTGAACTATCGCCTCGGTGCGGGTATCAATGCTTGAGGTCGCCTCGTCAAGTATCATAACGGGCGGATCTGCAACCGCCGCGCGGGCAATCGATATCAGCTGCCGCTGCCCCTGCGATAAACCGCTGCCGTCGCCCTTTAATACCGTGTTATAGCCCTCGGGCAGCATTTCTATAAAGCCGTGCGCATTGGCCAGCTTTGCCGCGGCTATGCACTCCTCGTCGGTTGCGTCAAGTCTGCCGTAGCGGATATTATCCATAACAGTACCCGTAAACAGGTTTACATCCTGCAAAACAATGCCCAAAGACCTGCGCAGATCGGCTTTCTTTATCTTGTTGATATTTATGCCGTCGTATCTTATCTTACCGTCCGCAATATCGTAGAAACGGTTTATAAGGTTGGTAATTGTGGTTTTGCCCGCGCCCGTAGCGCCCACAAAGGCTATTTTCTGCCCGGGTTCCGCAAAAATATCGATATTATGAAGCACTATTTTATCGGGGACATAGCCGAAATCAACATCAAACAGCCGCACATCCCCCATAAGGCGGGTATATGTGACCGAACCGTCATGATGAGGATGCCGCCACGCCCAAACGCCTGTGCGTTTTTCGCTTTCGGTTATATTGCCGTTTTCGTCAATATTTGCGTTTACAAGCGTAACATAGCCGTCGTCCGCTTCGGGCTTTTCATCCATAAGCTCGAATATACGTTCTGTGCCCGCCATAGCCATAACCACCGAGTTTATCTGCTGCGAAACCTGGCTTATGCTCATGGTAAACTGACGCGTCATATTAAGGAACGGCACCACCACCGCCACCGAAATTGCCTGACCCGAAAGAGAAAGGTTGGGCGCCTTGGCAATAATCAGAACACCGCCGATAAAGGCTATAAGCACATACAGAATATTGCCGATATTGCCCATTATAGGCATCAGTATATTTGCAAAAATATTTGCGCTTTCGGCATCCTTAAACAGCTGATCGTTTATTTTGTCGAAATCCTTTTTGCTTTCTTCCTCATGGCAGAAGACCTGAACGACCTTTTGTCCGTTCATCATTTCCTCAATATAGCCCTCAACCACGCCTATCGCCTTTTGCTGCCTTACAAAATAGCGCGCGCTGTTTCCACCTATTTTCTTGGTCACCATAGTCATGGCGAAAACACCGAGGAATACCACAAGGGTCATCCAAACGCTTAAAAACAGCATATAGAAAAGCAGAGCCACAATTGTTAAAAATGAGGTTAATAGCTGCGGTATGCTCTGCGATATTAACTGGCGCAGGGTATCGATATCGTTGGTGTAGTAGCTCATTATATCGCCGTGGGTATGCGTATCAAAATACTTTATGGGCAGGCTCTGCATGCTGCCGAACATATTTTGGCGCATTTTATCTAAAAAGCCCTGCGTAACCACAGCCATCAGCTGCGAGTAAATAAAGGTGGTAATAACGCCCAGGGCGTAAAAGCCTATCATCAGTCCTATTACCTGCATAAGCCTTCCCGAAACGGAATTGAAGCCCGTATTTATTCCGTCCCCTATAACCAGCAAAAGCTGATTTAAGAAGAGTGAAGAAACCGTTCCCGCAAGCGCGCTCAATAAAATACACACTGCCACTATAATGAGATAGGTCTTATAATATTTGAAAAGAAATTTAAAAAGTCTTAAAAGCGTGCCTTTGGCGTTTTTAGCCTTAGGTCCGCCCCTGAATCCTCCGGGTCCCGGCATTATTCTTCACCTGCCTTATTCTGCGAATAGTATACTTCTTTGTAAATTTCATTGCTCTCAAGCAATTCGTCATGCGTGCCTACGGCATTGATTCTGCCGTCCTCCATAACCACAACTCGGTCTGCATCCTGCACGGATGAAATACGCTGTGCTATAATAATCTTTGTGGTATCGGGTATTTCGGTTGCAAGCGCGTTTCTTATAAGTGCGTCGGTCTTGGTATCAACAGCGCTTGTGGAGTCATCGAAAATAATTATTTTCGGCTTTTTAAGCAGTGCGCGCGCTATGCAAAGGCGCTGCTTCTGTCCGCCCGAAACATTCGTGCCGCCCTGCTCAATGTGGGTATCATACCCGTCCGGCAGGGTATTTATAAATTCATCCGCCTGTGCGAGCTTACATACACGCACCAGCTCCTCATCTGTCGCGTTCATATCGCCCCAGCGAAGATTCTCTTTAATAGTGCCCGAGAAAAGCACATTTTTCTGCAGAACCACCGAAACGGCGTTGCGCAGCGTTTCAATGTCGTAATCCTTAACATTGCTGCCGCCGACAAGCACCTCGCCCTCGGTTGCGTCATAAAGGCGGGAAATAAGCTGAATAAGCGATGATTTACTGCTGCCTGTGCCGCCTATAATTCCGATCGTTTCGCCTGATCTTATATGAAGATTAATATTAGTAAGGGCATTTTTTTCGGCATCCGCATGATATTTAAAGGAAACGCCGTTAAAATCAATGCTGCCGTCCGGCACGTCTGTTTTGGGATTTTCGGGGTTTTCAATGGTGCTTTCCTCGTTTAAGACCTCGCAGATACGCTGTATAGACGCGTTTGAAATAGTAATCATAACGAATATCATTGAAAGCATCATAAGGCTTGATAATATCTGCATACCGTAGGTAAACATACTCGAAAGCGCGCCCACGCCCATTTCGCTTGCGCCGCTGTTTATAATAAGCTTTGCGCCGACATACGAAACTATTATCATTGCCGTGTACATCGCAATCTGCATTGCGGGGCTGTTAAGGGCTACAAGCCTTTCAGCCTTTGTGAAATCGGCGCATACCTCTTCGGACGCCTTGCCGAATTTATTTTTCTCGTAATCCTCGCGCACAAAGGATTTTACGACCCGCATACCCTTAACATTTTCCTGAATCGAATTGTTAAGGTTATCGTACTTTTTAAATACGCTTTGGAAAAGCGGCATAGCTTTTTTTATTATAAGGAACAGTGCAAAGGCTAAAAAGGGCACAAGCGCCACATAAACGGTAGATAACTGCGGACACATTTTAAACGCCATTATCATTGCGAAAATGAACATCATAGGCGAGCGCACCGCTATGCGTATTATCATCATATATGCCATTTGTACGTTTGAAATATCGGTCGTAAGACGGGTCACAAGACTGGAGGTCGAAAATTTATCGATATTGGTAAAAGAAAAATCCTGAACCTTGTAAAACAGATCGTGCCGCAGATTTTTTGCAAACCCGCAGGAAGCCGTGGCGCAGGTCTTTCCGGCCATAGCCCCGAAAAACAGGGAAACGAACGCCAGTAAAATCAGCATAAAGCCGTATTTTAATATGAGCGACATATCCGTGCCGTTCTGTATGTGGTCTATAAGCTTTGCAATATAAAAAGGAATTATGCACTCAACTATAACCTCAATTGAAACCAATATCGGGGTTAAGACAGAGGGCTTTTTGTATTCCCTTATACTGCGCATAAGTGTTTTTATCATACTATCTCTCCTGTCGTAAAACGGTCATTCCGCATTTTCCATATTTTTTTTAAGCTTTTCGACAATGCGGAAAAAAGCTTCAAGCTCTTCATCGGTCAGCCCTTTTCTCAGCCTTTTTTCCCGCGCGGCAATATCCCTGCATATCGCTGTATGAGTTTTTATCGCCTTATCCGTCAGCACGATTTTTTTAAGTCTCGCGTCGTTTTCAACGCTTACACGCTTAATATAACCGTCCTTCTCCATAAGCTTCAGCATATTGCTTGCGGTCGAACGCCGGATTGAAAACTTTTCTTCAAAATCCTTTTGGAAAATATCCCTGTCGCGGTTTTCGTAAAAATAATTTATCGCCCAGCCGTGCACCCTGCCGTTAGGCTTCGGATCCATAGCCGCAATATTCTTTTCGACATCCCGCCTTATAAGGTTTGAAAGCGTGCGTATCTCAAATCCGATATCCCGTTCGGAAGGCATATTATCACCTCAAAAAGCAATTTGTTAGTTTGCTAACCATTATATCACAATTATCCCGTTTGTCAACAGGATAATATTGAATTTTTTGTTAACTTCGGTTTGCCGATTCAGCGCAGCTCTTCCACAAAGCTCAAAAGCTCCGGGAAGCCGCCGTGCGGGTAAGCGGAGATATCCTTGTTGTCCTTATTAAGCAGACAATCGGTAAGCAAAAATACCTTCATTCCGAGCGTTTCGGCTACCATATCCTCGTTCACATCATTTCCGACCATAAGGCATTCCTCGGCGTTCATATGAAGTCTTTCGAGAATTTCCTCATAATATTTCGGGTTCGGCTTGCAGTAGTGCGAATTTTCATAGGTGGTATAAAGCAGAAAATCGTTTTTATCAAGCCCCGCCCACTCAATGCGGCTTTCCGTGGCTGCGGCAGGGAAAATCGGGTTGGTTGCAAGCACAAGCGCAAAGCCCTTTGCCTTAAGCGCGGCAACCGTTTCGGCGGCAGCAGGGTCAAAGCCGCAGTCCTCCCTTACCCCGGAAAATTCCTTACGGTAGTATTCGTCAAACATCGGTTTGTCCGCACCGGCTTTTTCTTTGCCGTAAATTTCGGAAAATTTGTTCCAAAACGCCTCTTCATTTGTAATTCCGCCGTTATTCTTCACCATTGCCGCGGTGCCTGCCCAAACGCTTTTTATAAGTTTTTCAGGTTCGTAGCCGCGCGGCGCCGCCTTCATAACGAGGCGCTTGAAATAGCCGTGGGTGAATTTCTCCATATCCATAGGGAGCAGAGTCCCGTCCAAATCGAATAATATATTTTTAATCATTTAATTTTATCCTTTGTTATAATTATCTTTTTTTGAGCAATACTGTTTTTGAGGTGATTTAAAATGCAATTAACACAAAAAGAAACTTCCCTTTTAAAGGATCTTAAAACACAGGAAAAGCTTTGTGCCGAGAAATACGAAAAGTATTCGGCAGAGGCGCTTGATCCGCAGCTGAAGACCCTGTTTTCGGGCATTGCGGATACCGAACGGCACCACCTTAGCATGCTCGAACAAATAGAGGGCGGCTCAGCCCCCGCGACTGCAGGCGGAAGCCACACGCAGCCCGGATTTTCCGCCGCCTATTCCGTTGCCGATACCGATGCAAAAAAGCACGACAGCTATCTTTGCACCGACGTTCTCACAATGGAAAAGCATGCTTCGCACCTTTACGACACCTGTATTTTTGAATTCACGCAGGAAAGCCTGCGGAATGTTTTGAACAGCATTCAAAAGGAAGAGCAGGGTCACGGCAAAGCAATTTACGACTATATGTCGGCAAACAGTATGTATTCTTAATAATAAGGCTCCCCCTGTGTAAGGGGAGCCGGCAGCCGAATGGCTGGCTGAGGGGTTGTTACAGGCTGAATACCCCTCAGTCTCGTTCCGCTCGACATCCGCTGACGGAGGCGCTCCCCTCTGTTTCGGCAAAGCCGAAAAGAAGGGAGCCTTTTTTATAATCTTCTTATTATCTCATTATTCTGCGAGATGAGGTGTCCCACGGCGTAGATCAGGAAAAGAATTATTATCGAGAGCACAATGCCCACAATAAATACCCCGACCGCCACAACGGCAAAAATCTTATCGAGCATAATAAGCACGGCGGCAACCGCAGCAAAAACCAAAAGTATCATGAGCGCCACTATAAAGGATATCGCCTTGATTATTTTATCGAGGTGCTTGAAAACTCCGTTTCCGTAATTTTCGGTCACTGCCTTTAGGCTGCTTTTTGTTCTGGGTACTGTTGAGGAGCTTATATCCTCAAAGCCACCGTCACTGTAAATTTCGTCATTCATTTTGGGGTACTCCTTTCGGTTTATACCTTTTCTACGCCGATTGTTACCTTTTCGCCGTTAATATCCCAATCCTTGGTGTAGCCTGCGGCGTCAGCCGACTCAACCGAGTCCGCAAGCGTATCTCCGGCGATGTCCGCCTTCTTCAAAACGGCAATATCGGTCACCATTTCACTGCCGGACACGGTCACCTTAATATGGTCGGTAACATTAAAGCCTGCCTCTTTGCGCATAGTCTGAATTTTGCTTATCAGCTCGCGCACAAAGCCCTCTTCAATAAGCTCCCTTGTAAGGGTGGTATCAATTGCGACGGTGATTCCGCGGTCGCTTACGGTGTAGAAACCGTCCTTTTGCTTAGCCTCTATCAGCAGGTCTTCGGTTTCAAGGGTCACTTCGCCCGACGGCAGCGATAAAACAAGCTTTCCGTTTTTATCAAGCTCTTTTTTAGCCGCCGTGCCGTCAAGCTCTAACAGCGCCGTTCTTATCTCGTTTAACTGCTTGCCGAACTTAGGACCTACGGTTTTAAGCTGCGGCTTGAACTGATAGGTTACAAAGTCATCTACCTTATCGGTAAAGCTTACGTTCTTTATATTAAGCTCATCACGGATAATATCGGTATAAAAGCTGTCTAGCTCTCCGTCAAGCTTAACATACATAGTAGCAAGGGGCTGGCGGTTTTTAAGCGATGAGCCGTTTCTGGCGGCTCTGCCCAAAACAACTATTTCGAGCACCTTATCCATTTTGTCCTCAAGCTCTTTATCTATCGCCTTTTCGTCCACAGTCGGGAAAGCGCAGAGGTGTATGCTCTCGGGCGCGGTTTTATCAACACTGCGAACAAGGTTCTGATAAATGCTCTCGGTCATAAACGGAATCATGGGCGCCGCCGCCTTAGCGGTAGTAACAAGTGCGGTGTAAAGGGTCATATACGCCGCAATTTTGTCTTCGGGCAAGCCCTGAACCCAATATCTTTCTCTGCCGCGGCGGACATACCAGTTACTCATATCATCCACAAATTCCTGCAAGGCTCTTGCCGCCTCGGGTATGCGGTAGTTGTTCAGGTTTTCGTCAACCGCCTTTACCATTGAGTTGAGCTTTGATAAAAGCCACTTATCCATAACGGTGAGCTTGCAGTTTTCAAGAGAATACTTTGTGGGGTCAAATTCGTCTATATTAGCGTAAAGCACATAGAAGGCGTAGGTGTTCCAAAGGGTGCCCATAAACTTGCGCTGACCCTCGGTTACCGCCTTATCGTGGAAACGGTTGGGCAGCCACGGGGCTGAATTGGTATAGAAATACCAGCGGATAGCGTCCGCTCCGAATTTTTCCAGCGCCTCAAACGGGTCTACCGCGTTGCCCTTTGATTTGCTCATCTTCTGCCCGTTTTCATCCTGTACATGACCCAAAACTATAACGTTTTTATAGGGCGCCTTGTTGAAAATAAGGGTGGAAATTGCAAGCAGCGAATAGAACCAGCCGCGAGTCTGGTCAACCGCCTCGGAAATAAAGTCCGCCGGGAACTGCGATTCAAACAGCTCCTTGTTTTCAAAGGGATAATGGTGCTGCGCAAACGGCATTGAGCCCGAATCGAACCAGCAGTCAATAACCTCGGGCACTCTGTGCATCTGCTTTCCGCAGTGTGGGCACTTTATGGTTACCGCGTCTATATACGGGCGGTGCAGCTCGATATTATCGGGGCAGTTATCCGACATTTCCTTTAATTCCGCAATACTGCCTACAGAGTGCATATGCCCGCACTCGCACTGCCAAATATTGAGCGGCGTACCCCAATAGCGGTTGCGCGAAATGCCCCAGTCCTGAACATTTTTAAGCCAATCGCCGAAACGCCCTTTGCCTATGCTTTCGGGTATCCAGTTGATGGTATCGTTATTGCGGATAAGGTCTTCGCGCACGTCGGTCATTTTTATAAACCACGATTCGCGCGCATAGTAGATAAGCGGGGTATCGCAGCGCCAGCAATAGGGGTAATCGTGCTCAAACTTGGGCGCGTCGAAAAGCAAGCCTTTTTCGTCTAAATCCTTTAAAACAAGCGGGTCGGCTTTCTTTACGAATATGCCCGCATACGGGGTCTCCTCGGTAAGATTTCCCTTACCGTCAACAAACTGAACAAACGGCAGGTCGTAACGTCTGCCCACCTTTGCGTCGTCCTCACCGAACGCGGGCGCTATATGAACTATGCCGGTACCGTCGGTCATGGTAACATAGGTGTCGCAGGTGATATAATGACCCTTTTTATTCTGCTTTTCGCAAACGGGCTTTACGCAATCGAAAAGCGGCTCATATTCTTTATATTCAAGCTCGCTGCCCTTGTATTCTTCAATAATCTCATAAGCGGGCTTATCTTCGGTCGCAAGCTTGCCCAGCACCTTATCAAGCAGTGCCTTTGCCATATAGTAGGTATAGCCGTCTGCCGCTTTTACCTTGCAGTAGGTTTCTTCGGGGTTTACGCAAAGCGCCACATTTGAGGGCAGCGTCCACGGTGTGGTTGTCCACGCAAGGAAGTATGCGTCCTCCCCCACAACCTTAAAGCGGACTACCGCGCTGCGCTCTTTAACATTTTTGTATCCCTGCGCTACCTCGTGCGAGGAAAGCGGAGTGCCGCAGCGGGGGCAATAAGGCACGATTTTAAAGCCCTTATATAAAAGACCCTTTTCGTAGATCTTTTTAAGCGCCCACCATTCCGACTCAATAAAGTTATTGTCATAGGTAACATAAGGGTGCTCCATATCCGCCCAAAACCCGACGGTTTTTGAGAAATCCTCCCACATACCCTTGTATTTCCAAACGCTTTCCTTGCAGTGCTCGATAAAGGGTTCAAGACCGTACTGCTCTATCTGCTCCTTGCCGTCAAGCCCCAAAAGCTTTTCAACCTCAAGCTCCACAGGCAGACCGTGGGTATCCCACCCTGCCTTTCTCGGAACCATATAGCCCTTCATGGTGCGGTAGCGCGGAATCATATCCTTTATAACGCGGGTAAGCACATGGCCTATGTGCGGCTTGCCGTTTGCGGTAGGCGGGCCGTCATAGAATACATATGGCTTATCACCCTCGCGTTCGGCTATGCTTTTTTCAAATATATTTTCGTCTTCCCAAAATTTTTCAACCTTTTTTTCTTCCTCCACGAAGTTTAGGTTCGGGGATATGCTCTTGTACACTGTTTTTTTCTCCTTTCAAAATAAAAAGACTTCGACCCATAACAGGACGAAGTCCAAAAAACTTCAAACCACCCATTACGGCAGACAGAAAATCTGCGTTCCCCCTAACGGCGGAATACCGGAGCGGCTTACTTTGAAAAATTTCAGCCGTCAGCTCTGGAGTGATACCGGTCTTACACGTTTCCCGGGCTTGCACCGCCCCCGAGTCGCTTAAAAACGCTTTTGTAAAAACCGCAGTCTCCGTCTTAGCTTTTAAAGTGTTTTTATTAACTTAATTTTCCTTTGCCGAAGGAATCTGCTGCTTTAATGCGGCGCGGGTCTTTCTTACCTCGCCTAAATTAGCGGTAAGACCTTCATCGGCGCGGCGCATAATATCATCCACAAAATCCTGCGCAGCCTTGCGCATTTCGCGGCTCTTCTGCTGCGAGGTGGCAATTATTTCAGCCGCCTTCTGCTGCGCCAGCTTTACAATTTCCTCCTGCGCGGTCATAGCCTTTGCGCGCTCCTCGGCATTACGGATAATGCCGTCCGCCTCGCGCTTTGCATTGGTAATAATATCGGCGCGGTCGGCAACAATGCCCTTTGCCTGCTTAATTTCTGCCGGAATATTAAGGCGGATATCGTCAACCACCGCGCGGAGCTTTTCAATATCTACCACGGTTTTTTTGCCGGGGATCTTGATTCCGCTGTCCAAAACCTCGTCAAACTGTTCAAGTAATTCGTCAAGTGTCATTTTTTATTCCTCCGTAGTATCCTTTTTAATAAAAATCCTGTTCATTATATCCGCCCGTATAACCTCGGGAACAAAGCTTGATATATCGCCGCCCATGCCGGCAATCTGCTTCACCATGCTTGAGCTTAAATACATATTCTGCGTAGCCGTTGTTAAAAACAGAGTTTCAACCTGCGGATTCAGCTTTTTATTGGTAAGCGCCATCTGAAATTCGTATTCAAAATCAGACATTGCGCGAAGACCCTTAATTATCGCATTGGCATTTTTGCTTGCGGCATAATCGGCAAGCAGGCCGTCATAATGCTCAACCTCAACGTTGTGAAGGTCGGGAATACACTTTTTTATCATATTCACGCGCTCTTCGGGGGTAAAGGAGCAATGCTTTGCACCGTTGGATGCCACCACGACTATAAGCTTATCAAACATTTTGGCGGCACGGGTTATAATATCAAGATGACCGTAGGTTACCGGGTCAAAACTGCCGGGACAAACCGCAATCCTCTCATTCATACGCCCGCCTCCTTTCGGTAAAGGGTTACAAGCACCTTGCCGTAGCGGTAGACTCTGGCAATTTTAAACCCGCCGATTTCTTCATCTAACTTTACCTCGGGCGGATGCTCGCAGACTATGACGCCGTAATCGCTCATAAGCGGCAAAACGGCTTTAACCGCCGGCATTAAAAGCCCTGCCGAATACGGCGGATCGAGAAAGACAATATCAAATGTATCGCGGCAGGCGGCGGCAAACGCCGCATAATCCGAGCGCACTGCCTTTGCTTTATCCGAAAAAGCGGTGCTTTCAATATTTTTCCGCACCAGATTTAAGGACTCTTCCGACGCATCAACAAATGTGCAGCCTTCCGCACCGCGGCTGAGCGCCTCAAGCCCTAACTGACCCGAGCCCGCAAAAAGGTCGAGCACGCGCCTGCCCTCAATATCAAACTGCAGCGCGCTGAAAATACCTTCCTTAACGCGTTCGGGGGTAGGGCGCACATCGCGTCCCTCCGGGGCGGCAAGCCTTCTTCCTCTTGCCGTTCCTGTTATAATTCGCATTAGTATCACCGATAAGTGTAATAGGTTAAAATATAACCTTTATTATTATCACACCAAAGCATACCTTTTGTCAATAGTTTTTTTCAAAAAGACGCATTTTCGTGACCGATTATATGCCGCGACGCATGCTTTACAGCCTTTCGACCTTACAATCCGTATAATAATATGTGAGTATCTCCTTAAAATCGCTGCCCTGCTTTGCCATATAATTCGCGCCGTACTGGCTCATACCCACACCGTGACCGTAGCCGAGCACCGTAAACACGAAATTTCCATCTGCATACTTAACGCTGAAATTAAGCGACCGCAGATTGAAAATACTGCGTATTTTGCCGCCTGTTATCTCATTGCCGCATACCGACACCGTTAAAACAGAGCCGGAGTCGGTGCGCTCGGGCTCGCCGAAGTATGCGGCGGGGTCGCCCGATAAGGTGCACTCGCTCCCCAATTTTCTTTTGAGCTCCTCTGCAGAGACGCTTACCTCGCTTGCGTAATCGGGTGAAAGCTTATCCCCCGGGCTTGAAACCGCCTTTAAATACGGAAGCTCGCCGCCCCATATATCGCGGCTGTCCTCTGTTTTTCCCGACGATATCGCATGATAGACCGCGGTTATCGGCTCGCCGTTATAAGTAACAGCAAGATTTTTAACATCACCGACGGCTTTCTCGAGCTTTTTTGAGTATTCGTCATATTTATCTCCCCATCGCTTTTTCGCCTCGGACCTTGTTATGTAGCTTTGATCCACCGTATAATCGGTTGTAATATCGTAGCTTTTATCCTTATTATCGGCTCTGCGGCGGCATGCCAGCGTGTAGGCTGCTACCGCCTGCGCCTTGAGCGCCTCGTTCTCATAAAGCGCGGGCATTTCGGCGGCAAGCACCCCGAATATATATTCGTCCGCCGTCATGACGCTCACGGTATCGGTCTGCATATCACATACGCGGAAGGTATCGTTCTTTTCGCGGTTGTCCGTTTTTACATTAAAAAGCCTCACGGCAGCGGCAGCCGTGCTTTTTCCACCGACGGTCTTTACCCCGCAAAGCGGAAAAATAAACATAGCGGATAATATCAAAAACCCCGAGCACAGTATTTTTTTCATAGCGATCCTCATATTCCCATAATTTTATTGACATTTAGCCACGGCAGCGGTAAAATTATACCGTATCCTATTTTAAAATATGATAATATTAAGCAATAAATGTCTGTTTACGGAGTGTGACCGATGAAATACGAAAAAATCCTTCTGTTTTCCTCAATTGCGCTGCCCGTCGTTGTGCTGATGCGCTTTTTGCAGCTTTTTTTCACGGTGGATGTAAAAACCGGCTTTTTCAAATCGGAATATGAGGACGCGGGGCGCTGCCTTTTGGTTCTGATTGCCCTCGGCTGCGCGGCTGTGGCGGTGCTCTGCTTAACCTCGCACAGAAATCCCGAGAATCCGCCGAAAAAAAACCTTGTGACGGCGGTTTTTTCCTTTATCACCGCAGCCGTTACCGCAATTGAAATATTTTCGGAATCCTTTGCCGGTACGGTAATGCGTTGGCAGTCCTCACTTTTAATGCTTATGGGGCTTGCCGCCGCCGCCTTTTTCGTTGCTTACGGCATAAGCCTGATTTCCGACTTCACGCTGCCGCCGATTTCCGCGGTAATACCGGTTTTTTATTTTATAATCAAGGTGATATGCGTTTTCACCTCTGTTTCCTCGCTCGCGCTTATAACCGATAATATTCTCATGCTCGCGGCATACTGCACGCTGCTGTTCTTCTTCCTGTGCTTCGGAAAGCTTTATAACGGAATCGACCGCGAATACAATTTCAGAAAGCTGCAGGCATCAGGCTTTGCCTCGGTGCTGCTCTGCCTTACGCAGTCTGTACCGCACATTATATTCAACCTCTCAAACGGAGGGGCTTACCGCCACACCTCTAACATATCCAACATTTCACTTTTGGCATACGGTCTTTTTACCGCGGCGTTTACCCTTGCCCATTTTTCGCTTAAAAATACTTCGGCAGGTGAACAAAAATGAGAATGCGCAAGAAAAAACACCTGGAGGAAAGGCTTGAGAATATTTCAGAGCTGCTTTTTATAAGCGACCTTGAGGACAGAAACTTCAATAATGCGGCAAGCAATCCCGAATATATCGATTTTGATAAGCTCTTCGGCAGAACCGCGCCGCACATTCTTGAAATAGGCTGCGGTAAGGGCGGCTTTGCGGTGGAATTTGCAAAAAGAAATCCCGAAGCCGATATTATCGCCGTTGAAAAGGACGCGAATGTTATAGTCGCGGCGTGCGAGGCGGCAAAAACAGCCGGAGTTGATAACCTCTATTTTATAAAGTGCGCGGCGGAATATCTGCCGAAATATATCGCGCCGCACAGCATAGAACGCATTTTTCTTAATTTCAGCTGCCCGTTTCCGAAAAACAAGTATGCCGCCCACCGCCTTACCCACCGTCGGTTTTTATCGATCTACAAATCGCTTATGAAGCCTCGCGCCGAAATTCACCAGAAGACCGACAATATGCATTTCTTTGAATTTTCGCTTGAGGAGCTTACCGCCGCGGGCTTTGCGCTCAAAAACATCTCGCTCGATCTGCACGCAAGCGGCTTTGAAGGAAATATAGAAACGGAATACGAGCATAAATTTGCCGCCCTCGGTCAGCCGATCTATCGGCTCGAGGCGTATTTACCCGAGGGAGCTTTATAAAAATGACCGACTTTCATATTGAAAAAATAACCGACCGCTGCGCCGAATTCGGTATAAAAATCGACAGAGAGATTACAGAGCGCCTTAATCTATACGGCAATCTGCTGCTTGAATGGAACGAGAAAATAAATCTCACCGCAATAACAGCGCCCGAGGACGTGCTTTACAAGCATTTTTACGACTGCATTCTGTTTTTCAAGGCTGTAACACCTGATAAAAATGCCGAAATAATCGATGTGGGCACAGGAGCGGGCTTCCCCGGAATGGTGCTTAAGATTATACGCCCCGATTTAAAAATAACCCTTCTTGACAGTCTTAACAAACGCCTTTTATTTTTAAACGAGGTGATATCACAGCTCGGTCTTCAGGACATTTCCACGGTGCATATGCGTGCAGAGGATGCGGGCAGGGCGCCCGCGCACCGCGAAAAATACGATATTACCTGTGCGCGCGCAGTAGCCTCGCTTCCGGCACTTATGGAATACTGCCTGCCGCTTGTAAAAAATGGAGGCAGCTTTATTGCTATGAAGGGCGCCTCCGCCGCGGAGGAAAAGGCTTTAAGCCTTAAAGCCGCCGGCATTTTAGGCGCTGCGGAACCCACTATTATATGCGAAACTCTCACCGGAAATGAGCAAAGAGCCTTTGTTATTTCAAAAAAGATATCGCAAACCCCGACAAAATACCCCCGCAAGCCCTCCGATATTTCAAAAAAGCCGCTTTAATGCGGCTTTTTTTGTTGTAAAGAGGCGTTTTTTCCCGACCTGTTTTTCTTTACAAACCGAAAAAATGTATTTACAATGGGAAGCAGAAAGGGCAAAGGAGGAATTTGATGTACACCCTATCCGATAAAAAGCTTATAATGCTGCGGCCGAAGGATATAAAGCCGTCATCCGCGGTGCCACGGCGCGAATTTGACGAATATGAGCTGAAGCTTTTGACCGACAGTATTCAGGCAAGCGGAATAATAGAGCCGCTGGCGGTAAGGCGGCTTCAGGGCGGCGGATATGCACTTATAACCGGCGAAAGGCGGCTGCGTGCCGCACTGCGCGCGGGACTCAGGCGCGTGCCGTGCATAGTGCATAAAACCGATGAGGAGACCGCCGCGCTTTATGCGGTGACCGAAAATTTACAGCGGAGCCGATTAAACGCCTTTGAGGAGGCGGAAAGCATAAACCGTTTGATAACCGAATACGGGCTTTCCCAATCCGAAGCGGCGGCAAGGCTCGGAATCGCTCAATCCACCCTTTCAAACAAGCTGAGACTTTTAAGGCTGTCCGACGGTGTTCAGAGCAGAATAATATCCTCCGGACTTTCCGAACGCTATGCACGCGCGCTTTTGCGGCTGCCGGAGGAAAGGCGGCAGGAGGCGCTTGACCGCATAATTGCCGATGAGCTTACTCTGAAACAGACGGAGGAATACATATTCGATCTTTTGAACCCCGAGGACGAGCCGTGCGAAGCGTCCGAGGAGCCGATCAGAAAGGCCGCTATAGGCGATGCAAGGCTGTTTGCAAACAGTCTTGCAAAGCTTGTGACCACACTGCACAGCTCCGGCATAGAAGCCGTTTCCAAAAAGTATGAAAATGATAAATACATTGAATACAGAGTCCGTATTCCGAAGGCGGCGTCCGCCGCCGAGCGCTGCAGGCAGTTAAAAATTTGTTGAGCTTCCCCGCCCTGCGTTTCCCCTGCGCAGGGTAAGCCCGACAGTTTTTAAATAATGTCTACTGAATAATTGCATTAGCAAATGCAATTATATAAAATCGAGTTAAAATCTCGATTTTATGGGTCAAAACCTTTGTTTTGACCGTCAGTATCCATTGATTGTCGCCTGATTTTAAAAAGAATCAAAATGTGATTCTTTTTAAAGTGCAAGGTTTTTTCGCAAAATTGCGCAAAAACCTTGCACCTGAACAATTCAAAAGTTTACACCGACATGCTCGGGTCAAGGTACTTTTGAATTGTTCAGCAGGCATTAAATAAACAGAAACCGTCCCGATTGTTCTGATTCCAAAAAGTCAAACAAAAATTTAATCGGGCAACTAACTGGGAGATGCTTCTTCAAATCCTGATTTCCGAGTTGTTTTCAGCAATTTAATTACACGGTAAGCAAAGCGACCGGGCAACCTTTTTTGGGGGCTGCCCGGCCGCTTTTCGGCTGTCTTAACTTGACAGCTCTTTTTTGCGTTTAAAGCCTAAATATTAAAATATTTTTTTGCATTATTATAAGAAATATCCTTAACAATCGTCACAAGGGTTATTTTATCGTCGGGATATTCGCCGTTTTCCACCCATTCGCCCAAAAGATTGCAGAGTATTCTTCTGAAATACTCGTGGCGGGTATAGGACAAAAAGCTCCTTGAATCGGTAAGCATACCCACAAAATTCCCGAGAAGCGAAAGGTTGGCAAGCGATTTAAGCTGCGCCTCCATACCGCTTTTGGTATCGCCGAACCACCAAGCGGAGCCGTGCTGAATTTTGCCCTGCGCCTCGGTTGGTGCTTCTGCTTCGCAGAGGTGTCCGCCGGACACCCGCACTTATACAGGGAAATCAATGTTCTTCACAAATCATCGGCTACCGCGAAGCGGGTGATGGATTATTGTCGGTAAGGATGAGTGATTAGAATTGTTTGAATTACGGATTCAAAGCTCACATCTGTAGGTTTTGGTCATTTTACTAAAGCCCTTGCTTTTGTAAAAGCCTTCTGCTTTTAGATTGTCCTCTTTGAAGGTGACATCTATTTCACGGCAGTCATTTTCAAGGCAATACGCCTTGAATTCGCGCATGAATTCACTTCCGATTCCAAGTCCTCGGTACTTTTCCTCAATATATATATTCTGCAGAATGCCGACCGGATAGCGGCGGGAGAGGTGCTTGGATACATCACCTCTGATATATCCGATTATTTTTCCCTCGCACACGGCGATATAAAGAAAATAGTTATCTATATATTTTTGAAACAGCTTTTTCCCGTCTTCTTCAAGATACCAAAATTTGTTTGCCGTTTTGATTCCGAAGCTTTCTTCCTCATAGACTACCAGTTCGGCGCAAAGCTTTTGTATCTCGGGTATGTCCGCCGTAATTGCTCTGCGGTATTTAATTTCTTTCATACTGCCGTCTGTCAATTTTACTCTTTCCTTTTTCGGTTTAATTAAATATTTTAAAAAACCGCCGAATTCCTTAATTTTCCTTTCGGCGGTTCTTAAATGTTTGTAGTATTTTTTGAAACGGTGGAAAAACGGCCATGTAAATACATACAGTCTGTATAGCGGCTCTTTAACACTGTGTTTTTTTCCGTTCCGTGTAAACTCGGAAATAACGCCTATAATTTGCTCATGACGGATATTATCCTCCGATTCCGTGCGGTTATCGCCCCTGCATTCATAAGTGCCGTCCGGGTGTATTCTTATAACACGGTGGAGTATGAATTTACCGTCGTCGGTTTTGAAAAAGGGGATATCACCCTTTTTTAAATGCTTCGGCGGCGGAACTATCGTGACGGAATCGCGGCGATTATACAGCATAGGCTGCATACTTATACCGGTCACCGTAAATGTGACGCTGCCGCCTTTCAGCATATCCGCAAAAAGCGGATAAAGCAGCTCCATAGGTATGTTTTCAACCTGCGGCTTTGAATTACTCAATGCTGCCTACTTCCTTCATTTTATCAATATATATCTCAACCGATTCCGCGGCTGTTTCGCGGTCGATTTTATATTCCTTCATTAAATCGTTGATGAGTGTTTCCGCGGTGAAATCATCGGTTGAGTGATCCCACAAAAATTTTGCGGTTTCGTTAAGCTTTATAATACCGTTAACATCAAATGATTTCAAACCAAACGGTACAAGTACGGTCATTCCGGCGATGCTTTTTAATATGAATTCGTCGTTTCGTTTCATGCTTATTAATTCCTTTCGGTCTTCACAGTTCCGCCTTGCTCATGGCTTCATACGCCATATCTGCGGCGGCGGGGTCGGGTGTGCAGCCCATTTGGAAAACAGGAACCTTTGAAATCACCTTGCCTATGATATCAAGATATTTCGAAGCGTTTTCCCGACTTATCGGCTGCATGCAGTCGTATTTATCAAGCTGTCTGAAGGTTTGATAAAACATGTTGAGTATTATCGGCATCCCGTCAGACAACGGCATTTGCTTTATCCAATTGGTTTCAGCCTGTTCAAGAAAGCATATCGCCTTGAGCGGAGCTTTTCGGTTTACTCCGATATTCGAGCTGCCGCACCACGGAGTTCCGTATGCGTAAATTTCATCGCCCATGATTCTTATTACGGGCTTGTCATCGTTAAGAATATAAGCGCGGTCACCCAATTTGTCAAGCCACAGCTTGGTGTGGGTGGATTTTCCCGTTCCGCTCGGAGCGGAGAAAAGGTATGCTTCACCGTCCGCAACAACTGCAGAAGCGTGCAGCATCATAGCGTCGTAATCCAGTATCTTGGTGTGAAATTGGCGTGACTCGTAAATGAAATCAGCAATATCCCTATAGCCGCGCCATTTTTCGTAAAGATCCTTTACAGCCGCTTCGGTATCGCGCTTCACTTCAAAATCATAGTCGCCGTCATAATCCTTAATTAAATACGGTTCGGCATTTTTCATGGTGCGCTCGCACCCGTCCAGTTTTACATTAAGGTCGATAATTCTGTATATACCCATAATACTCCTTACACTTTACGGCAACGCATTTCTAAAAAGTTAGGCTGTTGAAAAGAAATACTCCTCTTCAACAGCCCAAAAAGCAGTTCATGCCAAGTAGTCTAAATCTTACGACTCCTCGGGGATATCCGGCACACCGCCGCCGCCGCCGCCTGAAGCAGCAATATCCTGAATGGAGTTAAAATTAACTACTTCAATTTCAGTCTTAACAAACATCTATATCAACTCCTTATAATAGAATACATTTTAAAACTAATTTATTTAACAATATAGGTGTTATAATAATTTACTAAATCAGCAGCGTAAGAATTAGTTTCTGTATAATTGTTAAGAATGTCGATTAATTTATATGTGTTGGTAGTACCATATACATAAGCTGTTTCGCCATCAGCAGTGGTATACTTCACATATGATCTAAATGAGAGTGTCGAGCCCATTTGCGCAATGTTCATGCCAGTGTAATAAAGAGCAGAAGTTACTCTCTTCGCAGGCACAGAATTTATGGGTTTAGTAGCCCAAATCTGAGTTGCTGCATTAGCAGAATCAGGGATCGTGCCATCAGTTGTAAGCATTTCGCCGTATTCAATTAATGTACCGCCGTTATTAACAATCGCTTCAAAAACAGGTACATCGATATATGTAGCGTCTTGAACTTTAGCAGCCTTCATTTCAAACTGTGTAAAGTTTGAGCGAGCCGAGAAACCGGAATTTCCGCTGTCAACAGGAGTTCCGGCGCAAAACTCTTTAATATCCGTAGCAGCTGCTTTGCCATTATAAAGAGCTAACAACGCTATTGACTGTGCATCGGTATTATCCTTTATTGCTTCAATGAAAACTTTAGAGTAATTTTCAGCGTAGAAATAGCAAGTCTGACCCGCACGAGTAAATTTGACATAAGGTCTGAAACTGGTAGTCCAACCCATCTGGTCAAGGTTCATCCCGGAATAATAAAGGGCGTCACTCTTGTTCTTTGTAGGAGCCTCTGTAATTGAAGCGTTCGGGAAAACTTGAGTTTTTTCGTTATCTGCAGCAGGCGTTGTGCCGTCAAGAGTAAGCATTACACCATATTCAACCAGTTCACATTTGTTAGCAATGATCGAACTGAATACTTCGGGAGAAATTTTTACTGCATACTGTGTTTTTGCTTCGGCAACATTTACGAATGTATAATCACTGTATTCGGTAACGGTACCTGTAACAACGAAATCTTCCGTTCTGGTTTCATGGCATTCGGTGCAGGTGTATGTAACAACGCCGTTAGAAGTGGTGGTGGGCATGGTGGTCATAACACCGGCATCCCAAGTATGCTCGTGAGCGTTAGCCTTAACGGTAACCTTGCCGCTTGTGCAGGTTACATCGAGGAGGTTTTCAGCAGCGTAATCGGCAGCCTGAACCGCGATTGTAACGGGATATTCGGTGTTGGCAGCTGCGTCAGCGGCAATCTTAACCGTGAAATGGATCGACATATCGGAGGTGGACAAACCTTCTGCAGCCCAGTTTACGAAATCGAGGAACTGAACCTTGGTTGTGCCGTCTTCGGCTTTATCGAGCTTATAGTCGAATCTTTCACCGGAATTGTCAAATGCCGTATAAGCTTCACCGGCAGCATTCTTTACGGCCGTAACCTCAAGACCTGCGGGGAAGGTGAAGATAACATGATGAGCACAAACATTTGAAATTTCGCTGAAGCTTGCAACAACATCAACTTCTGCGCCCGCTGCGCCCTCGACAGAGTTAACGCTGTAAACGGGCTTGGTGGTGTCGCCTGCCGCTGCAGATACAGTCAGGCAACCTACGAGTGCGGTTAAGCAAAGGGCTGCCGAGAGTATAAGCGCGAGAGACTTTTTGAAAATCTTTTCCATATCTTTTCTCCTAACCGGCTTTCGCCATATATTACGGTCGCCTTTTTCGACGCCGCTTTCCGAAAGCGGCAATGCCACGTTCAGCCACTAACGGTTTTCTTCATTTTATCATTAAAATATTCCTTTGTCAAGTATTTCGGGGGGCAAAAAACCTTACCGTATGGCTAAAGATTCCGATTTCTTTTTGTGCAAATAGTCAAATGACACAATAGGTAGGCTTCGGGGACAAATAATTTGTGTTTTATACACCGTATATGCGTTTTTTATGCGGAGAGGTGAAGGTACACATATTATATTAGACAGTAGATGTTAGACAGTAGATATTAGATGTGCGAACCCAAGTCACCCTTGTGTAAAGGGTGACTCCTTACAGTGTGAGAGGCTCGGAGGGTTATAAAGCGGTGCCTGCACGGCTTCTGCAGGGACGGGGTTTGGCGAAAAATCCAAAACTTTTCGTTAAATTCGGGGCTATTCGACAGACTTTAATCAGCGCTTGCTAATTTGGCGGTTATGAGTTATAATTAATTTTGAATAAAAAACGAATTACTCTACGGGAGACAAGCGGAATGAGAAAAATCGGGTTTGACAATGAGAAATACATAAAGCTTCAGTCGCAGAATATACGCGACAGAATAGCCATGTTCGGCGGAAAGCTTTATATGGAGTTCGGCGGAAAGCTTTTTGACGATTACCACGCGGCGCGCGTGCTGCCGGGCTTTGAGCCGGATGCGAAGGTCAAAATGCTTTTAAAGCTTAAGGATGACGCGGAGATCGTAATTGTAATCAATGCCGACGCAATCGAGAAAAACAAGCGCCGCGGCGATCTCGGGATAACATACGATCTTGACACGCTGCGCCTTATCGACGCATTCCGCGGCATAGGGCTTTATGTCGGCAGCGTTGTTATAACACGGTTTACGGGTCAGCCGCTGGCGCTTGCCTTTGAGAACCGTTTAAAGCAGCTCGGCGTCAGGGTTTACCGCCATTACCCGATAAGCGACTATCCTTCCGATATTCCGCATATTATAAGCGATGAGGGCTTCGGCAGGAACGATTACATAGAGACCGATAGGCGGCTTGTGGTCGTGACCGCACCGGGCCCGGGAAGCGGCAAAATGGCAACCTGCTTATCGCAGCTTTATCATGAGCACAAGCGTGGAATAAAGGCGGGCTATGCCAAATTTGAGACCTTTCCGATATGGAGCATACCGCTCAAGCACCCGGTAAATGTGGCGTATGAGGCGGCTACAGCCGACCTCAATGATGTTAATATGATAGATCCCTTCCATTTGGAGGCTTACGGCAAAACGGCGGTCAATTACAACAGGGATATTGAGATATTCCCGGTTTTAAACGCCATGCTTGAGGGAATAATGGGCGAGTCGCCCTATAAGAGCCCGACCGACATGGGCGTTAATATGGCGGGCTTCGGGATTGTAGACGACGAGGCGGTAAGGGACGCCGCCTGCCAGGAGATAATCCGCCGTTATTATGCGGCGCTGGTGAGCGCGCGGCAGGGCTTGAGCGACCAAAACGACGCGCCGAAGATAGAACTTTTAATGAAGCAGGTGGGCGTGACGGTGGAGGATCGCCCCGTGGTTGCCGCAGCGCTGAAAAAAGCCGAGGAAACATCATTGCCGGCGGTTGCGCTTCAGTTATCCGACGGGCAGATAGTCACGGGAAAGACCTCAAGTCTTTTGGGACCTGCCTCGGCCATGCTGCTCAACAGCCTTAAAATACTTGCGGGCATACCCGACAGCATCGATCTTATTTCCTCAACCATAATCGAGCCGATCCAGCGCCTTAAAACCGAAATAATGGGCAATCACAACCCGCGGCTGCACACCGACGAGGTGCTTATTGCCCTTTCGATGTGCGCGGTAACGAGCGATGTTGCGAAAAAGGCGCTCGGTCAGGTTAAAAATCTTGCGGGGCTTGAGGCGCACTCAAGCGTTATTCTTTCCCGCGTGGACGAGCAGGTGTTCAGAAAGCTCGGCGTAAATATTACCTGCGAGCCGAAGTATCAGACCAAGAAGCTCTACCATAACTAAATTTTCGGCAAACCGCAATTAAAATCATACATAATTATATGTACTTCTTGACATATCGGTGCCGTAGTGGTAAAATTATTAGGATAGTAAATTCGGTTACGGCGTATAAAACGCCGTGGCAGTGCAGCTTAAATGCGGCGGAATTTTTGGCGATACCCGCCGCATTGGTTGATTTTATCACGGGAGAAAACGACACGGCTCCCGTTGCTTTCGTTTTAGCGCGCAGGTATCCGGACTCAATATAACTGCATAACTGCGCTCGGAAGAAAAACCGTGCTTACTATATAGGAGGTTAATAAAAAGAATGCATCCGATCTTATATGTCGTTTTTGCGGCAGCTGCCGTCCTGCTCGGCGTTATAGGCTTTTTTGCAGGCTCGGTCTACCGCCGCAAATCGGCTGAAAATGCCATCGGCTCTGCCGAAGACGAGGCAAAGCGTATTTTAAGCGACGCTATGAAAACCGCCGAATCAAGAAAAAAAGAAGCTCTTGTTGAGGCGAAGGACGAAATTCATCAAATGCGCCAGGAGGCGGAGAAGGACATCCGTGAGCGCAGAAGCGAGGTTCAGCGTCAGGAGCACAGACTTCAGCAGAAGGAAGAAACGCTTGACAGGAAAACCGATAACATTGAAGCAAAGGAGGAAAAATTAAGCGCGCGTGCCAAGGAGATTGACGCGAGAATCGCCGAATGCGATAAGATAAAGCAGAGCCAAATGGAGATCCTCGAAAAAATTTCCGGCTTTACGAAGGAGCAGGCAAAGGCTCATCTTTTAGAGCTGCTTGACGGAGAGCTCAACCACGAAAAGGCGGTTAAGATTCTTGATTATGAGCAGCGGCTTAAAGACGACGCGGACAGAATTGCCAAAAATGTTATAGGCCATGCAATTCAGCGCTGCGCTGCTGACCATTCCTCGGAAATGACCGTTTCGGTAGTATCGCTGCCGAATGATGAAATTAAGGGCAGGATCATAGGCCGCGAGGGCCGCAACATCCGTGCTCTCGAAGCGGCTACGGGCGTTGATCTTATAATCGACGACACACCCGAGGCCATAACCCTTTCAAGCTTTGATCCGATCCGCCGCGAAATTGCGCGTGTGACGCTTGAAAAGCTGATTCTTGACGGTCGTATTCATCCGGGCAGAATCGAGGATACCGTTGCGAAAGCAACAGCCGAGGTTGAAGCGACCATAAAGCAGGAGGGTGAGCGCGCCATGATAGACGCGGGCATCCACAACCTGCACCCCGAGCTTGTAAGATTGCTCGGAAAGCTCAAATACCGCACAAGCTACGGGCAGAATGTGCTTAACCATTCGCTTGAGGTATGCCATCTTTCGGGGCTTTTGGCGTCGGAGCTGGGGGCGGATGTTACCCTTGCAAAGCGCGCGGGTCTTCTGCACGATATAGGCAAGGCGCTTGACCACGAGCAGGAGGGCACTCATATTCAGCTCGGCGTTGAGGCGGCGAAAAAATACCGTGAGAGCGAAGAGGTCATTCATGCGATTCAGGCGCACCACGGTGATGTTGAGGCGAAGACCGTTATTGCCTGCATAGTTCAGGCGGCGGACGCTATTTCGGCTGCGAGACCGGGCGCAAGGCGCGAGAATATAGAGAATTATATCAAGCGTCTTGAAAAGTTGGAGGAAATCGCCAATTCCTTTAACGGCGTCGAAGGCTCTTATGCCATTCAGGCAGGCCGCGAGATTCGCATTATCGTTAAGCCCGAGGCTGTAAGCGACGATGAAATGGTGCTTATGGCGCATGATATTTCGGCACGCATTGAAAATGAGCTTGAATATCCGGGTCAGATAAAGGTAAATGTTATAAGAGAAAGCCGCGCGGTGGATTACGCTAAGTAATCGCACGGCGGTATCAATGAAGGTTTACCTTACTTATTATTCAGTGTTGTTTGTTTTTAATATACAAAGGACTGCCGCGTTAAGGCAGTAATGCACGAACAAAAAATTCTCAAATAGCTTTCGGTTTCCTCCGATGAGGGTGCGGGTGCCCGGCGGACACCTCCGCAAAGCAGAAGCACCGGCTGAGACGGAAGCCGAGAAGCTGTTGGGTGAAAATAAAACTGAAAAAAAAGAGAAGCTTTTATGAGTTTAAAGCTTCTCTTTTTTCGTTATGGCTTACGCCGCGTCACCTTCTTCGTCAGAGGAAGGTATGTTTGTGCAAAAGAATCCTTAACGCGGGCAGTCCTTTGTTATTTGTATTTTTAAGGGCTATTTTTCGGTTGACACACGAATATCGGAGTTTTCGACGAAAAAGCTGATGTCGCCGTCGCGGTCGGTTCTGTAGATCTTTGCTCCGCAGTTTCTGAGCGAGGCGAGGGTCTTGCTGTTCGGGTGGGAATACGAATTGTCCTTCCCGACGGATATCGCGGCATATTCGGGGCTTGCCGCCTTCAAAAATTCCTCGCTGCTTGAGGATTTGCTGCCGTGGTGACCTACTTTCAGCACGTCGCAGTCGATATTCAGCTTTTCTGCCAGTACGTCTGCTTCGGTTGCTTTCTCGGCGTCGCCCGTGAAAAGGAATTTCTTATCCCCTATTTTCGCCATGGTAATTACCGAGCGGTCGTTTTCATTCTTCGCATCGGGGAAATAAGCGAGCACCGTAACCTCAAATTCGCCGATATCGAAATTCATACCCTCTGTTGCCGTGAACACTCTGCCCTTTTCGGCAACCACGCGTTTTTCCGCTTCGTTCACCGTCGGCATAGCCTCGGCGGTGTTGTCGCGGTTGGGTATTATCAGGTTATCTATGGGAAAGCTCATCGCTATTTTGGCAAGTGCGCCCGCGTGATCCATGTGCAGGTGGGTTATGAGAAGCGCGTCAATATCCTTTATATCGGCGCATTTAAGATCCTTTGCAATATCGTTTGCGGATGAGCTGAGACCTGCGTCTATCATAGCGGAGCAGCCGTTTGAATAAATAAGCGCCGCATCCGCCTGACCTACATCCATTATCTTAACAAAATCCTGCGTTTTATCAAAATCGGCTGCTGTATCCTGCGCAAACGCGCTGCGAAGCTTATCGCCGAAAAGCCTGTTTGCAAAGGCAATGATAAATATTGCAATCGTGAGTACGGCGGTTGCGGAAACGGCGGTTTTTCTTTTATTCTGCCGTTTCATTTACTTCACCCGCTGCCTCTCGCTCAAGCAGCTGCTCCTTTGAAATAAGCACCTTGCGCGGCTTTGAGCCTTCATACGGTCCTACCACTCCGCGCTGCTCCATTTCGTCCACTATGCGCGCAGCTCGGGCATAGCCCAATTTCAGCTTTCGCTGCAGAAGGGAGGTGGATGCCATACCGTTTTCCACAACCACTTTTATAGCCTCGTCGAGCATCGGGTCGCCCTCGGGACCGTCCTCGGGCAGACCTGTTTTCTGCTTTTTCTCTATTGCCGCCTGGCGCTCTATTTCCACCATAACGTCGTCGTCGTAATCCACGGTGTGATCGCTCTTTATGTAGTCAACCACCGCCTCAACCTCTTCGTCGCTTACAAAGCAGCCTTGTATTCGGTTGGGCTTTGTTGAACCCACGGGGCTGAAAAGCATATCGCCGCGCCCCAAAAGCTTTTCGGCGCCTGCCGAATCTAAAATTGTCCGGCTGTCTATTTGCGAAGATACCGCAAAGGCAATACGCGTGGGTATATTCGCTTTAATAACGCCCGTTACTACATCTACCGACGGTCTTTGCGTTGCGATTATAAGGTGCATACCCGCAGCGCGCGCCTTTGCCGCTATGCGGTTTATGGAGTCTTCAACCTCATTCGGCGCAGTCATCATAAGGTCGGCAAGCTCGTCTATTATTATAACTATGTGCGGCATTTTCTGAACCTCGGGATCGCCCAAGTTTTCAACAAACTTGTTATAGCCCGCAAGGTCGCGCACGCCGCGGTCGGCAAACATTTTATAGCGCCGCTCCATTTCGGTAACAGACCACCCGAGCGCCCCCGCCGCCTTGCGCGGGTCGGTTACAACGGGAACAAGCAGGTGCGGTATGCCGTTGTAAATTCCGAGCTCAACCACCTTCGGGTCTATCATTAAAAGCTTTACTTCGTCGGGCGTCGCCTTGTAAAGCAGGCTTATAATTATTGAGTTGATGCAGACCGATTTACCCGAGCCCGTAGCACCGGCTATAAGTCCGTGCGGCATTTTTGCAATATCGGTCACCACCACGTTGCCGCCTATATCGCGCCCCAAAGCTACCGTCAGCTTGCTTTTTGCGTTTATAAACGCGGGGGATTCAAGTATTCCGCGAACGCCTACAACGGCGCTTGCCTTATTGGGCACTTCAATTCCCACCGCCGCCTTGTTGGGTATGGGCGCTTCTATTCTCACGCCCGCCGTTGCAAGGTTCAGGGCAATATCATCAGCCAAATTTGTGATTTTACTTATTTTTACACCCGCACAGGGCTGCAATTCATAGCGCGTAACCGTAGGTCCGCGGCTTATATCCACAATGCGGGTTTCCACCCCGAAGCTTTTAAGGGTCTCCACCAAATGCTCGGCGGTGTGGTCAAGCTCCGCCGAAAGCGCGGCGGTATCGGTCGCCTTTGATTTATTAAGGAGAGACAGCGGCGGGTAGCTGTAGCCCTCCGTCTTAGGCTCTGCGTCCTTTTCAGGCACGGAGAACTCTGCGGGCTTTGTCGGCTCTGCCGCTTTTTCGGGGGGTATATCCCTTTTCTCTGCCTCCGCCTCGGTTTTTGCAGCTTTAAGCGCCGTTTCAATCTCCGGCTTTATATCGTCCGTCTTTTCTTCAGGCTCGGTTGCGGCGGGGCTTTCGGGCTCGCTCTCGGGCGTTTCGCCGTAATAAGCCGAAACTACCTTGCGCTGCTTTTCATCAAGCGAGGTTTTGGGTATATTTCGCTTTTCGGGGATATCGTCTACCGGGATATCGACATTAAAGCCCTTTATTACCTTAAGCTGCTTGCCGCTCTGCGCTTCTTCGCTTTCGCGTTCAAGCCGCGCCTGATAAGCATTTTCCGCCTGCTCGGATATACTTTTTACAGGCCGCGCCATTGTGCGGAAAAGCGACATAAGCGTAGTGCCCGTAATTATCATTAAAAATACGAATATAAGCAGAATCGCGGTTATTGCGGCGCCCGTTTTGCCGAAAGCAAGATACAGCGGATGCCCCACAAGCGCCCCTAAAAAGCCGCCGCTTTTAAGGTGCGAGCCCGATTTATACGCCGCGGTCAGGTGCTGCCAAAAGGTGAGCGCGGCGTTATGCTTTGTGAAAATATCCACCGCTGCGCCCACAAGTATTACAAGTATGCCCGATTCTATAACCTTTGCGTTCATAGAGCCGCCTATTTTATCCATTGCGAAAAGCACGGCAACAAAGCCGAGCAAAAACGGGTAGAAATACGCCGTAACACCGAACACGCCGAATATAAAGTTATGTATTGCAAGCCATACATTTTGTCCGGGAATAAAAACCACGCACAGCAAAAACACGGCTACGGCGAACCAGATTACCGAAAGTAACTGCCTCCTGCCCTGAACTGCCTCTTTTCTTGCCGAGCTGTTTTGAATTTTGGTCGCCGTGGCGCTGCCCGCGCGCGATTTGCCGCTTTTCTTTTTTGCTGCCATTTATTTTACTCCTTATGTAATGCGCGGTCATATGACCGCTCTATTTATTCTCAATAAGCCTGTAAAGCCCGTCCAAAACCGTGCCCAGGCTGCCTATTTCATCAATAAGTCCCTCTTTTACCGCCTTCTCGCCCGAAAGCACACTGCCGACATCGGTAACCATTTCGCCGGTGTTCATCATAAGCTCGGTAAACCGCTCTGCCGTAATTGAAGAATTACGCACCACGAAATCGGTTATTCTCGCCTGCATTCGTGCAAAGTGATTCATGACCTGCGGCACGCCTATAACAAGACCTGTTGTTCGCACGGGGTGCACCGTCATGGTGGCCGACGGCGCAATATACGAGCGCTTTGCCGAAACCGCAAGCGGCACGCCTATCGAATGCCCACCGCCGAGTACATATGAAACGGTCGGCTTTTCCATGCCTGATATAAGCTCCGCAATGGCAAGCCCCGCCTCCACATCGCCGCCTACTGTGTTCAGTACGACCAGCAGACCCTCAATTTCGCGGCTTTCCTCAATTGCCACAAGCTGCGGTATCACATGCTCGTATTTCGTGGTTTTGTTTTGCTCGGGCAAAACGCTGTGTCCTTCGATTTCGCCTATTACGGTAAGACAATAGATCTTGTGCTTGCCGTCAAACGCGGCAACTGAGCCCATATCCTTTATCTCTTCAAGCTGCGCCCTGCGTTCATCCGATTTGCCGGTTTCCTTTTTTTCTTCGGTAGTCATTCGCTTTTCCTCCGTTTACAATAAACATCATATTTATTATGGAAGAAAACGCCTGAACAATACATATTATAATATTTTTTTAAATCTTTTTCAAGTGGCGAATCTAAACCCCGCCGTTTATAAGCTTTTCCGCCAGTCGGCATATATCCGCCGCAGCGTTCGGGTTCATATATTTTCGTTGATTTGCGGTTATTTTTTCGGCCTCGGCTTTATTCAGCAGGCGGTCGGCGGCATTTGGCAGACCCATGCCTATTCTTTTTACGGGAACGCTCATTCCGTGCTGCGCGAAAAACCGCATATTAAGCGTTTCGCACCCCGGAATCGACATTATGTGTACCATAGGCACGCCCAAAACAGCGCCCTCGGTGGCGGAAAGTCCGCCCGGCTTTGTGATAAACACCTCCGCCATACGCATATATGACGCCATTTTATCGGTGAAGCGAACGGCGGTTATTTTGTCGGGATATCTCCCTGCAAGCCTGTTGTACAGCCATTTGTTGCTGCCGCATATCACTACGAGTCCGATTTTTTTATCGTTTTTATAGCGATCATACAAAAGCTTGATTGCCAAAACAAGCTTTCCCGCGCCCATACTGCCGCCGGAAATTAAGATATAGCGCTTATTTTTATCAAGCCCCGTAATCTCCGCCGCTTTTTCGCGCGTTGAAGGCTCTGAAAATGAGAGGCTTACGGGAATTCCGAGCGGGTACAGCTTATCGCGCGGTATGCCGCGGCGCAAAAATTCGGCCGTCAGCTTATTTGACGGTATAACAAAAGCGTCGCAGTCGGTTTCCTCGGTAAACGGAATGCAGGTGTAGTCCGTCGCTATAAAAACGGTTTTCGGCACTGCCATGCCGCGGTTTTTCATATTGGTTATTATTTCGGCGGGGAAAATATGCGGCATAAAAACCACATCCGGCCTTTCCTTTTCAAAAAGCTTTTGCAGCTTTTTGGTCATAGCCGCGTTCGCAAAATAAACCGGGGAGCGAAAGGGCAGATTTCTGTAAGCGTTTCCCGCCGAATAAACCGCACCGAAAACACGCGGGGCCGCCTGCACGGTTTTAATATATGTTTCGTCTATCCGTTTGGCGGTGTGCTTCCCCGCCAAATCATAGGGATTCAGCATTAAGACCGAATCGCAGCGGCGTTCAAGCTCTTCTTTTATCGCTCTGCCGGCAGCGTTGTGTCCGCCGCCCGTTCCGCAGGAAAGTATAAGCGCCTTCATAATTCTCCTCCGATAAGTGCCGTGAGGCACAAATTACTGTTTTCAGTATACCTTTATCCGCCGCAAAAGTCAATCTCCGTATATGTGCGCGGTTCGGCAGAAAATCAAAGAACAGAAAATTAAAAACCCGCATACTCCACAGAGTACACGGGTTTATGTGTTGGCATCTACTTATTTTTCCGGGCAGCTTCCCGCCGAGTATCTTCAGCGCAAGCGAGCTTAACTTCCGTGTTCGGTATGGGAACGGGTGGACCCTCGCCGCAATCAACACCAACTGACTTTGTTTGCCTGTCTCATCGACAGCTTAATCAGTATATCACTCTTTTTCGCATTTGTCAACACTTTTTTTTAAAAAAATAATTTTTTTTGAAATTTGTTAATTTAAGCCGGATTATTCTCGTTCGCCTACATATTCCGAAACGCATTCCTTCATTTCCGCCCAATGCGCCTCCATTTCCGCGACCAGCTTCAGCTGCGTGCGGCAGCGGTCGAGATTGTGTTCCGGATATTCGGTCTTGAAATAGCGGTCGCCGTCAATAAAATCCGCCAAAAAACGCATTCCGCATTCGGCGGTCATCATTTTAGCGCCCTCGGGCAGCAGCATAATTTCGGAATCCGAAAGCAGCCCGCCGCAGCCGTCCAAAAAGCCCTTTGTGTACACGCGGAATTTCTCCATATCAAGCTTAACCTTTGAAAGATCTTTTTCGTCCTCTGCCGTGGTGCTTGCACCGAAGCGTATCGCATCGCCGAAATCGGTTACCGAAAAGCCCGGCATTATGGTATCAAGATCTATAACGCAAAGCGCCTTGCGGGTAGTGTTATCAAGCAAAACATTGTTGCACTTGGTATCGTTATGGCTGACTCTGAGCGGCAGTTTCCCGGCACCGTAATTTTCAAAAAGCACCGAGTAAAAATCCTTACGCGCCTTAATAAACTCAATTTCATTCTCTGCAAGATGCGCTCTGCCGGAACGGTCTTCCCTTACGGAGCTTAAAAAATCGGCGTATCTTTTTGGAGTGTTATGAAAATCCGGGATTATTTCGTGCAGGCTTTCTGCGGGGAAGTCATTAAGCACCCTTTGAAATCTGCCGAACGCCAACGCGCACTGATAAAAATCCTCGTTGCTTTCGGGCAGGTCGAGACTTACGGAATTATCTATAAATTCGTAAATGCGCCAAAATGTATCGGCTTCATCTATATAATATGTGTGCCCGTCGGTCGATTTTAAAAAGCTTATGATCTTTTCGCCGCTTTCCGCCCTGCTTTTCATATGCTCGGTCACACGGTCTATGTTTTCCATAACGGCGCATATGTTTTTGAAAACATTTGTATTTACCGCCTGAAGTATGTATTTTTTCGTCAGACCGCCGTTTTCGGTCATTTCAAGGAGAAAGGTATTGTTAATATGACCGCTGCCGAAGCTCATGCAGCCGGTTATTTTGCCGGGAAGATTAAATTCGGCCGCGATTCTTTCTGCGGTTTTCTGCTCGGACACAGATATAGACATATGTTATCTCCACATAAAGTTTGTTGTAAAGAATACTATATCATAATTAATTCGGTTTGTCAAATTTATCTTGCGTTGTGCAAATTGTCCTAAAAATTCGCATAGGTATTGATAACAATTGTTTTTTAGGGGAAAAGTGCAAAAAAAGTAAAAAAACACTTTACAACTTTATCGTAATGAAGTATAATGGGGATAACAATTTAACAGAGGTGCAGAAAAATGAAAAAATTATTGGCAATGGTGATGTGCGTGTGTCTCGCGGTTATGTTCACCGCCTGCGGAAAAAGCAAGGATCAGAGCGACAGCGAGTACGTAAAGGAAAAGGGCAAGCTGGTTATAGGTATAACCGATTACGCTCCTATGGATTATGAAAAGACCAAAGGCAGCGGCGAATGGATAGGCTTTGATGCGGATATGGCAAAGGCGTTTGCAAAGGAGCTGGGTGTTGAAGCGGAATTTGTTGTTATTGAATGGGATAACAAAATAATGGAGCTTAAGGGCAAGAGCATTGACTGCGTATGGAACGGTATGACGATAACCGACGAGGTTAAGAACGGCATGGAGGTTTCAAACGCTTACTGCAAGAACACGCAGGTCGTTGTGGTTAAAAAGGACGCTGCCGATAAGTATAAGACGGTTGAAAGCGTTAAGGATCTCAAGTTTGCAGCCGAGGCAGGCTCTGCCGGAGAAAAGGCGCTCAAAGCCCTGGGCTACAGTGTAACAGCTGTCGGCGCACAGTCCGATGCGCTTATGGAGGTTAACGCGGGAACAAGCAACGCGGCGGTTATAGACCTGCTTATGGCGGGCGCTATGATAGGCGAGGGCACAAGCTATGAAAACTTAGCTTACACCGTAGGCATCGCTGATGAAGAAGATTTCGGCGTAGGCTTCCGCAAGGGCTCTGATTTGGCAGGAAAGCTCAACGATTTCTTCAAGAAAGCATATTCGGACGGCTCTATGAAAGAAACCGCTACTACATACGGCGTTCAGGAAGCTGTAATCGAACAGAAGTAAAAATTTAATTTGACAGGCAGGGGGGAGTTTTCTCTGCCTGCCTTGTACTGTAAAAAAGGAATTATATATTTATGTTACAAACGGTAATAACCACGCTTTGCGGCGGCTTTTTAAAAACGCTTGAAATATTTGCTGTTACGCTCCTCGGCGCTTTGCCCTTGGGGCTTATAATTGCGTTCGGCTCAATGAGCCGCTTTATTCCGCTAAAAGCCTTTATAAGAACGATTGTTTGGATAGTGCGCGGCACGCCGCTTATGCTCCAGCTTTTAATAATATACTACGGCCCCGGAATTTTGTTTGACAGTAATATTTGGGGCGGCGGTGCAAACGGAAGATTGACAGCGGCACTCGCAGCGTTTATAATAAATTATGCCTGCTATTTTTCCGAAATTTACCGCGGCGGAATTGAGAGCATATCCAAAGGGCAGATTGAGGCGGGTCAGGTTTTGGGAATGACCCGCAGCCAGATATTTTTCAAAATAGTGCTTTTGCAGGTTATAAAGCGCATTGTGCCGCCTATGAGCAATGAGATTATCACGCTTGTTAAGGACACCTCGCTTGCCCGCATAATCGCGGTTTACGAGCTTATTTGGGCGGGGCAGACCTTTATAAAGGGCGCGGCGATTATCTGGCCGCTGTTTATGACGGGTATATTTTATCTTGCTTTCAGCGGAATACTTACTCTGCTTTTCGGTTACATAGAAAAGAAGCTTAGCTACTTTAACGCCTGAGGTGTAACAATGTCAGTTTTAGAAGTTAAAAATATTAAAAAGAACTTCGGCAAAACCGAGGTGTTAAAGGGAATAAGCTTTTCGCTTGACAAAGGCGAGGTGCTTTCAATCATCGGGTCTTCGGGCAGCGGTAAAACGACCCTTTTGCGCTGCCTTAATTTCCTTGAATTTGCCGAGAGCGGAACTATATCGGTCGGCGGGAAAATAATATTTGATGGCGACGCGGCGAAAAAACCCACGGAGAATGAGATACGGCTTAACCGTCTGCACTTCGGGCTTGTATTTCAGTCTTTCAACCTTTTTCCGCAATACAGCGTGCTTAAAAACGTGACGCTGGCGCCCGTTTTGCTTAAAAGAATGACTGAGGATGAGGCGGAAAAAAAGGCGCGCGAGCTAATAGCACGCGTGGGGCTTACCGATAGGATAAATAACTACCCCTGCCAGCTTTCGGGCGGGCAGCAGCAGCGCGTGGCAATAGCAAGGGCGCTGGCGCTGGAACCCGATATACTCTGCTTTGACGAGCCTACAAGCGCGCTTGACCCCGAGCTTACGGGCGAGGTTTTAAGGGTAATAAAGGACCTTAAAAGCACGGGCAGCACTATGATAGTGGTAACCCACGAAATGGAGTTTGCCCGCAATGTATCGGATAAGGTGCTGTTTATGGCGGACGGAGTGGTTGAAGAATCGGGCACGCCCGAGGAGGTCTTCGGCACGCCGCAATCGGATAAAACAAAGAGCTTTTTAAATAAATCACTTGAAAGTGTGTAGTGTATGAATATTAAAGGCACCGATAATAAGATGACAGACGATTTATACGACCTTATAGCGTCGCTCAAAAGCAGAGAAGACTGCCGGGCGCTTTTCAGCGATATGTGCACGAATAAGGAAATTGAGCAGATGGCGCAGCGAATCTGCGCCGCGCGGCTTTTAATCGAGGGTAAAACCTATAATCAGGTAATAGAGGAGACAGATATATCGTCAGCTACACTGAGCCGCGTTTCCCGCTGTGTTCAGTACGGAGAGGGCTACAGAAAATTTCTCGGAGACGGTGCGGAAAAATGAAAATAACCGATATAATAAGCGGAGAAAAGCCGAGCCTTTCGTTTGAGGTCTTTCCGCCGAAAAGCGGAGCAAATTTTGAAACGGTGGAAGAGGCGGCGCTTAAAATAGCTGCTCTGAAGCCGAGCTATATGAGCGTGACCTACGGTGCGGGCGGCGGAACCTCACGGTATACCGCCGACATTGCGGGTGATATTTTAAAGCGGGGTGTAACTCCGCTTGCGCACCTCACCTGTATATCATCGACCCGAGAGGCGGTTAAAAATCAGCTTTCAGTTTTAAAGGAAAAGGGCATTGAAAACATACTGGCTTTAAGGGGAGATATTCCGGAGGACTATGATACATCAGATTCGGATTACTGCCACGCAAGCGAGCTGATGGCGGAAACAGCCGAATTCGGCGGCTTTTGTATAGGCGGCGCCTGCTACCCCGAAAATCATCCCGATTCCGCAAATAGTGAAAAGGATATAGAGGGGCTTAAAATAAAGGCGGAAAGCGGCTGTGAATTCTTCACGACGCAGATGTTCTTCGATAATAATATTCTCTATAATTTTATGTACCGACTTTTGCGCCGCGGGGTCACAACACCTGTCATTGCAGGAATAATGCCGGTGACCAACGCCGCGCAGATAAAGCGGATATGTTCAATTTCAAGCACTGCGCTGCCGCAGCGCTTTTTGCGCATAGTAGACCGATACGGCGATAAGCCCGAGGTCATGCGTCAGGCGGGAATCGCCTACGCCACAGAGCAGATAATAGACCTTTATGCCAACGGAATCAATGCGGTTCATGTTTATTCGATGAATAAGCCCGATGTCGCCGCCGCGATAAAAAATAACCTTTCGGAAATACTGAAATGAGAAACGCGAATGTAACGGCGGTTTCGGTCAGTTCCGATGAGCTTAAAATAAATACAAACGAGGCGGCTCTGCGGCTTAAAATTCCGCGCGGATACGAAAGCGAGGAGATAAAGCGCTGCGATATGGCGCTTAAGAGCGTGCTTTGCTGCAAATACGCGTATGTCCGCGTGCCGGTCGAGTTTAAGGAAGCCGGAATTTGCAATTTGGGCTTCGGCGACATAGAAAGCTGCGATTTATGCACGGCGCTTTGCGGCTGTCAGGAAGCCTATATACTCGGCGTCACGATCGGTATTAAGGCGGATATGCTGATAAAAAGGCTGGAAATCGCTTCTCCCGCAGAAGCTTTTATAACCGACGCTTTGGCATCCGCCGCGGCGGAAAGCCTTTGTGAGCTTGCGGACGATACGCTTCGCGGAGTTGGCAAAAAGCCGATACGGTTTTCTCCCGGCTACGGGGATTTGCCGCTTTCGGTACAGTCGGCTGTTTTAGCGGCGCTCAATGCCGATTATACCCTCGGCATAGCCCTTTCGCCATCGTTTTTAATGACTCCTATGAAATCGGTCACGGCGATAATGGGAATTTTACCAAACTGAAAACGGACGGTGGAAAAATGATACTCGGTTTTGATATAGGCGGAACAAAATGCGCCGTTATTACGGCGAATGTGAACGGCGGCGAAATTAAGCTTTTGAAAAAGGAAAAATGCGCCACCCGTTTTGATATTTCGCCCGAGGAAATGATTGACGGTCTGATACGGTCGGCTGAAAATATTTTAGATGGTGCAAGACCGGAAAAAATAGGAATATCCTGCGGCGGGCCGCTCGATTCCCGAAACGGAATAATTTTAGGACCGCCTAATCTCCCCGGGTGGGATGAGGTACATATTTCGGAGCGGATATCGCAGCATTTCGGAGTGCCGGCACTGCTGCAGAACGACGCTAACGCCTGTGCCGTTGCCGAATGGAAGTTCGGCGCAGGCATGGGAGCGGATAATATGGTTTTCCTGACCTTTGGCACGGGGCTCGGCGCCGGGCTTATTCTGAACGGCAGGCTTTACACCGGCACAAACGATAATGCGGGTGAGGCAGGACACATCCGTCTTGAACGCTTCGGGCCCGTAGGCTACGGAAAGGCAGGCTCGTTTGAGGGCTTCTGCAGCGGCGGAGGCATAGCGAAGCTCGGCTGCAGTATGGCGCTTGAGGCTCTGCAAAGCGGCAGGCAGCCTGCTTACTTTAAAAAAGGCATGAACGAAAGCGATGTGACCGCAAAGGCAATTGCAGAAGCGGCTGACGCGGGAGACGAAACGGCGATAAATGTTTACAGAGTCTGCGGCGAGCATTTGGGCGCGGGGCTTTCGGTGCTGATAGATATACTGAATCCCGAAAAAATAGTTATAGGAAGCGTGTTTGCTCGTTCGGAGCATCTTTTAAGAAAATACGCCGAAGAGGTTATAGCCAATGAGGCTTTGCCGCAGGCGGCAAAGTGCTGCAAGATCGTTCCTGCAGAGCTCGGAGAGAAAATAGGCGACTATGCGGCGATAGCCACGGCGCTTTTGTGATAAGGAGATTTGAAGTATGGAAGAATTACTGACAAGATACCCGGCGCTTAAAAGCTGTGCCGGAGAAATAGGAAAAACGGCTGAAATACTGATCTCCGGATTTAAAGCGGGCAATAAGCTAATGCTTTGCGGTAACGGCGGCAGCTGCGCCGATTGCGAGCATATAACAGGTGAGCTGATGAAGGGCTTTTTAAGCCGCCGACCCATCTCTCCCGAAAAAAAGGCGGAAATGAAAAGGCTTAATCCCGATATCGGCGAGGATGTGCTCTCAAAGCTGCAGCTTGCCGTACCCGCAATACCGCTTCCGTCGCTTACGGCTCTTAATTCCGCCTTCTGCAACGATGTCGATCCGTCTCTTGTATATGCGCAGGAGCTTATGGGACTCGGCACCCCCGGGGATATGCTGCTTTGCATAAGCACCTCGGGCAATTCCGCAAACTGCGTTGCCGCAGCAGAGGTCGGCAAAGCGCTCGGACTTACCGTCATCGCACTGACCGGCGCGAAGGGCGGACGACTCAAAGAAAAGGCAGATATTTGCATTTGCGTTCCCGAAACCGAGACCTTTAAGGTACAGGAGCTGCACCTGCCGGTATACCATTATCTTTGTGCTGAGGTTGAAGCGACGATCTTCAGTTGAATTTAACAAAAAACAACACCGCCGCTTCGCAAAAGAATTTATTTTTCGGAAAACTTTATTTTTTTCAAAAAAAGTATTGCATTATTCTCGGATTTGGTGTATAATATATTTGTTCTCTGAAAAATGAATATCGCGGGGTGGAGCAGCTGGTAGCTCGTCGGGCTCATAACCCGAAGGTCGTTGGTTCAAGTCCAGCCCCCGCAACCAATGAAAAACCGCTTGACTAAGCCATTTGTGCTAAGTTGGGCGGTTTTCTTTATGCTCTGAAACAGGCGAATAATTCAACTCTATTTCAAAACGGCTCTATAATAAATGTTGGGGGGTAAAGCATGACAAGAAAAACAGCGGT
>ERZ826220.79-NODE-79-length-119952-cov-10.847761_pt1 | contig 119952 bp, 129 predicted proteins | sample MGYA00519927_ERZ826220 | MGnify/ENA primary metagenome ERZ826220 (study PRJEB31778, sample SAMEA3449225) | human gut metagenome | biome: human gut; feature: human-associated habitat; material: faeces | place: United Kingdom | collected 2010/2012 ... | reverse complement strand
TTAAAGATGGAGAAGTTTTAATTGTAGATGAATTTACAGGACGTATTATGTATGGTAGAAGATACAACAATGGTTTACACCAAGCAATTGAAGCTAAAGAGCATGTAAAAATTGCAGACGAATCTAAAACATTAGCAACTATTACATTCCAAAATTACTTCAGAATGTATAATAAATTATCTGGTATGACAGGTACAGCAATGACAGAAGAATCTGAATTCCAAGAAATTTACCATTTAGATGTTGTTTCTATACCTACAAATAAGCCAATGATAAGAAAAGATACATCTGACATAATATACAAGAACGAAAAAGCTAAATTTAGAGCTGTTGTTCAAGATGTAAAAGAAAGTTACAAAAAAGGACAACCAGTATTAATTGGTACAGTTTCTATAGAGAAATCTGAAAAATTAAGCAAAATATTAACTAAAGAAGGTATAAAACATCAAGTATTAAACGCTAAAGCACATGAAAGAGAAGCTGAAATAATTGCACAAGCTGGTAAATATGGTGCTGTTACAATAGCAACAAATATGGCTGGTCGTGGTACAGATATTATGCTTGGTGGAAATAGCGAATATTTAGCTAAGCAAGAAATGAAACGTATGAAATATGCTTCAGAAATGATAGAACAAGCTACAGCATTCAATGAAACAGATGATCAAGACATTATTAATGCAAGAAAGAAATTTAGAGAATTAGTTAAAAAATACGACAAAGAAATAGAAGAAGAAAAACAAAAAGTTGTTGAAGCTGGTGGTTTAAAAATAATAGGTACAGAAAGACACGAATCAAGAAGAATAGATAACCAATTACGTGGACGTAGTGGTCGTCAAGGTGATCCTGGTTGCTCAAGATTCTACATTGGATTAGACGACAATTTAATGAAGATATTTGGTGGAGATGCTATTACAAAAGTATACGATAAACTAAATGCTTCTGAAGATTTACCAATAGAGTCTAGAATAATAACAAATGCTGTAGAAAATGCTCAAAAAAGAGTTGAAGGAAGAAACTTTAGCATAAGAAAAAATGTTTTAAAATATGATGATGTTATGAATGCACAAAGAGAACTTATTTACAGACAAAGAAGAGAAGTTCTTGATGGTAAAGACTTAAAAGATAATATAGAAAAAATGTTTAATTCTATAGTAGACAATGTTGTATCAACACATTTTAGTGCTGTAGATAATGAAAAAGTAAATAAAGAAGCTTTAATGCAAGATATTACAGATGTATTTGGAATTACAGAACTAGAAAGCGTAAAGAAAGAAAATCCAGATGTAGTAGAAGTTTCTGAAGAACTAGCTAAAGTAGTTAGCGAAAAATATGCAGAAAAAGAAAAAGACTTTGGCGAAAAAGAAATAAGAGAGCTTGAAAGAGTTGTTGTATTAAAAGTTGTTGATCAAAAATGGATGGATCATATAGACAATATGGAAGAATTAAAAAATGGTATTGGTCTTCGTGCTTATGGTCAAAAAGATCCTGTTGTTCAATATAGAATTGAAGGAACAGATATGTTCGACGAAATGAACGAAAACATTAGATTAGATGTAGTTAAAATTCTTTCTCATGTTGAAAAAGTAGGAAATGTAGTTAGAACATCAAATGTTAAAGTAACAAATGAAGGTTTTGACGAAAGTGCAATTAGTTTAGTAGAAGGAAAACTATCACAATCAGATAAAAACCATGTACAACAAACAATAGTAAATGATGGACCAAAAGTTGGAAGAAATGATCCATGTCCATGCGGAAGTGGAAAGAAGTATAAGAATTGCTGTGGAAGAAACCAGTAATATCAAGGAACCGAGTAGAGTATATCAATAGGTATACTCTATTTTTGTATGTAAAGTAAAGTGAACTGCATAGAATGAATGAGTAAAACAAAACTCCCCACTTCTCATTTTAAATGAAAAGTGGGGAGTTGCCACGTCAAACCTGAAAGGCGTCAGCAAGTTCAATTTTAAGTTCTTCTGGTAAAGATTCGTATTTTCCACGAAGACGTTTAGTATAATCTTCGTAAAAGAATGCAATGTCTAGTGAAGAAACATTATCGAGCTTTGAGAAATTTTCAACTGCATACTTATATGCATAAATGAAATCTAAAGCCTTTTGCCTTTCTGAATCCAGACTGCAAGTATTTGTCAAACTATTAAAATTGTTATAGGTATAATTGTAACCAACATACCCAATTGTTACAACTTTTTTAGATGCTGCAATCAGAACAGGAATAAGAGCAACGTCTTCATAACATCTTAAGTCGATAGTAAATAAAACATTAGCAAAGACATTTCTTTTAAAGGCGAATAGCCAATAAAGTGCATACTTCTTTCCTGGAACAGACCACTGTTTTAAAACATCTAAACCAGTTTGAGAGACATTAAGATTTTCATCAAAATTGTATCTTTGATGATCCTTATGCTTTGCATCTCCAACAAGATTCGCCTGATAACGAATAATATCAGGAAAATCGTGTTCTTCAACTGTTAAACTAAGTTCGTGAAGTAACTGAGGATTAATTGTATCATCAGAATCCACAAAAACTAGATAATCGCCAGTTGCAAGAGCAATTCCTCTCCTCCTTGAATGTGAAACACCAGAATTTTCAAAATGATATGCATGGATATAGGAATATACAGTAGCATAATCATCCAGAATTTGAGCTGTACCATCTGTAGATCCATCATCAATGAGGATAATCTCAAAGTTATGGTAGTTTTGTGCTAGAATACTATCAATGCACTTCCGAACATAACTTTTGGAATTATAACAAGGAACAATTACTGAAAACATCATACAATGCACCTCCTGAAAAACGTGAAGCTCTAATTAAGAGCTTGAACAATGTTCAAATTGTTATAGACCAAAATTATAACTTAAAAAGAGAAATGATTCAAGGGAATTATTGAAAAAATTTTTTTCTTATGATATAAATAGTAAAAAATGAAAATGGAGATATATAATATGAAATATAAAGAAATAATTCAAAAAATGTCATTGGAAGAAAAAGCCGAATTATGTGTAGGAGCAGACTATTGGTCTAGTAAATCTTTTGAAAAGTATGAAATTCCAAAAATAAGAATGTCAGATGGACCTCATGGTCTAAGAGTTCAAAAAACAAAGGCAGACAATTTGGGAATTAATGAAAGTGAAGTATCCACTTGTTTTCCTGCAAGTTCTACTTTAGGAAATAGTTGGAATAAAGAAATGGCATATCAATTAGGGAAAGCATTAGGAGAAGAAGCAAGACAAGAGGAGGTAAATATTGTACTAGGTCCAGCAATTAATATAAAAAGAAGTCCTTTATGTGGTCGAAATTTTGAATATTTTTCGGAAGATCCTTATTTAACAGGAATTTTAGGGGCAGAATATGTAAAAGGATTGCAGGATCAAAATGTAGGAGCTTGTGTAAAACATTTTGCAGTAAATAATCAAGAGAATAGGAGAAGAACGATTGATGTAATTGTTGATGAGAGAGCATTAAGAGAGATTTACCTAAAAGCTTTTGAAATAATTATAAAAGACGCAAAGCCATGGTCTATTATGAGTGCATACAATAAAGTAAATGGTCAATATTGTAGTGAAAATACTCATCTGCTAGAAGATATTTTAAGAAAAGAGTGGGAATACCAAGGAATTGTAATTTCCGATTGGGGAGCAGAAAATGATAGAGTAAAAGGAATTGAAAATGGTCATGAATTGGAAATGCCAGGGGGAAGAGGAAACGGAAAAGAAGAAATTATAGAAGCTGTTAAAACAGGGAAAGTACCTGAAAGTAAATTAGATAGTATTGTAGACAGAATTATATCTATTGCAAAGCAAGGAGAACATATACAAGAGTGTATAAAATATGATGCAGAAGAGCATCATAAAATTGCACAAACAATAGCAGAAGAATCAATTGTATTATTAAAAAATGAAGAGAATATATTACCAATTAGAAATAAAAAAATAGCATTAATAGGGGATATGGCAAAATACCCAAGATATCAAGGGGCTGGAAGTTCAACAATTAATCCATATAAAATAGAAAATGCATATAATAGTTTTAAAGAAAATAACATTGTATTTGATTATGCAAAAGGATATGAAAGAATAGAATCAGAAAATGACGAGGTTCTTAGAAAAGAAGCGATAGAAATAGCAAAGAAAAATGAAATAGTAGTGATATTTGTAGGGTTAACAGAAAACTTTGAGTCTGAAGGAGTAGACAGAGATAGTTTAAATATACCAGATAATCAAAATAAATTAATAGAAGAAATTTATAAAGTAAATAAAAATATTGTTATTGTTTTATCTAATGGAGCACCAATTACTATGCCTTGGAAAGATAAAGTAAAAGCAATTATAACTGGTTACCTCGGAGGAGAAGCAGGAGCAAAAGCAATGGCAAATTGCCTAATGGGTAAAGTAAACCCTAGTGGAAAGCTGGCAGAAACATATCCAATTGCATTAGAAGCTACTCCATGTTATAAAAACTATCCAGGAACAGAGTTAACAGTAGAATACCAAGAATCTATATATGTGGGATACAGATATTATGACACAAATAATATAGAAGTATTGTTTCCTTTTGGATATGGTTTAAGCTATACAAATTTTGAATATTCTAATCTGCAAGTTGATAATAATGAGGATACAATAAGAATTTTATTCACGATAAAAAATATAGGAATGCAAAAAGGTAAAGAAATTGCACAAATATATCTATCACAAGAAAATTCTAAAATATTTAAACCACAGAAAGAATTAAGAGAGTTTACAAAAGTGGAATTGGACATAGGAGAAGAAAAACAAGTAGAAATTATATTAAACAAGAAGGATTTTGAATACTTTAATCCTGAAACAAATAAATGGAGTCTAGAACAAGGAAAATATAAAATATTAGTTGGAAAATCTAGTAAGGATATTGTATTAGAAAAAGAAATTTTTATAGAATCTAAAGATAAAAATGTAGAGAAAAACTATTCCCAAAATTATTATACTGGTAATGTTCAAAAAATTAAAGATGAAGAATTTGAAGAATTGCTAGGAAGAAGTATTCCAAAAAGACATTTAGAGCTAGAAGAAATAACAGCTGAAAATACATTAGAGCAAATAAAAGAAACGAAGATAGGAAAGTTTATTTACGAAAACCAAATGGAAAAAATGAATAAATTATTGAAAGAACAAAATGTAAATAAAGCGACAAAAGTAATGATGGATTTACAAAAACCATTAAAGAAATTCTATGAAAAGAAAAGTAGTAAAATAACTAAAGAAATGGTAGAAGATTTAATAAGAATAGCAAAAAGCAATGAGAACTTTGAAGATAATGCTTTTGTAAAAGAATATTTAAAATAAGGAGAAATTGATGATAAAGGCAGTATTTATAGACATAGATGAAACATTAACAAATTCACAAAGAGAAGTAACAAAAGAAACACAAGATGCAATAAAAAGATGTGTAGAAAAAGGAATAAAAATAATTTTAACATCTGGAAGATCTAGAAAAGAAGCAATGGCTTTTCAAGAAACAATAGGTACAAGTCCATATATTATTTCGTCTAATGGAGCTTCTTGCTATGATGTAGCTGAAGAAAAAGAAATATATAATGAAGCTATAAAAAAATCAGTAGTAAAGGATTTATTAGAATATGTAAAAGAGCATAAATACAAACTGAAGTTAAATTATAAAGATAAATTAGTACTAAATGCAGCTACTTTTCCAGATGAGGAGGATAAAGTAAAAACAATAGAAGAATTGGAAAAGATAATAGAAGATGAAGATATTGTTCAATGTGTAATAACCAATTCAGATATCGAAAAAATGAAAAGATTTAAAGTGTTTTTAAAAGAAAATTTTCATGATGTAAAAATAGTAAATGAATCAAAAAAATTAAAAAATCCAGAATTAAAGCCAAGTAAAAATTATTATTGTGATATTGCATCTGCAAATATTTCAAAAGGTAGAGCTGTACTTGCAGTATGTAAATATTTAAATTTAGAAACAGAGGAAATTATAACAATAGGAGACGGAGAAAATGATATTTCTATGTTTGAGGTAACTCCAAATTCGGTTGCAATGGGAAATTCGTTGGATACTATCAAAAAACAAGCTAAATATTTAACAGCAACGAATGATGAAAATGGCGTAGCGGAAGTTCTAAAAATACTATAAGTAAGCGGACTTTGCTGTATATAAATTGTTCTTAAATGTCATAGTCAAATAAACTTAACATTATAGTATATAAAAAAGGAAGAAAAATGCATAAAACATTAATCTTCCTTTTTGTGTAAATATTTTTGCTATCTAGATGTTTGGTTAAATGATAGTATGTTTACTTTATAAGTAAATGTTTCATTGCACCAAAGCAACCAGAATATGAAGAAAAATCTGTCTGAACAATTTTCAGGTTACTCAGAAAATCTGAATAAGTGTGCTGATGGATAAAATTAATTAAAGTGTCCATATAATTTGGAAAACTAAACCCACCACCAGCTAGATAGACTACATCAGGATTAAAAGAGTGAATAAGAGACACAATTTCAATTCCAAGATAAGTTGCTGCTTGCTCAATAATTTCCTGTTGTAGTTCCTGCTCAGGCATTTGAACAATTTTTTTCAAAACCTTTGAGCCAGAACAGATTTTCCCATTTTTGACAATTTCTCCATTAGAATCTACAGTAGGGTTTCCATAGATTTGACCAGCAAAACCATTTGCACCTGTGAATAACTGACCATTAATAACTATTCCACAGCCAATACCTGTTCCATTTGTAATACCAAGCAATACTTTGGCATCTGGATATTCTAGTAGACCAGCGAGAGCTGTAGCATTAGCGTCATTAATAAGTTTAATATTTTTACAGTTCAAATGTGCAAAATCATTAACGGACAAATTTTCAAGACAGCGTAGCGAAGTGTCACAAACTCGCAATCCATCAGAAGTGCATCCAGAAAAAGCAATTCCTAGCCCTTCAAAATCACAACCAAAGGACATATAGAACTTACTAATTTCTCTAATTAACTCTTCTTTTGTAAAGTCATCCCCAGAAGAGATAGAAACTCCAGAAGGTAGAGAGATTTGAGACGATTTATCTCCAATTACTGCTGTCATTTTTATGTTGGTACACCCAACATCGATACCACAAAGATTCTTCAGTTGCCGAAATCCTTTCATATATATAACCTCCTTTAATAAGTTTGGACTTAATTATAACACAAATAATGCAAAATCGCAATTATAGATAGAGAACGAGAGGTGAGAGTAATGACTAAATCAAAAGAATATATTGGCAAATTGGTTGAAGTAAAAATGGATAGACCAATGTATATATAATGAAAGACAAAAAGTAAAAAATAATAATTTTTTTACTTTTTACTAGGAAAAAGGGGGAAAACAAATGGAACAAATTAGAATATTATGTTATGGAGATTCAAATACATGGGGATATATTTCAGGTAGTGACCATCAAAGATATGGAAATGACGAAAGATGGACAAGAATTTTAGCTAAACTATTAGGCGAAGATTTTGAAATCATAGAAGAAGGTTTAAATAGTAGAACACTTATATCAAACGATACAAGACCAGGTAAAGAAGGAAAAAATGGATATGAATATTTAATACCTTGTTTAGACACTCATGATCCTATAGATTTAGTCATTTTAATGCTTGGAACAAACGAACTAAAAACAGCATACAATAAAACTGCAAATGATGTTGGAGATTTACTAGAACAATATTTTGTAAAAACAATTTTAAATAGAAAATCACAATTAAAAGATTCTTATCCTAAACTATTAATAGTAACGCCTCCTATTGTGGACGAAGAAAAAGATTATGGCAGGAAAGACAGTAAATATATAGGTGCAGGAAAAAAATCTATGGAATTAAATGGAATTTACAAAGAAATAGCAGATAAATACAATTGTTATTTTTTAAGTAACGATGGGATGGAAACAGGAACAGATGGAGTACATTTAACAAAAGAAAGCCATATAAAATTAGCAGAAAAATTAAAAGAAGAAATAAATAAAATATATAAATAATTAAATATAAGAGTTATAAGGAAAAATAATTTTATTAATAAAAAATTAATTATAAATAATTTTAAAGGGGAGATAAAATGGCAGGTTATGTTATTCATTTAGCAGTAGGTGAAGAATATATAAGAAAACATCCTAATGAGATTAATAACTATGAGGATTTTATAGAAGGCGTGATTTACCCAGATTCTGTTACAGATAAATCATTAACTCATTATGGACCTACAAGCAGTCAAGTAAATTTAAAAAGATTTTTCGAGGATAAGGATATAAATACAGATTTTAACAAAGGATATTGTATACATTTAATTACAGATTATTTATTTTACAATAAATTTTTAACGATATTTTCTAGCAATTACATATATAACGATTATGATATTCTAAATAAGGAACTTAAACGTAAATTTGAAGTTAAAATTCCACAAAAAGTTGAAGACAAAGTTTTTTATACAGAAGGAGAAACGAGAATCTTAAATCTTAAAGATACAATAAAATTTATAGAAGAAACTAGCTCTAATAATATAAATGATATAAAAAAAGCAGTACTTAATGAAGATAAAAATTGGTTAGAAATAAGACCACTAAAAAGAATATAAAAATTAGAAAATGAGTAAGCTTGTATATTGTCATTTCATCAAATTTCTAAAAAAGATAAAGAACTTAAATAGTTAGATAAAAAAGTTTAACTATTCTAGTTCTTTTTTTATAGTAGTAAATTTTTCCTGGTAGGAGAAAAATTATAAAAAATAATTAAAAAAATATAAATTTTGTGTCACCTTTATATAAGTAATACAGTCTATAAAGTAGTAGAAAAACAAAAGAGAAATTATCAATTATATTTAACAGCATAAAAACAATATAGCTCTACACAATTTTATACAAGAGAGGAATTAACAATGATATTTAGTAGCTTAGAATTTATATTTATTTTTCTACCAATATTTCTAATTATATATTTTGTATCCTCCAAAAAATACAGAAATTATATTTTATTAATAGGTAGTATTATATTTTATATAGTAGGAGCGTGGGGACACCCACACTATATTCTGCTATTAGCATTAACTATTCTTATAAATTATATTATAGGAAAAAATTTATATAAAAGCAAAAATAGAAAATTATTAGTAATAGGAATTATATATAATTTATTCTGGTTAATATTGTTTAAATATTCAGATTTTATAATTTCAATAATTTGTAATATAAGAAATGTAGATATCGAACCTTTAAACTTACTATTACCGATAGGAATAAGTTTTTATACATTTCAATCAATATCATATATAGTAGATATATATAACGAAAAATGTAAGCCTGCAAATTCTATTATAAGATATGCTATGTATGTGCTTATGTTTCCACAGTTAATATCTGGACCAATAGTAACATATAAAGATATAAATAAAGAACTTAATAATAGAAAAGAAAGTTTAACCAATATCAAAGTAGGTGCTAAATATTTTATTTTAGGATTAGGCTTTAAAGTTTTATTAGCAAACAGGATAGGATGCCTTTGGAGTGATATAAATATGATTGGAGTAGAGAGTATTTCGACAGGACTTGCATGGCTTTCTGTTATAGCATATTCGTTGCAAATATATTTTGATTTTTGTGGATATTCTTTTATGGCAGTAGGACTTGGAAAAATTATGGGATTTACACTTCCAATAAATTTTGAAACACCATATTTATCAACGAGTATGACAGAATTTTTTAGAAGATGGCATATAAGTTTAGGAAACTGGTTTAAAAATTATGTATATATACCATTAGGTGGAAATAGAAACGGAAAGCTAAAAACAATATTTAATTTATTAGTCGTATGGATTCTTACAGGTTTGTGGCATGGTGCAAATTATAATTTTATATTATGGGGACTTTTTATATGGCTAGTAATTGTTTTAGAAAAACTATGCATGAAAAAGTATTTAGATAAATATAAAATATTTGGACATTTGTATATGCTAATTTTAATACCAATAACTTGGTCAATATTTGCTATAACAGATATAGATCAATTAGGAATATTATTAACTAAGTTATTTAGTTATAGTGAAGGGCTTTACAAATTAGATTTTGTCAAATATCTAAATATTTATGGAATACTAATTTTAATAGGAATAGTATGTACTACAAAAATACCAAAGAAACTATTTATAACAAAGAAAAACACATGGTTTCAAACAATAATTTTATTATTAATTTTTAGTATGTCCATTTATTATTTATACATAGGACTAAATAATCCATTTTTATATTTTAGTTTTTAAGAGAAAGGAAGAAAGATATGAAGAAAATAAAAGTATTTATCATTTTAATTATTATGTTAGTAGGTGGAATTTTTATAATAAAAAGTGCAAAAAATGACTCAGTAGCACTTTCACAAAACACTATTATAAATGAAATAGAAGTAGAAGGAAATAATGCAGAAAAACTAGAAAACGTAAATAGAGCAGAAAATATTAAAAATAACGAAGTACAAAGTAATATAGAAAATAATAAAAAACAAGTAGTAGAAAGAAATTATTTTGATGATGCGCTATTTATAGGTGACTCTAGAACTGTTGGAATATCTGAATATGGTGATTTAAACAATGCAACATTTTTTGCAAATACAGGAATGAGTGTATATAATGTATTTGAAAAATCTGTTTCTGTACCAAAAGTTGGTAAATTAAAATTAGAACAATTGTTAAAGTCAAAAAAGTTTGGAAAAATATATATAATGTTAGGAATAAACGAACTAGGATATGACATGAACAAAACAGCAGAAAATTATGAAAAATTAATAGATTATGTAAAAGATAATCAAAGTAATGCTATAATATATGTGCAAGCAAATTTACATGTTACACATGATAAATCTAGTAAAGATAAAACTATCAATAATACAAATATAGATAAGTTTAATAGTAAAATAGCGCAATTTGCAGATAATAAGAAAATCTTTTATATAGATATAAACGAGAAATTTGATGATAAAAATGGTAATTTAACTGCAGAGTATACTAAAGACAATGTTCATATTTATGCAAAATATTATAAAGAATGGAGTAAGTGGTTAAGTCAAAATGCAGTAATATAAGGAGGTTAATATGTTATTAATAGACCAGAAAGAATGGTTTTGCAAGAATATTAAGAGTTTAGAAAATGGTATGTATAGACTTTCATATAGCATATTAAAAAATGAAGCAGATGCACAAGATGCAGTTCAAGAAGCTATTTATAAATCTTACAAAAATTTAGACACTTTGAAAGATAAAAGAAAATTTAAACCATGGATTTATAAAATAGTGACTAATACTTCATTCGAAATATTAAAAAATACTAAAAATTATTTAGATATTGAAGAAGAAAATATACAGGCTGAAAAAATAGACATAGAAACAAACTTAACTTTATGGGAGACTGTACAAAATTTAAGCCAACCTTATAGAACTGTAATAACATTATTTTATTATGAAGATATGTCTATAAAGGAAATAAGTAAAATAACTGGAAATAGTACAGATACAATAAAAAAGCAATTATCTAGAGGAAGGGAAAAAATTAAGGAGGTAATAAAGATATGAACTTTTTTACAGATAGGAAATTTAAAAAAATTGCAAAAAAAGAAAATATAAAAGCTCCAGAAAAATATTTAAAGTCGATAGACGAAACACTAAATAATTTGCAAGATACAAATGAAAAAATTCATGTAAAGCCAATTTTGGGGTATGGTTTAAAATTTGCTTTAGCAATTGCTTTAATTACGTTTGTAGTATTACCTAATTTAAGCTCTGAAGTTTCTTATGCTATGCAAAAATTACCTGTAATAGGAAACTTAATTAAGGTAATTACCATTAAGAATTATTTTGATAAAGATGGTAATAGTGAATTAAATGCTAATGTACCTAACATAGAAAATAAAGAAAACATAATAAGTAAATCTAATGAAAAAATAAATACAGATGTTCAAGAATTAACAAAAAGAATTATTAATAAATATTATGAAGAAAAAGATCCAAATAATCATATGTCAGTGGAAATTAATTCAGATATAATAACAAATACTAGTAATTGGTTTACGTTAAAATTGACAATATCTGAAACTGCAGCAAGCAGTAATTTGGAGTATAAATATTATCATATAGACAAAAAAATAGATGAAATGATAGAAATGGCAGATTTATTTGATGGTGAAGAATATAAAGAAGTAATAAGTAAAGAAATAAAAAGGCAGATGAAAGTTAGAATGGAAGAAAATGAAAATGTTGTTTATTGGATAGATGAAGAACTTCAAGACTGTAGTTTTAGCAAAATAGATAATAATCAAAATTTCTACTTTTCAGAAAATGGTAATATAGTAATAGTATTCGATAAGTATGAAGTAGGTCCAGGTTCTAGTGGAGCTCCAGAATTTGAAATAGATAAATCAATTTATGAAAGATACTTAAAAAAATAATGTAAAAAATTTAATTTTTATATTGTAATTTTAATTTTCTTAGTATATATTATGCAAAAGGGTGTGAAGAAATGAAAAAAATGTTAAAAAAAGCTAAATTAAATACTAAGAAAAAAACAAAGGCACAAGTAGCTTTTTTAAACAACCACATATTTATATATATTAATACTAATTCTTTTTTGAATTAGTATTTTTTTTATATTTAAACACACCCATACATAAAAATTAAAAGAGGGGGTATCTTCAGATGGAAGAAAAAAAGTTACTACTAGATGTAAACGAAAAGCCAGATATTGTTAAATGGATTGTTCTGGCAATACAACATGTTTTTGCAATGTTTGGTGCTACAATTTTAGTACCTATTTTAGTAAATAGTACAGCGGGGCAAGAAGTTCTCACAATACCAGTAGCATTAGTTACTTCAGGAATAGGTACATTAATTTATATATTATGTACAAAAGGAAAATCACCAGTTTATTTAGGAAGTTCATTTGCATTTATAGCTCCACTTGCAGCTGCATATTTAAAAGGTGGAATTTCTGGAGCAATGACAGGGATTATGGTTATAGGACTTATATATGTAGTATTTGCTACAATTATTCATTTTATAGGTAAAAATTGGATAAATAAATTATTACCACATATTGTTATAGGCCCAATGATAATGATAATAGGACTTGGTTTAGCTCCTAATGCAATATCACAAATTGGTTTAGGAACAGAATCACAAATAGAATGGAAAGGTATAGTTGTTGCACTTATAACATTTTTAACAACTGCAATAATTATGGTTAGAGGAAAAGGATTTTTAAAAATAGTCCCTTTTTTAGTAGGCATAGTTACAGGTTATATAGCTTCTATATGTTTAGGATTAGTAGATTTTACACCAGTAGCAGAAGCAGCATTTTTTAGTATGCCTAATTTTATAATACCATTTATAGATTATGTCCCTAGCTTTTCTGCATTACTTACTATAGCACCTATAGCTTTAGTAACAATGGCAGAACATATTGGTGATCATACAGCATTAAGTACAATAATTGGAAAAGATTTATTAAAAAATCCAGGATTAGATAGAACTTTACTTGGAGATGGTATTGCAACTTTTGTAGCAGGTATACTTGGTGGACCAGCAAATACAACATATGGAGAAAATACATCTGTTGTTGGAATGACTAAAATTGCATCTGTTTGGGTAATAGGATTAGCAGCTATTATAGCTATATGTTTAGGTTTTCTTGGTAAATTTACAGCAATTATTTCTACAATTCCAGAACCAGTATTAGGAGGAGTTTCTTTACTACTATATGGTTTTATTGCTATAAATGGATTAAAAGTTTTAATAGAAAATAGAATAGATTTTGGAAAATCTAAGAATATAGTTGTAGCGTCAACAATGCTTGTTTTAGGATTAGGTGGAGCTGCAATATCTATTGTGTCTGGAGATTTATCTATTACTATATCTGGTATGAGCTTAGCAGCAACAGTTGGAATATTATTAAACTTATTATTACCAGAAGAAAAGGTAAAAGAATTAGAAGAAAATATACAAAAGGAGGATAAATAAAAATGAATATAAATGTATTAGATAATCCAATTATAGAGCATAAATTATCTATAATAAGAAATAAGAATACAGGAACAAAAGAGTTTAGAGAAATAATAACAGAAATTGCAATTTTTTTATGTTATGAAGCAATGAAAGATGCACAACTAGAAGAGGTAGAAATAGAAACACCATTATGCAAAACAAAAGCAAGAATATTAAGAGAAGATAAGTATGCTTTTGTACCAATTTTAAGAGCTGGAACAGGAATGCTAGATGGACTTTTACAAGTTATACCAAATGCGAAGATAGGTCATATTGGACTATATAGGAACGAAGAAACATTAAAACCAGTAAAATACTATTATAAAATGCCAAAAGACATAAGCAAAAGAGAGGTACTTATATTAGACCCAATGCTTGCAACAGGTGGCTCAGCAGAAGACACAATAAGATGTTTAAAAGAAGATGGAGTAAAGAATATAAAATTTCTTTCTATATTAGCCGCACCAGAAGGAATAGAAAAGTTAAATAAAGAATTTCCAGATGTAAAATTATATACAGCAGGAATAGACGAAAAACTAAACGAATATGGTTATATAGTACCAGGTTTAGGAGATGCAGGAGATAGGATATTTGGAACAAAATAAACAACAGGGATTTTGGGGACGGTCCTTAAAATCCCTCCTTTATCAATTATAAAGGAGGGATTTTTTTCTGCATAAATGAACTTTAATGAACACGTATTTAACATTTAGGAAAAAATGAAACATTAGATAAGTCTTGCGATCACATCTATAAAGTTCACTAAAAGTTTACTTGAAAAAAGTTAATAGCTATGATAATATTGAAACACAAAAATTAGATTGGAGTGAACATATGTTAGAATTAGAAGATAATAAAAAAGAACTTCAAGAATTATTGAACAAATTAAAAGAAATAGGTGAATCTCTTTGAAGTAGAAAATTTAAAGGATAAATTGGAAAAACTTGAAAAGGAAACCTTAAAAGAAGATTTTTGGAGCAATAATAATAGTAAAATTTTGCAAGAAATAAAGATTCTAAAAGATAATATAAATTCATATGATAAAATATATAATGAATTGCAAAATTGTATAGAGATGAATAATTTATTATTTTTAGAAGAAGATAAGGAAATTTTACAAGAACTTTTAGAAGATACAAAACGCATAAGCGAAGATATAGAAAATTTAGAAATTAAAACTTTACTATCTGGTAAATATGACATAAACAATGCTATTGTTTCTATGCATCCAGGTGCAGGGGGAACAGAATCGCAAGACTGGGTGGAAATGTTATATAGAATGTATACTAGATGGGCAGAAAAGCATAACTTCCAGGTTAAAGAATTAGATTATTTGGAAGGTGATGAAGCAGGAATAAAAAGTGTTACTTTTTTAGTAAAAGGAGAATATGCTTATGGCTATTTAAAGGGTGAAATGGGTGTACATAGGCTTGTTAGAATTTCACCGTTTGATAGTGGAGGAAGACGACATACATCTTTTGCTTCTGTAGAGGTTCTGCCAGAAATTGAAGAAGATATACAAATAGATATAAATCAAGATGATTTAAGAATAGATACATACAGAGCTTCTGGTGCAGGAGGACAACACATAAATAAAACTTCTTCAGCAGTTAGAATAACACATATTCCAACTAATATAGTGGTTGCTTGCCAATCAGAACGATCTCAAATTCAAAATAGGGAAACTGCAATGAAGATGCTTAAGTCAAAGTTGTTTGACTTAAAAGAAAAGGAAAGACAAAAAAATATAACAGATTTAAAAGGTGAACAAAAAGATATAGCTTGGGGAAGCCAAATTAGGTCATATGTATTTTGCCCATATACTTTAGTAAAAGATCATAGAACAAATTACGAAATTCGGAAATGTACAATCTGTTATGGATGGACAAATAGATGACTTTATACAAGAATATTTAAAAAAATTTAATAAATAAATGTTTTTTGTTATAATTATTTGTGCTAATATATTTGTGTAATAACATATAAAGTTACAAAAAATATTTAGTTTCATATAATATATAGAAGTGGTATTTAATTAAATTCATTTCTAACATTACAAAGAAGAGGTGTCAAAATGGACACAATAGTTTTAAAATTTGGAGGGAGTTCAGTTTCAGACAATATAAAATTAAATATTGTAGCTGATAAAATTAAAGAATTTTATAAAGAAAATAATGTAGTAGTTGTAGTATCTGCTCAAGGAAAAACTACAGATAATTTATTAAAAGAAGCTCATGAGCTAAGTAATGTTCCGAATGAAAGGGAATTAGATACATTGCTTAGTGCAGGTGAGCAAATATCCATGTCTAAACTAAGTATATTACTTAATAGATTAGGATATCCTGCAATTTCACTTACTGGTTGGCAAGCAGGCATATTTACAAGTGAAGCAAACCAGTCAGCAGTTGTAGAAAACATAGATACATCAAGAATACAAAAAGAATTAGATGAAAGGAAAATTGTTATTATAGCAGGTTTCCAAGGAATAAACTCAAAAGGAGATATAACAACACTTGGAAGAGGTGGATCAGATACCACAGCAGTTGCAGTAGCAGCAGCACTAAAAGCTGATAAATGCTATATATTTTCGGATGTTGACGGTGTATATTCTACAGATCCAAATAAAATACAAGATGCAAAAAAAATATCAGAGTTATCATATGAAGAAATGCAAGATATTTCGAACGAAGGTGCAAAAGTTTTGCATAATAGATGTGTAGAAATAGGAAAAAACTTTAATATTCCAATAATTACAAAATCAACATTTAATAATAGGCCAGGAAGTGTTATTAATAGTAAAATAGAGGACACAAAAGTAAAAAGTATAGTAAAAAATGATGATATAATTTTAGTTACAGCAAAACAAGATGTATATACACCTAGAATAATTAATCGAATATATAGAAAATTACTAGAAAATAATATTTTTGTTAATAACATAATAAATAAAAGTATATCTAATCTAGAAATACAATTTACTATAAAATCATCAGAATTTAACAAATTTGAAAATTTAATAACAAATGAATATCCTAAGCTAGATTGTTCTTATAAGAATGTAAGCAAAATTTCTATAATAGGTTATGGAATAATGAATGATTCTGAAACAATAATGAAAACTATGCAAATATTAGATGCAAATGCCTTAGAAGTACTAAATATACAAACAAATGAGTCAAAAATAAGAATAATATTTAGAGAAAAAGTAGAAGATAATATACTAGAACAATTGCATAATGAACTTATAAATTAATAAACTAATGAAAATGTGAATAAAAGCTGCTCGTAGCTAAGCACTTGGGCAGCTTTCAATTAAAAGGAGGATACATATGAAAAATATTTCTAAAGAAAAATTAAAAAAATATGAAAAAGATTTTGCTAATGTTGAAAACAAAATAGTAACGAATACAGTTACAAAAAATGGATTTTTTAAATCTTGTGAAAATTATGAAGAAGTAAGAAATTCTAGATACGATTTTTCTGTAAACCTAAAACAAGGAGAAGTAACAGATCAAAAAAGAAGTGGAAGATGTTGGATTTTTGCATCTACAAATTTTATTAGATATTTCTTAATAAAAAAATTAAATATAGACAATATAGAGTTATCACAAAATTATATAGCATTTTATGATAAATTAGAAAAATGTAATTATTTTTTGAATAGTATAATAAGTACTATAGATAGACCAACAACAGATAGACATGTAACATTTTTCTTAGACAATCCTATAAATGATGGTGGACAATGGGATATGTTTTTAAATATCATAAAAAAATATGGTGTTGTTCCTAAAAGTGCTATGCCAGAAACATATAATTCTTCTAATACAATAGAAGTTAATAAAGTTTTAAAAAGAATATTAAGAATGTATGCTTATGAATTAAGAACAGATTACAAAAATAATAAAAGTTTAGAAGAAATAGAAAATAAAAAACTAGAAATGGTAGAAAAAATTTATAATATATTATGTACAGCATTTGGAAAGCCACCAAAAGAATTCAACTTTGAGTATACAAACAAAAAAGATGAATTTTTTAGAGAAAATAATATAACTCCTATAGAGTTTTATAATAAATATGTAAAAGATTTAAACTTAGAAGATTATATAAGTATTATAAATGCTCCAAACGAGGATAGACCATTCCTAAAAAAATATACTGTAAATTACGTAGGAAACGTTGCAGAAGGTAATAAAATAACATATTTAAATTTACCAATAGAAAGACTAAAGGAAATGTCAATTGCACAACTTACAGATGGTGTACCAGTATTTTTCGGAAGTGATGTAGGACAAGAATCTTCAAGAGATTTAGGAATATTATCACGTTCGCTTTATAATATTAATGAATTAATAAATATAGAAGACAACATGGATAAGGCAACTAAGCTTGAATATAGAGAAAGTGCAATGACACATGCAATGATGTTTTTAGGAGTGAATTTAGACGAAAATTGGAAGGGAAATCGCTGGAAAGTAGAAAATTCATGGGGAAATGTTTCAGGAAATAAAGGAATGTTTCTTTTAACAGATGAATGGTTTAACTCTTATGTTTATCAAGTTGTAATTAATAAAAAACACTTAAAGCCAGAAGAATTAGAAGCATACAATGAAAATAATTACTACATGGAATTAGAGCCATGGGATCCAATGGGAACATTAGCAGATTAGGAGAAAATTTATGTATGATTGTATAATAATTGGTAAAGGACCAGCTGGTATAAGTGCAGCTATTTATATTAGCAGGTCTAATTTAAGAACTTTAGTAATAGGAAAAGAAGATACAGCTTTAAATAAAGCTAAAAGTATAGAAAACTATTATGGGTTTGAAGATAGCATTTCTGGAGAACAACTTTTTAAAAATGGTATTAATCAAGTTAAAAAACAAAATGTAGAAATAAAAAATGATGAAGTAATAGATATAGAATATGGTAATGGAACATATATTGTAAAAACAGTAAATAATGAATATGAAACAAGAACAATTGTTCTTGCAACAGGAAAAAGTAGAAAAACTTCTAATATAGAAGGAGAAAAAACTTTTGAAGGAAAAGGAATAAGCTATTGTGCAATATGTGATGGTTTCTTTTTTAAAGGAAAGAATGTTGCTGTTATAGGAGATGGAGAATATGCACTTCACGAAGCAGGAGTTCTAAAGAATGTGGCTAATGAAGTTACTATTTTTACAAATGGTGGTAAACTTCCAGAAAATAGATCTTTAAGTATACAAAATGTTATAGAAGGAAGAATAGATTCTATAAAGGGAAAGACAAAAGTAGAAGAAATTATTCTAGAAGATAAAAGAAGTATTCCTGTAGACGGAATTTTTATTGCACAAGGTATTGCTTCTAGTGCAGACTTCGCAAAAAAACTTGGCATATTTGTACGAAATAATGATATTGTAGTAAATGAAAATATGGAAACTAATGTACCAGGTATTTATGCAGCAGGAGATTGTACTGGTGGATTATTGCAAATATGTAAAGCAGTATATGAAGGGGCTAAATGTGGCTTAAGTATTGCTAAAAAAATTAAAAATATATAAGGAGGTTATTTTATGAGTAAAGTAATAGAAATAGCAGAGGAAAATTTTGAGGAAGAAGTATTAAAATCTGAATTACCTGTATTAGTAGACTTTTGGGCACCATGGTGTGGACCATGTAGAATGATGGGTCCTATAGTGGAAGAATTAGCAGAGGAAAATTTGGAAATAAAAGTTTGTAAACTTAATGTGGACGAAGCTTCAGACATAGCAAGAAAATATGAAATAGAAAGTATACCAACTTTAATTTACTTTAATAATGGTATAGCTCTAAAGACACTTGTAGGATTAAGAACAAAACAAGATATATTAAACGAAATTTAATAAAAAAGCGTACTAAAACTGTTTTAGAAATTTGAATTCTAAAAACATTTTTGGTACGCTTTAAAATCGGGATTTTAAGGACCGTCCCTAAATCCCGATTATAAATATCCAGTAAACTATTCAATTCACATATAGAAGGATATTCTTTTTCAGAATACCTACATAAAATTGTAACGTATAATTTTTCTTTGTCGTTTAAAAAAGTATAACAATTTTCTTTTAAATTAAATAAGTTAGTATATGTGTAGTCTGGCTTAAAAGTTTTAATTCTGGTTACTAACATTTCTTTAATATCGTTTCGTAATACATTAATACAATATATATAGTCTTTATTCTTAAAATGTTCTGTAAGCTTTTCTTTATCTACCATCTCTTTCATCATCTCCAGTAGGTAATATTTTTACTAGCACACCTTCTTTAGTCTTTTCTAAAATAGATCCAGTGTCTAAGTTAATATAAGTTTTATGAATTTGCTTATCTTTAGGAGAGTGTTTTAAATGTGCAGGTGGACAATTCTCATCAGATAAAAATCTAAGATGTCCAACAGTGTCTTGGTTATAAGCTTTATTATTTTTTGAACATTGTTTAATTGTTTTTTTACTTTTTTTATTCCATGGCATCATTATATGTGATTTCATTTTTTTATCATTTTTCATAGTCCAATCATCAGAACCAGCATATATAGGTACAATTGGGGTTTTAAAATATTCTGTTGCAAATTCTGAAAAAATATGTGATGGAATATGTACATTAACAGGTAAGATAGAATTAATATCTACTGCGAAATCTGTAAAATGTTTTAATTCTCCTAAAGTTCCATCTTCAGAAACTTTATCTACCACAACTCCATAATTTCTTTTTGGATTATCATTTAATTCTAAAAAGCTATAAAGAGAAAATGCGATATGGTTTTTTGAACCTTTTAATCTATGAATTGAATTAGCAAATTGTGAAAACCTTAACATATCATCACTAACAGAATTTTTAGAAGCAGGAAAAATTTTAGAAAAATATCGTTCATATTCTTTACCATAAGATTTTTCCATTTCTTTTTCTAAAGGTTCTAGAGAATAATATCTTCTTTCAGAATTTTCGTTATCATCCAAAACCAATTCACCATTACGTGACATTTCTTCTATTTTATTTTCATTTTCTGTATAATACATTTCTGTTGGATAATAAAATAGTTCCATTTTTAATAAAATGTTTTTTAAATCTTCATCTTCCAATGTTGGTGATTCAGTTCCATTTAAAATAAGTGGTTCTAAATTAAATTCAGAAATTGCATACATTGCTTTAGAATAGTCTTCTAAGATATGTAATGCTCTATTAGTATACATTATATTTATACCTAGTAAGTCTACTGTGTCTAACTGTTTTTGAACTCCTTCAGATAAGCCACTGGTTAAACTTGTTTTATCTTGTTTTAACTCTGGAAGACCAATGTCGTCAAATTGTTTATTTGCAAGTGCTAGCCAGTCATCTAAATATCCCATATCATCAAACAAACTAACTAAAGCTTTATTAGATTCTACTAAATCTTTGGTTATGTTTGTTTCGGTATAATTTAAATAAGTTTTCATATATGCAGGAATTCCATCTGCTAATAATTCGAAAGCATCAAGATAATGCTTTCTTTGGAGTGCAGGTAAATGTCCTAAAAGTTTTTCAGCCATTATATGTTTTTCTTTATTACTTTTATTAGAATTTAAAATATCATCAAATACAGGGCCATAGCTATCTTCTATTTGAGAAGCTACTTGTGGATATAAATGCCTCATAAATAGTACTAAGTTTGTTAAGTTCTCATCAAAACTATTAGTGTGCATAAAGAAATCTTTATCTGACGAAATTTTATTTTTTTCTATATATTCTGTAATTTCTTCATATTTTTTAGGATTTTTAAGTAAATACAAACAAGCATTATATGCAGTAACTTGATTTAATATATGCTCATTAAAAAAAGAAACCGTTTTTATTCTAGAATTATAGTCATATAATAAAGAATAAAAATCTGGATCTTGCATATCTGGATTTTTAAGTTTTTCTTTTTGAATAAAATTGTAAATTCTATTAATAGTGCTATTAATATATCTATATTCAAATGGTTTAACATGAGAAACCATTTCTTCTGCTCTACTTATGGCAGATTTAAAAGTCATAAAATACATAAGTAATCCTCCTTAATGATTAACATAATTATTATACTATACTTTAAGCTTTTGCACAATACCTTTACTAAATTATGGTATATATGTTAAAATATCACCATAGGAGAGATAATATGAAAAGAAAAAGAGTTTTATTAGGAATGAGTGGTGGAGTAGATAGTAGTGTTTCTGCACTATTACTAAAAAATGAAGGTTATGAAGTAGTTGGTGTTACTTTATCACTATCTAATTATACAGATGCGAAAGATGCAAAAGAAGTATGTAATAAAATTGGAATAGAACATATTTCTATAGATATGCAAGAAAGTTTTAAAAAATATGTAATTAATAATTTTATAGATTGCTATTCTAGAGCTCTTACACCTAATCCTTGTATAGAATGTAATAGAAAATTAAAATTTGGAGAAATGTATAAAAAAGCTAAAGAATTAAACTGTGATTTTTTAGCAACAGGTCATTATGCTAAAACAGAATATGATAGCAATTATAACCAATTTGTTTTAAAGAAATGCTTAAATGAGAACAAAGATCAATCATATGTACTATATACAATGCAAGAAGAAATATTAGACAAAGTGCTATTCCCTTTAGGTAATTTTAAATCTAAAGAAGAAATAAGACAAATAGCAAAAGAAAACAATTTAGTGAATGTTGCTAATAAACCAGATAGTGAAGATATTTGTTTTATTCCAGATGGCAATTATAAGAAGTTTTTAGAAAGTAATGGAAACATTAAACCTAAGCCAGGCAATATAGTAATGAATAATGGAACTATATTAGGAAAGCATAATGGTCTATATAATTATACTATAGGGCAAAGAAAAGGAATGGGGATATCATATAAAGAGCCATTATTTGTAATAGGATTTAATATAAATAAAAATGAATTAATAGTAGGTACTATGAAAGAGGCATTTAAAGAAGAAGCAATTATAAATAATGTAAATATATTAATTAAAGATATTAACATAGACAATTTAAGAGTAGCAGTAAAAACTAGATATAGCAAAAAGGAATCTTTTGCAAGATTAAATATTATAAATGAAGATAAGATAAAAATTACTTTTGAAGAACCAGAAAAATCTTTAACGCCAGGCCAATCAGCAGTATTTTATTTAGACGATACTGTAGTTGGTGGTGGAATTATAGAATAGTAAGAAAGAAGGGAACACAGATGATTAAAGAAGCAATTATAAGTGATTATGAAGCGATTGAAAAAATTATTACTGATAATTATGAATTAAAACTATTAGAAGAGGAAACAAATTCTATTAGAGAAGCTTTAACTAATTATAATAAAGTAGTTTATATAGACTATGAAAATGACATTCCTGTTGCGTATGCACAGTGTGCACTAAAAAATGATGGCACAACAATAGGATATTTAGAGAAGATTTATATAAAGAATAATTATCAAAATAAAGGAATTAATAAAAGACTATTAAATAAATGTGAAGAATGGACAAAATCTAAAGGATGTGTTAAATTTACTGCAAGCTGTAATCTATCAGACAATGAATTAATTTATTTACTAACTAATTTAGGATTTTCAGAAACAAACAAAATAGCTTATTTTTCTAAGGAGCTTGATTAATATATGAAAAATAAAAAGGTAAGAAAGCAAGAAGAGGAAGAATTTGTACCTAAAGCATTTAAAAAAGATAAAAATATACAAAAACAAGAAAACAAAAAAAGTACAAAAGTAAAAACAAATAAAAGATTAAAGAAATTTATAATTATGCTAATTATTACTCTAATAATTGTTACAGGAAGTATATTAGCGGTATCTGCAATAAAATGGAGAAACATTGCAACAGATATGCTAATTAATGAAAATTCTATTGTAGTAGATAATAGTGGTAATGAACTTGCAAAATTGGGAAGTGAAAGAAAACAAATTAAAATTGATATTTCACAAATGCCAGCAAATTTAAAAAATGCTTATGTTGCAATAGAAGATGAAAGATTTTATAAGCACCAAGGAATAGATATAAAGAGAACTGGTTCGGCAATATTAAGTTATATCTTTCATTTTGGTAATTCATCTTATGGAGGAAGTACAATTACTCAACAACTTGTAAAAAATATGACAGGAGATAATACAGATAGTATATTTAGAAAAGTAAAAGAATGGTGGAAAGCTTGGAATTTAGAATGTATAACCGAAAAAGATGAAATACTAGAAACATATTTAAACATTATATATGTTGGCCCAAGTATATATGGAGTAGAAGCAGGAAGTAACTATTATTTTAATAAAAATTGTAAAGATTTAACTCTAGAAGAATGCGCTTTTTTAGCAGGAATAAATCATTCACCTAATTCGTACAACCCATTTGGAGAAAAAGACAATTCAGAAAAGATAAAAAAGAGAACCAAAACTGTGTTATCAAAAATGCTAGAACTGGGATATATTCATGAAGAGGAATACACAATTGCTACAAAAAACGTAGATGAAGGCATAAAGTTTAAAAAAGGTGTTATTAACTCAGGTAATGGAGTATATTCATATCATACAGATGCACTCATAACAGATGTAACAAATGATATAGCAGATAAATATAATATTTCTACTAATTTTGCTACTAATTACATATATATGTCTGGTTTAAAAATTACAAGTACACAAGAAACTAAAGTTCAGAAACAAATGGAAACAGAAATGGGGAAGAGTAAATATATACTTCAATCTAAAGATGGTGGAGAGCACTCACAATCTGCTATGGTAATAATAGATCATAAAACAGGAGATGTATTAGGATGTGTGGGAGGTCTTGGAAAAAAAGACAAGCCTAGATCATTAAATAGAGCAACCCAAAGTATTAGGCAAACAGGTTCTGCTATAAAACCAATTGTTGTAGTAGGCCCTGCTATTCAGAAAAAGATAATTACTGCTTCATCAATTTATGATGATACAGAAAGAGATTTTAATGGTGGCTATCATCCAGTAGACTATAGTAAGCCTTTAGGTAATATAACTGTAAGAAGAGCTATAGAATCTTCACAAAATATTCCGTTTGTAGAAATTATGAATGAATTAAAACCTAGTGTTGCAATAAAATATTTAGAAAAGATGGGTATTACTACTTTAACAGAAGAGGATAATAATTTGTCTTTAGCATTAGGAGGATTACAAAAAGGAATTAGCCCATTAGAAATGGCTTCGGCATATGCAACAATTGCAAATGATGGTAAATATATAGAACCTACATTTTATAAAGATATAAAAGATAATTCAGGAGATATAATAATTAAACCAAAACAGAAAAAGGAAAGAGTATTTTCTAAAGAAACTGCTTTTATATTAAAAGATTTATTAACACAACCAGTAGAAGGTAAGAATGGTACAGCTACATATTGTAAAATAAATGGAATTGATGTTGCTGCTAAAACAGGTACAACCGATTCAAATTATGACAGATGGCTTTGTGGTTTTACGCCATATTATACAGGTGTTACATGGTATGGATATGATCAAAACGAAACAGTTAACTTTAATAAAAGAAATCCAGCAGGTTTAATATGGGCAAATGTAATGTCAAGAATACATACAGGATTAAAAACGGAATATTTTAACAAACCATATTCAGTACAAGAAGTTAAAGTTTGTTCAGAAACAGGATTAAAGGCAAGAACAGGATGCAAAGACACATATACAGAGTATTTTTTTAGATCTACAGTTCCTGGTTTATGCAATAAACATAGTGGAACAGAAGTAAAATCTTCAGGAGAAGGAAATAAAAATGAAAATACAAATTCTACAGTACAAGGAATTAAAAATGATATAGATGCAGAAGAGCCAGTAATGAATACGAATGTTGTAACAACCACGGACAATCAAAAAGAAAATAAAGCAAATACAAATTCAAATACTAATACTAATACTAATACAAATATTAATGCTAATACTAACAGTAATATTAATTCGAATAAAAATACTTCTAATACGAATACAAATTCTAACATGAATGCCAATAGTAATAAGAACAATACTAATAGTAACACGAACACGAATACAAATTCTAATTCTAATACTAATAGCAACACAAATACTAATAAAAACAATAATACTAACAGTAATACCAATATAAAACCAGAAACGAATACAGTAGATGATTAATAAAAAATTAAATAAATATTAAGAATTAAAAAGAGCAATTATTCTTTACATAAAAGGTAAAGAAATTGCTCTTTTTAATAGGGCTTTATCCTTTGAAGCTGTAAGAGCGACACAATCATACATAAATTGACAATAATAGATTAAAATGGTATAATAGAACGTGATAATGCAAAAAAATATGAATAAAAGAGAGTGATTATGAACGAACAATATGTTTATATAGGTAATACATCAAAAGACGGAATAAATAGATATCTTTTTACAGGGGAAAGATTAAAATTGATTTCTACAATTACCAATACCGAAAGATGTACATATTTAGCACAAAACAAAAATAATTTATATGCGGTACAAGAAACATCATGTGGAAATATATTAGCATACAAAAAGACTTCTGAAGGCTTAACATATATTGGTAAAAAAAGCTCATTAGGAAGTGGCCCATGTCATATAGAAATAAGTAATAAGAAGAAAATGTTGTTTATTTCAAATTATATGGATGGGTATTTTACTGTATATAAACTTAAAGAACACGGAGAAGTAGAAAATATTATATATAATAGTGTAAACAATAAGAAATATTCACATCTACATTGCGCGAAAGTTTTTAATAATGACAATAATTTAATAACTGTAGATTTAGGAGCAGACATTTTAAATTTATACGAAATACAAGAGGATTCCCTAAAAAATATATTTTCGTTGCAATTTCCAAGAGGTATAGAACCAAGACATATAGCTATTTATAATGAAAATATTTTTCTATTAACCGAAAAAAGTTGTATGTTATATGTTTTAAAACATATAGAAGGAAAATTGGAAATTCTATATAAAACAAGTATTTTACCAAATAATCACAAAAAACAAGAGAATGACACAGGAGCAGGAATAAAAGTTTCTTCAGACGGAAGGTACATTTATACATCTTTAAGAGGGCATAATAGTATATCTGTATTTAAATATGAAAATAAAAAAGTAGAATTAGTACAAAATATTTTATCTTATGGCGATACTCCCAGAGATTTAGAAATTGACAAAACACAAAAGTATTTATTTGTAGCAAATCAAGATTCTAATGAAATTGCAATTTTTAGTAGAAACATAAACAATGGTAAATTAGATTTTTTTAATAAACAAAAATCACCATTACCAACATGTGTATTGTCAGAATAGGGGGCATATATGAAAAAGAAGCTGTTAATAGCAGTTCATACTCTACAATTAGGTGGAGTAGAAAAAATAGTAATTAATCTTTTAAAAATGATGGATAAAGAAAAATATGATATAACATTATTATCACTAGTAAATGATGGTATTTTTGTGGAAGACGCACTAAATATACCAGGAATAAAATATAAATATTTTTTTGAAAGCTATTTTAAAAAAAGTAGAAATGATATAAATTCAAAATACTACAAAATAACTTGTAAATTAATGAGTATAATTTGGAAATGGTATTTATTCTTAATAAAACATTTTCCAAATTATTTATATAAAAAGAATATAAAGGAAGTATACGACATAGAGATTGCTTTTCTAGAAGGAAAAGTTGCAAAGATTATTGCTAATTCTACAAATAATAACTCTAAAAAAATTGCATGGATACATACAGATATAGAAAATATTTCGAGAGCTAGTATATTTAAAAATTTAGATGACGAAATAAACTGTTATAAAAAATTTGACAAAATTGTTTGTGTTTCTAATGATGTAAAATATCATTTTATACAGAAAACAGGAATTTCAGACAATGTAATAGTACAAGTAAATCCAATAAATTCTGAAGAAATACTAAAGAAATCTGAAGAACCAATAACAAAAGAATTAAAAAGAGAAGGAATTATAATATCAGCAGTTGGAAGATTAGCACATGAAAAAGGATATGACAGATTATTAAAAATTCATAGAAAATTGCTAAGAGAAAACATAAAAAACAGCATATGGATAATTGGTGAAGGTACAGAAAGAGAAAATTTAGAAAGATATATAGAAGAAAATAATTTAGAAGATACAGTTAGTTTAGTAGGATATAGTGAAAATCCTTATAAATACGTTAAAGAATCTGACATCTTCGTATGCTCTTCTAGAATAGAAGGTTTAAGTTCTGTTGTAATAGAAGCTGCTATGCTAGATAAACCAATAGTTACAACGTTATGCTCAGGAATGAAGGATATTCTAGGAGAAGATAACGAAAATGCGCTTATAGTATCTAATCATACATATAGTTTATATTTAGGTGTAAAAAAAGTAATCCTAAATAAAGAACTTAGAGAAAAATATAAAGAAAATATAAAAAATGTTACACGAAAGTTTGATATGAATACAGTAATATCAAATATAGATAAATTACTTGAAAGTTTGGAGAGTTAAAATGATAGAAATTGGTTGTAATTATATTGTTAATAAAGATGGCAAGAATATTTATGACGACTTATATAAAGATTTAATAAAAAACAATTATATAAATGTTTTAAAGTTTCCAGGTAAATTTTGTAATAAAGAAGAACTGGAAAACTGTTTGAAACTAGCAAAAGAAAATAATATAAAAGTAGATTTTCATGGTTTACCACATATGGAACCTAGAACACATAGTAAAAGAATGATTAAGAATATAGACTGGCATAACTTGCCAGCTAATTTAATGAATTTAAATAATAAAAAACGTATTAGTACACATATAGCTGCAGAAATTAATGAAAATATTAATGAAACTAAAGAAATACTATTTGAAAACATAAATAGCTTAAAATCTAATTTTTTAAAATTATATAAGGAAGAAATTAAGTTTGGAGGAGAGAACCAACCTGGTGGTTATGGTATTCCATTAGAAGAAATTTCGCCTGAAACTATAAGCTATATGTGGAAGATATTAGATTTTGGTGTATTCGACATTTCACATGCAAAACTTGCAGCAAAGGACTTAAATATTTCATATAATGAATATTTAGATTTATTAACCAGTAAAGAAAAAGTTAAGATTTTGCATATTTCTGGAAATGTGGATAGCACAGGTAAATTTGAAAACAAACTAGATAAACATCTTATGATGGATAAAACAGAAATAAGTGATATCATTTATACCATAAAGAAATTTAAAAATCTTGATTTAATAATATCTGAATTTGCTTTTAATTCAAAATATAGTTTTGAAAGAGAATTAAACATAGAGATGAAAACATTAAAAAGAATAGTAGAAACATTAAATGAAGAAGAATGTATAAATTTATATGAAAACTTATGCCAAGAAAATTAAAAATAGAGGTGATTATATGAAAGATACTGTTATTGTAATTACAGGTGGACATGGAGGAATAGGTAGAGTAGTGGTTTCTAATTTTTTAAAACAAGGCGCTAAAGTTATAGTTTTAGATAAAACTGATACCACGTCTAAATCTATTGTAGAAAACGAAAATTACACTTTTATAAAAGCAGATGTTACTAAAATAGAAGATCTTCAAAATGCTTATAAAATAATAGAAAATAAATATGGCTATATTAATTACTTAATAAGCATGGCAGGAATTAACATGAAAAGTGAAATAGATGGAATTAGAGGAATTACATTTAGCGATATAGATAAATCTATAAGCTTAAATTTAACAGCACATATATACCTTATAAAAATAATGCTAGATTTAGTGGAAAAGTCAAGAGATATTTCTAAAAGAGCTATTTTAATGATATCTTCTATAAATGCAATAACTAGATATGGGTTACCAGCGTATAGTGCTGCAAAATCTGGCATATATGGTTTTATGAAATCAATTTTAAATGAATTAGGAGAATCTAATATAAGGGTAAATACAATTTCATTAGGAACTGTACCACATATGGAACAAGAAATAGAAGGCGACGAATATTTTGAAAATTATAAAAAACATTTACCTATTAAAAATTTTGTTAGACCAACAGATGTTTATGATGCAATTTATTCTTTATTAGAAATAGCAAAAGGTGTTAATGGGCAAAATTTAATTCTAGATATGGGGCAAAGTTTAAGATAAAGGAGAACAATTATGGCAAATATTTCTGTTATTATACCAGTATATAATGCACAAAGTACCATAGAGAAAACCGTAAACTCTGTACTAAAAAGTAAAGATGATATAGAACTTATTCTTGTAATAGATGGATTAACTGATAATTCGCTAAATATTTGTGAAGAAATGAAGAAAAAAGATAGCAGAATAAAAATAATCGTTCAAGAAAATAAAGGGGCATTATGTGCTCGAATAAATGGAGTAAAAACTGCAACTGGAAACTATATAATGTTTCTAGATGCAGATGATGAATATATTGATGGTATTTTTAGAAGAATGAATGAGATTATAGAAAAATACTCACCAGACTTAATTAAATTTAGGTATAAAAAAGAAAACTATGAACAATATAAATATTTTAGTGAGAATGAGATATTTATAAATAAAAAAGATTTTAAAGAAGAAGTATACCCTATGTTTTTAGAAGGATATCAGTTAAATGCTATATGGAATAGCTGCATAAGAAAGTCTTGTTTAAACAATTTAAAGATTCCAGCTGAAAGATTAAGATATGCAGAAGATTTAATGATGAATCTAAATGTATTTACCAATATAAATTCGGCAGTATTTATAAATGATATTTATTATTTTTATAATACGAATTCAAATAGTATTACACAATCTAAAAAAAGTAGTAAAAAGTGGTTAGAAATACTACAAAATGCTACAGATGTATATTCTTCATTATTTTATTATCTTAATATTTGGAATATGTATACAGAGAAAAACATAAAATTAGTACAAGAGCGATTAAAAAAAGAAATTAATATAATTATAAATATATTAAATACAATGAATTAAAATTTTCATTGTATTTTTTTATTTACTATTGCATAAAAACAAATGTTCTGATATAATTCTTAAAAGCGAACAGATATTCTATAAGTAAGGAGGAAAAAAAATATGAAATCTAAAAGGGGAATAATTATAATAATTTTTATAGTAATAATTGTATTTGCAAAGGCTAGTTACTCTAAACAAGAAATTCATTACAAAGTTACATATGTAGATTTTGGCGAAACGCTATGGTCAATAGCAAAAGAAGAACAAGAAATAAATAAATATTATGAGGGTAAAGATATAAGAACTGTAATAAATGATATAAAGCATAGCAACAACTTAAAAGATTCAAATTTATACGAAGGAATGGAATTAAAAATACCTTCTACATAGTATAAAATTTATTTATTTACTTGAAAATATAAAGTATGAATTATATAATTTTATAAAATAAAAAGTTTTTAAAGTTAATGGTTCAATAAAATTAGTATTTAAGGAGTTAAGTATTGCAATAAATGAGAAAATATTCAAATATGTCATCAATAAAAATTATAGTAAATAAAATTAAACACTTGAAGCCACAAGCAATAGCGTTATTATTAGTAGTAATTATTATATTTTCATCTATAATTGGTATTATAATAACAAATAATTTAAAACAAAAATGGGTTACTTATACAGGAAATAATTTAAATGAAAATCGATATCCTGATTACAAGGAATCTATAGATAAGCTAAAAAAAGAACATCCAAACTGGGAATTTACACTTTTTTATACAAAATTAGATTGGAAAGATGTTATAAAAAATGAGAGTCATTCTAATAAAGAAATGCCTCTAAACTTAGTGCCAAAATCTAATAAATATGCTAAAGAATGGCAATGCAAAAAAGATAATGGCAAAACATATGATAATGGAACCTGGTTTTGCGCTTCAGAAAAGGCCATATCATATAAAATGGATACAAGAACATTATTAAATGAAAACGATATATTTCAATTAAAAGATTTACAATATACAGAAGATTCTGCAACAAAAGAAGGAATAATGAAAAAAACAGAACAAACTTTTTTAGCAGGAGAAAGTATGGCTGAAGCAATTTTAAAAGCTGGTAAAGATAATAATATTGATCCCTATTTTATTGTTTCTAGGTTAATACAAGAACAAGGGAAAAAAGGAACTAAATTATCCAGAGGATATAAATATAAGGACAAAACAGTATATAATCCATTTAATATAGCTGCTTCAGGTAATTTACAATCTACAATTATAAATAATGCTGCGGAATATGCTTATAAAAATGAATGGTTTTCTTTAGAAAAAGCTTTAATAGAGGGAGTGGACTTTATTAATACAAAATATATTAATGTAAAGCAAAACACATTATATTTGCAGAAATTTGATATAATTAAAAAAGATAAATTATATAATAACCAATATATGCAAAATTTACTAGCACCAACGTCTGAAAGCCAAATATTATTAGAACAATATGAAAATTCTGATACTTTAAATTCTAATTTGAATTTTATAATTCCACTATATGAAAATATGCCAAAAACAGTATCAGAAGAACCAAAAGGAGAATAATTATGAGTTCAATAATTAGTCATATTTATATATCTAATATACTAAAAGAAAAATATAATTTAAATAATGAATTTTTATATGGAGCTATGTTGCCAGATGTATTAACTGTAGCAGTTAATTTTAAAACTAAAAACACAACACATTATTTGCAACATGGAATATTAAATGGAAATGAGGGAGATTATCCAGATATAGAAAAATTTATAAACGAAAATCGATTAGCATTACCTAATAACTTAATATTACAAGGATATCTAGCTCATTTAATTGAAGACATGATTTGGTATAGTATTTCTATTCCTAATATGGCAATAAAAAAAGAAAATGAAACTGTAATGTATACTAAAGATAATTCTATCCATTCAGAAAATGAATTTTCAGAGGATATATATTCAGATTACCCTATTATAGATAGATATCTTTTAAAACAATCTAAAATTGATATTAATGAGTTACAAAAAGAATTTTTGAAGATATCAGATAATCAAGGTTTAAAGAAAGCAATTAAGGAGAATTTTAGACTGTTTGAATTAAGAAAAGAAGAATTAAATTTAGTTTCTGAAGATATTCTAAAATATTATATAGAAACCTCTTTAGAAAAAGTTAGTTTAGTTTTAGATAAAATATACAAATAAAGGAGTATAGATATGTGTACATGTATAGATTTTAAAACAAAAGACCATTACTTTGGTAGAAATTTAGACCTAGAATATAGATTTAACGAAAAAGTAGTTATAACACCAAGAAATTATAAATTTAATTTAAAGAATGGAGTCACAATAACTTCAAAATATTCTATGATTGGAATGGCAACAGTAACTAATAATTATCCTTTATATGCAGAAGCTACAAACGAAAAAGGTTTATCTATGGCTGGGTTGAATTTTCCTAAAAGTGCATATTTTTTCAAAGAAGAAAAAGAAAAGCTGAATCTATCTCCATATGAACTTATACCATATTTTTTAGGATTGTATTCATCTGTATCAGAAATTAAAGAAATGCTAACAAAATTGAATATAACAGATATTCCATTTTCAAAAGATATGCCAGTATCAGAACTACATTGGATGATAAGTGATAAAAATGAATGTATTGTTATCGAACAAATGGAGGACGGTTTAAAAATATATAATAATCCAATAGGTGTACTTACTAATAATCCTCCTTTTGATTATCATTTAAATAATATTAACAACTATAGTAATTTAAGCCCATATAACACAGAAAATATGTTTTCTAGTAAATTAAATTTAAAACAATATGGTCAAGGAATGGGAGCAATAGGATTACCAGGAGACAATTCTCCTGCTTCACGATTTGTAAGAGCAGCTTTTAATAAATTAAATTCAAAATGTAACAATGATGAAGAAAGTTCTGTAACACAATTTTTTCATATATTGGATTCAGTAAGTATGGTACAGGGAACAACAATTACAAAAGAAGATAAAAATGATATAACAACATATTCATGTTGCATAAATACTTCTAAAGGTATTTATTATTACAAAACATATACAAATAATCAAATAGTAGCAATTAAAATGTCTGAAAAAGAAAAAAATGCAAATTGTTTAACAATTTTCGAGTTAATAGAAAAACAACAAATAAAATATATAAATTAAAATATGGGGGAAATATATATGCAATTTGATAGAGTATTATTATCATCTTGTAGCAAAATAAGAAATGATGATGAATTAGCAGGAAATTTTAGTTCTGTAATTGGAGAATATTTTATTCCAACTGAAAATAAAACAGGCTTTTATAAAACAAATACAAGTCCTAATAGCACTTCAGATTTAAGGGAACTATTAGCGTCTATATTATTGAATAAAATAAATGTACCCGCTTCAGATATCCTACTTGCTTATGATGATGAAAATAATGAAAAAGGTTGTATTTCTATGAATATTTTAAATGAAGGAGAACAATTTTTAGAAATATTTCCATATCCGTATGAGGAAATTCCACAAAATTTAAAAGAATGTAATTTAGAAAATTTTATAGAGTCAGATTTATATGTGCATAAATTAAAATATAATTTTACGCCGGAACTACTTCAAGAAAGAAAAAATTTCTTAGTTAAATATGTATTCATATCTGCTTTTTTAGGAAATGATGATATAAAAACAGATAACTGCCAAGCAATATTTAATGAAAAAAATGGAACTATAAGAAACCCACAATATTATGATATGGGAAAATCTTTTAAAGAAAAAAATGTTAATGGGCAAGCAAGAAATTTCTTCCAAAATCAAACTGATATGGAGGTACTACAAGAATTGTATGAAAAATATCCAGAAAAAATACAAGATATTTCTGAAAAAATTGAAACTTCATTAGACAGAACATTTATACAAAAAGTTTTAGAAAATCAAGTGTTTAAAGATTTTGCTCCAGAAACCCGAAAAGAAATTTGGCAAGATATGGGAGAAAAGATAACATATATTTCTAGGCAAAACGAATTATTATATAATAAATTACATACAGAAAACTCATTTATAATATCTTTAAAAGAAATAAATGAGTTGACGGAAAAAACAGATATTACATTGGTTGATAAAGCAAAAGTCTTCTTGCATTCATTAAAACAAAGAGTATTAGGAGGTAACGAAAGATAATGACAAATATAGATTATGCAAAATCTTGTACAGAAGTACTTACTATAATAAATAATATGTCTATAGAAAATTTTAATAAATTACCTTCAGAACTTATTGAAAGCTTAAAGAAAAATAAAGACGCGAATTACAATTTTAACCTAGATTATAGTAAAAGTTTAAAAGAACAGAATATATCTGAATTTACAATGGCTATACTTAAAAACATCTATAGAGATTATTGGGTTACGCAAGATGTAAGAAAAAATATTTTATTGGATGAAGCAAATAAACGAGCTGAAAAGGAAAGAAATAAGCAAGAAACATTTAATATAGATAATGTTTTTAAAAATATGAACAAACCTAATATAAAAATACAGTCTAATACTAATATAATTCCTTTAAAAAAAGAAAATATATTACAAAAATTCATAAAAAAATTTATATCAATATTCGGAGGAAAATAAGTGAAAAAGCGAAATAAAGTAATAATACTAATAATATCTATATTATTTGTTGCTATTGCGGGATTAACAGCATATGAAATAACTACAAGAAATAATATGTATTATATAAGTGAAAAAAATTTAGAAATCCCTATTTTCGTATACCATAATATTGTAGATGATGAATCAGAAGTATATTATGACTATATGCAAACTACTAAAGAAGTATTCGAAGGTCAAATTAAAGGGTTAAAAAGTGTAGGATATCATTTTATAACATATGAAGACTTAAAAGAATATAAAGAAGGAAAGAAAAAATTGTACAAAAAATCTTGCATATTAACTTTTGATGATGGATATGAAGAAGTTTATAAAAATGCTTATCCAATAGCGATTAAATATAATATTCCATTTACAATGTTTATTATAACAGAAAACGTAGGAAAAGATGGTACAATTAATTGGAGTGAAGCAAAAGAAATGAAAGATAGTGGATTGGTAACAATTGCTTCACATAGTGAAAATCATGCAGATTTTAGCAATTTAACAGTTACAGATGCAATAAATAATGTAAATAAATCTTATAACGAAATAGAAAAGAATTTATCTAATGGACAAACTAGAATTTTTACATATCCATATGGATTATATACGAATGAAGAAATAAATGAGTTAACAAATTTAGGGTATATTCAAAATTTAACAGATAATAAAATTAATACGAGTAAAAATTTAGATTTGTCTAGATTACATAGGTGTTACCCTCTAAGCGATTCTACACCAAAAATTATTCTTAAAATAATGTATAGAAACTTACGATATAATCAAATGTAAAAGGACAAAAATAATTAATTATTTTTGTCCTTTTTAAGTATTGCTAAGAATAACTTTATTTTTAGGTTTAATAACTTTTGGTAGCATTTCATATTTTATATTAAATATCTTAAAATCATCTAATTGATTATCTTCTAAACAAGATAAATATACATCTAATTCTTCAATAGTGAAAAACGTTATATTACAAAGGGTGATAATAATAATATTCCAGACTTAGAAAAACTATCTTTTTCGCAAATTGAAGGAACTAAAGTTATAAGTATTCCATATTTGGGCAAAATTGTAGAGTTTTTAGAAAACAAAATAATATTCCTCATAATAGTTTTAACTATATTAATAATTTATTTGTACAGACTAAATAAAACTGAAAAAAGTGAACTTAGAAGAGAAAAAAGAAGAAAACTAAAAGTTTCTAAATAGATATAAATTAAGAATTTATACATATCCTTAAATATGGCTATAATTTACAAAAAAAGACAAATGTGGTATAATAACTTTATGTAACCCAGAAACGTGATATATTTACGAACATTAACCAGAGTAGTGAAACGATATATCTACAAAAGTTTTTATTCAAAATATATCATCAAGTTGAAAAATCCTTATAAGATTTTATAAGGTAGAAGGAGAAAATATGAAACGTTTTATCACATTTGTCACATTGGTTACTTGCATTATTACATTATCATGTTGTAATAGCATAAATGCTAGTGCAAGCGCAGTATCTTCTAATGTTGACCGGCAAGAAAAAACTTTAAACAGTGAAGCTTTAGAACATTACGAAATGATGTTTAAAGATTCTTGGTTGTTTTCAGCAGACTCAGAAGTAAAGATTGTTCCTATATCTTCTGATAAGTTTGGAGTATCAGAAGAAAAAGCAGATGGTAAAACTGTGGTTTATACTCTAGAAGGTGATATTTCTAGATATTTAAATCAGGCGATACTGGATAACGAGAACATATTTCTTAGTCATGATTTCACAAAGGTTTACAAATATCGTTTTGAAATGATTCCTGACGAAAATAAAATTATTGGAACATTAATTATAGACGATGAAACAATCATGAATGAGCAAGATGAAAACGGATTATCATATTTAAAAGAGGTTTTACAAGAAAATGGAGTTGAACAAGCAGAGTTTAAATATGAAAAAGGAAAAATCTTTTACGGAGAAAAAGAAGTAGTAGGAGATATGAAGGACATAATAATAGATATAATGTATGGCTTTCCAGATATTTTGAGATGTTTTGAGGACATTGATATATCTGTAGATGAAAGAACAATAAGTATTGATTATTAATGTTTTAGGGACAGAAGCTTATGTCAAGCTTTTGTCCCTTTCTCCATTTTAATTGATAAAGCTAAGTTAACCAAAAAGATTTTAATAGAATCTTGTGCAATCTCCTATTAGACTAATAAGGATAAATTTTAATACTCAAAAATATTATTATCTCAAATTTGTAAATGTATATTGTATATTTAGCTATGAAAGTGATATACTAAATCAAATTGAACGATAGGATTTAAAGAGCAAAATATGGAGAATAACTGCAAAGATAATCAATAATTTATAAGGAGAAGATAATGAATAAAAAAGGAAAAATATTTGTAATTGTAATGATTTTCGTTTTACTTTTTATTTTATTTACATATTTATTTAATGAAGTTAAAATATTAAAGAAAAAAATAGAAAATTTAGAAAAAAATGATACTGCTCTTTCGGAAAGAATACAAGAAAATACAGGCAAAATATCTAATATACAAAGCCAAAGAGAAAATGTAAGTGATGAGTCAAGACAACTAGCAGAAAGTGTTTTTGATTGTTCTCCAACAGATGGACTATCACCAATTTCTGAAGAGGAAGCCAAGAGAGTTTGGGAAGAATTTAAGAAGGAATATAATATAGATGAATATGGGACATATTATGTACAAGAAACACAAATAAAAGAAGTAATACCTAATACATATTTATATTGCAATTATTATCAAGGAAGAATAGAAGGAATACAAGCTACTTTTACAAGAAAAGCATACGTATTTATTTGCAATAGAAATAATGAAAATTTAGATTGGGTTGATGGATATGTAGACATATATACTGGAAAAGTAATTGGAGGACGATTTTATGGTGTATAATATTTAGTCATACAAATTACAATTTTGTAATTTATTAAATTTATAGTAATTTGAAAGTGAGGTAATTATGAAAGTTATTTTGATTATAATTTTAATTTGGGTTATAAAAGTAATTTTAACAAAAGCAATATCATTATTAGAAGTTCTTATAAGTTGTGCTATAAAAGGGAAAAAGATAAATTATAATACTAATAAGTGGAATGAATATTTTGCAGGTATGTCGGATAGCTTTGCTATTAAATATTTTGTTTTAATATATATAATTGCATCCATCATTTCTTGTGTAATATGTTATTGCATAATTCAATTATTTAATATTGATTATAAAGAAATTATAATATTATCAATTTTTATTGTCACTTTAATTTTTACTATGATTGAATTTAAAGTTAAAGAAAATGATTATATAATTACAAAAAACAAAGAAGTAAAAGAGTTTTTAAAAAAAGAAAATAAATAACAATTTAGTTGTTTGTAAGATGAATAGTAATTTGGAGGAATAATTTGTTATTAATAAAAAAATTATTATTGCTTGTAGTTGCATTCTATTAGTAATTGTAATAGGTAGTATTATATTTATAAGTGAAAATGATAAAAAAGGGGATACAAATAATTTGCATAACTATTCAACAACAATTATATGATAGGGATGGAAATATTGTGTATAATGGAACTAGGGAGAAAGAAGCAACTGAAGTTGTTGAAAATACTATAATTCAAGGAATGGTAGAATTAAATCATAATGGATATATTTATATATTTAATGGACAACATTTTGGAGAATTTGGATTAGAAATGCAAGAATACACTAGAGCAAATATTAATAACAAAAAACAAAAGTGCATAGATTATTTAACATCAAAGGAATATGATACAACTTACATTAAAGAAGGAGATATATTAATTTGCAAAGGTGATTTAAGTAAAAAAGGATATTCTAAGGGAGATGCAGATTTTGATACAAAAGATAATCCAATTATAGTTTTAAAAGCGAAAGATTATTATGAAATGAAGAAACAATCTATAAATAATGAAATACAAACAGTCATTAGTGTAGCAGATTATTATACAGATCACTTTTATTTAAAATATAACATAGTCAATAACAATACTAACTTGCCATTTGCCTTAAAATTTAATATTACATCAACTACACAAGTAATTGGAAATATTGCAAAGGGAAAAGAGGTAAAAATACAATATGAAGACTTAAATGTACCAATAGATGAATTAGAATTAAAATCAATAGAAGTTATTGAAAAATAATATAGGTGGTAGGTAATGAAAAAATTAAATTTTTTATTAGTAATAATTTCTATATTAGGAGTTATATTTGCATTTTCTTATTTTCTCAAAGAAGGATATGCGATAAATATAAATTCTAAAAATAAAGAAATAGTTAAAGAAACACTAAATGGAGAAATAAATAAGACAGGTGATATTACTAAAATTATACTAGGTCAAGGATGGCATTCTGGAGAATTAACAATATATCATTCATTTGGAAAAACAGAAACATTATATATTACAGAAGGAATGTTCAAATTAGGAGAATTAGAAAGTTATATTAAAGAAAATGGTTATAATTTAGATAATGTAGGTTTTACTTTTATAGGAATTTCAAGTTTAATTGCAATATATTTATTAGGGTATAAATGTATAAGTAAAAAACAAAGTTAAAAGATAAATTACAAGTTTGTAGTTTATGAGAACAATAGTAATTTGAAAGTGAGATGTAATTATGAAAAAATATGAATATAAATTTGTTGAAGTTTCCAAAAAAACATTAAAGAAACAAAAAGGTGATACTTTTAAGGAATGTCAAAATATTATTATTAAAGAGGCAGAAGATGGTTGGAGATTTAAGCAAATAGTAGTACCATTTAATGAAAAAACAGGTGTATATGGTGCGTGGTGTTATCAAATTATCTTTGAAAGAGAAATTTAATAAATAGTAATTTGTAGAAAGCATTATTTCTTGGTAATAGAAAACTTTTAGATGCCATTTGCTAAATTTATATAAAAATGCTATAATAGTTTAAATACTTATGAAAATTAGGAGGAACAAAGAATGACATCAAAAGAAATTGCAATACAAAGATTGGAGTATGAAATAAAACTAAAGGAACGGGAGGTTAATCAACTTCAAGAAGAAATATCATTGCTAAAAGAAAAATTGGAGGAATATAATAACATTCCAGATTATTATTATGACACAACATTAGTGTCTTGTGACGACTTTCCTTTAGATGTTCGTTGGTGCTATAGCATAGGACATATGCTTAGAATTTCTCGCTATGAAGATGTTACAATAAACGACTTAATACACTCTTCGCCTAAACAGTTATTAACAATTAATGGTATTGGAAAAGGTAAACTTAAGTTGATTGAAGAGTGGATGTAGAAACATGGACTTCAATTTATTTCCTAAGAAAAAAGGGCTTGAATAAGCCCTTTTTAGTTACAACTAATTTATATCATAACAAAAAAATACAAGTTTTAGAGGTGTAAAATGCAAGAAAGAGAAAGAATAATTAGATTATGGTTTGATATGTGGTTACAGCAAAAAGATTTAGGTATAGATGATATATTTGAAGAAAATGTAATTTATATTGAAAGCTGGGGGCCAAAATATGAAAATCGAAATACAGTAAAACATTGGTTTAATGAATGGAACACGAGAGGAAAAGTATTAAAATGGGATATTAAGCAATATTTTCATAAGAATAATAAGACTGTTGTAGAGTGGTATTTTAAAAACACTATGAATAATGCAAAGACAGAAGAATTTGATGGAATGTCACTTATTAAGTGGTCAAAAGATAATAAAATAGAATTTCTGAAAGAATTTGGATGTAACTTAAATAATTATAATCCATATAAAAATAGTAATATACCACAATTTAGAGATGAAAATATAAATTGGTTTTAGTTTCAAAAAAATTAATATTATTTTTTAATATGACATATATATGTCATATTTTTATGTTATAATAATTGCAGGAGGAATTTATGCAAGTGAATAATAGATTATTTGAAATAATATATATATTAATGCAAAAGAAAAAAGTTACAGCCAAAGAACTTGCAGATAAATTTGAAGTATCAACTAGAACCATATATAGAGATATAGAAATATTAAGTAGAGCAAACATACCAGTTTATGCAACTAAAGGAAAAGAAGGAGGAATAGGACTTTTAGAAGGATATGTACTAAATAAATGTATTCTTTCAGAAGAAGAACAAAATCAAATTTTGTTTGCATTACAAGGAATGAAAAAGGTAAGAGGGAAAGAAGAAAAAAATATTTTAGAAAAATTAAGCACATTATTTAATAAAGAAATAAATGATTGGATCAAAGTAGACTTTTCAAATTGGGAAAAAGATAATGAGCAAGAAGAAAGATTTGACATGATAAAGACAGCGATATTAAACAAAAATTTAATAAAATTTACATATTACAATTCTAATGGAGAAAGGAGTAAACGAATTGTAGAACCACTACAGATATGGTTTAAAGATAAATCATGGTATCTAATAAGCTATTGTAGATTAAAAGAAGATTATAGAATATTCAAGATTAACAGAATAAAAGAAATTGAGATATTACAAAAACATTTTGAAAGAAATTTGCCAAAAGAGAAAAAAGAAGAAAAATACAGTTTAAAAAATATATCACTTGAATTAGAGATAAATAAAGAAATGACTTATAGAGTATATGATGAATTTGAGAATAGAGAAATAACTAAAAAAGAAGATGGAAACTTTATAGTAAATGTGGAATATCCAGAAAATGAGTGGATATATGGATATATTTTATCTTTTGGAGAGTATGCAAAAGTATTAAAACCAGAACATGCAAAAACTATAATAAAAGATAAATTACAAAAAACTTTAAAAAATTATTTATAATATGACATACAGTTGTCAATTTATATGTTATATACTTCGTTTTAGGAGGTATAAATTATGAAATTTGAAATTGTAGAATTAGAAGAAAAAGTTGTTTCTGGAATTGAAATAAAGACAACTAATCAAGATAAAAAATGTATACAAGATATAGAAAAAACATGGCAAAAACTATTTTCAGAAGGCATCTATGAAAAATTACAAAATAAATTAAACGACAAAACGATAGGGTTATATACAGAGTATGAAGGAGATTATACTAAGCCATATACATTTATAGCAGGAGCAGAAACTAGGCAAAATGTGGAAAGTAATGATGAAATAGTGAGTAAAATTATTCCAAAAGGAAAATATGCTAAATTCGTTATAACAGGAGATGTTAAAAATGCAGTAGGACAAGCTTGGAAAGAAATATGGAATATGGATTTAAAAAGAAAATATACTTGTGATTTTGAAGAATATCAAAATAATTCAAAAGATATGCAACAAGAAATTCATATCTATATTGCAATAGAAAATTAGAAAGGAAGAAATGTAAAATGGCTTTTGATTATAAGAAAGCATATAAAGAATTTTATATGCCTAAAAATAAACCTAGTATTATTGAAATACCAAAGATGAATTATATTGCAGTAAGAGGAACAGGAAATCCTAATGAAGCAAACGGAGATTATCAAAATACAATAGGGTTATTATATGGAATTGCTTATACGATAAAGATGAGTTATAAAGGAACTCATAGAATAAATGGATTCTTTGAATATGTAGTTCCACCATTAGAAGGTTTTTGGTGGCAAGATAATATGAAAGGAAGTATTGATTATAGTAATAAAAATACTATGCACTTTATATCTATTATTAGATTACCAGACTTTGTAACAAAAAAAGATTTTGATTGGGCTATTGAAGAGGCTACCAAAAAGAAAAAACAAAATTTTTCGAGAGTAGAATTTTTAACTTATGATGAAGGTGTATGTGTTCAATGTATGCACATTGGCAGCTATGATGATGAGCCAACAACAGTTAATTTAATGCACAATTTTGTAAAAGAAAAAGGTTATGAATTAGATATAACTAATACAAGATTACACCACGAAATATATTTAAGTGATCCAAGAAAATGTGAAGTAAGTAAATTAAGAACAGTCGTAAGGCATCCAATAAGAAAAAAGGAATAATTATGGAATTTATAGAAGCAAAGACAATACTTCAAAGAGCGGCACATGGAACAGAATGGTTTGGAATTGATTATAATATGAACTTATATAAAGGATGTTGCCATAAGTGTATATATTGTGATAGTAGAAGTAATTGTTATCAAGTAGAAGATTTTGATAGAGTTCGAGCAAAAAAAGATGAGATTGAAATACTAAATCAAGAATTAAGAAATAAAAGAAAAAAAGGAGTAATTGGAATAGGTGCAATGTCAGATACTTATAATCCTTTTGAAAAGCAATATGAAATAACAAAAAAAGCACTAGAATTAATTTCTTATTACAAATTTGGAGTATCAATAGAAACAAAAAGTAATTTAATTATTAGAGATATAGAAATATTTAATGAAATAAATAAGAAAGCAGATGTGATACTTAAATTCACAATTACCTCAGCAGATGATAATTTATCAAAAAAAATAGAACCAAATGTGTGTGTGTCTTCTGAAAGGCTAAAAGCAATGAGACAATTATCTGAGCAAGGATTATTTGTTGGAACATTACTAACACCAATTATTCCATTTATAACAGATTCAGAGGAAAATATTAGAAATATAATAAAATTGTCTTATAAAAATGGAGCAAAATTTGTATTTTCTATGGGAGGAGTTACACTAAGAGAGAATCAACGAGAATATTTTTATAAACAATTAGATAAAAATTTTCCTAAATTGAAAGAAAAATATATTAAAATTTATGGAAATAACTATTTTTGCTATCCATTAAATAAAAATTTAAGCAAAATATTTAAAGAAGAATGTGAAAGATATGGATTACTGTATAAAATGAATGACATAATAAAGTCATATAAAAAAGAAGCAAAACAAGAAGAACAACTATCTTTTATATAGAAAAGAGAAAGCATAAATGAATAAAGAAATATTATTAGCTAACATAGATAAAATTCATACTACTGAAATGGGTATTGGTAGAATTAAAAAGAATCTTAAATTAAATAATAATGATATTGTTGAGTATTGTAAAAATCAAATTTTAAATAAAAGTTGTAATATATATAAGAAGGGTAAAAATTGGTACTGTGAAACAGATAATATAATAATAACCATTAACTCATACAGTTATACAATTATTACTGCACATACTAAAACATAAAATTCGGAGGTTATTTATGGTCAAATCCATTATAAAAAAACAATTTCATTGTGATAAAGATAAATTATGGGATGTTATTACAGATAACTATAATTACTCTTGGAGAAGTGATTTATCAAAAATTGATATAATAGATGAAAAACATTTTATTGAATATGGGAAAAATAATTTTCCAACATATTTTACTATAACAGCAAAAGAAAAATTAAAAGAGTATAAGTTCAATTTAGAAAATGCTAATTTAAAATGAAAATGGATTGGTATATTTAAAGAACTTCCAAATGGCAATATTGAATTAGACTTTACTGAAGAAATAGAAGTGAAAAACTTTATAATGAAATTGCTTGCAAAATTTTATTTAAAGAGCCAACAGAAAAAGTATATGAAAGATTTAGAAAAAGAATTGAAAAAATATTATTTTGAAAGTGGCAAGTAAATAAAAAAATAGAAAGAAAAGAATTAGAAAATTAGTGAAAATTAATAGAGTCAATGTTTTTTATAATATTATAATAAAAGATAGTAATTTATCAAAATGTTAAAAAACTTTGCCCACTTCTAAAAACCTTTGGTAGAAATATATATAACTATTTTATATAATTATTATTGAGAGTAGATAATAAGCAATAAGTTTAGGAAATCATATTTTTGAACTAAGAAAAAAGAAAAATAATGTATATTTATAAATTTAAATTACTTTATACAAAAAGTATAGAGTAATTTTTCTTTTTATGATATTATAACAACAGATAGTAATTTATGGAGGAAATAGTATATGAAAAAATTGAAAATATTTTTATTAATTATAGGAGTTATAGCAGTTTTAGGAGCGATAATCTTTTTAATAGATTATAATAATGTGGAATACACAATTAATCTATTTAAACTAGAAGAAATAGCAAGTATAACAATAGATACTTTATCACAATATGATAATAAAAAAGAATTCAAAGATGAAGAAACAATAAAAGAAATTTATGATGTCTTGGCAGATAAAAAAACTAATATAGACAGTATAAATGATGTTCCTGTTAATCCTGATATATTATATTTAGTTAAATTTAAGAATAATACTGAAAATTCTAAATCAGCCTATATTTATAAAAAAGACAACCAATATTATATTGAACAGCCTTATAATGGTATTTACCAAATAACTGAAAAGGAATATGCTATAATAGAGAAATTTATTAAATAGTATACAAATTACAAGATGTAGGACAGGTAATTAGTTGAAAGTTACTTGTCTTTTATGATATAATCAAAACACATTATAGTAATTTGTTGGGGAGATATGATGGAAAAATTAAAAAAAAGATTTAAGATATTTAATAAAGAATATTATTATTTAATTTCAAATAATAATATTGTAGGAAAAGCTTGGATAACAACAAAATTTATATATTATAGAAGTGGATTACATATAGAAATTTTTAAGAATATGAGAAATAAAGGTTATGGAACAAAATTTTATAATTTATTGCTTAATAAATTATCTGAAAAAGATGTGGAAGCTATTGTTATGTGGGTAAATAAAAAAAATAAAATTGCAATAAATTTTATGAATAAAAATGTAAAAAAATATGAAGAAAGATTATATTTTTTGAATTATGAAGGATTTGTTTATACTTTAATTGTAGACTAACAACTTACAATTTATTAGGGATTAGTTTTTAACTAATCTTTTTTTAATGAAAATTTATTGACAAAATAAGATTACAGGTGTAAACTCTTTATAAGATTACTTTTGTAATCTTATAAAGGAGTGATATATATGCAAGAAAAATATAATATAACAGATGCTGAATTAGAAATTATGCAAGTACTATGGAAAAAGAAACAATGCAATTTAATGACAATAATCGAAGAATTAAGTAATAATGAAGGAAAGAATAAAAATACAATAAAAACACTAATACATAGATTAGTTCAAAAAGGTACAATAGAATCAAGAAAAGTTAATACAAAAGAAGTAGTTTATATTCCAAAAATAAATGAAAAAAAGTTTTTATCAAAAGAAAGTAATAGTTTTTTAAAGAAATTTTTTAATGGAAGTACAGAAAGATTATTATTAAATTTTGTTGAAAATAAAAAGGTGTCAAAAGATGAGTTAAAAAGACTTATAGATGTTTTGGAACAAGACAAAGATTAGGGAAAGGAAGAAATAGTATGTTAAATTTTGTTTTGAATTTTATAAGCCCTATGTTTTATAAAATATTATATATGAGCATTATAGGAATATTTGTAGGATTATTCATTTTAATTATAAGAAAAATTTTAGATAAAAGGATTTCTCCTAAATGGAAATGCTTTATATGGTTATTGTTAATGTTGTCTTTAATAGTACCAGTTAAATTTGACTTAAAAAATAATCATGTAAATACAAAAATAATAAGTATATCTGGTTTAATAGAGCCGATACAAAGTATATCAAGCAATAGTAAATTAAATAAAAGCACAGAATTAGAAAAAGAATATGAAGAACAAGAGAAAGCAGTAACAGAAGTTTTAACAGAAAGCAAAAATAATGAAACAGATAATATTAACCTTAAAAATTTAATATTAAATATAATAATTCCTATTTTATGGGTTACAGGAATTGCTTTAAATTTTCTATTACTAATATCAGGAAATAATAATATAAAGAAGAATATAAAGGTTAAAGTATTTAATGACAAAATATTAGACAGTTTAATTGAAGAATGTAAGAATGTAATAAGTGTAAAGTCCAAAGTCGAAGTTATATTGCAAGATTTTAAACAAACACCATCTATAATAGGAATATTTAAACCTAAAATTTTAATAACAAAAGAATTTTTATTACAAGATTATACAACAAAAAAATATATTATAATGCATGAGTTATCTCATTATAAGAGAAAAGATCTAATATTTAACTACATTTTGCTTCTAATAACAATAATACATTGGTTCAATCCTTTTGTATGGCTATTTTTCAAAAGAATAAGACAAGACATAGAATTAGCAACTGATGAAATGGTATTAGATAAATTAAAAAAAGAGGAGAAAAAAGAATATGGTATGACACTAATAAATTCTTTAAATATATTTCAAGAGGAAAAATATACTGCAAAATTATTATGTGTTACAGATGATAGCAAAAATATGGAAAGAAGGATAAAAATGGTAAAATTATCAGAAAAATTTAAAAATAATAAATTACTAATAGCAATTATATCTATAATTATAATAATAGTTGGAATATTATTGTTTTTCACTCAAAATACTAATTCTAAAATAATAGCTGAAGAACAAAATTCTACTCAAAATATAAAAGAAACATCAAAAAAATATGAATATAAAGCATTTAAGCCATCTTTTAAAAAGACAAGTGAAAGCACTTATGATGACTATGATTTTACACAAGATATGATATATAAAGACAACATATACTATAAAAAAATTAATAATTATGAAGAATATAGCGAAGTTAAATCAAGATGGGATAACATTTTAGATATGAATAAAGAAGATTTTGAAAATAACTTTATGGTCATTACAGCTATTGAAAATACAAGTATGGTAGGATTAACGCTTGATAAAATTGATACAGATGACAAAGGCTTATATATTAGTTTAATTCATTATGAGGATGGGGTAGAATATGATGAAAATGAAACATGTATATCAATTAAAATTTCAAGAGATTTAGAAAAAGAGAATATATATGTTACAAGAAATTTAAGAGATATTGAAAAAGATATGAGTGAGGAAATGCAACTTGCAGAAAAGAATACAGCTATTGAAAATTTGCCATCATTTCAATATAAAGATGAAAACTATAGAAAGGCTGAAAATTCTTCTAATAGTACATTGAGGCTAATACCACCAGATTGGAAAGATATGATTTCAAAGAATTTTACAATAACGAAAAATATGCCAGAAATTGATTTTTCAAACTGGAACGATTTAGGAAATGATTTTTATAGTATAGCTATTACTGATTATAGTGAATATTTAAAACTGATGAACAATTACAATGCTCCAAAATTAACATGGTTTGATTTTAAGTATATTTATGCTATAATAGTTGTTAGAGTAAATGCAGACAATACAATAGATATAAAAGATATTGAAAGTGAAAACGGAAAATCGTATTTGAATGTATCTATAGGTGGATGGCTTGATGTTTCAGAAGAATTCAAATATCCAGCAGTATGTGTTGCAGTACCAAATTATAAAAGTTTAGAAAGTAACTTTTTAAATGTAAGAGTAAAATAAGTTTTAGAAAAAGAAGAAAATTCAATCTGTACAACTAAAACTACAAAATGGACAAGTTGAAATAATACTTCGTGCTTTAGAATTATATAAATATAATTTAAATTATATGTTAGATACTGAACATTGTAGTGATAACGAAAGACAAGAAAAACTTGCTATGATTAAATATACCTTTGAACAAGTATTATCAATTCAAGCAGAGCAGGTAAATGGAAAGAGCGAAACTCTTGAAACATCACAAAAATTCACAAATACAATGCCAGAAATTGAATTACTAAATGATATTATTCCAATAAATAAAAAGGTTAAAGTATGTTAATTTTTAAAATTACAGAAAAAAGCAGCAGAGTAGGGGGGAATAGTTTAATTTTTAGATATATGCAATTTTAATAACCTTAAAAATTTTTAAAATTATAAAATAGAATAGGTAGTAAAATATTTTGTGCAATGTTATAAAAAATATAAATTGAATTATTACAAATAAAATAATTTATAAAAATTTTTTTAATAATAATTTTAAGTTTTTGAATTTTAAATTTATATAAATTTCATAAATCGAACATTTGTTAATTATAAAATTTTTAATGTTTGGTTTTGGAATTTTTATAATTAGTTTATTTAAAAATTATATTATTAAACCTATGAAAATCAATTTTAAGCTAATTACATTATTAACTAATTAAATTATCCATCTAAATATAAAATTTGGATTTATTTGAGATATTTATAATTTTGTAACTACAATTATATAAAATTTTATAAATATTTGCAGATACTAAAATATTTTTAAAAAGCCTAAAATAACGGCTTACGAGAATCGTTTTTAAGCCATTTTTATATTTAAACCATATAGTTTGTTGTCTAACATTTTAGCAAAATACTGATTTTTAAAGGTTTCAGCAATATGGACTAAAAATTTATATAAAAATTATAGTATTATCAGATAATATGAAAAATGCTAAAAAAGTGCCAAAATAGTGACGCACGAGAATCGATTTTAAGCCATTTTTATTTTTAAGGCATATAGTTTGTTGTCGGTAAAATACGGCAAATATAGAGAAATAGGCATTTTGGAGATTTTTGAAAAATTTTATATAAAATATAATATGAAATAAAAAAATATTAAGTAATAAAATTAAATTTAAACTGAAAAATAATTTTAGATATAAAATTATAAAGATAAATTATAAAACTTGGTTTAAAATTGATTTTAGAAATAAATATCTGGGACTAGACTAACATTATTACAATAGTATAATAATAAAGTAATAATGTTAGTCAAACGATAGCTAATAAATAGCTATAAAAGGCTTAAAGGCTAGTAGTTGTAATAACTTGTGGATAGGACTCTGAAAGGGGTTCTATTATTTTACTCCTACTCCTTTTTGCACAAAACTTTGATTTTGTGCAATGTTATATATTGCAAATTAACCTGTATCTTGACTCTATCTCTTTCCCCTCTAGCATTAAAATGCTTTTAATAATATCTTTAGCCATTATATTTTTTATTTAAACATTATCAATTTTCCGCTTTTTATCTTTTGAATTTTTAGAGCTTCTGGAAACTAAACTTTCACTTTTCTCCCATTCTGAAACGCTTCGCTCTAAAATACAAAAATATTTCCCGTTTACACTTGATGGATATTTATTTTCATAAAAGTCATTATCCACATAAAATATCTTCCCTCTTTCCTCCTCGTAAGTAATAATATTGTTTAAAGCTATAGAGGCATCACGAAAAGTCGGATAAGATGAAAGTATATATGGTTTTCCTTGACCATTTCGAACATAAATACAAAATTCTTTTTTAGTCAATTTTTTTTCCATATCTAACCACTTCCATTTTCTTAACAAGAAACAATATATCTGGATAATAATAATTCGCACGAAAATTGTCAAGAAAAGAAAAAAATAATATAAATAATAAAACAATACGAATAAAACAAAAAAAGGTCTTAAAATCGATTTTAAGACCAAATAATAAAATTTATATATTAATTCATTATAATAACAATAAAAAAAGCTTATATATCAAGGGTTTAAACGATATTGCATATAGCCACCCCCAATATAAATATAATTATACGCGAGTTTGGTTACTATTGTCGAGTAATAGTAACCAAAAATATTTTTTATTAATTTTTTGCTTGTACATCGAGTACAAACAAAAAAAGATAGATTAAAGGCTAGCGCCTTTTTTTGTATTTAAAACGTTATGACAATAATATTATAATTATTGCCAATGATTACAATATAGCATATTTTAAACTTTTTATTAAAAATATTATGAGGTCATATGAAACTCATACAACCTCATAAAAGTGCAAAATTTAATACCTTTATTAAATTATTATAATTTTTATAATAATTATCAAAATTTGTCAATAGTTTTAAAGTTCTTTTTTGTTCCAGTAATATAAAAACTGGAACAAAAAAACAAACTAATTATCATACAAGTCGTTTAATTCTTCAGAAGAATAATTTCGTTCAGAAAAATCATTTTGAAAATTTTTTTTCTTTTTATTCTTTTTAGTATTTTGTATATTAGTATTTAGTAGGGTGCGATTTTCAATAGATAGATTTTCAAGGTATAGAAAACCTGTATCTTGTTTTTCGGAAGAAGGTTCTTCCAAAACCGTGTATTGATACTCAATTCGACCACTTTTTGTTTCATTTGGCATAAATTTCTTTATGTAAACATAATTAAACGCTTCAAGTTCTCTTAAAGCGCTACGAATAGCAGTTAAATTATCTTGACTAGCAGAGCATAATCCTTTCAAAGAAAAATCCCAGTCATCTGGTAAACTAAGCATATATGATAAAAGCCCCTTAGCCTTGAAAGATAGCCTTTTATCCTTCAAATGATAATTTGACATGACAGTATAATTTTTTGTTTTAGCAATTCTAAATATAGACATAGAAAAAAACCCCCATTCATAGACTAAAAATATTAAATAAAAATGGTTACTAAAAATAGCAGTATAACTTTGATTTTGTGCAATGTTATATATTGCAAATTAACCTGTATTTTGCCTCTATCTCTTTCAACTCTAGCTTATATATCTTCTTTTTTGCCTATCTCTTTAACATTTTATACTCTATTATCTGTATAAAAATTTATTAATTACTCCTCCCTCTTTTGTTTGTATTAAACTATTTATTATTAGATTAATTAAAGAAAAAGAATATATCTTTTCCTTCTTCTTGTTTTAAATTAATATATATTGCCATATTACTTTCACCTTTTCTATCACATAAATATATACATTTCAAATTTTTTGGTAAAGATTTTATAATACATATAGCCTCATCATTCAATTGTTTTTGATTGTTTATATAATTACTTATATAATAGCAATCACTCCAATTTGGTCGTTCTTGTTCATTTTTATCATTAAGCCATACTTGTATCTCTTCTCTATCTTCTTTAGTAAATTCATTATTATTTTTCCACTCACTTATATTCCAATAATCATAATGATCAATTAAAATAGCTTTTAATCTCTTACTTCTAATTAATCTTTGTAATCCTTTTTGACAATATTTAATATTTTTTAAATTTTTTATTGCGTAACATTTTTCTAAATCCATAAAATTCATTCTATACCCTTTCACAAAATATTATTTTCAATATATAACTGGTTTAATTATATCATTTTTTATGTTTTTTTCAACAAAATCCTCCTATTCCAGTAATATCAACGTTTTTACAGATTAACGCACGAGAATCGATTTTAAGCCGTTTTTATTTTTTAGACATATAATTTCATTGCTGAAAAATAAAAAATTTTACTATTTTTAATATAATTATATATTTTAATTGAATTTACTTATAAAATATCATATAATATGAGAAGATTTTATATTTTAGGAGGAAAATATGGAAAAAGTTATTTTAAGCGATTTATATAAAAATTCAAAAAATTATGCCGATAAAAGTATTTGTATAGAAGGTTGGGTTCGTACAATTAGAGATTCTAAAACTTTTGGGTTTATAGAATTAAATGATGGTACATTCTTTAAAAATGTACAAATTGTATTTAACAATACATTACCTAATTTTGCAGATATTTGTAAGCTTACTATAAGTTCTACAATAAAAGTAGAAGGTCAATTTATCTTAACAGAAAATGCAAAGCAACCTTTCGAAATACAAGCCACATCAATAGAAATAGAATGTTTGTCAGATTCTTCTTATCCACTTCAAAAGAAAAGACATACATTTGAATATTTAAGAACTATAGCACACTTACGTCCAAGAAGTAATACATTTAATGCTGTATTCCGTGTTAGAAGCGCATTAGCATATGCAATACATAAATTTTTTCAAGAAAAAGGTTTTGTATATGTAAATACACCACTTATTACAGCAAGTGATGCAGAAGGTGCTGGAGAAATGTTTAATGTAAATTCATTTGACTTAAATAATTTACCTAAAGATGACAAAGGAAACGTAGACTTTACTCAGGATTTCTTTGGAAAGCCTTCTCACCTAACTGTTAGTGGACAATTGAATGCTGAAACATTTGCAGAAGCTTTTTGTAATGTATATACATTTGGACCAACATTTCGTGCTGAAAATTCTAATACTGTTAAACACGCTGCAGAATTTTGGATGGTTGAGCCAGAAATATGTTTTGCAGACTTAAATGATGATATGGATTTAGCAGAAGAAATGATTAAATACATCTTTAAATATGTTATAGATAATTATCCAGAAGAAATGCAATTCTTTAATAATTTTGTAGACAAAGGTCTTTTAGACAGATTAAATAATGTAATAAATTCAGATTTTGCTAGAATTACATATACAGATGCTGTTGCAGAATTAGAAAAACATAATGATGAATTCGAATATAAGGTTAGCTGGGGTGTTGATTTACAAACAGAACATGAAAGATATCTATGTGAAAAAATATTCCAAAAACCTGTATTTGTAACAGATTACCCAAAAGAAATTAAAGCATTTTATATGAAATTAAATGATGATGGAAAGACAGTTGCAGCAGCTGATTTATTGGCTCCTGGAATTGGCGAAATAATTGGTGGAAGCCAAAGAGAAGATGATTATGAAAAACTATTAGGTAGAATTAAAGAATTAGATATGCCAATAGAAAACTATGATTGGTACTTAGACTTAAGAAAATATGGAAGTTGTAAGCATGCAGGCTTTGGTCTTGGTTTTGAAAGAGCTATTATGTACTTAACTGGAATGCAAAATATTCGTGATGTAATACCATTCCCAAGAACACCAAATAATTGTGAATTCTAAAATAAGTAAATGTTCGGTATAAAGAAAATTTAAACAAAAATCAAATCCCCTATCTTTTTAAATTAAGAATAGGGGATTTGATTTTTGTGGGAAGCTTAGAAAGCACCTGCTCCCCCACCTCCGGCCTCCTCCGCCACCGGAACCAGAGTAACCAGTAGAAGAATTTATAGAATGAACAAATAAAGTTGAATAACTAGACATACATAAAACAGGATATGTTATATAAATTTGATCATCCGTATATCCAGCTTTTATTAATTCGTCTTTAAATTCTTTTGATACTCTTTCTGCTATACCAAATAAAGAAGCAAATACTAAATATTCATTCCAAATACTTAATTCTATTGGGTATCTATCTTTTATTAAGCTATAATCTTTAAGATATTTCCATAAGCCTAATATTTGTTTTTGATCTTCAAAGTATTTTTCTATAGGTATTTTAAATAAATCATCCAAGATTACTACCATCATAAATGTTTCATATATAATAGAAATTATGAACATTATAAATTCAACTACACCTAAAGTTTTATCTGGATTTATTAATAATGTATTAGATATTACCATTAATGATATTATTGCAGTTGTTATTAAATATATTTTTATTAAATTTGTTTTTACTTTTTTATATATTTGTTTGCTATCTATTAAGCTTTTTGTTCTTGCGTTATTTATTTGTTTATGCAACTTACTATTTCGAGATATTTCTTTAAAACGAGAATTTAGCTCTATCTTTTTATCTAGATAATTTATACACTCAAACTCAGTAGTTACAGTATCAGAAAATAGTAATGATAATATTTGTTTTTCATATGAACATAAATTTTTAAATTCTCCATTTTTGTTAAAAGCAATATAATATTCATATTCAGTTTTTTTCTTCTTACTAGGAAGTTGTTTTGTTTCCATAGTTAAAATATCTCTATTGGTTAAATCTAGTATTGTTGCAATAATTAAATTAGAACTTAGTGCATCTGTGCGTTTGTTTGGCAATAACGCTTGATATTCTAATAAATTTAAGTTTTTAGGGATTTCTCTGTAATAATTTACGTTTTTTATTGTTTGTCTAACTTTCTTACTTTTCGATAAAGCATAAGCTAAAATTAATATAGCAAATACCAATATAATTATTCCTAAAATAATATTAAATAATATATGCAAAAAATAGTTAGCATTTCCTTGTGTCATATTTGTTTCTATTTCATACAACCTATTAAAATCATAATTGTTATCATATTTTTTAGTACAATTCATTAATATTGTATTAGGAAATACTACTCTAGCATCTACAGGCTTTTGATCTGGAACATTTTTAATATTAAAACTTATACATTTGAATTCATTGTCTACAGTTATACCAATTTTTTCTAATTCACAAGCATATGTATGAGGATAATATTTTACCTCTTCCATATTTGTAAACGTTGGTAAATAAATATTTAAATTAAGGTTATTAATATTAACATTCATTCCATTACCAATAAAATTGTAATAAATTTCACTCATATCGTTATATTGAACAACAGCATCTTTTATAATATAAGAATAATGTACTGTTTGATAGTGACCAGAAGATATTGGTGAATAGACTTTTATATTATATCCTTTAGATTGTGCATTATCTACTGTATTTACATTATACACACCATTATCTCCATTTTCTGCAGAAACTACATTTGTAAAGTTTTGCATAATATTATCCGAATTTGTAACAGCAACAGTTAAATATTCAATTCCAGTCCCTTGGTATCTAGCAGAATTTGGTTCCATTGAATCTTTACTAGTTTTATAATAATATCTTAAATCACGAGTTAAACCATTAGCACTACTTGTAAAATAATACGTTAAAGCTTCATTTATATATATGCTACCATCTTCTCGAATATATGCGTTAATATCGTAATTAGTAATATCGTACGAAGGTCCATCTGCTAATACCGTGTTAGGTATTAGTAGAACAAACGTAACTAGAATAGTTATAACTGCCAGTTGTAGTTTCTTTATATGTTCCATAAACATACCCCGTCTCCAAATTATTTAAATCTTCTTAAATATAAATCTATTTTATCCAAAAATTCTGTATTATCTTTAGTAGCAACCATTTGAGAAATAATATTTTCTGTTACATCTGCCACTGGTAAGTTATTTAATGCTTTACGCAATGCGTATACTGTTTCCATTTCTTTATTATTAAGTAATAAATCTTCTCTTCTTGTTCCAGATTTATTAATGTCTATAGCAGGGAAAATACGTTTTTCAGATAATTTTCTATCTAAATGTACTTCCATATTACCTGTACCCTTAAACTCTTCGAATATTACATCATCCATTCTGCTTCCTGTTTCTATTAAAGCAGAAGCAAGAATTGTTAAACTACCGCCATTTTCTATGTTTCTAGCCGCTCCAAAGAACTTTTTTGGTTTATGTAATGCGTTTGGATCAAGACCACCAGACAAAGTTCTTCCTGAAGAAGGAATAACTAAATTATATGCCCTAGCAAGTCTTGTTATACTGTCTAATAGTATAACAACATCTTTCCCTTGTTCTACAAGTCTTTTTGATCTTTCTATAACCATTTCTGCAACTTTAACATGATGCTCTGGTAACTCGTCAAAAGTAGAATAAATTACTTCACCATCTATTGAACGCTTCATGTCTGTAACTTCTTCTGGTCTTTCATCTATTAACAAAACAATTAGTTCTATTTCTGGATTATTTTTAGTAATACTATTTGCAAATTTTTTAATTAACGTAGTTTTTCCAACTTTAGGTGGAGCAACAATCATTCCTCTTTGTCCTTTTCCTATAGGACTTATTAAGTCTATTATTCTCATGGCATACTCTTTAGAATCTGTTTCCAATTTAATTCTTTCTGTTGGATAAATAGGTGTTAAATCATCAAATTTTTTTCTTCTATAAGCCTTTTCTGGTGATTCGCCATTTACTTCTCCTACAAATATTAAAGATGGAAATCTTTCTCCCTCTTTTGCCATTCTTGAAATTCCTTTTATGTGGTCTCCTGTGTCTAATCTAAATCGTCTAATTTGAATTGGAGATATATATACATCATCTGGTGTAGAAAGATAATTGTCGCCTCTTAAAAAGCCATATCCATCTGGCAATACCTCTAATATTCCTTCTGCTATTTTGTCATCACTATTAGTAATCTTAAATGATGTATTACTTTCTTGCATTATACTTTCGTTTTGTTCTTTCTTTTCAATTATATTACTTTCATTATTTCCGTTTAATAAGTCAATTAATTCACTTTTCTTGTATTTAGAATATCCTTTAATATCTTTGTTTTTTGCAAGCTCTCTTAATTCACTTAGACTAAAATCTTCTAAGTTCATAAAATCCCTCCTATATTTAGTTGTAATTACATGAGAAATCATATTCTAGAATAAAAAAGAAATAGAAAAATAAGTGGATAAAAAAAGAATTGTATATCTGCTATTAAAAAGATTAACAAATTTTAGACTTAATAACAGATATATAATATTTAAAATCTTTAGATTTCCGTAGTTAATATATTTTAAATTTATTTATTAGCATCAACATATACTCTTTCATTAGGTAAATACATATCTAATTTGTCCCTAGCAATTTGCTCTATAAATTCATCTGAATTTATGTTTGCCTTCATGTCTGCTAATTCATTTTTATATTCTTGTTGTTCTTGGATTTGTGCAGAAACATAGTCTTGTTCTGTTTTATAAGAATTTAATGTTGTTTGTTGTTTCATAATAACATAAATAAAATAAGATAGTACAATTAAAATTATAATAACTTTTAATATTTTTTTATTTCTAAAAACATTTTTCATAAGTATATTTTCTCTCCTATAATCAATTCTCTATAATTATATATTATAATTATCCTTTTGTATAGGCTTTTTTGAGTTATTTTTACATTTTTGATGAAAATTATTTTTTAAATACCAAATTTTCTTAAATAATGATAAAAATATATCTAATATTTTTTTGATAGGTGTAAGAATTTTTAGTAATATGCTATTTATAAATTTAGTGAATAACATTATATATATAACAATGCCTATTAATATTCCAATAAAAATGTAAAAACGCAGTTCTCCTTCGTTAAATTTAAATATTGCCAAAATTATTAAACTCCCTGATATTAGCCAAAACGAGATATCTTCTATGTATGTGAAAAAATTATTTGTTTTAAATTTCTTTCGTAGTATTCTAAATACGTCAAATATAAAACTTATAATAATTCCCAAAACTATGAATATGCAAAAATTATATAATTGTAACATAACAACCTCTACCTATTTGAAAATTTTGCTAAAAATTCCCTCGCCCTTACTTTCTTCTACATTCTGGCTATAGCTTATGCTAGCAATATTTCCCTCTATTTTTACTTCACTTTCATCTATGTTTAGCTTATTTATTTTAAGCTCGTTTCCTTTAACTGTAAGCATTCCTAACTCCGTTGAAAGAATAACCACTTGATCATCAAAACTTAAGATATCATTTATGCCTGTCACATTTAATCTCTCTCTGTTTTCTAAAACTATATTTTGAATAACATTAATACTGCTTTGTCTTCTTTCATCTATCATAACTCGTACCTCCTAATATATATATATTCAAAAGCAAAATAAATTATTACATAATTATTTAATATAAAAAATATACACCCTAAATGTTAGTTTTTTATATAACATTTAGAGTGTATGTTGTATAATATTTTAATTATTTACTTTTTTGTCTTGATCTTGTTGCTTTAATTTTAAATATCCAAGCTCTTCCCAACGATTATAAGCTAAGTTCAATCTGAATAATAGTTTTGGCTTAGCGCCAGCCCTATTTTTGTCTACAACACAAGCATAATATCTAACATCTGGGTCATCATATTTTACTAAGTCATAGCATTTTTCATCCATTTCTTCTATAGAATATTCATAATCTTTATAATTTTCATGATTAATTTGTTTTACTAAAGTTAATGTATCAAGTACTTCTTTTACTGTTCTACTTGCTTGTAAATCATTAATAGTTAAATTTATTGGCCAAGTAGCAGTTTCTGTTAATTGTAATGTAGAAAATATAAACATATTAAAATTTTGAGCTAAATTTGAAAGAATTGTTGCTGTCTTCTTAACTTCTTCCCCATTCCCTATATGTTCTGTATCGGTTTTTAATGTATCGTAAAATACATATTCTATATGTTTCATGTAATAATAGTTCATTATAACTTTTAGCAATTCATCATTAGTATGATCTGTTATATTAATAAAATATATAGAATTATTTATTTCTTTATCTATCCAATCTGTTACTGCAATTGTATCTCTAAATTCTTTAGAAATTTTTGCTAATCTTTTTACAAAGCTTGGTCTAGATTCACCTTCTTCTTGTAAAACAAAACCATCTTCATCTGTTTTTACATCTACATCTTCATCTGGTCTAAATTTAAATTCTAGTAATTCACCTTCTGTTTTGCATAATTTCTTTCCATGGATTTTTTGAATTTCTGGATCATTTAGTATGGTTGTCATTAAACATAATTTCATTTTTTCTTCTGACATTTCGTTAGAAATTACTAAAACTCTTTTTTTATGTACTAAAGATAAGTTTGCTACTAAATTAATAGTAAATCTACTTTTTCCTGAGTTTGATGGCATTGCTATTGCCATTGTTTCTCCTTTTCTTAAACCTTTAAATTCTCTTGTTAATCTCATAAAAGGCAAAGGAATTCCATTAGTTAAATTATTTTCACCTGTTTCTAAAAATTCTGTAAGACCTCTATTTAATACAGATCTTTTGAATTTTTCTGTAGCTGTAACTTGTTCTACTGCATTTTCTACTTCTTCTACAGACATTTTATCATATAATTCATAATTTTTAATTTCTACAACTTTATCTTGAACATTTTTAATTGGTATTTTTAAGAACCAATTTCTTAGAATAAATAATTTTTTTAAGTCGGTATATACCTCCTCCATAGTAACTGTTCTTTGCAACTTAATACGTGTTACCAATTGTTTTTTTAGTTCATACACTTCCTTGGTAGTTTTTGCAAAGTTAAATTTTCTTTTTACAGCTTCTGGAGCATATTTTTCTCCTTCTGTAAAAATAACACTTTTGTATAAATTAAGCATTCTTTCATCTTGAAAATATACTTCATCATATAAAAAATTATAACTTACTATATATCTTGGGTCATAAAGTAATAAACCAATATAGTCTTCTTCTAAATCTAAGTCTTGTAATTCCTTAGGAAATCTTTCTACTTCATCTTCATTAATTTGCTCTGCTTCAAATTCTCGTTTTCCTTCTTCTAAAGCTTCTTGTTTCTCTTTTTCTTTTTTAGTTTGATTTCTTTTTATTTCTTGCTTCCTCATTTGCAAAGCTTCATTTAATTCTTTTATACCATCAAGTGCTTTTTTTAAGTCATTTTGTCCAATGGCATCTTTAATCTCTTGAATTTTTTTTGCATTGCTTTTTGTTACTGGTATATGATTTAACAAATCGTATAATTGTGATACATTGCTATCATTTTTTTCCATCTTGTTACTCCCTTTTTCATATATTTGCTTAATTATATCAATAATAAAATAATTTTTAAAGTATTTAAAATAAAAAACATACACATTTTTTGTGTATATGTTTTACAATATAATCTATATTGCAGAAAAAAACGGGAATTATTCCCGTTCTTTTATTGTTTCTTTAGAGGCTAGAAGATAAAGCTTAACCCTTCTTAATATTTCTTTATCTTCTTCTTGAATTGACATTTCTAAGTTCCATTTCTTTAAATTCTTGCGTTCGCAGATTGCTATATAAAGTGCATCTGTTTCCATCAAATCTGCCACGATAGTTTTTATATCTTCCATCTCTTTCCTATTAGATTTCATAAACAATCGTGAAAGTTGTACAATTTTCATAAGTGATGGATCTCTCATCATTACTTCTTCAAGAGTAATCTTTTTTAGTTCTCTATGAACCAAGTTTGCAAAATTCTTTTTATTGCCATAGTTTCTTGCTATTTTTTTGAATCCTGTAGGAAATCCTGGATCATCCAAAATTTCGCTTTTTTCGATGTCTTTTGCAGGTGCATATATAGCGCATTCACAAAAATCCTCAACTAAACTTACATTTTTTCTTAGTAACTCCCGACAAACCTTTTCTAATTCTGTCATGTTGTTTACCTCCATTTTTTCAACTATTTTTATATCTACTTAATTATAACATAATTTTACGTATTTTTCTAGTATTATAAGGCTTAATTTGTATTCGTTCTATTGCTGAAATTGTCTTTTTTACTTAGCAGAATTTGTAAGCTTACATTTCAACATTTATATTTTTTTCTTCATTCTTTCTATCTGTTAGCTCAAATAATTCTCCCTCTTTAAAGTTAAATATTTTTCCAATTATATTAGAAGGAAATACACTTAGTTTAGTATTATATTTTGTTATATCATTATTATAAATTCTTCGTGCAGCTTGCAACTCGCTTTCCACTTTTATAAGGTTTTTTTGCAATTTTGTGAATTGCTCACTTGCCTTTAGCTCTGGATAATTTTCAACTATTAACATTAAATTTTCATATTCCTTATTTAATTTATAAATGGAATCTCTATCATTTGTTTGATTATATGCTGTTCTGTATTCAGTTATTTTTGTTAAAACATCTTTCTCATAATTTGCATATTTCTTTGTTACCTCTACTAAATTTGGTATTAAGTCAAATCTCTTTTTTAAATACACATCTATTACGCTATATGAATTATTTATTTGTTTTTTTAGTTTTATAAAAATATTATATGTAACTATTACATATATAATTAAAGCAATTATTATTAAAACTAATGCAACTAGCATTTTACCTCTCCCCCATCTTTTTTATATAAAATAATTATATGCTTTAAAATAAAAATTGTCAAAAAATTTACATAGCAAATAACTTATGGTAAAATAACCTAAATAGGAGGTTTTACAAATGATATTTTTAGAAATTTTAGTTGCAATATTTGTCGGTTTTTTAGTATATAAATTTATTTTAACGCCAAATTTTTCTACAAAAAAACTAGAACTCTCTCAAGTTCCAAAATCTTTTAACGATGTGTTTTCAAAGTTTAATAGCTTAGACTTTTCTGAGATAATCTCTATAAAGAAAAAGTTAATTTTCTATACTATTTCTGGTATATTATGCTTCATTATATTATTATTTACATTTATGTTTACATATTTAAATTCTCTTAATATGGCCTTTTCTATAATACCTGCAATAGTTTTACTTTTAATAGTTATTATGTTTTTATTTGAATTTAAAAAGTTTAAAGTTAAATATTCTAATGTAATAGAAAGATTTATTCAGCTAATAAATATAAATTTAAATTATAATAATACATCCTATTCAAATGAAGAAAATTATTATCAATCTGCGTGTTTTGATAATTCAGAACTTAATAGCTTGGTAACTAAAGATACTATAAGTGGCTATACTAAAGAGAATCATAAGTTTTATGCCTCTAATATAGTTGCAACATCTACTAGTGAAAATGTATTTAATGGAGTTTTTGCTACTGTTATTTTAGATAAAACTATTCCTTCTTATACAAAAATTAATACCGAAAACTTAGAGTATAATACAGCATATGCACTAGGTGCCACGAATTCGTCATTAAAATATATAGAAATGGATAATTCTGATTTTAATAAAATTTTACATGTATATTCAAACAATAAATTAAATACTCATGAAATATTAACTTCAGATATATTGGATTACTTAACTGAATTTTACCAAAAATATAAAGTGAATTTTCAAATTGTTTTTACAGGAAATTATGTGTATTTTAGATTTTTTATTAACCAATTGTTTACTCCATCTTTTATGGGGAATTTATTTAACAAAAATAATTTTGCATTATGCTATATTATAATAACATTTATATTAGATATAATCGAAAAAATATCTAATAATATGTCAAATTACGAAGAATAACATATAAGGAGGAAAAAATGATTTCACGCGATATGAACCCAGAATATTTAAATTCATTTTTAGATTATTCTATAACAATATTAAATAAATCTCCAAATACAATAAAAGAATATAATTATGATTTAGCAATGTTTTTAAAATTTATAATGCTTCATTTTAATCTTGCATCATCTAAAGATTTTAAAGATATTAATATAAGTAATTTATCCTTAGATGTAATAAAGAAAATAGAATTAAATGATATACATGCTTTTCTTGCGTATCTTACTACAACATACCATAGTAAAGCAGCTACACGTGCAAGAAAAGTTAGTAGTATTAGGGTCTTTTTTAATTATCTTTCACAAAAAGCAAATTTAATAGACAAAAATCCTGCTCAAAACTTAGAAACACCTAAAATAGAAAAGCGTATGCCTAAGTATTTAACTCTTGATGATAGCAAAAAACTGTTATCTGTTACAAGTGATGAAGAAAGAAATAAAGAAAGAGATTATGCTATAATAACATTATTTTTAAATTGTGGACTTCGTTTATCAGAATTAATTGGAATAAATATTAACGATATTTCATTTGATGATGCTAAGATGACTGTAATTGGTAAAGGAAATAAAGAACGAACCATATATTTAAATAAGGCATGTTTACAAGCCATTAACAGCTATTTGGAAGTACGTCCTAAAATAGGAATAAAACCTAGCTCAATTAAAGCTTTATTCTTAAGTGAAAGAAAAGAACGTATTAGTAAAAGAACTGTTCAATATGTTGTAGATAAAGAATTAAGACGTGCTGGGTTAGATACTAAAAAGTACTCTACACATAAATTAAGACATACTGCAGCAACACTTATGTATCAATATGGAAATGTGGATATTAGAGCTTTACAAGAACTACTTGGACATGAAAGTATTTCTACAACAGAAATTTATACTCATGTTGCTAATGAACAAGTACGAAATGCTGTAGAGGTAAATCCACTTTCAGATTATTCTACTAATAAATGATTTTAAAATAAATTTGTGAAAAAGCACTAATGAAAATTAGTGCTTTTTGTATGTTTAGTCTATCCTATTATAGGTTGTAATTGTTTATTATTTAATGCTTCTTGTATAGTTGGTATTAAGTAATCAAATTTAAATACTAATGATGTTGGCTTTGTTATAGGATTGTCTTGTGTAAATGGTACGAAGTAATAATTTTTTCTATTTAATAACTTGCCTATATTTTCTGCAGAGCCAGAAAGAGCATCATTTGTAGATATACCAACTACTAAAGGTCGTTGGTTCCTTAAATGTGATTTTATTGCCATGGTAGTTGGAGTATCTATTATTGAATTTGCAAGCTTTGCAAGTGTATTTCCAGAACAAGGTGCAACTACCATAATATCTGTTAAACTTTTAGGTCCAATAGGTTCTGCTCCTTGTATTGTATGAATAATTTTATTTTCTGTAATACCTTCTATTTCCTCTATAAAATCTTTTGCCTTTCCAAATTTTGTATCAAAATTATAGCTGTTGTACGACATAATTGGTATTATATTAGCTCCTAAATCTTTTAGTTCTTGTATTTTTGGTATTACTTTTTTAAATGTACAAAATGAACCTGTTAATGCAAATCCTACATTAATATTATTAAAATCCATATTTCTCCTCCTTTCATATTAGTTTTATATATAATATGAAATTATGTTAATTATGGTGTTTTAAGATAATAATTATAACTAAAAGAAGACTATAATATTGCTTAGCACACAATATTATAGTCTTCTTAACACTTAAATTATGCCATTAAATTCGATGTCTTTCAATGAAAAATAATCATAAAGTTCTTCTAATATTTTCTGATATGGCTTCCAATCTTCCGCCCACTGTCTGTAGCTATAGCCCATCTTGCAGCCAATGCCTGGAAGATATGGCACTAAAGCTTTTCCGCCATATGGTCTATCACTGTCCTCAAAACTACAACCAGTTTCTTCCCACAAAATACAAGGTCTAGCAATGTTCACCTCTAGATCACACACTCTGGCTCCTTTATTTCTAACTTTTAGCGCTAGAATATCTTCTTCAAATCCAGTTTGTATGTCTGGAACAATAATAATAGAAATAAAACCTTTGTTGATAATCTTTTTTAGATATGAATATGATATTTCTTTAAAGTCGCTTGGTGCAAAGCTACAACCACTTACTTTACAGCATCTTCCTTCACACAACTTGCATACTTCATGTTCAAAATGGAATTCTTTTATTTTGAGTCTTTCTTCTGCCAAAATATGTTCCACTGTAGCTTCTATTATAACCGAGAAAGGTTGCCATTCTATCAAAGCTTCCTTTATTGTATAATATGACTTGCATTCTTCTACTTTAAAAGAAATTGAGGGCTGCTCTGGTTCGCTTGCTGATATATAGCATGGTTTACAGTTCTCTATTTCTACCAGTTTAGGCTCTAGCAGTTTCCCGCCACGTGGTCTGTGATAGAAATCTTTTATTTTACATCCAGACTCTGTCAAGTTGATACATGGAGAGTTGCCTATAAGAATATTGGGCTGTATTCTAGGTGTGTCAATTTGTGCTGGTTTAATTAACCAATGGCTATATGGCATACCACCATCTGCTTTTGTTACTTGTGAAAACATTATTTTTCCTTCATTGTACAACCGAAGAAAATGTTCTACACTTATTTCTTTAAAGTCTTCCGGTGCATATAAGCAACTTGAAGATTTGCAGCATTTACCTCCACATTCTTTGCATAATTCATTGTTTTCAAATTTCATTTGTTTTTCTCCCTTCATTTATTAGAGTTATATTAACAAGTTATCTTATCTATTATAACAGGTATTTGCAAATTTATCAAATATAATGTGAAAAAGAACATATTTACAGCAAATTTAATTTTATTCACTGCTGATATATGTTCTTCTATACTATTTATTTAATTAATTCTAAAGTTTGTTTTGCAATCATTAATTCTTCATCTGTTGGCACTACATACACTTTAATTTTAGAATTTTCAGAAGAGATTAAACATTCTTCTCCTCTTACATTATTTTTTTCGTCATCTATTTCTACACCTAAGAATTTTAAATTTTCACAAATACCTTTTCTTATATTCTTTTGGTTTTCACCAATTCCTGCTGTAAATAGCATAACATCAAATCCATTCATAGCAACAGCACATTTAGCAATTTGTGTCGCTACTAAATAATTGTGTATTTTTATTGCAAGTTCGGCTTGCTCACTTCCTTCTTCTGCAGCAGCTTCCATATCTCTACAGTCTTGTGAAACTCCAGATAATGCTAAAATTCCAGATTCCTTGTTTAAAATACGTTCCATTTCGTCAGGACTTAATCCTTCTCTTTTCATTATAAAAGTTACTACAGATGGATCTATATCTCCAGAACGTGTTCCCATAGGGATACCAGCAAGAGGAGTAAGCCCCATACTGGTTTCTACAGATTTACCACCTTGTACAGCACATATACTTCCACCTTGTCCTAAATGGCAAGATATAATTTTTAAGTCTTCTACTGGTTTTCCTTCGAGCTCAGCTACACGTTTTGATACATATTGGTGTGATGTACCGTGGAAGCCATATTTTCTAACACCAAAATCTTTATAATATTTATAAGGTATTGGGTATATATAATGTTCTTTTGGCATTGTTTGGTGAAAAGCCGTGTCAAATACTGCTACCATTGGTTTATTTGGCATTATCTTTTCTGCTGCTCTAATTCCCATTATTGCTGCTGGGTTATGAAGTGGTGCTAAATGAGAACATTCTTCTATTGTTTTTATTACTTCTTCATTAATTATTACAGGTTTGTTGAATTTTTCACCACCATGAACAACTCTATGTCCTGTAGCATTAATTTCTTCTAAAGAATCTATTACTTTATATTTAGAATCTAATAATTGCTCTAAAGAAAATTCTAATGCTTCTTCATGATTTTTTACTGGTTTTTCTAATTTATATTTTTCTCCATTTATTTTATGTGTTAAGAATGAATTAGGTTGTCCAATTCTTTCAAAAGTTCCTTTTGCCATTACATTTTCAGAAGCCATATCTATTAATTGATATTTTAAAGATGAGCTTCCACAATTAATTACTAAAATTTTCATAAAAAAACCTCCAATTTATTTTTCTTGTTCTTGAGCTTGAACTGCTGTAATTGCAATAACACCTTCTATATCTTTACTATTGCATCCCCTAGATAAATCATTAACAGGTTTTGCTATACCTTGACATAAAGGTCCATATGCTTCTGCTTTCGCAAGCCTTTGAACTAATTTATATCCTATATTTCCTGAATTTAAATCTGGAAATATTAAAACATTAGCTTTTCCTTTTAAAGGACTTCCCTTTGCTTTATATTCTGCTACTTCTGGAATTATTGCAGCATCTAGTTGTAATTCTCCATCCACTAGCAAATTTGGTGCTTTTTCTTTTACAAGTTTAGTTGCATTTATCACCTTCTCTGTTAAATCTGATTTAGCACTACCATGTGAAGAATAAGAAAGCATAGCTATTTTTGGCTCTTTGCCAACTAATAATTCAAAACTTTTACTAGATGAAAGTGCTATTTCAGATAATGCTTCACAATCTGGATTTTCATTTAATCCGCTATCTGAAAATAGAAATACACCATCTTCTCCAAATTCACAATTTGGTACAATCATCATAAAGAATGCAGATACTAATTTTGTTCCTGGTGCTGTTTTTAAAATTTGAAGTGCTGGTCTTAATGTGTCTGAAGTAGAATGTACTGCTCCAGATACTAAACCATCTGCATATCCTTGTTTTACCATCATCATACCAAAATATGTATTGTCTAGCATATATTCTTTAGAGTTTTCTATAGTCATTCCTTTATTTTTTCTTAATTCGTAAAATTTTTCCACAAATTCATTATATTTATCTGAATTAACTGGGTCTATAATTTCTGCTTCTTCTATGTTATTTAAGTTTAATTCTTGTGCTCTTTTTAATATTGTTTTTCTATTTCCTATTAATGTTATTTTTGCAAACTTTTGTTTTAATACTTCAGATGTAGCTTTTAATGTTCTATCATCTTCTGATTCTGGAAGTACTATTTTTTTTATTTCTTTTTTGGCTCTGTTTTTTATTTCATCTATAAATGACATTTTATCCTCCTTTTAAAGATATTACTTATGTTTCTAACCTTATTAATTATATATTAGTATTTACAAGTTGACAAGCTAAAATATATGAAATTATAAAGATTGCTCTTCATGGTCTTTTTTCTTATTTCTTTCACTTATTACTCTTTTTAATAATTTTACTCCATTTTCGTTTCCTCTAATACCTAATTTTAATCCCTCTTCTTGTAAATTACTTATTTTATCTATCCCCACACCTAAAAACATATTGTGCTTATTTGAATATAAATATGTTTTGGGTTGTTTATCATTTACAAATATACAACTTGTGTATTCTCCTTGCCTAATTTCGCATGGAAATATAAAAAGTTTCTTCCAGATTTCCTTTTCTGATAAACTACTTAACATTTTATAGAAAAAAGAATATTTTTGCATGTATCCCATATCTTTAGAAATTTCATTTATTTGGTCATTGCTTATAAAGCTTGATACTCTCTCTGTTAAAGTTAGACCTTTTAAATTATTTATAATTTTATTTAATACTTCATCATTATATTCTGCATTCTCATTAGGATAACCTATATCTTTATCTGCTTTTCTTATTTCCTCTTCTGATATCTCATCTAATAAAATATATTCATCGTCTGTAGTACCAAAATGTCTTGTTTTCCTACCTGTTTGAATAAACTCTAAATCAGATTGCAAATCTAGTTTTATTCTCCTACCATCTTTTAAAGTAAGTATGTTAAACACGTGTTCTAACTCCTTCGGTTCATGAGTAACAGTACAACTATAATCCAATTTTCTAAAAATATATTCACATTGTCTTGCTAAAGAATAACATATAATCTCTCGTTTATCTAATCTTCTTTCTACCTCTTCTCTTTTTCTAGCAAGATTATATATTTTCTTTTGAGTATCTGTGTTTCCAAAATAGTACTTTACATCAAAAGTTTTGTTTTTTCCTATTTCTATATAAATCTTTCTTATAAAACTTAATTCGTCTAATTCTTTATATTCCTGACTTTTTTGTATACTTTCTAATAATTCTCTTACTTTCAATATATAACCTTCTTTTCCATCATTAATAAATTACTTAAGTTTAGCTATTAAAGCCTTAATTTTAATTCCTTCTTTTGAAAACATCTCTTCATGTTCGGTTTTTATATTATCCCAATCTATTTCAGAATGTAAATCATATGTTATCTTTGTTATTTCGAAACCACTTTCATTAAAGTATGTTATACTAGATTCAAACAAATCATCATCATCTGTCTTAAAATGTATTTCTCCGTTAGGAACTAAAAATTCTTTATACTTTTCTAATTGCCTTGTATGTGTAAGTCTCTTTTTTCTGTGCTTTCCTCTAGGCCAAGGATTACAAAAATTAATATAAATTCTTTCTATGTTGTCATTATTATTCATCATTAATAATATTCTTTCTATATCAAATCTAGTAATAATTATGTTTGAAGGTTCAGCATTATTGTCTTTAAATTCTTGTTCTATGTTCCTTTTTGCTAATCCTAACATTGCATCTACTAAATCTATTGCTATATAATTTACATTTGGATTCTTAATAGCCATTTTTGAAATAAAATTACCTTTTCCACATCCCAATTCCAAATGAATAGGATTGTTTGAATTCTTAAATACTGTTTTCCATTTTCCTTTATATTCTTCTGGATTATCTATATAAAATTTACATGCTTCTAATTCTGGTCTTGCCCATGGTTTAAATCTAATTCTCATTTTATTGCTCTCCTCTTAATAATTTTTAATAATTATATACTAGAATTATATAAAAAAGCAAATGCAAAATTTATATTACTATAAAACGTTTAATATACAAAAAACAACCAAAACTTATGTTCTAGTTGTTATTATTGTTGGTGATATTTCGTATTTCATATCATCTATTATATCCTTCATTACAATTGGTGTAACATAGTGTTCTTTTAATTTATTTATAATAGAAATTACCTCTTTTTCATTTGAAGAAATGTCTTCTATAACTCCTACTTCTCTTGTTATCTTAGAGTCTTCATTAAATTGTATTTTTACAATTTCTATTCCATAAGTTTCTTTTTCATAAGTTAAATAATATAACAAACTTATTGGGTGATCTACTCCTAATTCAATCATTAACTTCGGCTCATAAAATATTCCGCCACAAAATCTTTTACTCATCTGTTTACTCTTCCCTTCTTATTTTCCTAAGTTATAATTGCTATTAATGTGTTTAACAATTAAGCTTGTATATTTTACTTTATACCCATACAATAATAAAAGCAAGTATTTTCGTTCGTCATTTTTTTCGACTTTTGACGTTTTTCGACAAAACAGTAACCCATAGATTAATTACATTTCTTTGTAGTTAACCTATGGGTTCTTTTTACACTGCTTCTGTATAATATTTTATAATGATATTATTTATTTCTGAGTCTGAAGCTTTTAATATTTTATTGTAATTTTTAGCTTTTTTATATAATTTTATAATTTTATTTATTCCATACGTATTAATTAGCGATAAAGTTATAAAATAAGCATCGCTAAAACTTTTCACATTACAAATGTCTAATTTCTTATAAGAATAAGTTATTTTAGCACTATTTAATCCAAAAATATATGTTGTAATATCTAACCACTTTGGAATATATTCAAAATTATCTGCAAGAATTCTGTCGGCAACCGATTTTTGTGCAATTTTCATTATATCACTATAAGAATGTACCGAACCTGAGTTTAAAGGTGTTACTAATTTTAAATTACATTCTTCATCTTCTATTGCTACTTTCCATTCTTCTTGCTTTTTACCAAAAACTTCATTATGTAGTTCTTCTACACTATTATATAAATAAATTATAATTTTTCTATTATAATTTTTTAGTTTAAATAAACTTGTGATAGTTTCATAAGCAATAAGTACTTGGTTCATTAGTTCGAGCACACACGGCTCATTCTCATCACTATACTGTATTTCGACATTACCATCATCAAATTTTTTCATTAATTTAAATCACTCCTTATTTTTTAATACATTTATATTATACATTATTATAAATAGGGATTCAAGGGACGGTCCTTAAAATCCCTATTTATTTTTGTAATTTCTATATCTAAAATACTCTATTATTTTCGTTAATTTTGGCTATAACTATACTTCTATATAATTATATTCACATGCTCGCAATAGTCTATTATTTAATGCTAGTCCTAGACCTTCTTTTTCCATTCCTTCTATTACCACTATATTTGCATTATATTTATCAACTTCTCTTAATATAGAAAATATATTATGTGCTATTTCTTCTAAAGAATTTCCCATCTTGATTATATGCTTTGCATTATATTTTGAATAATTGCAATCTTTACATACTATTAAAGCATCCTTGCCATTTACAAATTCATTTATTTTATTTACCATTTTTTGTTCATCTTTACTATATATCATAAGACATTTAGTATTTGGCGCATAATGTTTATATTTCATACCTGGTGATAACACTTTTTCATTTTCACTACACTTACCAAGTATATTTTTATCTATTTCTACTTCTATACCTAATTTTTCTATATCTTCTTTTGTTATTTTTCCAGGTCTTAATATTACTACTTTATTTTCTATAACTTTAACAACTGTAGATTCTAGCCCAATATCTACCATACCTGCATCTATAATGGTAGCAACCTTTCCATCAAATTCTTTTTTAATATCTTCAATTTTAGTTCCACTTGGTTTTCCAGAGGCATTAGCACTAGGCGCTGCAATTGGCGTATTAGCATATTCTATTAATTTGTTCGCAATTTTGTTTGATGGCATTCTTATTCCTACAGTATCTAGTCCTGCTGTTACTATTTTAGGAATAATATCCTTAGCTTTTAAAATTATAGTAAAAGGCCCTGGACAAAACTCTTTTATTAATTTAGTTTCTAATTCATTTGGTTGTTTAACCACTTGACTTATCATTTCTTCATTACACACATGTACAATTAAAGGATTATCACTTGCTCTACCTTTAGCTTTAAATATATTATTACATGCTTCTTCATTAAAAGCATTTGCTCCTATACCATAAACAGTTTCTGTTGGGAAAATAACTAAATTTCCGTTTTTTATTTCTTCTGAGGCTTTTTGTATTTCTTTTTCATTATAATTTTCTATTAAATTTATATATTTTGTTATCACTTTTACACCGCCTATTTTTAGATATTAATTTTCCACAATATTATAGTTCGTTTTTGCTTAAAAATCAAGGTATAGTAAAAGTAAAAAAGAATCTAAAAAATAGATTCTTTTTCAAATTTAAACATTTTTTATGTTCCTCTTCTTAAATGAAATTATTGAAATTGCTAACATTATTACAAAATATATTGCACAAATAGTAATTGAAAATTCCACACTAGTACCTTTAAACATTGGTGTTCCGCCAAATAGATATTGGCTTAAATCCCAGTTAGGCGTTACAAAATATTTTACCCAATCCCATTTATACGTAATAGCAAGCATATTAATCATATCACTTCCCATATATCCAAATATAGGTAAAGCTATTGCTAGTGGCGAATTTAAGAAAATCGTACTAAGTGCAAATGCTAAAGTTCCTATTAAAATAAATATTGGTAATTTACATATAAACATTAATCCTAAATATGCAAATATATTTAGTGTAACAATACTGTTGCTTGTAAAGTCGAATTCTAAAACTTGCATTGCATAAGTTTCAAATCCATATACTATTCCTCCTACTACGAATTGTAGTGCTAAAATAGATATTGTAGTAATAATCATAGTAATAAAAACAGAGATTAATTTAGAAATAAGAATTTTTGTTCTGCTATATGGTCTAACTAATAGTAATTTTACAGTACCTTTATTAAACTCTTCACTAACAGAAATACCAGCAACTATTACAATAACCATTACTATAATAACTATATATGATGTTATAGAATTTTGAAATGTATAATTTGCTGTTGCAGTGTTTTGATATTCTGTATTATTATATATATCATATTTATATAAATTTGCTTCTTTTAGGTTATTATTCATATCTGTTTTTTCTTCATCTGTTATGTTTTTGTTTATTGCATATTGATTATAACTTTCCATATACATTCTATATCGTTGTATTGCTAAGCTTTTATAATCTTCGCTACCATACTTTATATCTTTTTCTAATCTTAGTGTAACTACTTCTTTTTGCAATTCTAAACTTTTTAATTGTAATTGCAAACTCTCATTTTCTTTATCTTGTTCTATTAATAAATTTAATTCTCCTATTTGTAGATTAACATTTTCAAGCTCTTTAGTTGCAAAATATTTCCAGTCATTTTCTTTTAAAGCTTTAATCATTTCATTATATTTTTCCCTAGATTCTGCTAATTTACTTTCATTTTTATCTACATACGTATAATTATTTATTTCTCCTATTATTGGAGCTATAACTGTTTCTATTACTTCTGCTTGCCAGCTAATTTCTGTATAATTCTTTGCTATATCTGCTACATCTTTTTGTGATTTTACTTCTACATATTTATTTACATCAGATGGCTTATTTGGATCTAGTCCTTTTAATTCCTCTTCTATATAATTTATATAATTATATGTATATGCTGGGTATGAATTTGACATATTTACACTTATTTTTCCCATTACATTAATTCCTATTACCAACATCACTATAAGGATTCCAATAACAATCATACTTTTTTTAGAGAAAATTTTTACTAATTCATTTTTTATTAACTTAATCAATTATATTCCCCCCTGTCTTTTCTAAGAATGCGTCTTCTAGACTTAAATTCTCTTCTGCAATACTATATACTTTTATATTGCGTAAAATTAATTTCTTTAAAAGCATAGGTACCTGAATTTTTTCTATATAAATTCTTATTTCTGTTTCTGTTAAGATCTCGTTTTTATAATCTATAATAGAATTTATAACACTTGTATCTTCAACTTCTAGTATATAGCAATCTTTCTTTATGTCCCTTTTAAAACTTTCTATATCACTTGTTTCTACAATTTCACCATCTTTTATTATTGATATTTTATTGCAAAAGGTATCTAATTCTGCTAAATTATGACTAGATATTAATATTGCCATATTTTCTTCTTCTGCTAATTTCTTTAAAAGTACTTTTACTTCTTTTATTCCCTCTGGATCTAAACCATTTGTTGGTTCATCTAGTATTAATAATTTTGGCTTATGCAACAATGCTTGTGCAATTCCTAACCTTTGACGCATTCCTAGTGAATACTTAGAAACTTTATCTTTTATTCTATTTTCTAATCCAACTAATTTTACAATTTCATTTATCCTATTAGAATCTACATTTTTATATAAATTTGCCACTAATTTTAAGTTTTCATATCCTGACATATACATATATAAGTCTGGGCTTTCTACAATAGTGCCAACACTTTCTATTGCTTTTGTAAAGTTTTCTTCTATATCATATCCATTTATAAATACCTTACCAGATGTTATATTTTGAAGTCCAAGTATTAGTTTTATAGTTGTTGTTTTACCTGCACCATTTGGACCAATAAATCCTAAAATATCTCCTTCTTCTAGTTTTAGCGATACGCCTTTTAAAATTTCTTTTTGACCGAAAATTCTTTTTTAAATTTTCACATCTTAATATTATCTTTTTCAATTTTTCACCCTCCTTAGTATTTTATCTTTTTATATATTAGCACATAAATATTAAGGAAAAAGTATAGAATTTATTAAGATTTTATTTAGGAGTGGTTATCGTGAAAATTAAAATACTTTCTTTTTCAAAACTTATTTGTATTTTTATTATCTTGCTAATCTTCTTAATTATAGGTTTTTCTATAACTATAGCAAATACAGAAGATTACATAGAAGTTCCAATAATTATGTACCATAGCATTTTAAAAGATACTTCTAGGTCTAATAAATATACTATTACTCCATCTGTTTTAGAAGAAGATTTAAAATATATTAAAGATAATGGTTACACTACAATTACAATTTCAGATTTAATTGCCTATATATATGAAGATAAAAGTTTGCCTTTAAAGCCTATTATTTTAACCTTTGATGATGGTCATTATAATAATTATGGTTATTTGGCCCCATTGTTAGAAAAATATGATATGAAAGCAGTAATATCTATTGTAGGTGCTTATACAGATAAATTTACACAAACAAATGAAGCTAATTTAAATTATTCATATTTAAGATGGAAAGATATTAAAGAGTTAATGGAATATGGACGTATAGAATTTCAAAATCATACTTACGACTTACACCATAGCTATGGAAAAAGAATTGGTACTAAAAAGATTAAAGGTGAAACTAATGAACATTATAAAACAGTCTTAGAAGAGGATATTTTAAAGTTACAAAATACATTTAAAGATAATACTGGCTACACTCCACAATGTTTTACTTATCCATTTGGGGGAGTTTCTAAAGATTCTTTAAACATAATAAAAGAATTAGGATTTAAAGCTAGTTTATCTTGCGAAGAAGGCATTAATAAACTAACAAAAAATCCTAATTCTCTATATTTACTAAAAAGATTTAATAGACCAAGTTATATTAGTACTTATAACTTTTTCCAAAAGATTAATTAACTTTAATAATTTCGTACTTCCTTGTACCTATACCTATTTTTTCTGCATGCTCTAAGCAAGATTTCCACTCACTTTGTGGCGTAGTATTTTTAAAGTGATCCTTGTGATCTTCGAAGTCTTTTGAATGAATATTATCGTCTAGCAAGCTACCTTGTATTGGCTTTTGTGCATTACAAGCATCTGCACAAGCTTGGTCTAATGCAACTGGGTCAAAGCTTGCAAACATACCTATATCTGGTAAGATTGGAAGATCGTTTTCTGCATGGCAATCACAATATGGTGATATATCTAAAACTAAATTAATATGAAAATTTGGTCTTCCATCTAAAACTGCTTTTGTATACTCTGCCATTTTCTTATTTAATAATTCGTTTGCATGAGTATTATTGTTATAAATAGCATCAAAATTACAAGCTCCTAAACATCTACCACATCCAACACATTTATTATGGTCTATATTGGCTTTTCCGTTCTCATCAAAAGATATTGCTCCATGAGCACAGTTTTTAGCACAAAGGTGGCATTTTTTACATTTTTCTAAATCTACTGAAGGTTTTCCAGAACGATGTTGCTCCATTTTGCCTGCTCTACTACCACAACCCATACCAATATTTTTTAAAGCTCCTCCAAATCCTGCTGCTTCATGTCCTTTAAAATGGTTTAAAGAAATAAATACATCTGCGTCCATAATTGATCTTCCAATTTTAGCATTTTTTACATATTCTCCGCCTTCTACTGGTACTTCTACATCATCTGTTCCTTTTAATCCATCTGCAATTATTACATGACATCCTGTAGAAAATGGACTAAAACCGTTTTCATATGCTGCCTCTAAATGGTCTAACGCATTTTTTCTTTGACCTACATATAATGTATTACAATCGGTTAAAAATGGCTTTCCTCCTAATTCCTTTACCACATCTACTACTGTTTTTGCATAATTTGGTCTTAAATATGCTAAATTTCCAGGTTCTCCAAAGTGAATTTTAATTGCAACAAATTTATTTTCAAAGTTAATATTTTCTATTCCTGCCTTTTTTACTAACTTTTCTAACTTTTTTTGTAGACTTGTACCTGGTAATGCTCTAAAGTCTGTAAAATATACTTTTGATATTTCTTCCATTTTATCTTCCTCCTATTAATGATTAAATGATAGTATTCTTTTTATGAAAGCTATTATTTTATTATTGTACATAATAGCTAAAGCGTTTTTAGTATTTCTTTTGTTATATTCTTTTTCTTTATTATTCAATTTTTCCATTATTTTAGAGTAGCTTTCTTCGTAAAATTTGTCTTCTTCTATTACTCCTCTATAATTTTTTAGTTCTTCTAATTTTTCTTTTATATCCTCTATATCTTTTTCATTAACTATATTAGTAACAGCATAGCTAAAATAAGATTTCATTATATAGTTTTGGATATCAAAATAAGTTTCCTTTATTTCTTGTTCAACTTTATATAAATCGTCAGTTTCTTTATATTCCATTTCTAAATAATATAATTTTTGAAAATCCACTATAAGCTTTTCTGTATTACCATTAAAAACTTTATTTACTAATTTAAAGTAATCATCTTTGTTATTTATTGTTGTTTGTACTAGTTCTTCTTTTCCAATTAAGAAATCAATTTGCATTACTAAATTAACTAATAACGCATAATCGCCTTCTATTAATGATGATAAAAAAATTCCGAATATGTTCATTCGTTCTTTTAATTCTTGTGTTAATAATTTAGTAATATATTTATTTAAAGATTCTAAAAAATATGTTTGTCTTGTTCCTTCCTGTAAGTAGTGCAGAAATTCTATTGCTAAAACTTCGTTTATTGAATTTGTATAAATTTTATTTGAAAGGTATATAGTTCCATTATTATAATAATGCTCTGTGTTTTCATCCTCAAATTTTACAATAGTTATTTTGCATTGCTCTAGTTTTTTTAGTAGCTCTGTATGATTGTCTTTTAATGTGTTAAATACATTTATAATTCTTATTGCAATTTCATTCGCTATTTTATTTACTTTATATTGTGGTATTTCTTCTATTATCTCTTTTATCTTTTGATCTTCCATATTCTAACCTCTGCCTTATTAGTTTTTATTTATTACTAATTTTATTATGTAGTTTTCTTGCTTTCCTATAATATATAGTCCTTCTCTTTTCTTTATAAACCATGATGTTAAATCATTATATTTTTCGCCATCTATTATTAACCCATTAAAATCTGCTGGGTTCCTTACTCTAAATGTTTCACTTTCTAAATCTATTACAATTGTTTTTATCTTGCCTTCTTCTTCTAATTTTTCTAATTCTTCCATTCTTGCTTTGCTGTTCCTAGCAATTTTGTTAAATTGGATTACTTTAATAATATATATTATAGATTTTAAGCTTATAAGTGTAACAGTTGCTAATATCGCACTTAATAAAATTATATATTCGTCACTCATATTATTACTTCCTTTTTATTTTATAATTCTAAAATTTATTGCTCTAATTTACTCGAATTATATCATAACAAAAATAAAAAAAACATATTTAGAAAAAAATAATTAAACTTTAATTTTTTATAAACGTAATAATGCAAAAATTAAAGTGAACTATTATTCTAGTTCACTTTAAAATTTACATTTTTTATATTTTATTAGTCACCTAAGCAAATACCAACATCTCTTGCTGTTTTTACTAAGTCATCTTCCATTGTTACATATCTTACGTTGCTTTCTGCTGTACCACCTTGAACAGCTCCTATTTCTTTGTTTTCTCCAACTACAACTTCTAAAGGAACACAGTCTAATTTTCCGTTTTTTATAACTGTTAGAACTCCAAATTTGCCTTCCATAGCAAGTTCCATAGCTTTTGCACCATATTTTGTAGATAATACTCTATCATAAGCTGTTGGTGTTCCACCTCTTTGCATATATCCTAAAATAGTACATCTAGAATCTAAACCTGTTAATTCTTTTAATTGTTTTGCAACTCTATTTCCTTCTCCTCCAAATTTAACACTTATTCCAGCTTTGTTGTCAATTCCTTCTGCTTCATGTGTTGTTTGCTCTTCATTTAAAGGATGTGCTCCTTCTGAAACAACTACAACACTGAATTTTTTACCATTTTCTTTTCTTTTATTAATTGCCTCAGCAGCTTTATTTATATCGTATGGAATTTCTGGTATTAATGCAACATCTGCTCCTCCTGAAATTGCTGATTCTAATGCAATCCAACCTGCAAATCTTCCCATAACCTCTAATACCATAATTCTGTCATGTGTTTCTGCTGTTGTGTGTAATCTATCTAGAGCTTCTGTTGCAACATGAACAGCTGTGTTATATCCAAATGTAACATCTGTACAAGCAACATCATTATCTATTGTTTTTGGCACACCTATTGTGTTAATTCCTTTTAAGAATAAGTCTCTTGCAGATTTTTGTGTACTATCTCCTCCTAGTGTGAATACACAATCAAATCCTGCTTCTTTTACATTTCTTACACATTGATCTGATAAATCTTCATAAGTAACTGTACCATCTTCATGTTCTACTTTATAATGGAAAACTATAGCATTTGTAGAAGAACCAATAATTGAACCTCCTTTTGTTAGAATTCCAGAGGCTGTTTCGCTTCCATCTAAACGAATATAATTATTATTTACAAGACCTCTGTAACCATCAATATAACCATAACATTCAATTCCATTAGTTTCACAAGTCTTTTTTATTGCTCTAATTACAGCATTAAAACCTGAAACGTCTCCACCATTTGCTAAAATTGCTACTTTTTTAATCATTTAAAAAACCTCCCTAATAATAACTTTTAAGCCCAATATATATTTAAGCCTTGGCTTAGTCTTCCAATAATCTTTCACTAGTTTCTTTAAAATTAGCAAAATTAGTATGTCTTATTACCTCGTATGCTAATATTGAAACAGCATTAGATAAGTTTAAACATCTAATTCCATCTATCATTGGAATTCTCATAGTTTTATTAATATATTTTTTCATTATATCTTCTGGTAACCCTTTGGTTTCTTTTCCAAATAGTAAAAATACTTCATCCATATCTTCGTACTTAGGTTCATCATACCTATGTGTTCCTTTAGATGTAATAAAAAACATATTCGTTTGTTCCGGATCATATTTTTTAAGAAATTCTGTAAAAGAAATATGCCTTTCTATTTCTAACTTGTCCCAGTAATCTAAACCTGCCCTTTTCAAATATTTATCTGTTATTTGAAAACCTAATGGTTCTACCAAATGTAATTTTGCTCCTGTTGCTGCACAAGTTCTTACAATATTACCTGTATTTTGTGGTATTTCTGGTTCTACTAGTACAATATTTAATTTCATTTATATGCCTCCTTACGCAAATTATATAATATCAATTATATTGTTTTATTTCAAGAGTTTTATATTAATTTAATAAAAAAGCAGAGGCTTTCACCTCTAACTTTTTCTTTTTCACACTATCTTACAACTCACTTGTTACTAATATGTATATTCTCAATCTCTGCATTCATTTCTCTTGCTATAATATTTTGTACTTGTGCAATTACATCTTGTTCTAATTTATCCGATTTCACAATTACATTTATACTCTTATCATTAACAAAAATTACAACATCATCTATTCCTTTAGTTTTTATTAGATTTTCGCAAATCATTATACTGTTTTGTATGTTGTTAATTTTTGTTATTTCTTGTGTCGCTACTGTTTTTTGTTGCTCTCCTACATTTGGATTATCTAATAGGCTTTGGTAACTTTCTACCATTTGTGAGTACATTGTGTCTCTTCCTAATCGTGAGCTTGCAAAATAATCGTCCGTCTTTGGCTTTGTAGTTGTTTCTATAGCTATTTCGTTTAAAGTATTAGAACTTATAACATTATTGTTGGAAACTAATTTTGCATCACCTATGCTAGATACTTCATTTTCAGCAATAATATTACTAGAAACAGGTGTTTCTCTTATACTATAGCTTAAATATCCTGCTGATACTAGCATTAATGCAACTACAAATAAAATAATTTGATTGCTTTTTACGTTTTTTAAATTCATGTTATTCTCTCCTTATAATATATATTTAAATAAAATTTTATTAACTTGACATTTGGAACACCTGTATCTTGTGTGATGCAAGTCCTGTTGCAGCAGATACTGCTTGTATTATATTTTCTTTTACATTAGCATCACCTGCTCCTTCTGCAGTTATTATTGTTCCTTCTATTTTTGGCATCACAGTTTTTTGCGTAATGGGAGTCTTTTCTCCTCCCTCTTCTTTGTATATAACATCTCTTTTAATATCATTTTCAGTTATAACACGCGTACCTCCTGTTTCATCCTCTTCTTGTGTTGATGTTTCCTTTCTATTTTCATTATACATAGCCACTATCTCTTCACTTTCAGAATAATTTATTAACACTTCTACATTTCCAACACCACTAATTTTACTTAAAATTCCCTCTAACCTTTCTTCTAATTTATTACCATTAATATTGTCTTGCTCTTTTGATATTGTATTTGTTACTGCATTAGACTGTTTAACTTTTTTCTCATCTTTGTTATCTCCTAAGATGGTATTAATTGCAATTACTGTTATAATTATTATAAGTATTCCAATAACTAAGTTTTCTACTTTTTTCTTATTATTTTGATTGTCACTTCTTGTCATATTGTCTTTAAATCTTTCCAATCTTTCTTTAAACATATATACCACCCCCTTACTTTCCATTTATGAAAATCTTTTCTTTTTCTATTTCGTATTTTTTGTTAATAATTTCTTTTAATTTATGTATCTCACCATCTGATAGTACATTATTATCTTGCTTTTCTTCTTTTGCTCCTATTTCTACTTTATTTACTTTCTTTACTTTATTCTCGTCAATATTTTTATATGCTTCTAAATTAATTTTATGTATTTTTGCCTCTTCTTTCTCTATATTTATATCTGCAGTTATATCTATCTTTGTAGCTGTATATCCTTCTGTATTTAGTTCTTCTTGTATATCTGTTTTTATAGTGTTTAAATATAAGTTTTGTATACTTTGATTATTAATGTTTTTTATATTGTTTACTGATTGAACATTATTTGAATTATTAAAAGAATCATATTTACTAACATCAATTGTAAAATTATTGCCTGTAAGCTTAGAAATTATTGGTGAAATTATAGTAAATGTAACATATACACCCATCACAATTTTTATGTATTTTTTATTTTTAGTATCAGGCAAAATCATTTCTAAAATAGTTACAATAACAACTGCTAATACAATTCCTTTTGCCCATCCATTAAACCATGAAATCATTTTTATACCTACCTATACATTAATCCAGTATTAGAAATATTAATAACTAATGTTATTCCAATTATTAGCATTACACTTATAGAGCATAATATTGCTAGTAATATTTTAAAAGTATCTGCCATTTGTGCTATTAATCCTACTATTTTATCATCTGCTATTGGCTCACATAGAGCTGCTGTTAAATGATATATTATAGTTATAATAGCAATCTTGAATATTGGCACAATACAAATTGTAATTACAACTATAACTCCTACTATCCCAATTGCATTTTTTAATATTGCAGAACATCCTATAACTGTATCTACTGCATCCCCTAGTACTTTACCTACAACTGGTATAAAACTAGAAATTGCTGCCTTTGCTGTTTTAGCTGTAATCCCATCTACACTGCTCCCTAGTGTTCCTTCTATAGATAATACTCCTACAAATATTGTAAGTAATATTCCTATTATCCAAATAGAGCTAGACTTTAAAAATTTGGATAATTTATTTATTTGTATTTTATCTGATATTCTAGAAATAATTGATAATGCTGTACTTACTAAAATTATTGGTATTATTATTGTTTGGAATATATTAGAAATTAAATTTATTATAAATAGTATTATAGGTTGTACTAAATTTACAGATACTACGCTCCCAGATGCTAGCATTAGTGTCATTAGAAGAGGAAATAATAATTGTATAAATGAAATCATATTTGCTACTGCTTCTTTAGTAAGAGTTATAATGCTAGAAAAATTACTCATTATTACTGTTGCAATTAAAATATATTGAACATAATATGTAATATGGGCCACACTTTTGTTGTTTAAATTATCACTTATACTTTTTAATATGCTATGTATTAATACAATTATTAATATGTTTCCCATAACTTTTAGTGCCTCTTTAATTTCCACTCCTAGAAGAGGAAAACATTTTTTTATTAACTCATTTGTATCTAGTTTCCCTTTCATGGCATTATCTAGTAAATCTTTAATATTTATGTCTTTCAAAATCTCATTAGAATATTTGTTTGCTTCATCTATAAAATTTGAAATATTAAATGAATCCATTTGTGAATTTATAACTTCTTCTTCTGTGCTTGCCATAGAAATACTTGTACTAAAAATGCAAATAATAATAGTTGTTATAATGATCTTTTTCATAAAAAGCTCCTTTATGGCAAAATTTGTACAACTGTTTCCATTAGTGAAGATAATATTGGTATCGAAAGTGAAATTATTATAACTTTTCCTCCTAAATCAACTTTGTTTGCCAGTGCAGATTCTCCTAAATCCATACATATTTGTACTGCAAATTCTGCTAAGAATGCTATTCCTGTAATCTTAAGTAATATTTTTATAAAATCACTATTTATGCTAGATTTTAATGTAAGCTCATTTATTAAACTAATTATTCCCGAAAGTTTTTCGGAAACCATAAAAAAAATTATTATTCCTGCTAATATAGAAACATAAATAGCAAACTCTGGTTTATATTGTTTAATTATAGTTATTATAATTACTGCAATAATGCCAATTCCTACTATTTTTAGAATATCCATTTTTTCTCCCTAAATAATGAACATATCTTTCATTATATATTTTTATTTTTCTTATAGGGATTTTAAGGACCGTCCCCAAAATCCCTATAAATTAAACATGGTTTTAACACTTGTAAATAGTGTACTTATTTCTTTTATTACCATTGTTAGTACTATTATTAGACCTGCAAGAGTTGTCATCATTGCTTGATCTTCTCTTCCTGCTCGTACTAATACTTGGTATAATACTGCTACTAAAATTCCTATTGCTGCTATTTTAAATAATAAATTTATCTCCATAATGTTCTCTCCTTATATAAAAATAATCATTATAGCTAGTCCTACTGTAGTTCCTAAGGTTTTATATAGTTTTGTATTTTTATTTTGCAAATTCGTTGCTTCTTTTATCTTATCTTCTAATAGTTGTGTTGTTAGTTCTATTTGCATAAGTTGTCCCTCTAAATCTGTTTTTCCTAATAAATTTCCTAGTGCTTTAATAATGTTTGTATCTTCATTTGTAAAATTACTACTGCTTTCTATAACAGATTTTTCCCATGCTTCTTTAGTATTTAATTCATCCATATATGTATGTGCTGTAATAAAGATATTAGCTATATTTTTGTTTAATTCTCTTGAAACCTCTTTAAACAGTTCTGGTAATGGCTCATATGTATATCTCATCTTTGTTATAATCAAATTTAAAGCTTTTTTCATTTCGCATAGGTCCACTACTCTTAGTTTAAATCTGTTTGCTTTTATAATACCTAAAAAACTGCACATTACCATTACCATTATTAAAAGTATTATTTTAATAACTCCCATGTTCTTTCACCTATTATATATATATTCAATATATTTTGTTTTAGAACATTAAATTTAAATTATTACATATTCATTGTTCATTTTATCTAATGTATATACCGTTTCTACTTTTCCTTTAATATTTTTATTTAAAAATATTATTCTATCGAATATATGTTTGTTTATTATTTTCGATATAGATGGATTTAGTTTAAGTTCTTTTAAATTACTTCCATGCGCTGTAAAAATCCCTTTTATTCCAGAACAAACTGCATAATTTATAGCTTCTATATCTTCCTCTTTGCCTATTTCATCTGCCACAATTATTTCTGGTGACATAGACCTAATTAATAGTTTCATACCAATACTTTTGTCTACATTATCCATAACATCTGTTCTAATCCCAATGTCATTTTGTGGTACACCTTTATATATTGCTGCAATTTCTCCTCTCTCATCTACAAGACTTACAGTTTTCCCTTTAAAATTAATTTGCTCTATTCCATCACTAACTCTCCTTACAATATCTCGTAAAATTGTAGTCTTTCCTGCACCCGGTGGAGATGCAATTAGGGTATTATATATATTATTTTCTTCTATATTTAATATGTATCTTAATATTTCATTACTTGCTCCTATTATTTGCCTTGCTATTCTAAAGTTAAGATTCGAAATATAATTTATATTACTAATTTTTCCGTCTGTTTGTATTACACTTCCTGATATTCCTATTCTATGTCCTCCTTTTATAGTTACGAAACCATTACATATTTGGCTTTGATATGTATAAATAGAATTATCGCAAATATGTTGTAATGTTTCTAATATTTCATTTATTGAAACTGTTGTTTTTAGTATCTCCTCTCCTTTAGAGTGTTTTAAAATAATTGGCCTTTCGGTTCTTAATCTTATTTCTTCTATAATATAGTTTGTTTGCTTAAATAATTCTTCTAAGCTATTACTTATTCTCCTTGGAAAATACTTTAATATCTCATTATATGTCATATTTAATCCTTTCTATGTCCTATTTAATGTTACAATGTCTTTTTATATGAACATTTTCCTCTTCAATTAATCTATATCATTCTATTAGAACTCATAATGTATACAGAGAAATTGCCATAAGAAAAGCACATATATTAAATATATATGTGCTTTTTTCTATTTTATTACTATTTTATAAAATTTATTCTTCCCAATTGTGATAAACATTCATTACATCGTCTAAATCTTCTAGTTTATCTATTAGTCTTTGCATTTTTTCGCCATCTTCTTCATTTAAAGAAACATATGTTGTTGGAATCATTTGAACTTCTGCTTCTACAAATTCAAGATTTGCTTCTTCTAATGCTTCTCTTACTGCAGAAAAGTCAGAAGGTTCTGTTGTTATTTCGTAGCAATTTTCATCTGAAGAAAAGTCTTCTGCACCAGCATCTAATGCTAACATCATTAGTTCATCTTCTTCCATATTTGTACTTTCTTTATCTATAACTATAATTCCTTTTTTATTAAATAAATATGATACACAACCTGTTGTTCCTAAATTTCCACCAGCTTTGTCAAACACGTGTCTTACATCTGCTGCTGTTCTGTTTCTATTGTCTGTACTCGCTTCTACTATAACTGCAACCCCATTTGTTCCATAACCTTCATATGTAATTTCTTCATAATTTGATGTATCTGTTGCTCCTGAAGCTTTTTTTATTGCATTATTTATTGTATCGTTTGGCATGTTATTTGCCTTACATTTTGAAATTACATCTTTTAATTTGGAATTACCTGCCGGATCTGGTCCACCTTGTTTTACTGCAATTAATATTTCTCTACCTAATTTTGTAAATATTTTTCCTCTAGCAGCATCTGCTTTTCCTTTTTTAGCTTGTATATTGTGCCATTTACTGTGTCCTGACATTATTAATTCCTCCTTTTACTCGTTTTTGTTTGTTTAAAAGCTTATATTTATAACTAAAAGCCAGTAGTATTATATCATATTATTTCATTTTTGTGTAGCCATTTTCTACTATTTCTAAATTCGCTTGTCTTTTTATTTTATTTGTTGTTGTTTTTAGTAGAGGTTCTTCTGAAATTATTATTCCTTTTATTGACTTGTATTTTGGCATTATTTGATTTATATCTTTTATTTTATCTAATAATACATCATAAATTTCTTCATCTTTTTCTACTTTATATGCTTCTTTTATTATTTCTCTATCAAATATTATCTTTACATTTATCTTTATATTTTCTTTGTCTTCAGATTGTTGTTTTCCAAAGATAAAAGATTCTTTTACACCTTCTATTTTATTTACTAGTGCTTCCATTTCCTCTGGGAATATGTTCTTACCATTTTTTAGAACGATTACACTTTTCTTTCTGCCACAAATAAAAATATATCCATCTTCATCTATCTTAGCTAAATCTCCTGTGCGGAACCAACCATCGTTTAATACTTCTTTTGTAGCTTCTTCGTCATTATAATACCCAAGCATAACATTTGGACCTTTTACAGCAAGTTCTCCCATTCCCTCTTCATTTGCATCTACTATTTTAGCTTCTACATGAGGAAGCGCCTTTCCTATTGATCCCACTCTAAAGTTTTCGTTTGTTTCTACACCTATAACAGGAGCAGTTTCTGTTAAACCATATCCTTGGCATAAGTTAATTCCCCAATTTCTAAATGCTTCTTCTACTTCTGGGTCTAATGCTGCTGCACCACTAATGAATAACTTTATATTTCCTCCAAATATATTATGTATTTCTTTAAAGATTTCTTTTTTCTCTTGCATTGTTTTGTTTTTATTCTCTTGCATAAGTTTTTCTACAATTTCAAGTTTACCTTGTTTTTCTAAGTTCTTCATAATATTTTTATACATATTTTCATATATTGCAGGTACGAAAGCTGCAAAAGTTGTTTTGTACTCATTTAAGTTTTCTAATATATGTCTTATGCCTTGGCAAAATGCTCTTTCTGCACCTATATACAATGAATATAACATACCAACTGTACATTCAAAAACATGGTGTAGTGGTAAAAATGATAATATTCTATCATCTGAATTTACATCTAATATAGATGCAAAATCCATCACGTTAGATACCATATTTTTATGTGATAATGCTACTACTTTTGACTTTGATGTTGTTCCAGAAGTAAATAACATTATGCTCATTTCTTCTGGATTTATTTTTGCATCAATAAAACTTCTATCACCTTTTTCTACTAATTCTTTACCTTGCTCTATTAATTCTTTTTGTGAATAAATACCTTCTGTATGATTTTTAGAATCCATAGAAATTAAATGTTTTAGTTTATTCTTTTCACTATATTTAATTTTTTCTACAGTTTCTTCATATTGTTTAGAATAAAATATTGCTTCTACTTCAGATCTTTCTATTAATTCTTCTAATTCATTTGATGGTAAAGATTTATCTAATGGAACTACTATACCTGTACCACATACAACAGATAAATATGAAAGTTCCCATTCATATCTATTTTCTCCTATAACTGCTATTCTCTTGTCTTTTAGTCCTAAATTTATTAAAGCTGTTCCTAAGTAATTTATCATATCTCTTATTTCATTATGTGTGTATGTTTTATAATCACCTTCATTTAATTTTACTTTATAACCTATTTTTTCTCCGTATAAATTTCTTGTTTTATTTAACATATCTTTTAAATCTGTTACTTTTAAAATATTTTTATTCATCATTGTTTTCCTCCGTAACTTTTTTGATTTTACCTATATAAAAATAATATAAATTAAGTAAAAGGTCAATAATTTTTGCTCCGTTTGTACCGTGAGTACAAAAAAATCTTTTCAGTATTTTATGTAAACATTCACTATATTTATAAGTATCATATTGTTTAAACTTGTATCATGAATAGAATAAAAAAGTGAACAATTCAATATATTATAAGTATCATTTAACTATTTTGTTTGAATAAATATAATCCATTACACTATCTGGATAATGTTCATCACAAAACCTATCTAGCTTACTGTTTGCTTCTATTCCTATAGTTCTTTCTTGTTGCCTGTTAGCCGCAGCACACGAAATACATATATCAAAAAATAATAATACCATTAATACTAAAGTTATATGTTTTAATGCAAACATATCTATCTTACTAATTAATTTTTCAATAATTGGATAAATATATCTTACAAATAGAACTCCTCCTGTTCCCCAATATAAACAATGTAACAAACTTGTCCTACCATTTATATTAAACCATAAATTACTATAATCCCACGAAACTGTGCCAAAGAGCTTTTCTTGAAAAAAAGAAAATAAATATTCTACAATTCCGCCTAAAAGCATGGTAATTAAAAATATTTTTAAATTACCTTCATCTTTTATCTTAGAGATAACTAAATAATATATAACTAGCCCTACCCCATAAACTGGTATTAAAGGTCCATATATTAGACCTCTCCTAGAAGTAAAATGACCATTTTGTACAATTGCTACTATTGTTTCTACTATATATCCTATAATACTTCCTATTATAAAAACCCAAAATATTACTAATAAAAATTTAAAAACATCTTTCCTTTTCATAGTATATCACCTCAATTTACTATAAAGTAACATATAATAATTAATATAGTTTTTATATTTTATTAATATTGTATTAATTTTTTTATACACAAAAAGTACCTAAGATTTTCTCCCAATGCAAATTATAAAACAATCTTAGTTATACCATAATTTTCTACTATAAAAAAAGCTCACAAAACTGTAAGCTTAAATCTTATTAATATATTTCTCCATTTAATTTTTTGTATTCTTCAAATAGTTGTATACATTCTTCTCTATCTATTTGTTTTTCGTCTAATAAATTTTTATTATTTGTTTCTAAAAATTCATATATAGCATCATCTCTAAAACCTATATTTCCAGCATCCTTTCTTGTACAAGCAAAATATACTTCTTTAATATTAGCCCAAATAATTGCAGATAAACACATTGGACATGGCTCACAAGATGTATACAAAATATATCCTGATAAATCATGAGTATTTAATTTTTTGCAAGCTTCTCTTATAGCTTGAACCTCTGCATGCGCTGTTGGATCATTATTTTTTATTACTTGATTATTTGCTACTGAAATAATATTTCCTTCTTTATCTGTTATAACAGCACCAAATGGACCTCCTTCTAGATTTCTCATTCCTTTATTTGCTTGTTCTTTTGCTAATTTCATATATTCGTTCATTTTTATCCTCCTACATAACATATAATAATATTGTAAAAAATTGTAGTAAACTACCTAATAATATAAATAAATGAAAAATTGAATGCATATATTTATGTTTTTTACCTAAAGCATAAAGGACTGCTCCTATTGTATAAGCTAATCCCCCTAGTAATAATAATACAAATCCGAGCTGTTCCAAGTAAACTAGGTAATAAATTTATTTTAAATATAATACACCAACCCATTACTAAATAGCAAATCATAGAAAATACTTTAAATTTCTTTATATCTATAGAATTTAAAACAATCCCTATTATTGCCATAAACCAAATAACTCCAAATATGCTCCAACCAAGAGCGGTATTATATTCCCTAAATGTACATAATGCAAATGGGGTATATGAACCTGCAATTAGTAAATAGATTGAACAATGGTCCAATATTTGGAAAACTTTTTTTGCCTTTCTTTTTGGGTTTAGACCATGGTATATACTAGACATAGTATACAAGATTATCATTGTGACTCCATATATAGAGCCACTTACTATTCCATATACATTTCCATTTATTGATGCAAATACTATGCATAAGACTAATGCAACTGCACCCAACACTCCACCAACAATATGTGAAGTCATATTAAAAATTTCTTCTCCCTTTGTATATTTGGGAAGAATTCTATCTCTTAATTTTGTTCTTTCCATAACTCTCCTAACAAATATCTAAATATCTTTTTAATTCTTCTAATTTTTCTTCTGCTTCAGTAATTCCTTCTTTATACAAATCTTCTAGCTTTGTTTTATCTTTTTCTAAACGGTCTACTTTTACTTCTTTTTCTGGTCTTATTATAAAAATTTTACCTTCTTTCTCTAATTCTATTAATTCATCTTGCAATTTATTATACCTTTCTGGCATAGTATTTAATTTATTTATTAATTTTGGATATTTATGATATGCAATCTTATATAATTTTTTCATCTTAGTTGATGTTGTTGGCTTTCTGTATTTTTTATCTCTTGTTAATACTACAACAACTTTTTCATATCCTTCTTGTAAAGCCCATTTTACTGGTATACTATCTGTTACCGCTCCATCTAGGTAATGATTTTTATTCATTTCTACCATAGCTGAAGCAAGTGGCATACTAGAAGAGGCTTGTGCAGCTTTAAATAAATTATTACAATTGTTTTTTTCTAAATACTCTGTTTCTGCTTTTTCACAATTAGTTGTAACTATTATAAATCTTTGTTTTGTGTCTTCAAACGCCTTATAATCAAAAGGAACTTTATTTTCCGAAATATCTCCAAATAAATAGTCATATCCAATTATTCCCTTATTTTTTCTAATTGCTTTCCTTCCTATGTATTTTGGATCATCACAATATTCTAAGTTTATTTTTGCAGATCTTCCTTCTTGTTTTGTTATATAACTCATCGCATTTAGTGCACCTGCTGAAACACCTGCTACACATTCAAATTCTATATTATGTTTTAAAAATGTATCTAGTACACCAGAGGTATACATTCCTCTTAGTGCTCCACCTTCTAATACTAGTGCTGCTTTTATCATTTTGTCCTCCTAAAATTTATTAATGTATGCTTCGAAATTTTTGATTTCGTAAGCGCATGCTTTTCTAATTTTCTAATAATGTTTCTATTGTATCACAAATAACTTATTTTAGTGTAAACTTTTTGTGAATTTTTTTATAGTGATATTAAAAATAAATGTTTAACTATAAATAATCTAAAAATTTATGAATTATAGAAGTACAATTTAATTATAGAAATCAAAGCTATTTTTTAATCTTGTTGTACTTTATGTAAATTTATTGTATAATATTTATATGTGCAACTGTTGATAATACTAAAAAGGAGGCTCTTATTGTGACTAAGGCAAATGAATTAAAGCTAAAAGAGTACATTAGAAAGGTTGTAAAAGAACAAGTTGAACTAGAAGTAGCTGTTCGGTTAAAAGAACAGGTTGAATTGGAAGTATCTGCTAAGTTAGATGAATTAAAAGCTGAACTTAACATTTCACCTACCGAAATATCTTTAAAGCAATACTTAATCAACTTGGGAGTTGGAAGAACTCGCTGGGGTAAAGGCTTAGAATGTACATTGTTTGCTATTGAATATTACCATACAAATAATGTATCACCTGGGAAACATTTTTATAAAGTTCTTGAGGAAAACGGTTTTTCTGAAAGAGAATTGCGCTCTGCTAAAGAAGCCGCCTTTAGAACAAAAACTCCTCTTTATAAAAGAATTTTTGAACGCTTTGAAGGCTTTTCCAGAGCTCCAACAAATACACAATTCGTAAAAATTGTGGAAGGCTATTATTATAGCACATACAATAATTAAGCCAAAAATTCACCAGTAAAGTTTTTCACTTTACTGGTGAATTTTTGTGTATTTAATCTTTATACCTATTACTTCCTTAATAGTATTTTAATTTTATGTATTAAGGAGCTTGTCAAATTTTAGAGTATTCCTAAATGTTCTAATAATATTTTTGCCCCTATAAGAATTAAAACTATTCCTCCTGCAATTTGAGCTTTCTTTTCATATTTATTTCCAAATTTATTCCCTATTTTTACACCTATCATTGATAGCATAAATGTAATTACACCAATTAATATAATAGTTAGTGGTAAATTAACATTAAGAAAAGCAAAAGTAATTCCAACTGCTAAAGCATCTATACTTGTAGCAATTGCTAAAACTACCATTGTTTTAAAATCAACATTATCATTACATTTTGTATTATCCTCTTTGCTAAATGCTTCTTTTATCATATTTATACCAATTATAGCTAATAAAACAAACGCTATCCAGTGATCTATACTTGTTACTAAATCTTGAAATGTTGAGCCTAAAAAATATCCTATTCCTGGCATTATTGCTTGGAATAATCCAAAATACAAAGCTATTATAATTGCTTTTTTCCAATTTATTTCTTTCATAGATAATCCTTTGCATATAGAAACTGCAAAGGCATCCATTGCTAGACTAATACTAATTAATAAAATTTCTATAATCCCCATTGTTTTCTCCTATACTACAAATAAAATTCCCATATATATTGCATATAGTATTAAATATACTGCTCCATTCATTCTGCTCATTTCATTTTTTGGTGGTATTACTGGGAATAAAGATAATACAAACATAGAAATTATTAATATTATCATTTGGATGTTATATGTAAAATTATATGCTAATGGAGAAATTACTGCTGAAACTCCAATAATGAATAATATATTAAATATATTTGATCCTATAATATTCCCTATAGCAATATCGCTATTTCCTTTTATTGCTGCTGTGACACTTGTTACTAGTTCTGGCAGGCTTGTACCTATTGCAAGTATTGTTAAACCTATTATTTTTTCACTTACATTAAATTGTCTTGCAATTATCAAAGCATTATCTACAGTTAAGTCTCCACCAATTTTTAATCCAATAATTCCTAATATAATAAATATTATATTTTTGGCTATTGGTATTTTTTTACTCTCTGTTTTTATTTCGACAATGGTATCTTCTTTATCAAATTGTTCTCCCTTTTTTGCCATTACAATTGTATATATTATAAATAATATGAATAACATAATTAATACTATTGCTTCACTTTTTTGTATTGTTCCTGCAGTGTTACAAAATATCATAAATATAATTGTAACAGCTAAACACATTGGCATTTCTATTAACCTTGTTTCTCTTTGAAATTTTATTGGTCTTATTAACGCTGACAGTCCTAAAATTAATAATAAATTACATAAATTGCTTCCTATAATGTTGCCTATCGACATATCTGCATACCCATTTATACTAGATGTAGTACTTACAAATAATTCTGGCATTGAAGTTCCTATAGATACTATTGTTAAACCTATTATTATTTCTGGTATGTGGAATTTCTTTGCTATGTTGCTACTTCCTTCCACTAAAAAGTCTGCTCCTTTTATAAGTAATACAAATCCTAAAATTATTAAACCTATTGATACTAACATATTTTCTCCTTCCTTATTTTTTAAGTATAAAAAAGAATATCAACTGATATAATGGTTGATACTCTAAGAGTTGGCTGGGCTGTCCTGACTACTTTCGCTTATTTCAAAGCTTTGAACTATACTTGTTAAGTTAGTTGTTTGAAAATTAGAAATTAAAATAAATTAATAAAAATTAAAAATAATTATATAAAATTATTCATCTCTTATCATAAATTTACTCCTAGTTTTCTTACATATTATCAATTTTTGCAAAAGCTTCATCTAGTGAATACATTTTGTTCTCTCTTACATTTTCTAAGCCTTTTTGTAATTTTTCTTTTAAATCTTTTCTGTTTTTTATTGTTACATTTTCTGGGGCTTCTGCATCTACATAAGATAATTTTAAATACTCTATAAAATCAATAACTTGATTTGTAAGTTCATCTGGTAATGTTTCGATTTCATTAAATAATTTTTGCTTTTCTATAGACATATTAATTACTCCACATAAAATATTTATACAGTATTATTATACCATTCTTGTTTATTAAAATCTATTGTTTTAATAATATTTATTTTTGCCAGCTGAATTTATTATATAACTTAATACAAATGAATAGAAATAAAATACTGCTTTAGCAAACGCTTGCAAATAGATTTTGCTAAATGCAAAATCTATTTATAAAAATATGAGCAATAAAGCGAATATTTTTATAACACGATTAGGATATTAAATAAAATAATTATTAATTATTTTATGCTATTTATTAAATTAATTTTAATAAATATAGTATATAATCGTGCAATAAAAGGTTTATTAAGGAAAACAAAGTTGTCCTTAATCACACAGAACTTCCGTGAAGTTCTAGTGTGTTAGAACTTCGTAAAAGTTTTCTATTAAGAAATTCAAAGGAGGTATTTATTTTTGTAAGCCTTCGAAGGCTATCTAGTAAAAAAGGATATATAAAAATGAGTTATGCAATAATTAGAAATGCCAATTATAAAAGAGAAAATTTACCTGGATTATATAAACATAACGAAAGAAAAAATACTAATTACTCTAACAAAGATATTAATAAAAACAATTCTATTAATAATTATTCAATTAAACAATGTAATACTACCTATTCAAAAGCTATTAAACAATTAATAGCTGAAAATGATTTAAAATGTAGAATTACAAGTTATACTAATCTTGTATGTGAATTTATTATTACATCTGATAAAGAATTTTTTGACTCAATCGGAGAACATGAAACAAAAAGATACTTTCAAACTGCTTATAACTTTGTTGCAAATTATAAGAATTTAGGAGAAAAATACATATTATCTGCTAAAGTTCATATGGACGAAAGCACTCCTCACTTACATTTAGTATTTGTACCTGTTGTCCAAAAATTAGATAAGAAAAGTGGAAATAAACTAAATAAAATTGCCTGTAGCGAATATTGGAAAGGAAAAAATAGTTATCAAGAATTACAAGATAGTTTCTATCAATATATAAAAAATAATGAATTCAATTTAGAAAGAGGAAAAACAAGAAACATTGAACATTTAAGTACTGAAAAATTAAAGCAACTAACAAACTATGATAATATAAAATATGAATTAGAGCAAGAACAAATACAACCTATAGAAACTAAAAATACCTCTTTATTAATTCAACAAAATAATGAATTAATTAGCTATGCAAATAAATTAAAAATACAATTAGCAAAGTCTTATACTGCTATTGAAAATATTGAAAACTTACGAAATGAAAATACTTACTTAAAAAATGAAAATGAAGAATTAAAAAGAGAAAATTTAAAGTTAAAAAATTATATTGAAAGAACTTTTGAAGTTGTTAAAAATCTATTTAACTTTCCCATTGATAGATTTAAACGTTTAGTAAATAATTTTGTTGAATATTTTGAAAAGTAAAGAAACGAGCTTAAAATGCTCGTTCTTTTATTATGGCTTTATAACTTCATCTTCAATAACAGAATTATTTTTTAATTTATATGTACATAACACATTATTATTTGCATAGAAAACTTTTGATATAATTCCTGTATTAGTATTAACATAAAATGTTGTATCTTCATAATCAATAACATAACAATTGTTTTCTATTTTTATAGGCTTTAATATATTGTTTGCTAGTATCTTTCCATATCCTATAGTATCTAAAGTTTTAAAAAATAAAGCTTCTTCATATTCTTTGTCAAATTCTTTCATTTTTATTTCTTGAGCTTCTTCTTTTGTTTTCTCGTTAATAGATAGATATTCAGGTATATTTTTATCCACCCATTCTGTTGTAATAATACCATCTTCATTATAATACTCTTTTATTAAATATTTATTTTCATAATTATATATTTTATATTCAGTTGTTCTAGTTTCTCCTTCAGATAATTCAGATTTTTTTTCATAATAATAATTTTTTATAGAATTATTAAGTTTTTTACTACTTTCGTAAGTTTTTTGCATAATAGAATTGTTTCTAATAACATTAAATATCATACCAATTAGTAAAATTGAAATAATAACTATTATAGCTGCGACTATAATATAAATTTTCTTTTTCATAGTATCAATCCTCCTTTTATATATAGATGCTAAAGTGTACGTAATACCTCCACTTTAGATAGAATTGACATTTGCAATTAGCTATGACATTACATTAAAAAGTTACAAATTTGTTAAAACGATTTTATTAGCTAAAATTCATAAAAATTGTTACAAAATTGTCACAAGTACTCATAACATACTCGATATCCCACCAGCCTTCTGAAAAAGGGTTGATACCTAAACTCGAACTGTTATGGTATACATTGTTACAAATGAATGTATGGTCTCGTTTTTCTCCTGTTGTCCTATTTCTAAAACGTAAAATCACGACACCAGTTTTTCCTGTACATACAGCTGTATATGCAACTTTAGTAACAGAACCAGAAATGAGTACAGACTTTTGGGAAGGAAATTCCGCACTTCCATATCCTCTTGCAGTCATTTCAGTTGTCTGTTTTGGTGTAACAGTTTCTACTTTTTCTGAAGCAAAAGTTGTCATTGTAGTTCCAGCAATCATAATTACTGCTAAAAAACAAGCCAATGCCCGCCTAATAATATTTCTACTCATAATTTACATCCTTTCTGCCAGTTTACAAATGCCAATTCCTCATCGTTATTATAGAGAGTGTCCTCCATAATATAGAAAAACTACTTCTATAGAGAAGTATACTAATATTTTACATATTTTTACAGATAATGTCAATATTTTAATAAAAACTAACTTATGAATTTTTACTGACAATTTTATCTCACTAATATATTTACATATGAATTTTTATTAGTTTTCTCGTTTTTACCTACAAATTTTTGAATAGTGCATAATTATGCTATTTTTATATTTTACAACTCTTGCAATTTCTTCTATAAGCGTTTTATTAGTAAAATAATAACTATCATATTGATATCCAAATATATTTTCAAAATTTACTTTAGATTTTTCTTCATTTCGAGTATCTATTGCATATTTAATCGAATTTCTAATTTGAGCTGAATTAAAGCCTACACATTTTAATGCGAGTTTATTATAAACATTTTCTAAAACTATAAATTCAACCTCACTATTTATAACAATTTGAATTGATTTATTTAAAAGCTTTGTTCCTTTAAGTGTTGTATTTAAACCTAAATCTCTTAATATATTATAAATTAGAATTAAGTTTTTAGAATTTATTAAATTATTTGTTTTTAAATAATCATTTAACAATTAAACGTCCCCCAACCATTATGAAATATTATTTTATAATAAAAATATAGCAACTTTATGTAAAAAATTCAAAAAAATAAAACTTACATAATAAGCAATGAAATTTGCATATTATGCAAGTTTTGTACCTTTTTTAGATACTTTTTTTATAAGTAGCTATAAGTTATAACTATTTGTAAAGTAAAATCACCAAATATTACGTTTAACGAAATTAAAAAACACAGGAGAACAACAAATGGAAAAGCCCCCTGCGTTATATAATTAATCCAAAACTATTGCAACTAATTTAGATTAACTAACTTAATTATACTAAATATTTATAGTATTTGCAATATATAAGATGTTAGGAGGGAAAATCTTACCCTCCTCTTTCAGATAGACGGTTCGAGGCTCCTGGACTTCCACCGTCAATACAAAATTCTTGACTTCCCATTTGTTGTTCTCCTTCCCCAATAGATATTCTATAAGTTAAAAACGATTATGATAAAAGAGGATAACAAATGTTGTATCCTAAAGTCCAAGTAGTTGCAATACTTGAAACAATTATCATAATCGAATCAAGTATTACAACTTGATAAATAGCTCAAAGCCATCTTTTCTACTATATAGTATTTTTATTATACTATATTTTGTTAAAAATGGCAATTTTACTGGTGTCTACAACAGTTATATTGATTATATAGTAATAATATGTTATAATTTTGTTATGTAAAGTAGGTGAATAATATGTCTAACTTTGATAAAAAAGAGTTTGGAAACAATATAAGGAAGTTTAGAAAAGCTAAAGGTTTAAGTCAAGAAAATCTAGCAATGTTACTAAATAAAACACCTGCAACTATTGCTAGATATGAAACTGGCGAAATTATACCTAATGCAGAACAAATATATTTAATTTGCAATGAATTAGGTATTTATGAATATGAACTATTTAATAGTGCTAAAAAGATAAATAATATTGAAACTGAAAGAAACCCTTTTAATGCAGATATACTTTATTTATATTACATTGCATATTATCCAAAATCAAAAAAATATGGAAAAGGTAAATTTCGATTAAAAATCATTCAAAAGCCAGATTTATGCAAAGTGGATTTTATGGACTATAAAGAAGATTATATTTACCTATCGGGATATTTACAAGCTGACCAACACATTTCAGTATTTGTCTTTGAAAATTATAAGGAAAACAATTTACGTTTTGAGCTTTCACATATCATAGTAAATATAGCTAGAGGAACAAATAAGCTAATGTTAGGAACTTTTCATTGCACCAATGGTGAATATATTCCTAGTATTAGAAAATGTATTCTCTCTAAAGATGATGTAGACTTTACAGACGAATTATTAGAAAAACTAAAAGTTTCAGATGTTGAAAAAGAAACTCTAAATAAGCATAATATTTTATATCTTGATATAACAGATACATATGCTTTTGAAAATGAATAAAAATAAAAAATAACACTTAAAGTATAATCTATTTTAAGTGTTATTTTTTATTCACGTAAATTCTGTGAACAAATCTTTTAACGTCACTATTAGAGCTATTTATATAGCTTTTTCTTTTTATAATTTTCTTACAAACTATTACATCTTTATACTTTTTATTTAATTTCTTTACAAAAATACAATTTATCTCATTCCCACTATATTATATAACCAGTTCGAACAATTACACGATTTCTAGAAATCTAATCTTTTTTGAAAAGAGGTTTAAAAAAATGAAAAATGAAAAAATATTAAATCTATCAAAAAACAAAAAAACTTTTCAATCAATTATTGAAACAATAATTGATAATGAGAAAGTTATTAAAATAATTGAAAATAATTATTATCAAAAGTCTATGCAAGATATAGATAATGCAGATGTAAACATTAATCATTTAGAAAATATTTTTACTAATGAAACTTATTATCTAGCAATGAAAATAGTTCCATTACTTGAAAGAAAAGTACTATACCTATCTTATATTGAAAATTGCAGATTAAATGATATTTGTAAAAAATTAAAATTAGGAAAAAATGAAGTAATCTCATTAAGAAGTAAAGCAATAAATCATTTTAAGCATAACCTAGAAATTTTATATAAATCTGAAAAATTAAAGAAAGGTTCAAAAAATGATAAAAAGAATTAAAAATAAACATCTGTTATCTTCTAAAACTAATGATGTAAGTAAAAATCCTATTAGAGTTTTATATAAAAAAGTAGGTCAGCCTTCAGAGGTTAAAATTATTAGTGATGTTTACAAATTGAAGAAAGCAATTATTGAAAGAAATTTAGATATTATTCCTTACGAAAAAATTTTTATTATATGTCATAGCAAAAAATCAAATTCAAATATGTTTCCTAATATATTTTTACCACTTAAAAGAATACTAGGAGATCTTATTGTTGTAAATATAGACAAAAAAGAACGAGAATTTAAAAGTCTTTCTCAAGAAGATATTATATGGTATTCAAAAGATATTAACAATAAATCTCCTAGAAAAGTTGATATTAAATCATCTAATATAAAAAAAGTAATACCTATTACAGATGTTTATGAAAAAACTTTTAAAAATAATGGATATTTTACGTCTAAGAATTTTGAACAAATTTTATTTGAGATATTAATTCATTTAAACCTAGTTTTAGCGAAAATTTTAAAGAATAATGGAGATGATACAAAATGGAAAAACAAGAATTACAAAAAAGAATACAAGGACTTAATGAATATATGTTATCTGATACTGATAAAAATTATTAATGTTAAATATTTCAAGTGATTATACCTATAATAAAGCTATTGCATTAATTAATAGAAATAACACTGAAACTAATTGGTACGGAATAGATAATAAGAATTGTTTTAAAACATGGAATGAAGCAGAAATCTTTTTAGATGGACTATGTTTAGGAAAAAATACAAAATTTAATAATAATGAATATGAAAGATAAATTGGAGGTGTATAAAACTGAGTATCAATGAAACAAATAATACTAAAGATTCTTTAAAAGAACAAATAGTAATAAATTATTTAAGCAAAGTTAAGAACCCATTTATAACACTATCTGTATCAGATGTTTCAAAAGATTTAAGCATTGGTATAAATCAAGCTTATGAGCTATTTAAACAAAAAGACTTCCCTTCAATTCAAATTGGCAAAAGAAAAACAGTTACTTTAGCATTATACCTATTATGGAAAATGAATAAAAGAGAAAGCGAGGTGTAATTTATGGCATCAAGAGGAAATGGCGAAGGCTCGGTATATTATAATAAGCAACGAAAAAAATGGAACGCTCAATATAAAGAATATGATTCTAAAACAGGTAAAATGAAATATAAAACTAAAAGTTTTAAAACGGAAAATGAAGCACAAAAATACTTGAATACCATTATGTATCAAAAAGAAAATCCTATATATATTGAGCATAATGGAATACCTTTAGTTGAAATATTAAAATCTAATTTGGAACTTAAATACAGTACTAATCAAATTGGACCTGCACAATATGGTAGAATTTTAAATTCAATAAAACGATTAGAAAAATATCCTATTGCTAATAAAAAAATTGATACAATAAAAACAGATGAATTACAAGCTTATTTAAATTCTCTAAAAAATTTAAGTAATTCAATGATAGAAAAAGCACATCAGCAATTAAATCAAGCTTTTACTATTGCTATGAATAAAGGATATATAGTTCAAAATCCAATGGTTGATGTTATTAGACCAAAAAGCAATAAGGAAAATAAGGTTGTACGTTCATTAACAATTGTAGAACAAGAAGCTTTTACTAATTGGCTTGTTGATAAGACTATAGATGAATTTAAATATAGAAATGTGTATTTGTTACAAATGTATACAGGTTTAAGAGTCGGAGAAGTTTTAGCTCTTACAACACACGATATAGACTTAAAAAATGAAAGATTAAATATCTCTCGTACATTAACAACTGATGAAAAAGGAAATATTATCATGGCTAATAAAACAAAAACATATAGTGGAAAAAGAACTATCCCTATTCCCTACTTTCTTTGTCCTTATATTGTAGAACAAATGAAAATAGCAAATAAACAAATTAATAATGATGAAAAACTACTTTTTAAACCTGATAATAGTAAATATTGCAGACGTTCTACAATAAATAATGAACTAAAAAGAATATTAAAAAAAGAATTTAATATTACTGATATATCTAGCCACTCTTTAAGACATACTTTCGGAACACGTTGTATTGAAAGTGGTATGGCTCCTGTTGTTGTTCAAAGATTAATGGGACATAAAGATATTACAGTCACATTAAATACATATACTTCTGTTTTAGAACAATTTAAGGAAAGAGAGCTTGACAAAGTCAATCAATATTATCTGAATGAAAATTTAATAGGAACTAATTTAATTTCTGAAAAAAATGATAATGAAAAAGAAATATAACTATATTATTTTACACTAACTAAACAAGAAAAATCATATAAGCATTGATATTATTGGGTTATCAAATTTATTAATTTTTATATCTGACAAAAATGTCTTATACTAACTAAACAAATACATATTTTTTAATTATTACAAATAGATTTGTTTAGTTAGTTGTTAGAAATACTAAAAATTAAAATAAATTAAAAATAGTGAAAAGCTATGTGACTCTAGTGAAAATTAAATATTGTAAATTTTTTAAAATTATATTTAGCTTTAAAAAAGTAAATAGCCTGTATCCATAGATACAAGCTATTTACATCAATTTTTTTAGTTGGCTGGGCTGGCTAGATTCGAACTAGCGCATGCCAGAGTCAAAGTCTGGTGCCTTACCGCTTGGCTACAGCCCAATATTTAATTAACTTCACCCTATTTTACCTATATATTTTTGTAAAAATCTGGGGTGAGTACTGGGATTCGAACCCAGGATCTCCAGTGCCACAAACTGGCGCGTTAACCAACTACGCCATACTCACCATCTCTTGTGAACATTTATTATTTTAAACTATTACCTATCACTTTGTCAACCATTTTTTAAATTTTTTTAATTATTTTTTATATTTTTGTTTTTTCCTTATTTTTTTGCTTTTAATTATTAATTTTATGAAATATACTAGCAAAAGTGTTTTATTTACATATTTAATTGAAAATGATCAAGGAAAATTCGTCCTTTCAATAGCAGACAGCAGAGATCTAGACGAAGCAACAATAATGACTCCATTTTATGAAACAGATACTTCATTCAAATGGAATGAACTTTATTATTAATCCAATTAACGAAGGAGGAACATATGCATATTTTACAGCATATGTTCCTCCTTTTTCAGCTGTTCTCACTTTTTCTTGTTTTCTGTGAGTTCTTAATAAAAATAGTATTTAATTGGTGCGGATGAGAGGACTCGAACCTCCACGCCGTGGGCACTGGTTCCTAAGACCAGCGCGTCTGCCAGTTTCGCCACATCCGCATTAGCTTTAACATTACTAATAATAGCATATTAAAACTTAAATTGTCAAGTACTTTTTTATCATTATTCTTCAAAATTTAATTTTTCAAAAAATAAATTCATGAAATGGTTCATATTACTCTATTTTATTCTGTTAACATTTTTTCATTGTAAAAATATTAATTTGCATTAGCTATATGTGCAATCTTTATTGCATCTTCTTTAGTATCTACAGCACATATAAAACATTTATTATGGCAAAATCTTGCTGTTTTTACACCTGTCACTCTTTGTAACTCTTCGTCTTGAAGTCCCGCCCATTCACTAGGAAATAATTTTCTACTAGAAAAAGATCCTAACTTTTCTGGTACAGTATAAATATTGTATCCACCTCTATTTGATGGAAAAACAACAAAGTTTATTAATTTCGCTTTGCTATTATCTGATTCTAATAAAAATTCCTTCCAAGGCAAAAATCTTTCTAGCACCATTATTCCATCCTTTGAGTTTTCTATTGCTACATCTACACTTTCTTTAGCTTTCACTTTGGAAATAGTACTTTCAATAGCATTATTAAATATGATTTCAGCAACTTTTAGTGCTTCTTCAAATTTAATATCTGGATCTACATCTTCATTCCAATTTGGATTAAATTCAGATATAATCCCCGCCAATTGTACTAATTTATAGTCGATATTTATATCTGGTATTTGCCCATTATCGCCAGCATCAATATACTGTATTAAATTTTTGTCTAACATTTGCCAAATTTCTTCTGTATAATTTTCTTCATATTTTTTAATTATATTTCTTCCAAATTTCTTCCAAACTAATCCACAAGAAGAATATTTTACACCATTCTCTCTTTCTCCATTTCCACCAAATTGATGATGATCCAGTTCTCCCCCACCTACATCATAAACATACTGTTCTTTTGTAACTTTCTCAAGATTAGATGTTCTGCATACTGTAACTTTTGGTAATAGTTTAGAAAACATTATTGTTGAAAATATTTCATCACAATGAAAAGTTCCATTATGAGTTATGCAATTTGCTTCTTCTGTATTTTTAGTAATTTCTATATTCATAATTTCCTCCATTTTTTAGAATTATATCACATAATTTTAAAAAAAGATCATTATTTTTATTTTAATAGAATTAATTTACATATTATTTTTTAAAATAATATCCCATCTATTCTTGTTAAAAAGAAATAAATGGGATTCATATTATTTTATTATACTCCTACTGTTGTAAATCCATTATCAACATGTATAATTTCGCCTGTAATTCCAGATGACATATTACTAAATAAAAATGTTGTTGTGTCTCCAACTTGTTCTATCGTAACGTTTTTATGCATTGGAGCTTTTTCTTCTATTACATCTAATATTGATCCAAAATCCTTAATTCCTTTTGCAGATAAAGTCTTTATTGGACCTGAAGATATTCCATTAATTCTAATGCCTTTTTTTCCTAAATCTTGTGCTAAATAGCGAATACTTGCTTCAAGAGCAGCTTTTGCAACACCCATTACATTGTATCCAACAACTGCTTTTTCTGATCCGTAATATGTATATGTAACAACACTTGCTCCCTCATTTAAAACATCTTGCATAACAGCTTCATTTACTATCTTTACTAAAGAATATGCACTTACATCACATGCGTGAGCATAGCCATTTCTTGATGTATTTATAAAATCATTTCTTAAATCATCTGTAAAAGCATGCGCTATACTGTGTAATATTCCATCTATTTTTCCAAAATCTGCTTTAATAGCAGAAAAACAATCTCTTATACTTTCATCTGATCCGGCATCACATGGATATAATTTTGTTCCTGGAAATTCTTCCAATAATTTTGCTAATTTTTCTGAACCTTCTTCTGGGTTATATGTACAAATTAATTGCGCTCCATTATCATGTGCAGATTTTGCTGCTCCCCACGCAATACTCCATTTATTTCTTACTCCCATTAATACTAATTTTTTGTTTTCTAATAACATATCTTATTCCTCCATCTTTCCTATTTTTCTATACTTTTCATATCTCAGATTTAATAAATCTTCTATATCTAACTTGTTTAATTTATTTAATGTTTTTGTTATATATTCTTTCATCTCTGTTGAAACAAATTCTAGATTTTCTTTTTTATCATCCTTTTCCTTTATAATATCATCTATTATTCCTAATTTTTTTAAGTCTTTTGCTGTAATTTTCATCTTTTCTGATGCCTCTTTATTTTTAGTCGCATCTTTATACAAAATACTTGCAAATCCTTCTGGGGATAGAACAGAATATACACTATTTTCTAACATTGCTATTTTATCACCAAGAGAAATTGCTAGCGCTCCTCCACTAGAACCTTCTCCAATTACTATAGAAATTATAGGCGTTTTTAACCTAGACATTTCCATTAAATTTCTTGCTATTGCTTCTCCTTGACCTCTTTCTTCTGCTCCTAGTCCTGGATAAGCACCTGGGGTGTCTACAAATGTAATTACTGGTCTATGAAACTTTTCTGCTTGTTTCATAAGTCTTAACGCTTTTCTGTATCCTTCTGGATTCGTCATTCCAAAATTTCTTTCCATCTTTTCTTTTGTTGAACTGCCTTTTTCTTGGCCTATAATTGTAACTGCAATTCCATTTATTCTTCCTATTCCTGCAATTATAGACTTATCATCACCAAAACATCTATCACCATGAAATTCGATGAAATCGTCTACAATGTTTTCTATATAATCTTTTGCTTTTGGCCTTTGTGAATCTCTGGCAAGCATAACTATATCCCAAGCTGTTTTTTTAGCCATTTTTTCATCTCCTTTCTAACTTTTGTGTAATTCTAAAATTTGTGCCAATGTTCTTTTCATATTCTTTCTTTCTACAATTTTGTCTATAAATCCATGTTCTAGTAAAAACTCTGATCGTTGAAATCCTTCTGGCAATTTTTGATTTATAGTTTGTTCTATAACCCTTGGTCCTGCAAAACCAATTAGAGCATTAGGCTCAGCTAAAATAATATCTCCTAGGCTAGCAAAACTTGCTGTAACACCTCCTGTTGTTGGATCTGTTAGGACTGTTATATTTAGCAAACCACAATCATCTAATTTAGAGACTGCTGCCGATGTCTTTGCCATTTGCATTAATGAAACCATTCCTTCCTGCATTCTTGCTCCACCTGATACGCAAAAAATTATAAATGGTAGTTTCTCCCTAATTGCATCTTCTATTGCAAGTGTTATTTTTTCTCCAACCACACTTCCCATACTACCCATTAAAAAATTTCCGTCCATTACAGCTATAACTGTTTTATTCCCGTGTATTTCGCCAATTCCTGTTGTAACAGCTTCTTGAATTTTCGTTTTTTCTTGTAATGCTTCTATTTTCTTAATGTATCCATCAAATTCTATTGGATTAGTTAGTGGCATTTTTTCGTGAGTTTCCACAAATGTCCCTTCGTCTATTATTTGCTTTATTCGCCTTCTTGCAGATATTCTAAAATGTTTACCACAGTTTGGACATACACTAAAATTTTTATGTACATCATCTTTGTATAGAATTTCTTTGCACGTGTCACATTTTACCCATTTTCCTATAAGCATATCTGCTGCTTTGGTATTTTTTTCTGTTTTTTCTTCTTTGTTTATTTTCTTTATTTTATCTATTACCATGGTCTATTTCGTTCCTTCCTATTCCTATGGTTTTTGATATTATATATTTTATTTTTGTTTTTTTCTATTAGTATGAGTAGTCAGTTTATATGTTTTTTTACATTATATTAGTAGCATAATTACCAAGATAATTGTTAGTTTGCTCTTATTTAAGAATTTTTTGTATATTAAATTATCATACCATTTTTTCTTCCACAAAATTAAAAGAGTATCATTTCTGACGCTCTTCATTAATCATATATATCTCTTCTATGCCCTATTTCTAATACTAAAATTATTATTTCTTCATCTTTTATTTCACATATTACTCTATAATCTCCTATTCTATATCTCCATTGTCCAGATCTATTTTCTACTAAACCTTTTCCATGTATTCTTGGATTTTCGCACCCCTCAATATTTTTCCTTAGCCAACCGTATAATTAAAGACGATGTATGTTTGTCTAATTTTTTTAATTGCTTTTTTGCTCTTTCTGTTAATACTACTTTATATCTCATTATTAATTCCCAACTCCTTTTCTACTTCGTCTAAAGTATAGGTTTTAGGATTTTTATTGTACTCTTCCACTGCTTCATAATAAATCTTTAAGTCATATTCATCTTCTATCTTCTCTATTACTGCATTTCTTACTAAATCAGATAAAGAAATATTGTTCATGTCGGCATAGGCTTTTATTAATTCTGTATCTTTATCACTTAATCTTACTGAAATAGTCATAGTATTCACTCCTCTCTGTTATTATTGTACTACATTGTATTACATGTGTCAATATTATTATATTATTATTTGTAAGTTTGGTGATATTATACGATTTTAATTGTATACATTATTATTATTTATATTTGGTGTGGTATAGCACTGTTTCCTAATATTCCCTTATACTAAGCATTTCCTAACATAAGTTGGAAAACTATAAAAATATAATTTAATCTTCTCAGCTTCTCCGTCTTATATCTCATACAAATTCTTTTTAGAATAATGTGTATGTAAATATTTATGAGCCACTTCACTTCCTGGCTTTTGTAAAAATTCTTCATACATTTGCTTTATAACAGGATTTTCGTGCGATTTTCTTATAATGCTTTTTTCGTCAATTGAATACAAAGCGTCTGCTCTTAACTTTCTAACATCTATTTCACTTTGAGTTTTGGAACTTTTTATAGGTTGGCCTCCACCCATTATACATCCTCCTGGGCAAGCCATTATTTCCACAAATTGATAATCTGCCTTTCCTTCTTTTATTTCATTCATTATTTTTTTAGCATTACTTAAACCACTCACTACTACTGCTTTAACTTTCTTTCCTGCAATCTCTATAACAGCTTCTTTTCTTCCTTTACCACCTCTTACAGCTTCATATTCAAACTTAGGTAAATCCTTGTTTTCTAATACATCTGCGGCAGTTCTTAGAGCTGCTTCCATAACTCCACCTGTTGTTCCAAAAATAGCCCCTGCGCCAGTAGCTTCACCCATTGGTTCGTCAAATTTATCTTCTTGTAGCTCTGTAAATTCTATATTTGCTTGTTTTATCATTCTAGCTAATTCACGTGTTGTTATTACATAATCAACATCTCTAATTCCTTCTACTTCCATTTCTTCTCTTTGACATTCATATTTTTTTGCAATACATGGCATAACAGAAACCATACATATCTTGCTTGGATCTACATTATATTTCTTAGCATAATATGACTTTACCATTGCACCAAACATTTGATGTGGCGATTTACAACTTGACAAATGACCTAACAAATCGGGATAATTCTTTTCTGCAAATCTTACCCAACCAGGGCTACATGATGTAATCATTGGTAAACCTTCTTGTTTTTCGAAACGTTCTATAAATTCGTTTGCTTCCTCCATAATAGTTAAATCTGCACCTGTATTTGTATCAAATACTCTATCAAATCCTAAACTTTTTAGCGCAGACACCATTTTTCCTGTTACATTTGTTCCAACAGGCATATCAAACTCTTCTCCTAATGCAACTCTAACAGCTGGTGCAGTTTGAACAACAGTATATATTTCTGGATTTTTTAAGTTTCTCCATACATCTTTAATATATTCCTTCTCTTTCAAAGCTCCTGTTGGGCATGCTTCTATACATTGGCCACAAAATGTACAATTAACATCTGCTAAACTATTATCACCAACTGTAGAAATACAAGATTCAAATCCTCTATTAATACAATCTATCGCTCCGATTTCTTGTACATTTTTACATGCAGCAACACATCTTCTACATAAAATGCATTTATTAAAATCTCTCATTATTGCAGGTGATTTATCATCTATTTTATGGCTAGTCATTTCACCTTCAAATTCTACATGTTGAACATTAAATTTTACTGCCAAGGCCTGCAATTCACAATTGCCATTACGACTGCAAGTTAAGCAATCTCTATGATGGTTAGAAAGTATTAAGTCTAATATAACTCTTCTTGCTTCCATAACTGCTGGTGAATGCGTATGTACAATCATTCCTTCTTCAACCTTTTGAATGCAAGATGTTGCAAACCCTTTTCTTCCTTCAACTTCTACAATGCACATTCTGCAATCTCCCACCTCGTTAATATCCTTTAAAAAACATAATGTAGGAATGTCTATGCCTACTTGTTTTGCAGCTTGCAATATTGTAGTTCCTTCTTTTGCTTTAACTTCTTTATCATCTATTTTTAAAGTTATAAAATTATCTTCCATTTTATTTCTCCCTTCTTAGTTATTAATAGCTTTAAATGGACATTTATCTATACAAGTACCACACTTTATACATATATCTGGATCAATTTTATGTGGCGTTCTTGGCTCTCCTGTAATTGCATTCACTGGGCAATTTCTCTTGCATATACCACAGCCTTTGCATTTTGTTTCGTCTATTTCTATTTTAGCCAACGCTTTACATTGACCTGCTCTACATTTTTTATATTTAATATGTTCTATATATTCATCTCTAAAATATTTTAATGTACTTAAAACTGGATTTGGAGCTGTTTGACCAAGTCCACATATTGCAGATTTTTGAATATTTAATGCCAATTTTTCTAATTTATATAAATCATCTTCTTCAGCTTTTCCTTCACACATTTTTTCCAATATTTCTAGCATTCTTTTTGTACCAATTCTACAAGGAGTACATTTTCCACAGCTTTCACTAACAGTAAAATCTAAGTAGAATTTTGCAATATTAACCATACATTTAGAATCATCCATAACAATAAGACCACCAGACCCCATCATAGAACCAATACTTGCAAGTGATTCATAATCTATTGGAGTGTCTAAATGTTCTTTTGGAATACATCCACCAGAAGGTCCACCTGTTTGAGCTGCTTTAAATTCTCTACCATTTGGTATTCCTCCACCTATATCAAATACAATTTTCCTTAATGTAGTTCCCATAGGCACTTCTACTAGTCCAATATTATTTACATTTCCACCTAAAGCAAAGACTTTAGTTCCTTTAGATTTCTCTGTTCCTATACTTGCATACCATTTAGAACCATTTAAAATAATTCTAGTAACATTTGCAAAAGTCTCTACATTATTAATTAATGTTGGCTTTCCCCATAAACCTGCATTTGCTGGATACGGTGGTTTTACACGTGGTTGCCCCCTTCTTCCTTCTATAGATTCCAAAAGTGCTGTTTCCTCGCCACAAACAAATGCACCTGCACCCAATCTTATTTCTATACTAAAAGAGAAATTTGTGCCAAAAATATTTTCGCCAAGAAAACCATAATCTTCTGCTTGTTTTATCGCAACTTTAAGTCTTTCTACAGCTATTGGATATTCTGCTCTTACATAAATATAACCCTTATTAGCGCCTATACTGTATCCTGCAATCTCCATAGCTTCCAAAATGCTATGTGGATCTCCCTCTAAAATACTTCTGTCCATAAAAGCACCTGGGTCACCTTCATCTGCATTACATACAACATATTTTTGATTGCCTTCGGCTTGCTTAGTAAATAGCCATTTTCTTCCTGTTGGAAAACCTGCTCCTCCACGTCCTCTTAAACCAGATTCACTAATCTCATTTATTACGTCATCTGGTGACATTTCTTTTAAAACCTTTTCTAAAGCTTTATACCCATCAAAAGCTATATACTCATCTATTTCTTCTGGATTAATAATTCCACAATTTTTTAAAGCAATACGTTTTTGCTTTTTATAAAAATTAAGCTCATCTAATCTATTAACTATTGTTTTATCTATATCTTTACATAATAGTCTTTCTACAATTTTGCCATTTTCTATGTGTTTTTCTATAATTTCCTCACAATCTTCAGGGTTTACCATAGCATAAAAGGTATCCTCTGGTCGTATTATTACAATCGGTCCTTTGGCGCATAACCCAAAGCATCCCGTTTGAATAACTTTAACATTTTGGATACCTTTTTCTTTTATTATTCTTTTAAAATTCTCTATAATTTTTGGTGACTTTGAAGAAGTACATCCTGTTCCCCTACATACTAATATATGTTTTTCTTTTGTACTTGCTTCTATATTAACTCTTAAATCCAATTCTTGTCTTTTTTTATTTCTTATTTCATGAATCTCTTCTAAAGTTTTCATATTTTCTCCTTTCGATAAATTATGTTTAATCTACTTTTTTCATATATTCATCTAATACTTCATCCAATTTTTTAACAGTCGCTTTGCCATATACTTCATTATTTATAGTAAATACTGGTGCTAACCCACATGCCCCAACACATCTTGTTGCATCAATAGAAAATTTGCCATCTGATGTAGTTTCTCCTTCTTGTATTTGTAGTCTTTCTTTTAACCTATCTAATAAAGCTTGTGAGCCTTTAACAAAACAAGCTGTACCTAGACATACAGATATATTATATTTGCCTTTGGGTTTTAACGTAAAACGAGAATAAAATGTTATGACACCATAAATTTCTGCCATTGGAATGTTTAAATAATTAGATATTTCAATTTGTGATTGTTTTGGAATATAACCGTATTTTTCTTGAACTTCATTTAAAATTTGAATTAAATTTGATTTTTCTTGTGAATATTTTTGTAATAATTCTTTCATTTCTTCTGATAATTTTTCTTCCATACAATTTTTTTCGCCCATATATCCTCCGTTCTTGTACTTTTGGTACGAAATTTTATTTTAATATATATCTTATATAATATTATTACGAATATAAGTTTGTTATTATATAGAACTAAATAGTTGTTTTTTTATTGTGGTTTTAATTTGTTTTGCATCATATAAAATATTATGCTTATTTAGTATGTTTTATTAATTTTGTACAAATATATTTTATCAAAAAATATACGGTTTCATTATATCAAAGCTTACAAAATTATACAATATTTTTATATAATAAACGCAAAAAATCCACTTACCATAAATTGACATGATAAGTGGATTTAATTTTATCTTTTATTTTTATTTTCATTTTCATTAAAAAAACTATATTATGCTAAGTAAAATATTATTCTAGAACTGCAAAATCATTAAAATATTTCTTCTATGCAGATATTAAAAATCTTTGTAATCAAAATAATATGAAGAATCATAATAATCTTCGGTTTCTATTATCTCTGTTATAGTATCTGTTATCCCCATTGCAAAACCTAATATCATTAATCCTATTATTATAGCTATGCAAATAAACATTCCTATCGCACCTGTTGTGATTCCTGCTATAGACATTCCTTTTTTGCTTGATTTTATTCCTAATATTCCAAATACTATTGCTAAAATTGCACATGGTATTGATATATACCATATACATGAAAGAACTATAGCTACAATTCCAAGCACTAAAGCTGCTATACTAAAACCTTTTTTATCATTAGCTTGTTTTTCATTATTTTCCATATTATTTGTAGCTTGCTTAGCATTATTTATTGGTTGATTATTTTGTGCTATATTTATATTTTCTTTTTCTACTATTTCCTGAGTAATAACTTCCTTTTTAACTTCTTCTCCATTATTAGGCTCATTATTTTGCATATTAGTATTGCTAGCTATGTTGGCATTGGCTTTACTTTCGTTATTTACTACATTATCATTTGATGTAGTAGCATTATCATTGTTATTCATATTATTTTCGTCCATACAAATTCTCCTTCATTTGGTTATCTATGCAAATTTATTGTATATACATAAATCAACATTTTCAGATGCACTTTAATGTATTTTATTGTTTAGAAATTGCTATCATCTAAGTAATAATTATAATCATTATTTGTTAATTCATCTGTTGCATTCTTTAAAATAGCAAAACCGAACATAAAAACTGACACAATTAGTACTATAGAAAGTACCATACCTATTGCACCTGTTGTAATACCTGCTATAGACATTCCTCTTTTGCTTGATTTTAATCCTAGTATTCCAAATATTATAGCTAAAATTGCACAAGGTATTGATATATACCATATACAAGAAAGTACTAGTGCTACAATTCCAAGTACTAGCGCTGCTATACTAAAATTTTTCTTTTTGTTTTCTACTGCATTTGTTTCTACATTGTTTACATTTTGATTTTCATTTAAATTGTTTGTATTATTTTCCATAATATACCTCCTCTTATTTTCTTTATATTGTGCACTTAAAGTAACTTTGGTTTTATTTAAATTTGTATTACATATTATATTAAGTTGCGCAATATTGTGTATACAACAAGGACTATGGCGAAGATTATTACATACCAGTACTTTGGATATATCCATGTCATAATTTTATCTTTCTTATTTAAGTTAATTAAATATACTATGTTGCATAATAATAGATAAACAATAGTTATAAAAAATATTGGATGAAACAAAAAAGCTTCTTTAAATTGTCCCTTCAAAATGCTTTCTACACATCTTGTTCCTCCACAAGATGGGCATTGTAAATTTGTTATTTTATAAAATGTGCATTCTGGGGCGTAATTAATTAGATTACTATTTACTCCTAAAATTGCTATTATTAATATTACAATTTCTATTAATATTAGCCTTATGCTTTTTTTGTTCATTCTTTCACCAATCCTAATACATTTAATATAACATATCATTTGACTATTTTCTACAAAATAATTATATTTTTTTATTTTTTGTTTGTTATTTCACAATTTCTTTATATTCATTTGTAATTTTATCTTTCTTCTTAATTTTTGCAGTTTTCTCATATTCTTTTGTTTTCTTATATTTTCACATATTCTTTCGCATTTTTGTAAGTTTCCATGCTTTTTGTCGCTTTTTCATAATTTTTCTCGTTCCTACATATTTTTGTCTTTTTTTATATTTTTTCATCTTATCGACAATTTTCTACAACATTTTCATTTTAATTATGCTAAAATTATATAAAGCAAAGGAATCTATTTAATTTTTGTTCCTCTTTTGCTGATAAAAGTTTTATTTCTAGAAAGTATCATTGTTTCATTTATTTCTGCATTGATACTTTCGCTTTTATTTTGTTATTTGTTTTCTATATTCTTGTAAATTAAGTTTTTTATCATATGTCAAATTAGCTTTCATTTATAATGCGATTTACTTCATTAGTATTACAGGTCCAATTAATATTTTTTGTTTGTTCAATAAATAATTTATAATAGTTATTTTCTTTTATAAAGTAATATGATGGATGGTAAATTTCAATAATTTGTCTATTCATTTGTTTCTCGTTTAATTTATATACAGTTTCAATTATTTCTTTTAATCCTTTTCCACAACACACTATTAACTTTGGATTAATTATTTCAATTTCAGAAAGTATTTTTTTGTTATAATCAATTGCATAATTCTTCAATATTGTTGCATTTGTCTTTTCAAATCCTCCGTCGTTTATTAATATTCATAAATGAAATATTTGCTATATCTTCATTTAATATTTTTTGCATTTCTTTTATTCTTCTTGGAAATATGTAGTTTTTATTCTCTATAAAATTTTCTTTTAGCCATTTGGTTGCATTATCTTTTGGTTCTAGTTTTTTATTTATATTTTCTTTTTTTGTATCGTACTCATGACTTTCTTTAGAAATATATAATATTGTATTTTCTTTTGCTTTAAATACACAGAATCCATCTTTTATAAAATTACTTTTTGGCACAAATGTTTCTTGATAACTTGGTGTGTTATTTTTGTAATTATTGTCTTCTATATGTTCTTTTTTCCATTCTTTAAATAGTTCTTCTAGTTTTGTTTCGAGATTGTTCATGTTGTAGGCTCCTTTAGTTATATATTTAATGATCGGATTATTTATTCAAGGGTTTGTAAGTTTTCCACGCGTTAGTAATGTAACAGCTTATTAGTTGTAATTAATAGTTGAATTATAGCATATTTGTTTATAAGACAACAGCAATTTTATTACTCTTTTAATTTTTATTACTTTATATCATTTAGATGTATAATTTAAAATTAATCTATTTCTTGAATTCGCTTAGTTTATTTTTAATTATTTTCTATACTATATAACTCTTTATTAATAAAATATGACCTTCGGGTTATGAGCGAGGTTTGACCGGTTTTTGTGGTTTTGTGAAAATTAGAGTTTTTGTTGGTATTTTGGTATTTACAAGAGTTTCGGATTGTAGAACATTTGTGCATTTTTAGGGTGTTTTTTGAGAAGATTTTACCCAATTTTTACCCAATGGGTAGTGTACAAATGTTCATGATAGTTCAGCTTTTGTTAATACTTTTTGAAAATGAAAAATTTTAATTTTTAGGAGGATTTAGATTATGAATAATTTAAGAGAAGTTAATGATGATATTTTGAAAGATTGGTTAATGTTTAGAGAGGATGATTTATGTTCTTTGACTTGTGATGAGGATAGAAAGCATTTTGTCTATTTTGATGAGATTTCTGAGAGAATTTTGAAAAATGTTCCTGAACAGAATAAAAAGTATGTTAAGAAACAACTTGATCTGCTTGATGAGAATTTTATGGATTATATTTGTTATTGGAATGAGAAGTATTATAGGAATGGATTTTGTGATGGAGTTGAATTAATTGGTGGATGTTTTGGAGATTAATGTTTTATTTTAAAGTGCAAATTTTGCACTTTAAAAATATAAAATTGCACTTTAAAAGGCGAGTTAATTCTCGCCTCAAAACTATCCTTTTTCCATTTTGCTTTCTATTTTTGCCTTCAATTAATTCTTTTTCTTGTATTTTCTCTATACATATTTTAATAGCCTTTAAAGGTTTGTTTGCTATAATTCTTTGCTGTATTGAATAATTATATGTTATGATGAAACATTCCTCTAAAGCACAATTATCACACTTTAGGTATACATGATTAGACTTTAAAAATTTTTACTGCATAATATGTTGAGTGAAGCAATAACTATTATAGCAATAAAAGTACTGTTGTAATAGTAGTCATTTAGAATCTTGCATATTTAGATATTCTTGCTATATCATGAATCAAGTTTTCAAAAGATTCCTTACTCCAAGAATCTGGATGTATAATACCATGGATAACACTATTTCTATTATCTCCTATATCAGTAATTTTTATTTTTCTATAATACTTTTTATATTCTTCTAAAAGCTTTAATAACTCTTTATCTTCATTTTCTTGTATTGCAAGATTAATTAATTTCATACCCACTTTCTTATTTATCTCTTTCCCATCCCTGTCTTGTAATGGTAAAACATAATCAGATGTCAAAGTGCGAATTAATTCTTCCAAGTATGTATATGCAAATGGTGTTAAGACAGAATATGAATCTTGGTAAGTTTTATATATTTTTTCTACAATATTCCAATCAGGTAACCAACGCCAAAAATGTGCGTAATTTTCTATTTCTTCAAAGTCTTTTTCTATATTCAATACTATCACCCTTAAATATATTTTTATATTATACAATCCTAAATATGTTTAAATTATTATAGTAATTGCTTAAATTTTATCATTATTCAGATATTTATTCTATTATTTCAAGTTTCATTATTTTATTAGAAATATCTAACATACTCATCTTATCTTCTTTTAGCTTTTCTAAATATTTTTCTAAATTCTTTATGGAAATTCCTTCATATTTAATTACATTTTTTTCATTAAATATTTTTTTGAATATTTCGTTTAATTTTTCTATTATATCCAATGCTATTTTTACTTGCCATATTCTTGTTTTTATAACCCTATAATTATGATAATATGTCGTTATTTCTTCTGGCGTATCTGCTTGAATATATATGTCTTTTGTTAATTTAATAAATTTGTATTGATCTTTTGTATGCTTATCTGAAAAATATGTAAATTCACTTGCAGAATTATAATCTCTAATTTGATACTCATTCATTTTTGATATTTTATAGAGTAATGTTTTTCTTTTTACAGGATTTAGTATATTTATATTATTTTTAATTTTAAATTTATATTTTTCTTGATTTTCTTCTATTCTTTCTGGCATTTCTTTATATAGACCAATATCTGTTAAAATTCCTCTAGAGTCTCTTGTAAGCACAATATTTAAATAGTATTTGCCTTTTTCGAATAATTGTTGGGCAATATCTTGAATTAAATTTTCAAACTCATAATAATCCATTCCAGATCTATTAAAAATCTTCCTTATATTTGAATTTGGTATTGATATCATATATCTATCCCACTTATTAAACTTTCCAACTATCTCTACTGACATATGTTCAAACAAATCTCTAATCATACAAAAATATTTTACATTATTCTGATATTTCATACTATTTCTATCCCTCATTCCATTTAAACTTCGATTCATATTTACTATCAGATAAATTATTTACATAGTAACACAAATAAATTTCTGAAAAATTATATTTGCCCAATTCGAATTTTTGCACAATTTCATCATCTGATATTATTCTCTTTCTTCCGTAAATATCTCCTATATTTTCAGTTTTTATTTTTGGCATAATATTATCTATAAAATTTCTATTCATAGAATCCCTAAATGGATCAAATTCTATTCGATTTTTATCTATGTTTCCATATTCAACCATACTATTAAAAAATTTTTTGTTCTCTATCGAATAGTTTTGTTCTTTTACTAAATCTTCCCATTTAGAATCACTATTTATTCTAGAAAGATATATCATTTTCCCTTGTATATCCATAAAATACAAATATGGTTTTAAATATTTATTTATTGCATATTGTGCATTATATCCATTTAGTTCTATTTCTGTTTTTGTTTTTATATCACTTATATTTGATAATATAAATAGATAATTAAATATTTTTTTATATCTTTCATAATCATCGTTATTCAATAAGTTATTTGCCATAATATATGCATTATAAAAAATTAGTCCAAAAATATCAAATTGGGATTCATCCTCTTCTTTTTTATCAAATTCCAAATTTCCTAATAGTTTTATTGCACATATTATATTATTTAATTTATAATCTTTTATTTTTTCATTAAATTTTTTTGGTATATTATCTATCCATATAAAATCTTTTTTCATTTTTATAATTTCTTTATGGATTCTTTCTATACTTAAATAAGCATTTTCTACCTTATTATATATTTCAATATTTTTAGCAATTATTACTTTAGTAGCATTATATTTTTTATTTTCATACATGTTTTGTACACTATTTTGAATATAATCCAATATTTGTATATAAACATTATATATTTCATTTATTTGCTGATATATTAAAGCATATAAATGTTCTTTTATGTATCTTTCACTAGTTATAACTTTCCCTTCTATTCTTCTTTCTAATTCAATTTGTTTACATACTTTTTCAACTTTTTCATTGTTAAATATTTTATTATTTTTTTTCAATAAATTATTGAACTTAATTTCTTTATATTTCATTTTATCAATTATTTCTTTACATTTTTGTATATATACATTTGATTTAAGAATAGCTCCCATAAAGAATAATGACTCCATTTCTAAAATTGCTTGTATATTAAAATCATTTTTTTCACTATAATTAAATAATGTATTGATTTTTTCAAATATCATAATTTCTTCTTTTATAATATTTGAAATATTTCCACCTAAATTAGCTGCTGTTAATAACTTATCTAATTTTTCCATTATTTTATATGCATAAATCAATTTATCATTTCTTATCAACTCTTCTAGCCCTATACTAATTAGCGAAAAGAAATTTTCTTCTATCCAATTAATATTTCTTATTTTTTCAGGGGTAGGAATAACTCCTGTATTTACATATGTAACTAATTCCATTTCTCCCATCTTTAACATTGATTTCTGTTTATATTTTTCTTCAAACCACAATGAATTATATGGTATTTTATTTTTAGTAACCATATAATTATATAATGTTCTAATAGTCGTATCTTCAAATTTATAGATTGCATTATAATCTTTTTCTTTTATAAATGTTTCTATTAATTTATTTAATTTTTCTATACTCCCCTTTGCTATGTTTTGATAATATTGTTCAAATTCAACCCCTCGAAAATATCCTTTTGTTTTTTGCACTTTACGAGAACTATTATATATTTTTAAGCATTCTTCTCTTGTAATAAAATTTAAATTTGTAAAATAAAATATTCTTTGAGAAAGATTAATAAAGGCAATTACTATTCTTACCGTATATAATACAAATAGTCCCGTAATTAAATAACTTAATCTTATTCCTACTATACAAAACATTATAAGTATAATATTTATGATAATATAATTTTTTATACTCTTTATATTTCTATTATTCTCTTTCTCTCTTAATATTTCAAATGATAATGATGTATCTAAATTAACATACTTACTTGAAAATACTCCCGATAAATTAGCATAAAATAATGCTATTAATACTCCTGATATTCCCAATGAAGCAAGTAATAACTGATAAAAATAATCTTCAGAGAATGTTACAATACTTTTTACCATCTCACAATTAACAAAAAAATTGTTATATAGTACTTCTTCTACTATTAATAACCCTATAACCAAAATTGAAATTACAAAAATATAAAATAGTACCATTATTATTTCTTTTATCATATTAATAGCTTCATTTCCACTTTTTTTAATTCCATTCTCAGTTTTAAAAAGCATCTTTTTGACCTGAAAAAGAATTTTGTATATCACATTATTTTTTATTTTCCAAATTTCATATCTAATTTTATTTTTCATAATCACTCCTATAAAAAAGCAAAATAATCCTGTAACTATTAATTACTCTCTTACTTTGCTTTTCCTCTGTAAACTTATTCTAAATATTCTTTTAATCCATCAATTATTTTATACACTTTGGT
>ERZ826220.78-NODE-78-length-120679-cov-7.566695_pt1 | contig 120679 bp, 102 predicted proteins | sample MGYA00519927_ERZ826220 | MGnify/ENA primary metagenome ERZ826220 (study PRJEB31778, sample SAMEA3449225) | human gut metagenome | biome: human gut; feature: human-associated habitat; material: faeces | place: United Kingdom | collected 2010/2012 ... | reverse complement strand
TGGGCGGTATGGCCAAGGCCATCGAGACCGGCATTCCGAAGATGCGCATCGAGGAAGCGGCCGCCCGCAAACAGGCCCGTATCGACTCGGGCAACGACACGATCGTCGGCATCAACCGCTACCGTCTGGAGAAGGAAGACCCGATCGACATCCTCGCCGTCGACAACACGGCCGTGCGGGAAGCTCAGATCAAACGCCTGAAGGAGCTGCGGGCGAACCGCGACGAGGCGAAAGTCCGCTCTGCGCTGGAGGCCATTACCGAGTGCGTCAAAACGAAAAAAGGAAACCTGCTGGAGCTGGCCGTCGAGGCTGCGAAGGCCCGCGCGTCGCTGGGCGAGATTTCCGACGCCTGCGAGGCGGTCGTCGGACGCTACAAGGCCGTGATCCGCTCCATCTCCGGCGTATACTCAGCAGAAGTGAAAAACGACAAGAACTTCGAACAAGCCAAGGCTATGGCCGAGCAGTTCGCCAAGAAGGAAGGCCGCCAGCCGCGCATCATGATCGCCAAGCTGGGTCAGGACGGCCATGACCGGGGGGCCAAAGTAGTCGCCACCGGCTATGCCGACATCGGCTTCGACGTCGATATGGGACCGCTGTTCCAAACCCCGGCCGAGGCGGCCAAGCAGGCCGTCGAGAACGACGTGCACGTCGTCGGCGTCTCGTCGCTCGCGGCCGGACACAAGACGCTCGTGCCGCAGATCGTCGCCGAACTCAAGAAGCTCGGTCGCGAGGACATCGTCGTGATCGTCGGAGGAGTGATTCCCCATCAGGACTACGACGACCTGTACAAGGCCGGCGCCGCCGCGATCTTCGGCCCCGGAACTCCGATTGCGACCGCCGCGATCAAGATACTCGAAATCCTGCTCGCCGAATAACGACCGGCAAATAAGCGAAAAAGCCGCTCCGCGCTGTGCGCGGAGCGGCTTTTTCTATCCGACAGCCTGTCACGGTCTATGGCCGCGACCAATGGTCGTTCTCGTACGAAAAACCACTCATATGTTCTCCTGTACCCTCCCTCGGGTTCTCCATGTTTCCGACACCCCGGCATCCCTCCGCCGGAGAGGATTCAGGATAAGGACCCGATCGGACGCACGGCCTGCGAGCGGTTGCTGACCGCGACCGGCCGATGAAAAAATTTCGGTTGCGAACGTATGGGTACCTGGGGAGTATAATGGCCTCAAAAAAGCGGCATAACTTCCGCGAATAAACAGCCGTCCGCAAAAACGCCGCACGACAGCGGGAAACGACGGCAACCCGGACCGCGGCACGGCGCCGTTCGACGGAGAATCCCATCCATTTCGAGTTTCAGGCGCGCGCTTTTCACGCGCCAACGGCCTGGAACGGGCCTTACCCCTTCTCCGACAAGCGTGCGGTCAGCCAGTCAATCCTGTTTTTTTGCAATTCGATGATTTCGTCTTTGGCTTCGATCACGCGACGGGCCATTTCCAGCAGGTCGGCCGGAGCCTCTTCGGGTCCGTTCGGCCGTACGATTTCGCCCTCGCCCCGTATCAGCCATTCCAGAGAAACTTCCGGATATGTGGCGATAAATTTCGCCAAAGTATCCTCGGTAATCCCGGTCGGACTCTCCAAGGTACCCCGGGATATACCGGTTTTACTGTAAAATTCTCGCTTGCTAATAGACAGATTTTTAATATAATACAAAATTCTATCCTTAACTGGCGAAATCCTTCGTATTATTGCAGTGCTTTTACATCCGTTTTTATTCGTCGGCGAAGCTGGACACGCAAAAATCCGGCCCTGTTCGCTCGTGGCTATAAATCGGATAAAGATATACATTTTCAATTAATTTTTACTCAACAATTTTTCATTCGCGAAAGGCCGAAATCAAGGAGGGGGAGAGACACACTCAGACACTATTTTGTTCAACTCAAACAATTTAATCCAAAGACTATGAAGCGAATTTTTATCAACCGAGTTTTGGCGTTTCTCCTGATCGGGGCGACGCTGACTTACGCCGGCTGCAAGGACTACGACGACGACATCGGGAACGTGCAGACCGAACTGAGCGAGACGGCTGCCGCGCCGCAAGAGCAGCTGGGCGCCTTGCAGACGGCCCTGACCGGAGCTCAGAACGAGGCGGCTGCCGCGACACAGAAAGCCGCAGCAGCCAAGGAAGCCGCCGATGAGGCCGCCGAAACGGCTGCGGCAGCTCAGAAAGCCGTCGCCGATGCCAAGACGGAAGCCATTCGGGAGGCTATTTCTCAATGCCAGTCTCTGATTTCGGACAAGGCCGACCAAAGCGCGCTCGACGAGCTGGCCAGCCAGATCGAAGGTATCGAGAAAAACCTGTCGCAAACGCTGAAGGACTATGCCACGATCGACGACATGCAGAAATTCGAGAAAGCGCTGGAAGTACAGCAGAAAGCGCTGGAGAAGTACGCCGACGAGCTCGGCGACAAGGCTTCCTCGGCCGATCTGACGGCGCTCGATCAGAAACTGTCGGGACTGATCGAAAACATCCGCAAGAGTGCGATCGACCAGGCAACCCTCGAAAAGGCCGTGAAGGACCTGAACGCCGAGATCATGGAAAAAATGGGAGAACAGCTTTCCTCGCTCAGCGGCGTACTCTCATCCCGGCTGACGAGCGTGACGCTGGTTCCCGGCCTCTATGTCGACGGAATCCCCACGATCGAGTTCCTGTCCGTATCGTACAATGCCCTGACGATCAATCCGGACGGTAGCACGAAGAAAGCCGCGAAAGCCACGATCGTCTCCGACGAGTCGACAACGGCCGATTATCGCCTGAATCCTACCGGAGTACAGAAGGAGGATATCGGAACGCCCTCGTTCGTTTCGACGACGGCCGTGACCCGAGCCGCCGAAACGGGAGAAAATACGCCTGTGAAAGTCGTCGGCCACGACATCGAAAACGGCATCCTGACCGTCAATGCGGCCAAGACCTCGACCGAGCCGCTGAAGCTCGACGGAAACAAGATCTATACCGTCGCGTTGAAAGTGCCCGTAGCGGACGACTGTCTGTTCGAGAACGAGACCGAAGCCTACGTCTACTCCGAATATGTCCGGCTCGCTGAGTCGACCGTAACGCCCGTTATCGCCGCGCAGTTCGATAATTCGCAGCAGATTACCGATTTCGATTGTGCACACGGCGCGCATCATCATTTTTCGGACTACGCTACGATCTACGGTGCGGCACAGGCCGAAAAAATCTCCAAGAGCATCAAGTACAACGAGCCGTTCGACCTGGCCGGCATGGTGACGGGTTTGCTACGACGACGGGGCGAACGCCAATGAAATGACCGCAGACAAGCTCGAAGGCTACGGCCTGAAGTTCCGTTTCGAGCTGGCACCCGATGCTTACAAGCTGGGACCCAACCAGACCGATCAGCAGCAATTCGCCCGCATCGACGGAACGACGATCACGTCGCAGGTTCCGGGCGGCGAGGTCAACAACCGCGCGGCTATCGACAAGGAGCCCATCGTGCGGGTAACGCTGGTCGACACGACGAACGAGAATCAGATAGTCGACGTGGCCTACTTCAAAATCAAGTGGGTAGAAAATTCCGTCAGCCCCGACCCGATCGAACTGGGCGAGATCAAGACTTACGTCCAGAATCTGAGTTGCTCGGCCATCGGAAACGACTTCCTTTGGAAAGACATGACGCAGTACGTCTATGCTAAGGTGAAGGAAGGCGGCATGTCGAAAGACGAATTCGAAGCTATCTATAAACTGAAAGCCAACGACGAAGGCACCTTCGGCGAAGGCGACGGCGTAATCACCGAGCAGACTTCGGACGTATCCGAGGACGCCGTAGCCCTGAAATGGACGCTCGACGCCGAGGCGATCGGCAAGATCGTACCGGCCACGTCGAAAGAGTACAGCATCCTGATCACCTATACCGATCCGAAAGGCGTTGCGGGCGATGTGACCTTCTCGCTGAAGTGCACCGTCAACGTCACTCTGCCGTCGATCAGCGGCTACTACGAGCAGTACTGGATCACGCCGGGAGCACTGGCTAACGTTTACCCGGTTCAGTACGAGCCGACGATGACTTCGGGGACTACCTGCGTCTACAACTACGATCTGATGCAGCTGTTCACGCCCAACGCTTGCATCGTGAAAGACTTGTTCTCCGCGTGCGGCAAGTGGGACATGCAATTCGCACTGACCCAGCCTCAGACAGGATATGCTCCGGCACTGACCGCCGAACCGGCCGGTACTGCCAACAAAGCCGGCTACACGCTGCTCAAGAACGCGGAAAAAGCCGCAGAGCTGACTTTCGTTGCCGAAGGCGACAACTGGTACGCACCGAGCGTCACGAGCGCAAGCGCCGTCAACCTCTCGCTCCAGAAGAACGACGCGGGCAAAGGACTGGTCGGCAACAAAGCCACGCTGAAGGTATGGGCTGACATCAACGGATACAACAAGATGCAGGTGGCCGAGTTCGACGTGAACATCGTTGCCCCGCTGACGATCAACGCCGAACTGGAGAACGCTTCGTTCGAGGATCATGTGATCGGCGGATCGGAGATCGACTGCTCGAACGCTTTCACGATGACCGATTTCAACGGTTATCTCGTAGCCGAGAACGACATCGTAAATCCGGAAAGCGACAAGCAGAAGTATGCCGCGGAGCTTTGGGACTACTATGAAGTCGAAAGCGTCGAATGGGAAACCGACAAGGCTAAGATCGGCATGAAGCGGCAGGGAGGTAACATCGTCGTCGACGACAACCTGACGGCCGACCAAAGTATGCCGCTCACCGAAGCCTATGCCGGAGCCTCGATCACGGCAACGGGCTCCAAGCTCGTATTCACCAACAACAGCGCAGGTGCCGGCGTCGAGCGCTCCTGCAACATCTTCATCCCTGCCACGGTGAAATACGGCTGGGGCGAAACGACCCAATGGGTCAAGATACGCCTGAACCCGGGCAAATAACCGCCACCTGATTCTGTTTACGAAAGAGCGCCTCGAAGATTCGAGGCGCTCTTTTTTCTATTCCGACGACAACCGGCGTTCCCCCACGCCTCACGGAACCGACCGGCTCCGTCGGGCGATTCGTTTCGTCCGAATAAAGCGGTAGTCCGACGGGCGCACTCGTTCCGATCTCCTCCATCAAAGCATGCCCCGGGCAGGAAAGAACCGTCGCCCCGCCTAAAAAGCATCCGATCCACTCCGCAACCAGCTCGAGACGGGCATTGCGATAAAGACGGAACGGACACCCGGAAACGCCCCCGCAAGCGAAAAAGCATCCGAGTTCCCTCCCTCTTGTCCGATTCCGCGAACCGACCCGCCGAGAATCATCCCAGCGAGGCAGACCAGAAACGGCTCTATCCGTGACCGGAAAAGCGAGAACCGAGTTCTTGCCGTCCCGCCGAAGCGTAAAAACACTTGACGGAGCGATGCGACCAGCTTATGATCGCACCGGAATCCGTGCAACCGGCTCCGGCAAACTACTTTTTCTCCGGAACCCAGCAGTTCAGATGATTGCCGGGCGTCACGACGACGAACTTGTAGAAACCGTTCGGATCGTCGCCCGTATCGAACACGAAGCGCCGCTCTCCCGCTTTCACGCGGCCGGCTTTCGTCCACTGGTCGCACTGTCCGTTTTTGAAATCGTTGGTCCTCGAAACGTAAACGGTAGCCGGCGCCCGGTCGTCGAGACTTTCCCACGTCAGCTCGATCGTCCGGTTGCCGCGCACGGCCTCGAGAGCGCAGATATCGGCTTCCCCGATGAAAGGCGCTCCGTCCTGTTCCCACAACACCTCCTGAGGCACGTCGAAATCCAAAAAGCGAGCGAGCGACGGAGCGATGTCGACGATCGACAGCCATGGTTCGGCGAAGCGGGCATTTCCCCGAACGTTCGTCGCGATCCACGAGGTCCGCTCGCGCGCGGACTGTCCGCCGTGATGATGACCGTCGTCGCCCCGGCCGTGGTCGGTCGTCACGACGACCATCCACTCCTCGTCGAAATATTTCTCGCGGTATTCGACCGCTTCCCAAATGCGTTCGATCTGACGGTCGGCCTTCATCACGTACTCGTCGAAATAATCGCCGTTGCCGTAGATATGCCCGGCATCGTCGGTATACCACAGATAGACCCAGCTCAGGTCCGGCGCCTGCTCGCGGATACCGGCCGCCGCAGCCCTCGACACCGTATCGTCGATGCGATAGACTTGCAGATCGTCCTTCTCCTTGGGATAGTTCTTCTGGTCGAGATCGAAACCGTCGACGACATAGTCGATCCTCAGGTCTCCCGTCTCGGGCAACCCTTCGCCGAGCAACACGGTGCGGTTGTCGGTCCAGCTCGAATAGAGAGCCGTCGTCACGTCCCGCTTCTGCTCCTTGGCGATCCGGAAAATCGACCAGTAGCTGTAATCGGGCTTCGGAGAATTGTCCCATACGTTGTGCTTGTTGGCCCATGCGGAGGTCAGGATGCAGTTGTACCCGACAGCCGAAATGGTCGGCGTTTCGCAGTACGTACCGGCAATCCCGCCGCAGTAGGCCCTCGAATAGCCGCCCTCGGCCGCGATCCGGCCGATTGCAGGCGGTTTCAGCCGCTCAATCATATCGGCCGGAACACCGTCCACGATGATAAATACCGCCTTTTTCGCCTTCGCCCCGTATCCGCCCCAAGGGAGCAGCAGCAGGATCGACAGAATGATCAGGATGTGTTTGCGATTCATGCTTTCCTCGTTTAAATCGTTCAATGGAAGCCCAAATTAACGATTTTTTTCGGATTCAACCTCTGCTTTGCAGGAAAAACTGAGCATGCGCCGGTCTTTTCCCTCTTAACATTCTTTTTACGTGAAGCCCGGTTCGTAACTTAAACTTCACGGTTTGGTCTCGGTACGTTAACCAGCCGTACCGCAGGGACCGGTAACTTTGCGGCATCGAAAACCAATACGCCTCTATCAACTCATGACCCGACTGACATCGTTCTTTTTCATGCTGAGCATGCTTTCCTTTCCGGCACGGGCCGACGCCCAAGCCGCTTCGGCCGTCGTGCGCGGCACCGTTGTCGATGTATCGAGCGCCCCGATCGTCGGAGCGACGGTCGCCATCGAAGGAACGACGCTCGGAGCGATCACCGACTCCGAAGGCAAATTTCTGATTCTCGGCGCCGAACCCGGAACGGCCGTTGTCACGGTGTCGTTCATCGGCTACAAACGATTCCGCAGCGAACCGCTCGAGCTGCGCAGGGACGAATATTGCGAGTTGAGCGTAACGCTCGAGCCCGAATCGTCGCAGCTCGACGGAGCCGTGGTCGTCGCGACGCGCAAGGTCGACAGCGACGCGGGACTGATCGCGCAGATGCGATCGGCCCGCTACGTCGCCAGCGGCATATCGGCCCAGACGATCGCCCGCACTCAGGACAAGGACGCTTCGGAAGTAATCCGCCGCGTCCCGGGCATTTCGGTCATCGACGACAAGTTCGTCATCGTCCGCGGACTGGCCCAACGCTACAACAACGTATGGATCAACGGGGCGGCCGTGCCGAGCTCCGAAGCCGACACGCGCGCGTTCTCGTTCGACGTCCTGCCCAGTTCGCAGATCGACAACCTGCTAATCGTCAAGTCGCCCGCACCGGAACTGCCGGCCGACTTCTCGGGCGGTTTCATCCGAATCCGCACGAAAGTCGTACCCGAGGAAAACTCGCTGACGATCAGCTACGGCACAGGATTCAACAGCGTCACGCACTCGAACGATTTCCGCTATGCCCCGGGCAGCGCAACCGACTGGCTCGGCTTCGACAACGGCATGCGCTCGCTGAAAAACGTTCCGCATCGCGTGGACAACGACGACGTCACGACGGTCGACCGCGTGACCCGCACCGGTTTCAACAACGACTGGAGAGTGCTGAGCCGCCGCCCGACAATCGACCAGAAACTGAACATAGCGCTGAACCGTCGCTTCGTGACCGCCCGCCGCGACGCGGTCGGGCTGGTCGCGGCATTGAACTACTCGAACACGAACAAAAGCCTGCTGCGCATGGAAAACTCGCAGTTCGGCATCTACAACTACACCGAAGACGAACCTCTGTACAACTTCAAATACACCGACAACCAATACACGAACGACGTGAAGCTCGGCGCTATGCTGAATCTCTCTTACGTTCCGGCAGCCGACAAGCGCTCGTGCGTAAGCCGTTACGAATTCCGCAACATATTCAACCAATTGGGACGCAACCGTTTCACCGACCGCGAAGGATGGCGCAACGTCAGCGGATATTACGAGCAGCAGCAGGACGAATACTTGTACGTGAGCCGTAGCGCCTACACGGGCCAGTTCGCAGGCAGTCACGACTGGATCCGCAGCGGCGCGAAGTTCGACTGGAACGCAGCCTACTCCTACTCGAACCGCCGCCAGCCCGACCGCCGGATCGTCGAGCGCGAGAAAAATCCCGAAAACGGCATTTACGAATACTCGATCGATCAGGGCAGCGTATCGCGCTACTTTACCTCGCTCGACGAGCACGTCGCTTCGGCCGGAGCGAACCTGAGCCTGCCGCTCTTTCCCGACGGGACGCTCCGCCCCGAGTTACGCACCGGACTATACGGCGAATACAAAACGCGCCGCTACGCTACCCGCAACTTCCTCTACAAGTGGAATGCCTATCAGAACAAGCTGCCCGCCGGTTTCGGCTCGCTGCCCGCCGAGCAGATCTTCGCACCGGAAAATCTGGGCGCACCCGACAAGCTGCACGTTCAGGACGAAACGCACAACACGGACGACTACTCGGCCCACAGCGACGTGCTGGCCGCCTACGCGGCGCTGAACATGTCGCTCGGGCGCTTCAACGTCTACGCCGGCGTCCGTTTCGAAAGCTACCGCTCTTCGCTCGAAAGCTATCCGTCGGAAACCAATTTCCGGACCCGGACGAACACCTACCGATACAACAACGCGCTGCCGTCGCTCAACGCCACGTATAACCTGACGCCCCGGATGCTCGTCCGGCTGGCATACGGCATGAGCGTCAACCGGCAGGAGTTCCGCGAGCTGTCGCCGTCGACTTACTACGATTTCGACATGTTCAGCACGATTACCGGCAATCCGGACCTCCGGCAGGCCGTCGTGCAGAACGTCGACCTGCGCTACGAACTCTATCCGGCCGCCGGCGAAACGATTTCGATCGCCGTCTTCTACAAGCATTTCAAGAATCCGATCGAATGGAACTATGTCGATGCCGGCGGCTCCTACCAGTTTTCGTTCGAGAACGCCCGCTCGGCCCGCAACTACGGCGTCGAGATCGATCTCAGGAAAAGCCTTGCGTTCATCGGCATGAACAATTTCATGCTGACGTTGAACGCCGCTTGGATCGAAAGCAAGGTTCTGTTCGGCGAGCAAAGCCGCGAACACGACCGGCCGATGCAGGGACAGTCGCCCTATCTGGTCAACGCCGGACTGTTTTACCAGAACGGCCGGATCGGCTTCGCGGCCGGCATTCTCTACAACCGCATCGGCAAACGAATCGTCGGCATCGGCCGGGTCAGCACGAGCGGAGGCGACACGTTCAACAGCAATATCCCGGACATGTACGAGATGCCGCGCAACTCGCTCGATCTGACGGTCGGCCAACGCCTCTGCAAATGGCTCGAGGCGAAGGCCGCCGCGCGCGACCTGCTCGGCGACGCGGTCCGCTTCATGCAGTTTCCGCGCTTCAGGGACTCGGAGGGCGTCGTGCACGAACGCTCCCAAACAACCAAGCGCTATTATCCGGGCCGCAGCTTCTCGCTGTCGCTGACGGCCACGTTCTGACCCTCGCGGCATACGAAAAACGAGTAAATCTCACGACTTCGGAAACACCATTCATTCCTTAACTATCTACACGATGAAAAAACAGATGATTCTGGCCATGATGGCCTCGGTCGCCATACTGGCGGCCTGTTCGGACGATGACAACGGCAGCGGAAATCCCGGTCCCGGTCCGGCCCCCTCGGGCGTCTACGAAACGGGGCTCGTATTCGGCGAAAAGGAAGGATCGGACTCGGTTTACTACATAGGCAACGGCGACAAGCACTTTCCCGCACCGAAAGGCGACTACGTGCTGAACGCCTCGCGCAAGTACAAACTGCGCGGCTGGGTTTACATCGAGGACGGATCGACGATCACGATTCCGGCCGGTACCGTCATCCGGGGCGACAAGCAGACTCAGGCAGCGCTGATTATCGAGCGGGGCGGCCAGATCTTCGCCCGGGGGACCGCTTCCAAGCCGATCGTCTTCACGTCGGAAGAGGCTCCCGGCAACCGTCGGCCGGGCGACTGGGGCGGACTGATCCTCTGCGGCCGCGCCAGCAACAATAAGGGCGAGCAGCAGATCGAAGGCGGTCCCCGCTCGTATCACGGCGGAGGCAGCAACCCGGTCGACACCGACAACTCGGGCGTGCTGAGCTACGTGCGCGTCGAGTTCGCCGGCTTCCCGTTCCAAACCGACAAGGAGATCAACGGCATCACGTTCGGCTCGGTCGGCAGCGGAACGACGGTCGACCACCTGCAAGTATCCTACTCGAACGACGACTCGTTCGAATGGTTCGGCGGCTCGGTCAGTTGCAAATACCTGGTAGCTTATCACGGTTGGGACGACGATTTCGACACCGACAACGGCTTCTCGGGCAACTTGCAGTTTTTGCTCGGCGTGCGCGATCCGCGCATCGCGGATAAATCGCTGTCGAACGGCTTCGAGTCGGACAACAACTCCGACGGTTCGGACGAGGAGCCTTACACGACGGCCCGTTTCTGCAACGTGACGCTGATCGGCCCGATGGGTCAGGACGCCGCATTCTATAACCAGTCGGCTTCGACCGAAAATCCCGGAGCCTACATCAACGCGGGCGAAATGTTCCCGAACAACGGCTCGGGCCTCGGCCAGTTTCAGGCAGGCGTGCAAATCCGGCGCAACTCGCGCATCAGTCTATACAATTCGATCGTAACGGGATGGCCCGTCGCGCTGATGATCGAAAAGGACAAGGGCGATTCGCCCGCGGCGGCCACAGCAGGCCTGTTCGAAATCAGTAACGTCCACTTCTCGGGGTACGACAAAGCACTCGAATCGTTCGACAACACGGCAATCGATCCGGTCGTCGGGATTCTTTCGTCCGACCAAAACAAGACATGGCTCAAGGGGAACGGCTTCACGGACGGCATCTTGCTCCGGGAAAGCTATGCCAACAAGTTCTACGACGCGATCGACGGCGTGGGACTGGCGCAACCCGTCAGCACGCGCTCGGGCTTCGATCCCCGGCCAGGCGCCGGCAGCGCTGCCGTGAACGCTTCGTACACGGTTCCTTCAGGCTTCGACGCCTCGGGCAACGGTTTCGCCGGCGCCTTCGGAACCGGAGAGAACTGGATGGACGGATGGACCAACTTCGATCCGCAGAACACGGTATACTGATCACCGTCGGCCGCTCGAAGGCCGCTCATAGGTAAACCGCATAGCGGCCGATGGCCGTTATGCGGTTTACCGTTCCGGAAAGAATCGGGAAAGCGGCCGAACATCTCTATTCCCGATACGGAAGTACGATCCGATTCGCAGGATATCAACTCGGAGAGCCTTTGCCCGGTTACGACGGCAACGTCTCGTCCGGACACACGAAGCCCCGTGCCGCTCGAGGTTCCAGAGCTCGGATGAGAGAAGTCCGGACCCTCGGTGAATGTGTGCGCACGGGGCTCGTATGGCCAAATTCCGCAGACGAACGCGCCGCCATCGGGAATCCCTACGGAACAGTCTATTCAATAATCGAGCCTTTCTGCTCTCGGCATTCCGATTTTTTATCGCGCGGGCAGACGAGGCCCTATCACCCGCCTCCAGCCGCGCCTTCGGGACGCAAACTCTCGTCTCGGAAATTGCCGAACAATCGGGTCGCCGGCCGGGCGCTCCCTTCCCCGCACTACATCGCCAAAGCCGTCCGGTACGCCGTGCCATCGACAGGATAGCCCCGATTCCGTCATCCGCGACCGCGCCTTCGCAGACCGGCTTCGGATCGAGCCGGCACAGTAAACCTCTCGGGTTCCTGCCGCATCTGTCCGCGCGGCAGAAAACCAAATCCGGGACATCGGGCCGGCCGGTGGGCGAAACCGGCCCGGCAAAACGCCTATTTTCCTCGACAGCCCGAACTACCCCGCTCCGACGCGTAACCTCTCCCCCGAGACTTTTCCTCCCATGCGTCCCGCGTCCTCGAATACGCGTCGACAGCCGATGCGGCAGACCGTTGACGCCGGACAATAAATAACCCGGACTTGCCTTGCCCATTCCCAAGATCGTCAACAAATCGATCGCTCAACCTGTCATAAATCTTAAGAACGAACGAGGCAAGCCCGGGTCATTCTGCATGACAACATACCCGGCGGCAGTCCGCCCAAATTATCCGAGATAGGACTTGAGTAGCTTGCTCCGCGTACTGTGACGCAGCCGGCGGATCGCCTTTTCCTTGATCTGGCGTACCCGCTCGCGGGTAAGGCCGAACTTCTCGCCGATCTCCTCGAGCGTCATCTCGGAACATCCGATTCCAAAAAAGTATTTGATGATATCCCGCTCGCGGTCGGTCAGCGTCGACAGGGCGCGCTCGACTTCCGTGCCGAGCGACTCGTTGATCAGTCCCCGGTCGGCGATCGGCGAATCGCTGTTGACCAGCACGTCGAGCAGACTGTTGTCCTCCCCGTCCGAGAAAGGCGCGTCGACCGAGACGTGACGGCCCGATACGCGCAGCGTGTCGGTCACTTTCTCCTTCGGCAGATCGAGCTCGTCGGCCAGTTCCTCGGGCGAGGGCGTGCGTTCGTGCTCCTGCTCGAAACGGGCGAAGGCCTTGTTGATTTTGTTCAGCGACCCCACCTGGTTCAGCGGCAACCGCACGATCCGGCTCTGTTCGGCCAGCGCCTGAAGGATCGACTGGCGTATCCACCATACGGCGTACGAAATGAACTTGAATCCCCTCGTCTCGTCGAACTTCTCGGCGGCCTTGATCAGCCCGAGATTTCCCTCGTTGATCAGATCGGGCAACGACAAGCCTTGGTTCTGATACTGTTTCGCAACAGAAACGACGAACCGCAGGTTGGCGCGTGTCAGTTTTTCGAGCGCTTCCTTGTCGCCCTTCTTGATCCGCTGCGCCAGATCGACCTCTTCCTCCACGGTGATCAAATCCTCCTTACCGATCTCCTGCAGATACTTGTCCAGCGACGCGCTCTCGCGATTGGTAATGGATTTGGTGATTTTTAATTGTCTCATGTTATCCCTTTCGTTGTTACGTGTCTTCCGCCTTCGAGAGGAAAGATTGTCCGGCCTCCTTATTCCGGAGGCCGGACAACCCCTCGCAGGGCAATCACCGGGGATGACTTCGGCCGCTTACTTGACGGTAGGCGAGTAGGCCACCACACGACCGTCGGGATATACGCCCTCGATATATTCGATCTTCGACGTGATCCGGTTCAGATCGCCGATCGAGCGAACGGGACGATCGTTGATGTTCGTGATGATATAGCCTTTGCGAATCCGCGCGCTTTCGAGTATGCCGCCCGGCTCGATACCTACCACTTGCACGCCTCCGCCGATCTTCAGCGCCTTCTTGGTCCGCTCGGACACCTCAGCGAACTGACCTCCCAGCGCGTCGTATGCCGAAACGATATCCTTGGTGATTACCTCGGTGTTGCCTGCCTTATTACGCAGGACGACCTCGATTTGTTTCACGTCCGAGCCTTTTTTTACTCCGACCGTCACCTTATCGTTAGGCCGATGCTTGGCGATCTCCTCGGAAAGCTGGGCCGAACCGTCTATCTTGATGCCGTTGATCTCGACGATCACGTCGCCCGAGCGAATGCCGGCCGCATGGGCCGCCCCTTCCGGATCGACTTCGGCGACATAGATTCCGCCCGGCTCCTGAATGCCGGTTTTCTTACCCTCCTCCGTCTCGAGGAACTCTTCGGTCAGCGGAATATACTGAATGCCGAGCATCGCGCGCTGCACGACTCCGTGCTCCTTCAGGTCGACGACCACTTTCTTGACGATCGACGTCGGAACGGCGAACGCATAGCCGATGTAAGTGCCGCTGCGCGACTGGATCAGCGTATTGATGCCTACCAGCTCACCTTTCGTGTTGACCAGCGCGCCGCCGCTGTTGCCCGGATTGACCGCTGCGTCGGTTTGGATGAACGACTCGAGGCTGAACTGGCTCGGCAGCGCCTTCAGGCTACGGCCTTTGGCGCTCACGATGCCGGCCGTAATCGTGCTGCGCAGGTCGAACGGGCTGCCGATGGCGAGCACCCACTCGCCCAAACGCAGGTCGTCCGAATTACCCATCGGGATCGTAGGCAGGTCCGTCGCGTCGATCTTAATGAGCGCCACGTCGGTCGTCGGGTCGGTCCCGATCACCTTCGCGTCGAACGAACGGTTGTCGTTCAGCGTTACGCGCAGTTTCGTGGCGTTTTCCACGACATGGTTATTCGTGACGATATACCCGTCGGGGCTGATGATCACGCCCGACCCGCCGCTCTTACGCTCGCGCGGCTGCTGGGGCTGCTGCTGATACCCTCGGGGCATGCCGAAGAACTCGAAAAACTGCTCGAATCCGCCTCCCCCGCTGTAATAGTCGTTCTCGACCTCCTGCGTATTGACGATATTGACGACGCCTTTCACCGCATTCTCGGCGGCATACGTCAGATCGGGATAGCTCCCCGGCTCGTAAGAAGTGAAATGCGTACCCACGTTCGAAGCGAACTCGGTCGAAGGAGCGGCATAGGCCTCGCCCTTCTCGGTCGCCCGGGCCACGCTGTAGGCAGTCGCTGCGCCGGCGGCCATCGAGGCGGCCAGCATGCCTGCAAATAACAGAACCTTTCTCATAGAAATAAGTGTTAAAATTATTAAAATAAAAAAGGTAAAATCAATTCATTTCGGTTCGAATTTTCGTTTTCCGGCCCGCAGAATCCATACCAGACTCGGCAAGGAAAATTTCCGGGACACAATACAAACTCCGAAAGAGCCGCCCGTATTGTGTATCATCTCGTTTTTTTACCGTTTTCAGCCCCCGCCCTCCGTGACAGAAAACTGCTTCCGGTCTTGTGAGGCAATACCGAGCCGCCCAAGGAAATGTCCGGATTCCCCCCGCCACGATACCGGCAGCGACGGTCCTAACCTAATAAATTATAAGGAGCGGCCTCCCGGAAAGAGCGCGGCGCCCGCATCGGGCCGTCTGAACCGATCCGGCCGAACGGGCGACGACAAGAGCCGCCCCTGCCCGGGAACGGCTCCTGATCATGCGTTTCTATGGCCGTAGGCTATTTCAGCCCGAACTCCTTGCGGATCGCGTCGACGGCGTCGAGCTTCTCCCAGCCGAAGAACTCGATCTCCTTCTGCACCGGCTTGCCGCCCTCGTAAACGGTCTCCACCTTTTTATAAGGACGGTTGCCGAAATGGCCGTACGAGGCCGTAGCCTCGAAAATCGGATTACGCAGGCCGAACCGCTCGACGATCTTGGCCGGGCGCAGGTCGAACAGCTTCGCTACGCGGCTCGCGATCTCGCCGTCGGAGAGCCCCAGCTTGCCCGTGCCACGCGTTTCGACGTACACGCTCAGCGGCTCGGCGATCCCGATCGCATAGGCCAGCTGAACGAGCACCTCGTCGGCGACGCCGGCAGCGACCATGTTCTTGGCGATATGCCGCGCCGCATAGGCCGCGCTGCGATCGACCTTCGAACTGTCCTTGCCCGAGAAGGCCCCGCCGCCGTGCGCGCCCCGGCCGCCGTAGCTGTCGACGATGATCTTGCGACCCGTCACGCCCGTATCGCCGTGAGGCCCCCCAATCACGAACTTGCCGGTCGGGTTCACGTGCAGGATGTAGTCGTCGCCTATCAGCTCGCTCAGGCGGTCGCCGGCGCGCTCCAGCCGCGCCTTGGTTCGCGGAATCAGGATGGTTCGCACGTCCTCGCGGATCTTGTCGCACATGGCCTTCTCCGCCGCCTTCTCGTCTCCGGCCTGCTCCGGCGTGACGAATTCGTCGTGTTGCGTCGAAACGACGATCGTATGCACGCGCTTCGGACGATTGTCATCGCCGTACTCGATCGTCACCTGGCTTTTCGAGTCGGGCCGCAGATAGGTCATCACCCGGCCCTCGCGCCGAATGGCGGCCAGTTCTTTCATCAGCACATGCGAGAGAATCAGCGAAGCCGGCATCAGCTCACGGGTCTCGGAGCAGGCGTACCCGAACATGATGCCCTGATCGCCGGCTCCCTGCAGCTCCTCGCTCTCTCGCACGACGCCCTGATTGATGTCGGGCGACTGCTCGTGAATGGCCGACAGCACGCCGCACGAGCTGCCATCGAACTTGTAGTCGCTTTTCGTGTAGCCGATCCGATTGATCACGCGCCGGGCTACCTCCTGTACGTCGACATAGGCCTCCGAGCGCACCTCGCCCGCCACGACGACCAGTCCCGTCGTACAGAGCGTTTCGCAGGCTACCTTCGAATGATTGTCATGACGAAGAAACTCGTCGAGAATCGCATCGGAAATCTGGTCCGATACCTTGTCGGGATGTCCCTCGGACACCGACTCGGACGTAAACAAAAATCCCATTTTTTAAAATTTTAGCGTATGACTTTAAACAATGGGAAAAACTCAGCTGTCGGATAGGAGAAATACTGTTTTTAGCATTTTTTTCCGTGGTTGCAAGCGGCCAAATCTTTCCACAAACGGTCCGGCGCATGCCGTCCCGAGCCGCAAAGATAGCATATTTTCGGAAGAATGGCATCCGAAACTCGAAATATCTGTCTTATCCGAAAAAGCGGCGCATTCTCAGAACGGATAGCCCACGCCGAAATTGAGCGTCGTATTCTTCAGCCGGAAATGCTGAATCCAACGCTCCCCGGCCGGTTCGTTCGGATTGTGGAGCTTGATGCCCCAGTCGAGACGGAAGACGAAGAAGCCGAAATCGAAGCGCGCGCCGAGACCGGTATTGAATCCGAGCTGCTTGTAGAACCGGTCGATTTTGAACCGGGTCTCTTCCGTGCCGCCCTGATTCATGAACCAGATGTTGCCCAGATCGAAGAACAGCGCACCCTGCAGAATGCCCCAAACCGGGAAACGGGCCTCGAGGTTGGTCTCGAGCTTGAAATTGGCCAGCTGGCTCGGATAGTCCGAGAAGTCGCGCTTCGGGTCGCCGCCGGGACCGAGCGTGCGGGCCAGCCAGCCGCGCATGCTGTTGCTGCCGCCGCAATAGAACAGCCGTTCGAACGGGATCGAGCTCGAATTGCCGTAGGCGTAGCCCCATCCGCCGTAGAACCGGTATACGATGCTTACCTTGGGAGCCAGCACGAATTTCTTGGCGATGTTCGCGTCGATACGGAAATACTGGGCGTATCGGATGCCGAACAGGCGATGGTAGGGCTCGCCGTCCGCAAGCCTCTCTTTCGAGCCGAACAACCGGCTCAGACCGTCGATCAGGTTGCCGTTCGTCTCGAAGTTGAAGCGCATCATCAGCGAGCTCCGGTCGACGCGACGGCTCTGATTGTTGAAAATATACGATCCGGAGAGCCCGGCGATCAGCTGCGAGGTGTAGCTGTTGCGCAGATAGGGGTTTTTCAGGCTGTTCAGAAAGGCCGAGTCGACCTGACGGAGTTTCACGACGCTGATGTCGGCCGGACGCAGCACGAACGAGCTGTTGCGCCCCTTGCCCCACGAATAGCCCCAGACGGCGCTGGCCAACGCCCGATGATAATAGGGGCGGCGCTGCACGCTGTACGAAACCTCGACTTTCGTACGCGGATCGACAGCCCGGTTATAGCGATTCACCCGCAGCGGAGTAATCAGGCGCGGGAACGAGAAGGAGGTCGTGACGCCCAGCTCGAACGAGTTGCGCTTGGTTTTCACGCGCGTGAATTCATACCCGCCGCGCACGCTTACGTCGAACAGCTCCACGCCTCGGAACAGATTGCGGTTCTGGTAGCCGAGCGTCGCGGTCAGCCCGAAGTAGTCCGACGAGGTGGTTCCCTCCAGCTCGACCGAGTAGCTTTGCCTCAGCGCAGGCGTGCAGAGGATGTTGCAGTCGAGATACCGTTCCGAGGAATAGGCGACGGCCGAAGTGTCGGTCGCGGCGCCGGGGCCGCCGATATAAGTGACCGGACTGTCCCGGCCGGCCGAGTCGGACGCTTCCGAAAAGAGCACGCTGGCGCTTTTGTAGTATCCCAGCCGCATGATATTCTCATAAGTTCTCTTGACGTCGCTCTCGTTGTACAGCGCATTCGGATAAAGATTCACGGTACGGCGGAGAATCGAGGAGCGGACTTTCGGACGGGCGTCGTAAACGATTTTCAATCCCCTGTAGAGAGTCGTGTCGAGCCGCGAATTGTACAGGCTGTCGCTCACCGCCTTCGCCGGGTCGTATCCCGGAAAGACATAGATATCGCGCAGGCGGTATACTCGATTCTCCTCAACGATCGGCTCCCCCTCGGGCGTATAGCCTGCCATATAGGGCTTGACGACCATCGTCAGGTCGATCGTGCGGTCGCCGGCGGTCGAATCGGCGACATACTCGATGTTGTTGATCGAGAAGTTGTAGTATCCCCGGTTCTTCAGGAACGACGCGATGCGCGACCGTTCGTCGTTGAGCACGTTGCCGTCGAAAATGCCGCCGGTACGGAGCAGCGAGGAAGCCGTATCGCTCAGGACGACCGGCCGCAGCGACCGGTCGCGGAAGCGATAGCCGATCTTCCCGATCCGGTACGGATCGCCCTGACGGGCGAAGTAGGTGACGCGGGCCCGCTTGCCGGCCGTGTCGACACGGAACCATGCCTCGGACTGCAGAAAACCCTTGCCGTCCATGTAGATCTTCATCGCCTGAGAGGAACGGGCCGTCAGCGACGAGTCGAGCAGTACGGGCGCTTTCCCGATCTTGCGCTTGAAGCGGTTCCACCATGTGTTCTTCCGTTTCGGGTTGGAGGAGTTATACGCCCAAAGGTAAAAGTTCGTTCCCAACAGGCGTTGCGTGGGATGCTGGCGAACGAACTCCTCCAGATCGGCCTTCGTGACGCGTTCCTGCTTGGAAAGCTCGCGGTTGCGCTCGATCCGGATGTCGTTGCGAGTCAACAGGTAACTCCCCTGCGGGACATGCTTCGTCACGCTGCATGCCCCCGCGAGCCAGCAGCATGCGACCGCCGCGGCGAACCTCGCGCATCGCCTCGCTCCCCGATATATTCTCCCCTGTGGTTCCGGCACGCCTTTCTTCCTCCGATTTATTTCGCCAGCTTGAACCTGATCCGCAACACGCCGTCGGCCCAGTCGCTCGAAACGATCGCCACGGGCGGAATCTCGCTCGTGTTGCTTACGTGTTTTCCGATGCAGGGACAGCTGTCGAAAGAACCGATATGGACGATCCGGACTTCGGTCGCCCCTTCGGGCAGCCGCGACAGGTCGTAACGCTTCCGCGCCTCATCGACCGGAACGATTTCGGCACGCACGTCCGCGCCCGAGGCGATCTGTTCGTTGACCGTCCGCTCGATTCGTTCCAGTTCGTCGGGCGTCAGGCCGCGCTCGCAGCGAAAGTCGCATTTCGACTTCTTCCTTTCGATATGGGTCGTGAACGCGCGCCCGCAGCCGAGCATGCGGACGACCGCTCCGCCGATCAGGTGCTCGGCCGTATGCATGGGCGGATACTCCTCCTTGTTATGGACGCTCGCCTTGGACTCTTCCATCGTATCGCTTCATTTTGACAAAACCGCGTCTCGCCGTCCCCTGCCCGATACGGCGTACGATTCCGGTGCAAAGATAAGACTTTGCGCCGGGAACGGCTCCCCTGAAAAATCATTTCCAGCTCCGGAGCCTTTCCGACCGCCTATGCCAGACGGAACTTGACGAATTCGCCTTCGAGGCAGAACGCACCCTCGCCCGGAGTAAACTTGATCAGACAATAATTCGCATCGGACGGCCCGCCGGGAAAATGCGCCTCCAACCACGGCTGCCACATGTCGCGCAGCGTCTCGGGATCGGTCACCACCTCGGCGTGTCCGATCAGGGAAACGCTGTCGTCTCGATCGTAGAACGAGGCTCCCGTCCGCATATTGCGCCGGATGTGAGCGACTTTCTCCGAATCGATTCCCGTAGCGAACCATATCGTCAGCGCATCGTCCGTCCGGAGCGTCTTTACCGGAACGGGACGCGGGAACCCCTCTCCGTTGACCGTAGCGAACGTAACGGCCTGGCAACGTTTCAGCAATTCGCTGGCTTTCTGAATGATTCTTTCCATAAGCAATCTCGTTTTGTCGGTTTGCGGTCCGCCGCCGGTCCGTCCGTCGCGGACCGGCCGGGAAACGCCCGCTGCGGCGGGCAGCCGGACCCTATTGGTTGAAAAAGCCCTGCTTTTTCAGCATGTCGAAGTACTTGCGCGAGAACAGCCGGTTGTCCTCGGCCGTGTACCGCCGCTCCGTGAAGATGCGGGCCAGATTGGGCAGTCCGTTCGCGCGGAGCAATTCGGCCGTCTCGGGCGAGGCTTCCCGCTCCGCCCAGATACGGTCGATCGTCTCGGGCGTATAATCCTCGTACCGTTCGCGGTGGACAACCCCTTCCAGAGGCAACCGGTCCGTCAGCGGAGGCATCTCCTCGGGCCAGCCCAACGTCACGGTCGTCACGGGCAGCACGCCTTCGGGCAGGCGCAGCACTTCGGCGATCCGGTCGGCATTGTAGATCGTCGTGCCCAGAAAGCAAACGCCCAACCCTTCCGACTCGGCGGCCAGACAAATGTTCTGCGCCGCCAGCATCGCGTCGATCGCTCCGCTTAGGAACCAGACGAAATTGTCATAGCCGGGCTCGGCTCCTCTCTGACGGCACCAAAGCGAGAAACGGCGCACATCGACGCAGAAGGTCAGCACGACCGGCGCGCCGGTCACCATCGGCTGACCGAAGTGGCAAGGCGACAACTCCTGCCGAATCGCCGGATCGGTCGTCACGACGATGCTGTACACCTGCATATTACCCGTATTCGAGGCTCGGACTCCGGCCTCGAGAATCCGCTCCAGCAGCCGCTCGTCGACCGGGTCGGACTTATAACTTCGTACCGAGCGGTGCCGGAAAATCGTTTCGATCATGTTTTTCGTGATTTATGGCCCTTCCGCCGCATTGCGAACGCACGACGGACGCCTTTTACAAATATCCGTTATTTTTTCCAAAGCAGGAAGGCTTTCTCCGAAAAATTGCCATATTTGCAGTAGGCGCGGCGCTTATCGGCCGGGCACGAGACGCATGGGAAGGAAATTCAGCAAATATCACGGAGCCGGAAACGACTTCGTCATGATCGACGGCCGCACGGAGCCTTTCGACGCCACGCCCGAGCGGGTGGCCGCCTTGTGCCGGCGCCGAACCGGCATCGGAGCCGACGGCCTGATGATCCTCGAGAGCGACCCGGCGGAGGAGTTCCGCATGCGCTATTTCAACGCCGACGGCGGCGAAGCGACCATGTGCGGGAACGGCGGCCGGTGCATCGCGCTGTTCGCCCACCATCTGGGCATCGGCGGAATGCGGAAGCGCTTCATCGGCGTAGACGGCCCCCATACGGCCGAACTGCTGCGGGTCGAGGGTCCCGAGGGCGAGATACGCCTCGGGATGATCGACGTGCGGCGAGTGGAGGTACACCCCGAATATCTGTTTCTCGACACCGGCTCGCCGCATTACGTCGAGTTCGTCGAGAGCGTCCGGGGAGTCGACGTCGCAGGGCGCGGCGCGGCGATACGCCACAGCGCCGCCTTCGCCGCCCGCGGAGGTACGAACGTCAACTTCGTCGAGATCGTTTCCGACGGCCATATCCGCATAAGGACTTTCGAGCGGGGCGTCGAGGCCGAGACGCTCGCCTGCGGAACGGGAGCGACCGCCTCGGCTATCGCTGCGGCCGTGCGCACGGGCAGCCCGTGCCGGGATTACCGGGTCGACGTCGAGGGAGGCACGCTCCGCGTTGCGTTCGAACCGGACGGAAAGGGAGGCTTCACGCGGATCGAGCTGACCGGCCCGGCCCGGAAAGTGTTCGAAGGCGAGTTCGCGGACGATTTTCGGCGCGACGGAGAGCCGGAATTCCCAAAAAAATCCTAACATGGCACGAGGAGGCCGAAGCGGCCCGCAAATTGTGCAGAATCCAATACAGAACAATCGTTAACTTCATCACGTTTTCTCGCATCATGAAATCGAATCGGGGTTTCCGGCACAAAGCCAGCGACGGCGGGTCGGAGGATTTGTTAAGGCGGGCGGCCAAGCTCAGCCCGATCAAGAAAAGCGGAAAGGACAAGCGGACCATTTACAGCCAGATGGACGACGACGAGGCGGATGCCGAGTTGCTGGCGCTTCGCAAGCAAGAATCGGTACTCGACTACTTCGACGACGAGCAGGAAAGGTAGAGCCGGCATCTTCCGGACCAGGCGCCCCAACTCTCCGGACGGCAAGCGGACCTTGCCGACAGCCGGAACTGTCGCTTGCCGTCCGAAGCGTCTCCCGCGCGGATCGTCCCGGAAGCGGAACGGCCCTCCGGCCCGACGGATAGCCGCATGCGCCGACGTCGGGCTTTCGATCCGTTGCGGAGTCCGCCGCGAATACCGGATCGGTCTGCCCGGATACAAGGCCGCCCTCCGGAACTTCGCCGGACCGGACAGAGGGACGGCTCTGCAAGGTCCCCGCCCCCCCTGCCTCCCGACAAGCCCCGGACCGGCACAGCCTTTCCGCTTGACCGTGTCCCCGGCGTGTATTATCTTTGCCTTTCGAACAGGGAAAGCGTCCCGTACATCTCTATCCGAATTATGGAACAGTTCATCATGGCCAACGACACGGCCCTGCGGATCAGCGACAGCGGCCGGGGCGAAACGACGCTTGCGCTGCTGCACGGCTATCTCGAGTCGCTCGAAGTGTGGGAGGATCTCGCCAAACGGCTCGCTCCCTATTACCGGATCGTCGCGATCGACATTCCCGGGCACGGAATCTCGCAGGTTCGGGGCGAAGTCCACACAATGGACTTCGTGGCCGACACGCTGCAGGCCGTGCTCAAAAAGCTCGGCGTCCGTCGCTGCTTTCTGGCGGGACACTCGATGGGCGGCTATGCCGCAGAGGCTTTTGCCGAACGTCATTCCGACATGCTTCAGGGACTGATCCTGTTCCACTCGACGCCGAACGCCGACACCGAGCAGAAAAAGGCGGACCGGCTGCGCGAGATCGAGCTGATTCGAGCCGACAAAAAGGAGCTTCTCGCTTCGCAGTTCGCTCCGAAAGGCTTCGCCGAGGAGAACCGCCGGCGTCTGCGGGACCGGATCGGACAGCTCGAAGAACTGACGGCCGCGACCGACGACGACGGCATCGTCGCCTTACTGCGAGGCATGATCGAACGCCGCGACATGAACGACATGCTGCACGCGCTGCAAGTACCCCAACTGTTCATCTTCGGCCGCATGGACGGATTCATTTCCGTCGAGACGGCCGAGCGGCTGGCAGCCGCACACCCGCAGGCCGAAGTGGCATGGCTCGAACATTCCGGCCACATGGGCTTCTGGGAGGAACCCGAAGCTTCGGAGCGAATTATCCGGTCGTTCATCGGCCGGCACGGAGGACAGGAAATGACGCCTGCATTCGATTCAAGCGATTCCTCGGCCCGATAGCACGAAACGTCCTCGCTCCGGCAAACGGCATGAACGAGAAGGCAAAACATCCCGCCGACGAACCGGGGAAGCCCGTATCCGCAAGCCGGGTATCTCCGATAACCCGAACAGCCGGCGAGTCAGGACGACGGCACTCGTAGAAAGGGCCGGAAATAAACACGGCCGGCGACCGATCTCGGACCATCCAAGACAAAAACTCCAAGGGCACGGAGTCCGTTCCCCCTCGGATATAATTCTAAAGGACGGAGACTTACGCAAAGAGGAGACGAGCAAGAAACGGAGGCAAAGAACGGCGATCGAAAGACAAAAACAGGCCGGAGAGGCGGATTTCCGTCATTCGGAACGGCCGATGCAACGAAAACCGACGAAACGGCATCTCAATAAAATATTGAATATACAGCGCAAGCAGACTAACCTTGCATTAATTACAAACGACACATATTGCAAAATATCTGCACAACAACAAAACATTCGTAAAAATATTGCAAAAAGAATCGCCGAATGCAAAATTATATCGATTTTCCATTCGGATTCGTTGCATATCGGATATTTCTTCTTACATTTGCTTCCGACATACGTCGAAAGACGACGTGTCTTAGCTCTACTGTGAAACCTAGGAAATTTCGTTGTCCAGAGCTAAAGCACGAGCCCGCGTCGGGAGGCACCGCATGACGGATGCCGCCCGGCGAGTGTGGGTGAATCTCGGTCGGAACGCTCCGGCACGGAACGTGCTACAATTCTGTATTATGCGCATGCTTCAAGGCGTGGGCTGTTCGTGCTTTATTCGGACAAGGCTTCCTAGGGCCTCACGGTAGATAATGCGCGACGCCCACGTCTTCTTTCTTTAGCTATCTCGCCGAACAATCGATCCGGCCTGGAGTCGCACGGAATCCGTTTTTCCGTGCCGTTCGCAGCCAAAACGTCGGAAAAGCGGACCTGCCCAGTCCCTGTTTCCCGCGCACGGGAATCGTCTGCCGCCCGTCTGCGACACAGTGCACGGACGATCCGGGAAGCACCCTTTGCGGGCGGCGCCGAGCTTTTCGAACAGCGGGAGCGGCCTATGTCTACATATCGGGGCACGGACCGCCGAAACGGGAAGAGTTGGGCTTCCCGATTAGGTAAAAAAGGGGAAGATTTTTCGAGTCCGTGCCCCTTTTTTCGTTTCCGGCGATCCGCCGATCTCCGTTCCGCATCCAAAACCGGACTCGGACCCGATTTCAGCACGTCGACAAACTTCGCGATTCTTTTCTGCGGAAACGACCGAGCGACCCTGCCGGTTGACTACCGATTCGCTCGGCAGAGCGAAATGCAGAGCCAAAAAAAGCGCGGCTTCATGCGCCCGCGACAGGAAAGCACGGAAATGGCGGCGTGATACCTTCGCGGAACATGCCGGCCCGATACGAAATCCTCCTTGCCGCAAAACGACAAGGAGGATTTCGTATCGGTACATAACAGAAAAGCCGCCCCACCGGAAGGAACGGCTTCGTAAGCACGGTCGCCCGACCCGCTACAGCGCGTTGACGTGAAGCTGTACGCTGCTCTTGAGGTTGGCCGCCTTGTTCTTGTGAATGATATTCACCTTGGCGAGCTTGTCGAGCATGGCGGTCACTTTCGGAAGCAATACCAGAGCGGCCTCCTTCTCGGTCGTGTTGCGCAGCGCCTTCACGGCGTTACGAGCCGTCTTGTGGTAATATTTGTTCCGAATCTTCCGCACCTCGGTCTGGCGTATTCTCTTCTTCGATGACTTATGATTTGCCATTTCCGTAACTTTATATGATAACTTACATTTCGATGGTAGCCCATAGGAGAATCGAACTCCTCTTTCAAGAATGAAAATCTTGCGTCCTAACCGATAGACGAATGGGCCATAGCCTCATCTTTTGGCAGATTCAGCGGTGCAAAGGTAATCAAAAAGTAATAACCTGCAAATTTTTACTTCAAAAAACGCCTGTCCCCGCCTGCTTCCCGTAACCGGCGGAAACGAATCAGCCCTTGCCGGCCCGCTCGTGCCGGTCGTAGACGAAATAATCCGCCGCCAGCACGACCAGCAGCAGAAAATAGGAGACCGAGCCCGTCAGAACGGCCCGGATCAGGACATACAGCATGCAGGCGGCCGTGGCGACCAGCAGCCGCTGCCGCTCCGTCGTACGGTCCAGGTTGAGCAGATACCCGATCCGGCGGCGGCCCACCAGCAACAGGTAATATCCGATCGAGCCGAGCGACACGACCAGACCTGCCGTCGGATAGTCGTGTCCCAGAAGCGCTCCGAGCACCGTCCATACGACGACGACCGCAACGGCCGTTTTTCTTGGAATGGCGAATATTTTCATCGGACGCAAAGGTACGACAAAATAATTTAGTAGCTTTGCGAGGTTCAAAATATCGTATCATGCCTAACTTGTCCGACAAGGGAATCTATCTGCCCCCCTCCCCGATCCGCAAGCTGGTGCCGTTCGCCGAGGCGGCGAAGCGCCGGGGAATCAAGGTATACCACCTCAACATCGGCCAACCCGACATCCGGACCCCTCAGGTCGCCGTCGACGCCGTGAAAAACATACACGACCAGGTGTTCGAGTACGGACACTCGGCCGGAAACGAGAGCTATCGCCGCAAACTGGCCGATTACTACCGGGGCGTCGGCATCGACGTGACGACCGACGACATGGTGATCACGGTCGGAGGATCGGAAGCGATCTTCATGGCGATGACCATCTGCCTCAACCCGGGCGACGAGGTGCTGGTGCCCGAGCCGTTCTATGCCAACTACAACGGCTTCGCCATGGAGGCGGGCGTCAACATCAAGCCGATCTCGTCGACGATCGCCAACGATTTCGCGCTGCCTCCGATGGAGGAATTCGAACGACTGATCACTACGCGCACCAAAGCGATCCTGATCTGTAACCCGAACAACCCGACCGGTTATGTCTACTCCGAGCAAGAGTACGAGCAACTGAAAAACATCGTGCTGAAACACGACCTCTATCTGATGGCCGACGAAGTGTACCGGGAATTCTGTTACGACGGTACGAAGTGCATCTCGGTTATGAATCTCAAGGGAGTCGAGCAGAACGTCGTGATGATCGACTCGGTGTCGAAACGCTACAGCATGTGCGGCGTGCGTTTGGGCACCCTCGTATCGCGGAATCGCCGGATCATCGATGCCGCGCTGAAAATGGGGCAGGCCCGGCTATGTCCCCCTTATCTGGCCCAAGTGGCGGCCGAGGCCGCGCTCGGCGCGCCCCGCAGCTATTTCGAGGAGGTACACGACGAATACGCCGCGCGGCGCAACTGCATCATCGAGGCGCTGAACAAGATCGAGGGGGTCTACACGCCGATGCCGAAAGGATCGTTCTATTCGATCGTCAAGCTGCCGATCGACAGCAGCGAGCGCTTCGCGCAGTGGCTGCTCGAGGAGTTCGAGTACGAAGGACAGACGGTCATGGTCGCCCCGGCTACGGGCTTCTATGCCTCGTGCTACCTGGGACACGACGAGATCCGCATCGCCTACGTAATCAACCGCCGCGATCTGCTCGCCGCAGCCAAATGCCTCGAGGAGGCGCTCAAAGTATACCCGGGCCGCACGATCGGACGGTAATCCGACACGCGCCGACAAGTGCCGCATCCTGCAACAGCCGCTTCCGAGCGGCTGTTTTTTATCGGGGCTATGCGCCATAAACAGGCCCTCTGGTTCCTAAATGGTGCGATTGCGACAGAAACCCGAAACGCAACACGAGCGGCGCGAAGGCTGACAGTCCCGGCATAAAGATGAGGAAGCGGAACCCGGAACATCGATCCGCACGGCCTGAAATCGCAATGCACTGAAAAGGAAATCGACCCACTCCGCCGTTCGGGCTCCCGACGGGACAGGCGCTCCGAATCCGAAGGCAACGGCGAGCGCATCCCGAACAAGATACGGCAGCCGGTCCGGCGTGACAATCACGCCGGACCGGCTGCCGTATCTGCCGAACGCTTCAGGACAAGCGGTAGTAATGCCCTACCGCTAAATGGAAAGCACCCGCAGCGTCGTAAGCAACTGACGGTTGATCGGTTTCTGACACTTGATCGCCCGGCTGAACGGTATGTACACGAGCTCGTCGTTCTGTATGCCGATCATCACGTTGCGCTGGTCCTCGAGCAGCGCGTTGATCGCGGCCTCGCCCATCCGGCTGGCCATAATCCGGTCGCTCGCCGTAGGCGATCCGCCGCGCTGGATGTGACCGAGGATGGTCACGCGCACATCGTACTGAGGATACTCGTTTTTGACACGCTCGGCCAGTCCCATCGCTCCGCCGGTCAGCTCGCTCTCGGCCACGAGCACGATGCTGCTGTTCTTCGACTTGCGGAATCCGTTCTCGATCAGCTGGTCGAGCTGGTCGACCTCCATGGCGATTTCCGGAATGATCGCCGCTTCGGCTCCCGACGCGATCGCGCCGTTCAGGGCCAAAAAGCCCGCTTCGCGGCCCATGACCTCGATGAAAAACAGCCGCTCGTGCGAAGTCGCCGTATCGCGGATCTTGTCGACCGACTGCATGATCGTGTTGAGCGCCGTGTCGTAGCCTATCGTCGTGTCCGTGCCGTACAGGTCGTTGTCGATCGTGCCGGGAAGGCCCACGATCGGGAAATTGTACTCCTCGGCGAATATGCGCGCGCCGGTCAGCGAGCCGTCGCCGCCGATCACCACGAGCGACGTGATGCCGTGCTTGACGATGTTGTCGTAAGCCGTCTTGCGTCCCTCGGGCGTACGGAACTCCTCGCAGCGCGCCGTCTTGAGGATCGTGCCGCCCTGCTGTATGATGTTACTGACGTTCTGTGTCTGAAACGGAATGATCTCGTCGGTAATCAGGCCTCTGTATCCCCGCATGATTCCCTTCACCTCGAACCCGTTGTAAATCGCAGCCCGCGTTACCGCGCGAATTGCGGCGTTCATGCCGGGCGCATCGCCGCCCGACGTCAAGATGCCCACGCATTTGTTTGCTTCCATAATCGTTCCTCCTGTTATTAGCCGTTTCCGTATCCGCCCACCGGCGGCCGGAACCGTCCGAAACGCCTATCTCGGATCGGCTTCCGGACACCGCAAAAGTAGCAATAATTATCGTACCGCATATCCGATGCCCGATTTTTCGCAGTCCGGACCGCTGTACCCCTCCCGATCCGCAGCGATAACGCGCTCAAGGAAATACCGTCCGCCCTCCGACGGCCGGAGATGCCGCCCCCGGTCACCACGACCGTCCCGTACAGGGACTCCTATCCGGCCTTTCTCCCGAACCGAACACGACACAAGCCAGCCTGCCGCTGCGGCTGCAGCGGCAGGCCGGCCCCAACGCTTTCTCATTCGTACTTCCTGCGACTGAACACGACCGACAATCCGACCGCGATCAGAATCGTCGGAACGGCGATCTTGTCTAGAGGAATATGCCAATCGAGCTGATCGATCAGCAGCAGGCATAGCCCGACGGCCGCCACGATACCGCCCGCGAGCCACTTGCGCAACGCCAGCAAATAGCCTCCGATCAGCACCAGCAGCATCTGCCACGAGAACACCACGTCGAACAGGCTGTCCGAAAGCAGTTCCAGATTATTCATCATCCACAATACGCCGACCACGATCAGCGTGACGCCGAGAAACAGATTTCTCGACCGCATCACCGAAGCGTGCTCGTCACGCCGCAGCTTGTCGTCATCCATTATTTCCATTGTCGTACATTATTTATCCCAATCATATACTTTGCCGCACCGGTTTCCGAGTTCCCGATGTTCCGGTTTCTCCGCACGCAGTCCCTTCCGACAGAGGCGACTTCACGGTAGGGACCTGACCGGATACGAAACCCGGGACCGCAACAGGCATAATGATTCTTCCGGGTGCGAACATGCTCGGTATATCGAAGCATATGACCGTCTTTTTATTCGGTTCGGTTCCGACGGAAAGGCGAGTCGCCCGTTCCGCTTTTGCCGGAACGGCGACCGGCTATTCGGTATAATACTCGATCCGAACGGTATCCCGCAGCGTCGAGTCGCCCAGCGTGACCGTCTCGACGCGTACGGTGTCGTGCCGGATCGGAATACCGTCCGGAACGCCGGCGCCGTGCCAACCGGAAGTCTTGTTGAAATACCACTCGACATCGCCCCGGTCGAACGCCTCCTCGATGCGCTCGTAGTTCTTCACGAGGTAGACGCCCAAAAAGATCAGGATCAGAACCCAGATGCCGAACAGCACCGACAACGTCGTACGGCGGCTTCGCAGGTTGAATACGAGCTTCAGCAGCAGATATACGACGATCCCGAGCGGCAGCACGATCCCCAGTACGATCAGCACCGGAATCAGCAGCGATCCGCCTGCCAGAGCGAAAGGAAATCCTACGGCCGCTCCCCCGATCAGCATCGTGACGAGCCCCACGACGAGTCCGAGCACGACGAGCCCGAGCACGGCGCCGATCAGCAGCAAGAACGCCTTGATGCAAAACAGCAGCACGCGGCCGGTCACATACAGCAGTTCGGAGAATACGGAAGCCGTCCGCTCGTTGCGCGGCGAGGGCCTCGCATCGTTCAGGTCGGCGCTGATATTGCGCCGAATCGACGAGGCGGTGATCCGCTCGCCCGTCATCTCGAGCCGCTGGCGGGGCGTGCGCGCTTTCGGAATCGCAAACCAAAGAATCAGGTAGAGCAGAAAGCTCACGCCGATCAGCGTGCCGAAAAACCCGCACAGCGCGTTGACCACCGGAATCACGCTGATAACTACCAGAATCAGTAGAGGCGAACAGAACAGCAGGCGCACCAGCGTCGGATCGACGCGGAAATAAGTGGCCAGCCCGTTGCAGACGCCGCCGAGCTTCGCGCCGTCCGGATTCCTGTAGAGTCGGCGGGATATGGCATTGTCCGCGCCGTTCTCAGGTATTTCGGCTCCCCCGGCGGGTCCCTGAGCGGTCACTCCGTCCGGCCACCCGAGCTGTCCTATAATCTCGCGGATCAGCTCTGGCGACACAATCATATCGGAGCTCTGACGGTTCAGAATCAGCTCGCTCACGCGCGCCTCGATATCCGAAAGAATCTCCGCGCCGTCGGGATCGTCCTTGTATGCCACCTCGATCCGGACCAGATAGTCCTTCAGAAGCTCGTAACCCTCGCTGTCGAGCACGAAGGCCACGCCCGCAATGCTCACGTTTATCGTATGGTTCATCGTCATATGCTTTAATCCTGTGAAACAAGCCCGTGTCATTCGGCGGAAGCCTCCTGCGAAGCGTCCGGACGGGGAACGCCCTCCCGGATCGTGCGGATCTGCGAGATCAGCTCGGTCCACGCCATGTCGAGCTGCTCGAGACACTGGCGCCCCTTCTCGGTAATCGAATAATACTTACGGGGAGGGCCCTGCGGCGACTCCTCCCAGCGATAGGCGAGCAGTCCCTGGTTTTTCTGCCGCGTCAGCAGCGGGTAAAGCGTTCCCTCCACGACGATCATCTCGGCCGCTTTCAGCTCGGCAATGATCGACGACGCATAAGCGTCGTTGCGCGAGATGATCGAAAGGATGCAATATTCCAGAATGCCCTTGCGCATCTGCGCCTTGATGTTGTCGATATTCATCTCGCCCATATCACTTCCTCCCCCATTCGTTTGACTCGTCCGAGCGCGGCTCGTTCGGAATGACGATCCACATGACCAGATAAACCAGCAGGCCGACCCCGAAAACGATGAACAGCGCCATCAGCACCCGCAGCAATGTCGCGTCGAGACTCGAGTATTCGGCTATGCCGCCGCATACGCCGCCGACGACGCGGTCGCGGCGGCTGCGGTACAGATGCTTCTCGTCGTTCCGGACGCATGTCTGTTCGCGTCCGGGCATGCTCCGACGCGGCTCGCCGAACTCCTGGGCAGGGCCTATCACAGCCATGGCCCGTTTGACGAGCGCCGTGTCCACCACCTGCATGCGGGGGGAGATCGCGCCGCTGAAAATGTCCGCGATGCGAGTCTCGATGTCCTGCATCGTCTCCTGATCGTCCACTCCGTCCAGGCGAATCTCGATTTCGGAAAGATAGCGCTTGAGCACGTCGTAGGCATCCTCGTCCAAAACGAAAGGCATGCCCCCGATGTTTACATGGATTGTTTTTTTCATATCGATCGGAATTATGAATTGTCGGTTCCCGTTTAATTGCATTGCAAATATATGTAATAAAATTTATACTTTGCAATACAAAGTACCATTATTTTACGACAAATATCGGAAAAACCGAAAAAAGCGCCGACAATGCAATGATTGTCAACGCTTTTTTATTCAGATTATTTTCCGGTCGTCGGAACTCATATCCCGGCATTCGGACCGCTGCACGATCCGACCCGTTACGATCTCCGAACTCGGGTCAGGCCTCTTTCCACTGGCTGCGCACCAGCTCCAGCGCCACCGGAACGGTCTGCATGCGGTCGCCCTTGCTGCCGCACTCGAAGCTCACGTAATTCGCATAGCCCATTTGCTTGAGCGTCCGGAAACCGTCCACGTAATTGTCGACGGCTCCGTCCTCGCCGGGCATGTTGCGCGTGGCGCGGCTGGCGATATGCACATGCTGCAAGTAAGGTCCGGCAGACAGGAAGGCTCCCGAGTCGGAAGGGTCTTCGGAAGTCATGTGCCAGAAATCGCCCATGCACTTCACGCCTTCGTTCTTCGCATCGCGGCAGATCGACGCGGCGTCGGCCACCTGACGCAGATAGAAAGCCTCCTTGCGATTCAACGGCTCGAGAATAACGGTCGTGCCGCATTGCCGGGCATAATCGCCCAGCAGACGCAAACGTTCGATCAGGTAATCCCGCGTAGATTGCGTATGCGGCATGACGGGCACTTGCGAATTGAACGCAGGCACCATGATCACGCCCGTCGAGCCGAGCTCTCCGGCCGCGGCGATAATTTCCCGCATCGTCCGGTCGAACTCGTCGCGTACGGCCTGATCCTCCGACAGGATAAATCCGCCGAATCCGGCGCATATCGCGCTGATTTTCACTTCGCGACCCCGGAGCGCATCTTTCAGTTCGCCGACGCGCTCCGCCAGACCCGCCCCGTTAGGCTCGAGGCCGACAACCCCATGATTTTCCATGAAGTCGAGCTTCTCCTTCAGCGTCTCGCCGGGCGTAACGCCCTCTTGCAACGAGATTTTCAGTTCGGCCCCTCCTTTTTTCGGACGGCCTTTGGTCCCGCCCAGCAGATCGAGCGGAGCGACCGCCGCCACCGCTGCGCCCAGCAGCGATGCCTTCAAAAACTCTCTTCTTTTCATATAATACGATTTACATGGTTCATTCCGACGGCGGCACTTGCTCGCGAAGCCACGCGAGGAAGCGCCCGACCGCCTCGGCATCGTCCGCCGCCGGCGTCCACGGCGCCAGATCGACCGCTCCGACCGGCACATACGGGCCCGGCTTGACCTCGAAAACGACCGTTCCCGGCTCGAGTACGAGCGACCCGTGCCATACGCCCGGAGCAATGTCGAACCCATACACGCCGAGCGACGGATCGACGACCGCCCGTTGCGCGATTCGTCCCCGGTCGTCGAAAACGAACGCGGCGAGGCGCCCTCTGAGCACGACGATCGACTCGCTCTTGGACGGAGCCGTATGTCGATGCACCGGCAGATAAGTTCCCGGTTCCATGGCATTCAGCAACCGATTGACCGGCTCGTCCTCCCGCGTATGAAAGTTATGATTCATTCGCAGACGGGGAGCGCGGAGTGCCTTTTCGGATGTTCGATCGAGCAGATCGTCGTCGATCAATACCATTTCATTCATCGCGTCCTTTTGCACGATTCGTCGGATTCATAGCGCTATGCCCCCTATTTGCGTAGCGGGACGAAAGCGCGTCCCGGGAAGACAGGCGAGGCGGGTATGGGATATACCCGCCTCGTTCCCGTCCCGTTGCGCGAACGGATTTACTTGCCGGTACCCGGAACGGGCACGGTATAAGCGCTCATATCCATCGGACCGAGCTCGAGCTTGGCCGGAGCGTAGCTCAAAGGCGAAGCCGTCATCTGCTCCCATGTGATCGTCTTGCCGGTATAGGCCGACTCGCGTCCCATGATGCCGCACATATTCGACAGGGCGGTCTCCTCGGCTTGTACGAAAGGCGTGTTGTTACGGATGCTGCTGATCCAATTCACATGCTCGAGCGTATAGGGATCGTTCTGCTGATGCTCGGTTTTTTCCGCCTCCAGATCGTAGCTCCAGAGCACATTGCCGTCCAGATCCTTGATCACGCAGGCACCGCTCACCATCGGACCGCTCTCCCATGTGCCTTTCGTACCATGGATGAACTCGCTGATATTCGTGTCGCAACCGTCGATCTGGCGGCTCATGCTGTGCACGTGCACGCCGTTCTCGTATTCGAAATCGACGCTGAAATTATCGTACTGGTCTCCCGTCACGCGACGCTGGCGGCTGCCGAAAGCCGTCGCGCTGATCGGCTGCTTATAGCCGAAGAACCAGTTGAACACATCGATGTTATGCACATGCTGCTCGACGATATGATCGCCCGAAAGCCACTTCCAGTTCACCCAGTCGCGAAGCATCCACTCCATGTCGGACCAGCCCTTCTCGCGCGAGCGATACCACAGCATCGGCTGATTCCAGTAAACGTTGCCGCCCGTGATCTCGCCGATCATGCCCTGCTGAATCCGCTTGAACGACTCGACATAAGCTCGCTGATGATGGCGCTGCGTGCCGGTCAGCACGCACAGCCCCTTGGCCTTGGCCTGCTTAGCGGCAGCCATGACCGTCCGGTAACCCTCCGCATCCACGCAGATCGGCTTTTCGAGGAAGCTGTGCACCCCTTTCTCCGTCGCATACTTGAAATGCTCGGGACGGAAGAACGGCGGCGTGGCTATGATCACGACATCGACGCCCGAATCGATCACGTTCTTATACGCATCGAAACCGGTAAAGCAGTTCTCGTCGGCCAGATCGACCTGATACTTGTCGTGGAGCATCTGTTTGAGGCTCTGGACCCGGTCGGGGAAGACATCGCCGATCGCCGTAATCGTCACGCCGTCGGCAGCAGCCAGAAAATTCTCGGCGGCTCCCGAGCCGCGCCCGCCGCAGCCGATCACGCCGGCCTTCAGTTCCCGTCCCGCAACGGCCTTGTCGGGCAGATCCGGAACATAGTACTCGCCCTCGGCCCTCAGCGGCTCGTAAGCGTTTTTCTTCTTGCCTCCCGCACAGGCCGAGAGGATCGGGGATACTCCTATCGCGCCTACGACGCCGGCCATGGCCGAGTAGGAAAGGAACTCCCTCCGAGTCATTGCATTCTTCTTCATATCGGTTTATTTTAGGTTGAGTCTCGTTCAAAATTTCTCCGTCTCAGACACGAGCGGCTAACGGACCGTGCCCTCGGGCGGCTCGCATACGACACGGAAACCGACGCTCCGGATATCGGAGTACCACCAGATACTCTTGGGATCTTGCGGATCGGTCTTCAGCCAGGCGTCGTGCTCGGTCTGACCCCGAGCCGCCGAACGCAGATCGGCCGCATCGTCCGAGAACTGCCCGCCCCGAACGACATGCTCGGTACCGGTCTCGGGTCCTTTCGGATCGACGGCCCCGTCCTGCATTTTCGAGTAGGCGTCAGGAGCGTACCAGTCGGAGCAGTACTCCATGACGTTCCCGAGCATATTTTTCAGTCCGAACGGATTGGGCAGCACGGCCGAAGGCTCCTGCGTGCGGTTCGGGCTGTTCTTCACATACACGACATAGCGGTTGATCCCGGCCGTATCGGCATCGAAAAACTTGCGCCAAAATCCGCGGTCGGAGAAATCCTTCGGACTCCCCTCGAAGAAATAGGGCGTCGACGTACCGCCGCGTGCGGCGTATTCCCATTCGGCCTCGGTAGGCAGGCGGTATTTCTTTCCCGTTTTCTTCGACAGCCATTGGCAGAACGTCTCGGCCGCATAGTGCGTCATCGTGATAGCCGGCCGCTCGCCGCTTCCCCAACCCTGATCGGGCGCTCCGAAAGGCGGCGTGGGACCGCTCACGGCATCGACGTCCGGATCGGAATTATTCGCATAGACGACCTCGGGCGGCGTCCTGCCTTCGGTCATCGTCTCGGAATAGAAAGCCCAGTACATGTCCCATGTCACCTCGGTCTCGCCCATGAAAAACGGCGAGACGGTCACTTGGCGCACAGGTCCCTCGTCGTCGCGGCGGAACGGTTCGTCCTCGGGACTGCCCATCGAGAACGTGCCTCCCGGTATGGCCTTCATGTCGAACGACACGGTCGTTCCCGGAACGGTCTCGGTGAAATTCTCGAACGCGACGACTTCGGCTGGAGCCGCATACGGTTCGCCGCGCCGGGCGGCCTGCTGAGGCACGCCCTTCATCCGCTCGTGCTTGTAGTTCGGGTCGTAATGGCCCACGTCCAAATGACAGCTGATGCACTGCAGGTCGAGCTTCTGCTCGTTTTCCTCGTAATAAAGGTGGGCCGTGATGCCGTCCTGACTGATCCGCGACGGATACAACTGCTTGTGGCACTCTTTGCACGACTCGTTGTAGACGATCTTCACGGCATGCTCCAGCTGTCCCTTGCTCTCCCAGTCGAACGACGCGCTATCCTTGGTCAGATAGGACCACACGTCCCGAAGCCCGGTCGTAGCCTTGGCCATGAAATACTTGAGCGACCCCCGGGGCGGGAGATGACACTCGGCGCAGCCGGTAACCGCACCGCTGCGGCTGTTGTGATGGACCGACAGCTTCCAACTTTGGTCGGCGCCGGGATGAATATGGCACGACTGGCACGACTCGTTGGTCGAGCTATGCACATACACGCGATTCAGAGCAATCGTAACGCTCACGCCGACGGCGAAAGCAGCTAACGCGACCCACGGCAGAAACCGTCTCTTCCTGCCTTCATCGCGGATTTTTCCTTTTCTTCGTTTGGGTTTAAAAAATAACATGCGCGAAACCGACTTTCGTTGCTTTTACAAAAACGGAAAGAATCCCGATCTTGATACAAACTTACGAAAAATATCACGGAATATATCACGGAAAGGACAAAATATCTTCCGAAAGACCGATGTTCTCTGCGACAGAAAAGACCTCCGGGCCGTCCCCCGGCAATCGAGAGGTATCGTTCAGCCTCCCATTGTACCCGAGCTTTCGCCGACGACGAACCGAAGCATCCTATACCTCGGCCGTTCCCGAAAACGCCGTTCCGTATCCGCATCTCGCCCCGCCGCCGTCACGACAAGACCGAAACCGCGAGCCCGCCACAAAGCAATACGACGGGAAAGCAACCGAAGAAGTTCCGCAAAACAGAGCGTTCGTCGCCGCCCCTTTCCCGCAAATTCTTGTCCGCACATAACGATGCCCGGCTTGCTCCGACGAAAACGGGGCCGCGACCCTCCGGTCGCAGCCCCGCTGCCAATTCTCCGCGCCGAAAGGTCAGCCATTGCCGACCTCGGCACCCATCATATCGAGCAACTCGCTGGTAATCATCTGCTGGCGCGACTTGTTGTACTGTACCGTCAGTTCCTGCAACAGCTCGGTCGCGTTATCGGTAGCCATCTGCATCGCGATCGTCCGCGCGGCGTGCTCGGCAGCGTTCGAGTCGAGCAGCATCGTGAATATCTTCAGACTCAGCACCTGCGGGACCAGCGTCCGGATCACCTCCTCGCGCGACGGCTCGACGATGTAGTCGGCAGCCACCCCTTTCGTCTTGGCGGGCTCGACCTGCAACGGCAGATACTCTTCGCGACGGAGAACCTGCGAGGCCGTGCTCTTGAAATGATTATAGACCAACTCGACACGGTCGATCTCGCGCTCGGCATACATTCTCATCAGCCTCTCGGCCAGTTGAGACGCCTCCCGGTAGGTCGGACGCTCGGCCAGCGACTGGTAGTCTCCCTGCGGGACATAGCCTGCCTTGCGGACCGCCTCGGCAATTTTCTTCCCGATCGGAAAAACCAAAACCCTCTCTTTGCCGAGCGACCGGTATTCGGTCAGCGTCTCGCCGAGCTTCCGGGCCACGTTGGCGTTGAACGCGCCGCAAAGCGACGAGTTGGACGACACGGCGACCACGGCCACGCGCTCTACCGCGTCGTGTTTCTCGGCATAGGCCGAAGCGACGGCGCCCTCGGACGAAAGGAAGCCTTCGAGTATCTCGTGCAACTTTCTCTCGTACGGCAGCATGTTCTCGATAGCCGCCTGAGCTCGGTGCAGTTTCGCCGACGCGACCATTTTCATGGCCGACGTGATTTTCAGCGTGCTGTTGACCGACGCGATTCTTGCCTTGACCTCCTTGAGCGACGCCATAGCCTACGATTTTTTATACACGGACGCGACAGCGGCGGCGACCTCTTCGATCTTCGCGCTCACCGCGTCGTCGATGATGCCTTTTTTCAGCGTCGGGAACACGTCCGTCTGCTGCAGGTTGTTGATCAACGCCTTCTCGAATTCCTGCACCTTGTCCAACGGCACATCCTTGAGCAATCCGTGCGTACCGCAGTACAGCACGGCGATCTGTTGCTCGACAGGCATGGGCGAGTACTGAGGCTGAACGAGCAGGCGCGTGTTCTTCTGTCCTTTGTCGATCGTCAGCGCGGTCACGGGATCCATATCGCCGCCGAACTTCGTGAAAGCCTCCAGCTCGCGGTACTGCGCCTGATCGATTTTCAGCGTACCGGCCACCTTCTTCATCGCCTTGATCTGCGCATTGCCGCCGACGCGCGACACCGAGATGCCGACGTCGATCGCCGGCCGGTTGCCCTGATTGAAAAGATTCGTGTCGAGGAAGATCTGCCCGTCGGTGATCGAGATCACGTTCGTCGGGATATAGGCCGACACGTCGCCGGCCTGCGTCTCGATGATCGGCAGGGCCGTCAGCGATCCGCCGCCTTTGACTTTCCCCTTGAGCGTTTCGGGCAGGTCGTTCATCTTCTCGGCCACTTCCTGCTGGCCGATAATCTTGGCCGCGCGCTCCAACAGACGGGAGTGCAGGTAGAAAATATCGCCCGGATAGGCCTCGCGTCCCGACGGACGACGCAGAATCAGCGATACCTCCCGATAGGCGACCGCCTGTTTCGACAGGTCGTCGTATACGACCAGCGCATGCCGCCCCGTATCGCGGAAATACTCGCCGATAGCGGCACCGGCGAACGGCGCGAAGTATTGCATCGCGGCCGGATCGGACGCCGTAGCGGCCACGACGACCGTATAGTCCATCGCGCCCCGCTCGCGCAGCGTGTTGACGATCGTCGCCACCGTCGAACCTTTCTGCCCGATCGCCACGTAGATGCAATAGATCGGATCGCCGGCCTCGTAGTTGCTGCGCTGATTGAGTATCGTATCGATCGCAATGGCCGTCTTGCCGGTCTGACGGTCGCCGATAATCAGCTCGCGCTGGCCGCGTCCGATCGGAATCATCGCGTCGACGGCCTTCAGGCCGGTCTGCAGCGGCTGATTCACCGGTTGCCGGAAAATCACGCCCGGCGCCTTACGCTCCAAAGGCATCTCGGTGGTCTCCCCTCCGATCAGGCCGAGCCCGTCGAGGGGCTCGCCCAGCGGGTCGATCACACGGCCGAGCATTCCCTCGCTGACGTTGATCGACGCGATGCGGCGCGTCCGCTTGACCGTATCGCCCTCCTTGATCCGGTCGGTCGGACCGAGCAGCACGGCCCCGACATTGTCCTCCTCGAGGTTCATCACGACAGCCCGAATGCCGTTCTCGAACTCCAGCAGCTCGTTGGCCTCCGCGTTCTGCAAGCCGTAGATGCGGACCACGCCGTCGCTGACCTGGAGCACCGTGCCCACCTCGTCGAAACGAAGTTTCGTATCGATCCCCTCGAGCTGCATCCGCAGCACGTCCGACACCTCGCTTGCCTTTATACTTTCAGACATACCTTTCAATTTTTTTCGTTAACATTTCCGGCCGCTGCCGCTCAGACGATCCGCCGGTTCTTCTCGGCGAACTGCCGCTTGATGCTGCGCAGCTGCGTCGCAACGCTGGCGTCCAGCCGCTCGCAGTTCATCTCGAAGACGAATCCGCCGATCAGGTCCGGCTTCACGGAAGCCTCCAGCTCGAGCTTCCCGCGCGTCTGCGCCTCGATCAGCTCCTTCAGGCGGCGCTCGGTATCGGGCGTCACCGGGACGGCCGTCTCCAGCCTGCCCGTGCTGATCCCGTGCGCCTTGCGATACTGTTCCCGATACATCAGCGCGATCCATTGCAGGAAACGCTCTCGACGGTTATGCAGCACCAGTTGCGCGAAACGCTCGAGCACCTCGCCCGGATCGCCTCCGCAAGCCGCGTAGACCAGCTTGAGCTTCTCGGACTCCGGCAGCACGGGATTGTCCAGCACGCGCCGCAACTCCGGCTCGCGCACGAAAGCGGCGGCCAGCTTTCCCATCTGTCCGTAGACCCGTCCGTCGCAACCTTTCTCGGTAGCGAACTCGAACAGCGCCTTGGCGTACCGCACCGGAATCATTCCTGTATTCATAACGCTATTGTTTCATGGAGGGCATTTCGTCCAGCATCCGCTCGATCATCGTCATCTGAGCGGGCGAGCTGTCGAGCTTGCCCCGGATCACTTTCTCGGCGATGTCGACCGACAGCATGGCGATCTGTCCGCGCACCTCGCGGATGGCCGCCTCCTTTTCGAGCCGTATCTGGCGCTTCGCCTCCTCCAATTGCTTCTGGCCTTCGTTCTGAGCCTGAGCCTTCGCCTCCTCGATGATCCGCTGCTTGGCGGCGGCGGCCTCGTTCAGGATACGCATCTGCTCCTCGCGGGCCTTCTGAAGCAGAGCCTCGCTCTCGGACTTGATACCGGCCAACTGCTCGTTCGCCTGCTTGGCCGCTTCCAGAGACTTTTCGACGTAAACCCTCCGCTCCTCCACCATCCGGGTAATCACGGGGAAACCGAACTTCGCCAAAAGCACGAAGACGACCCCGAAGGAGATCACCATCCAAAACAGCAGGCCCGACTCGGGTTGTAAGAGTCCCATAGCTTATCCTTTCCGTTAAAGCGCGAGGAAACAAACCACCACAGCGAACAGGGCGACGCCTTCGACCAGAGCCGCGATGATGATCATGTTCGTCCGGATATCGTTCGATGCCTCGGGCTGACGCGCAATGGCCTCCATGGCCGATCCGCCGATCTTGCCGATGCCGATGCCGGCTCCGATCGCCGCCAGACCCGCTCCGAGAGCCGCTCCCAGCTTACCCAAACTTAACTCCGCAGCAACTTGCAACAAAATTGTCAGTAACATAGCTTCTTTGTTTTAAATGTTATTGTTTCGAATTAGTAATCGTCCTATCTCATCGTTCCTCATTTTCAGGAAATCCTCCGTTACCTCGATCCGCCGTCGGCCTCGGGCCTCCGTTCCGGTGCGAAACGTCAGATTTCCGCCTCCTCGTGCGGCTCGTGCCGAACCCGCGCCAGTCCGATGAACACGGCCGACAGCATCGTGAAGACATAAGCCTGCAGGAACGCCACCAGCAGTTCCAACAGATTCATGAATATGCTGAACAGCACCGACACGAACGTCATCGACGCATTCACGGCCGCCCCCATGCTGACCGTCACGAAGATCACGCACGTCAGGCTCAGAATCACCGCATGTCCGGCCATCATGTTGGCGAACAGACGGATCATCAGCGCGAACGGCTTCGTGAAAATCCCGACCAGCTCGATCGCCGGCATCATCGGCACGGGAACCTTGAGCCATGCGGGTACTTCGGGCCAGAAAATCTCCTTCCAGTACTCCCGCGTTCCGAACAGGTTCACGGCAAGGAACGTACACAGCGCAAGCACCAGCGTCACGGCGATGTTGCCCGATACGTTCGCCCCGCCCGGGAAGAACGGGATCAGCCCCATCAGGTTGTTGACGAAAATGAAGAAGAACACCGTCAGCAGATAGGGCGCGAACCGTTTGTAATCCCGGCCGACGCAACTCTTGATCAGATCGTCGTGGACCATCATCACGAACATCTCCACCGCGCCGACGAATCCTTTCGGCACGGCTTTCTCGACCGTCCGCTTCTTGTACCATCTCGCTACGCCGAGCACGATGCAGATCAGAATCAGACTGTTAAGCATCAGCGCGAAAGCCGTTTTCGTGATCGACAAATCGAGCGGTCTGACATCTTCTCCGTCGATCCGTTCGACGATCTTGCCCTCGTAAGGTCCCTCCGCCGCGATCCGGTAGCCGCCGTACTCGGCCCCGTGAGCCAGACGCGACGACATGAAGACATCCCAGCGCCCCGTCTCGCTTCGCAAAATCACCGGAAGCGGCACGCTCAGCTCGCGTCCGTTCCACGACGTGATATGCCACTCGTACGAGTCGCCGATATGCCCGAAGACGATCCCTTTCACATCGACCGTCTCGCCCGACCCGCCTTGGGCGGCCGCTGCGGGCAGAGTCCCGAAAACGAACAGGCAGGCGCAAATCAGTATGTAGCGTAACTTAGTCATCGTTTTCTCGTCCTGTTTCCGGTTTCTTTCCGTACTTGCCGAAAAGCACCGTTTCATAGATCAGGTAAATCAGATAATATCCCATGAGCGTCAGCACGAAATCCGTGTTCTGCACGCCGACGCCCAGCGTATAGACGCCGATGGCGACGATCGCCAACAACAGCTTGGCGACTTTCATGCCCATGTAGAGCCAAATGAAACGCTTGCGTCCCCGGTTGCGGTCCAGCAGCGTAATGAACAGCAGCTCCCACAGCAGAAAACCCAACGGAATGTACGGAAAGACGCTCAGGTAATGCCCCGGAAAAGCCGACCGGATCAGCGCGGCGCCGCCCCATCCGGCCGCCAGCGTGAGGATCGTCACCCCGATGACGAACCGCCTTGCGAATCTGTGTTCCGAATCGTTCATCGCTCTTTCCGACTATGGCCATAAACCGCGCCGCTACCCGACGCAAACCGTCACCCTGTTCTTTTTCACCTCGACGAAACCGCCCTCGACCGAGAGCGATTTCTCCTCGCCTCCCTTCTCGACGTACTTCACATTCCCGCGCACGAGCGCCGAAATGATCGGGGCATGGTTGCGCAACACGGTGAACTCCCCCGATGCGCCGGGCAGCGTCACGCGCTCCGCCTCGCCGCGGAAAAGCGTCTTTTCGGGGGAGAGTATCTCGAGCGTCATACGGCAGCCTGCGCTTTGAGTTTCTTACCCTTCTCGATAGCCTCCTCGATCGTGCCCACGTTCAGGAAAGCCGGTTCGGGCAGGTCGTCGACCTCGCCGTCGAGAATCATTTTGAATCCCTTGATCGTATCCTCGATTCCGACCATCACGCCCGGCACGCCGGTAAACTGCTCGGCGACCGTGAACGGCTGCGACAGGAAACGCTGCACGCGGCGCGCCCGGTTGACCGTCAGGCGGTCTTCGTCCGAAAGCTCCTCCATGCCCAGAATCGAGATAATGTCCTGCAGCTCCTTGTTGCGCTGCAGAATCTGCTTCACGCGCTGCGCGGTCCGATAGTGCTCCTCGCCCACGACCAGCGGATCGAGAATGCGCGAGGTGGACTCCAACGGATCGACCGCCGGGTAAATGCCCAGCTCGGTGATTTTGCGGCTCAGCACCGTCGTGGCGTCCAGATGGGTGAACGTCGTGGCCGGAGCCGGGTCGGTCAAGTCGTCGGCCGGCACGTAGACCGCCTGCACGGAGGTAATGGACCCTTTCTTGGTCGAGGTGATCCGCTCCTGCATCGCGCCCATTTCGGTAGCCAGCGTCGGCTGGTAGCCGACGGCCGACGGCATGCGGCCCAGCAGGGCCGACACCTCCGATCCGGCCTGCGTGAAACGGAATATGTTATCGATAAAGAACAAAATGTCCTTGGTCCCCGTACCGGCATCGCGGAACGATTCGGCCACCGTCAGCCCCGACAGGGCCACCGAGCTCCGGGCTCCGGGAGGCTCGTTCATTTGGCCGAACACGAGCGTCGCCTGCGATTTCTCGACCTCGGCGTAATCGACCTTCGACAAGTCCCACTCGCCTTTCTCCATGCTTTCTTTGAAAGCCTCGCCGTAACGGATGACGCCCGACTCGAGCATCTCGCGCAACAGGTCGTTGCCCTCGCGAGTACGTTCGCCGACGCCCGCGAACACCGAAAAGCCGTGGTGTCTTTTGGCGATGTTGTTGATCAGCTCCATGATCAGCACGGTCTTGCCGACGCCCGCCCCGCCGAACAGGCCGATCTTTCCTCCCTTGGAGTACGGCTCCAACAAGTCGATCACCTTGATTCCGGTGTAAAGCACCTCTTGCACCGTCGTCAGTTCGTCGAACTTCGGCGGCTCGCGGTGAATGGGGTAGGCGCCCTTTCCGTCGAGCGGCTTCATGCCGTCGATCGCCTCGCCCACGACGTTCATCAGGCGGCCCTTGATCTGCTCGCCCACGGGCATCGTGATCGGCCGGAAATACGAGACGGCCTCCATACCGCGGCGCAACCCGTCGGTACTGTCCATCGCCACGGTACGAACCGTATTCTCGCCGATGTGCTGCTGCACCTCGACGATCAGCGTCCGGCCGTCGTCGCGGCGGATGTCCATCGCGTCATGGATGCTCGGCAGCACGATCTCGTTCTCCGGTCCCTCGAACGCCACGTCCACGACCGGGCCGATGATCTGCGAGATATGTCCCGTGATTTTACGACCGCCGGCAGCGCCTGCTATTTTTTCCGATTCCATACTCTATATCCTGTTTAAAACACGTTCAAAGGTACGGAGTTGAACGGGACAAAAAAGTCCTGACACGCCTAATTGATGACCTAAAAGTCGTTTTCGGGCTTTCGTTCCGCTTGCAACTCCGCTACGGTATGACTACCTTTGTTCCGATTCGTTTCCAATTTAACAAAAGTCGCCCCAATGGCAAAAAAAACAGCGCTTCCCACAGTCCGCATCGCCCAGCTCGCCCGGCACGAGAGCGGAGGGTACATGACAGCCAATTTCGCCGTCTCGGACGACGGATGGAACGGGCTGGAACCGTTCGACCGCCCCGTCCGGCTCGGGGGAGGAGCGCTCGTGCTGTGCGCCGGCGGCCGATGCCGCATTTCGATCAACCTGAAAATCTACGAGATCGTCGAAAACGACCTGATCGTGCTGTTTTCCGGCTCGATCGTCCACGTATCGCAGCGAAGCGACGACCTGAGCCTGCGCGCCGCGGGATTTTCGACCGACTTTCTGAAGGGCGTTCCGCAATCGGTCGTCCCGCTCTACCCTTATATGTTCCACAATCCGGTCCTCCTGCTATCGCACGAAGACGCCGACATGCTGGCGGACTACTTCGACCGGCTGCGCAAAAAGGCAACGCGGCAGAATCATCTCTATACCCGCGAGATCACGCTGCAATTGCTGCTGTCGATGTTTTTCGAGATCAGCGCGCTGTATCAGGCCAAACATCCGAAGGACAACCGCAGGCTGACCCGCAACGAGGAAATCTTCAAACGGCTCATGCAGCTTATCATGCGCCACTACCGGGAACAACGGGCAACGGCTTTCTATGCCCGGGAACTGTGTCTGACGCCGAAGTACCTCGCCTCGGTGGTCAAGAAGATCAGCAACCGGAGCGTGGCCGAATGGATAGCCGAGGCGGTGATTCTCGATGCCAAGACCCAGCTGCGTACCTCGCAGATGACCGTCCAGCAGATAGCCAACTACCTGAATTTCCCGAACCCCTCCTTTTTCGGCCGTTTTTTCAAGAAGCATACCGGAATGACGCCGAAAGCCTACCGGCTGAGCGAATAAGCGGTATGCGCCGCCGCCCCGTTGCACGACATCGCGCCGCCGTCCCCTCCGACATATGTTCCGTCGGCCGGGAACGGCGTCGGAAAAACAGGAAACCGCCGGCCGAGCGCCCGACGAAATCCCGATGCGCGAAACGCCTACAAGCCGCCCTTGCCTTTCCCGCCGAAAAGCTCGTAAGCCGAAACGGCCAGCGTCGCCATGCTGACACGGCAGGCCGGAGCGGTCTCGACGATCGCTTCGGCGCAGGCCGCGAGCGTAGCTCCGGTAGTCAGCACGTCGTCCACGAGCAAGAGATGGCGGCCTGCGAGCGATGCGGGGCGACGAACCGAGAAAATGCCCTTCACGTTGTCCCAGCGTTCGCTGCGATCGGCCGTTCTGGCCTGCGAGCGGTTGTACCCGCTTCGGACGACGCTGCGCGCGTCGAGCGGAACTCCCAGCGCCTCGGCGATTCCGCGCCCGAAGTATTCGGCCTGATTGTATCCCCGGCTCAGCAAGCGCCGGTAGTGCAGCGGAACCGGCACGACCACGTCGACATCCCCATAGAGCCCGCTTTCGCGCAGCTCGGTCCCGAACCACCGGCCGAGCCGGAGCGCCGTCCGCCACTGCCCCCGGTACTTGAATCCGTGAATCATCGAACGATAGGCATTCCCCTGCGTAAAGAAGATCATCGAGCAGGCCTCTTGCACCGGCACAAGTCCCCAGAACTTCCGCGCTACCGGATTGTCGTGCTCGGCGCTGTAACCCGTCAGCGGCATATCCCAGCGACAGCGCGGGCACAGCAGCCGGGCTCCCTCCGGGAGCGAGCGGCCGCAGGCCGCGCAACGCTCGGGATAGAACAGGCGGAATATCTCGTAAGCATAATTCATAAGTCGACATTTCAAGTAAAAGACGGACTTATCGATATTCGGCAACCGCCTTCAGCGTATCGTTCTCGAAAATCAGGACCATTTTTTCGAGACCGATCGTGTCGGTTTCGAAATCCATATATCCGTACAGCCGGTGCCGACTAAGCAGCCGTTCTACTTCGGTCTTGCTCCGGCAGGCCCGGTTGATTATCTCGGCGACGGTTCTCAGATCGGCGTCCGTATCCGCATACGATTCCTCCAGACAAGCTATCGTTACCCCCTGATCGATCACGACGTAACTCTTCCACAGAAACAGAAGCGCCGTCGAAGCGAGATAAATCCCAAAGGCGATCCTCCACCGGTTGCGCCCGCGCCCTTTCGGACGGAATCTATCATCCGTTCTCATTCCGAAAATCCTTATCGATTCGGAATAAAAATACGAAAAAAAAGATATCAGCGATCCGCCGTTTTTCAGCTTTCGCCTTGCAAAGGCTCGGATGTCGTCGATTTTTTCCGGAGCGGTCGTCGAACCGCTAACGCTTTTCACGATCCATGCGCCTCCCGACCGCTCATACGGTCCGGAAAACCCGGTTCCGCAAACATTCCGGCTCCGTTCCGCAGGCATCGTTCAGTCCGAACGGAGCGACGGGGCAAAACCGGACGACCGGCGGCAAGCGCGTTACATCGGATCGACATCGGCCGCGACCTCGACGCTCCGGAACTCGGTCCGGGCATGCAACCGGCCGAAAAGCTCCTGCAGCAGCCGCTTGGCCTCGGCCGACGGGCTCCGGCGCTCGATTTTCAGCAGGAAACGAACCAGGAAGCGGCCCCGGATACGGTCCACGGGCGGAGCCTCGGGCCCCAGCAGCCGGCGGCCGAACACCTCGCGGGCCGAGCCGGCGAACGCCTCGGCGGCCCGCCATAGCAGCTCCTTGTCGCGGTGTCGCATCACGACGGCGATCAGGCGGCAGTAGGGAGGATAGAAAAAGGCACGCCGCTCGGCCAGCTGCGATCGGACCATCGCCCCGTAGTCGCCGCGGAGGACCTGTTCGATCACCGGATGCTGCGGCTGGGCGGTCTGGATGACCACCGCTCCCGGCTCGCTGCGGCGGCCGGCGCGGCCTCCGACCTGCGTCATCAGCTGGAACGCCCGCTCGCCGGCCCGGAAGTCGGGGTAGTTCAGCAAGTTGTCCGCATTCAGAATGCCTACGAGGGACACGCCTCCGAAATCGAATCCTTTCGTAACGATCTGCGTGCCGATCAGAATGTCGGTCCGCCCCTGCTCGAACGCCTCCACGATCCGGCGGTATCCCCCCGCCGACTGCGACGTATCGGCGTCGAGCCGATCGATCGCGGCTTCGGGGAAAATGGCGGCGAGTTCCTGCTCTATTTTCTCGGTTCCGAACCCGCGCGGCAGCAGGCTTCCCGTCCCGCACGACGGGCATACGGCAGGTACGGGGATCCGGTAGCCGCAATAGTGGCAGCGGAGCGAGCCGTCGCTCTTATGATAAGTCAGCGACACGTTACAGTCGGGGCAGTTGGCGGTCCAGCCGCAGTGACCGCACTCGACGTAAGGCGAAAAGCCCCGCCGATTCTGGAACAGGATCGCCTGACTGCCGGCCTGCAGCGCCTCGCCGATCCGGTCGAGCAGGACTTTGTTGAAGTGCGAGCGTTTTTCGCCCCGCTTGGCCGCCCGCAGCGTATCCGAAACGATCACGCGGGGCAGCACGGCGCCGCCGTACCGCTCGGCAAGCGTTACGAGCCCGTATTTTCCGGTCGCGGCGTTAAAATAGGACTCGACCGAAGGCGTCGCGCTGCCCAGCAGCGTCTTGGCGCCGCAGAGCGCCGCGAGCATGACGGCCGTATCTCGCCCGTGATACCGGGGAGCCGAATCGGCCTGCTTGAAACTGTTCTCGTGTTCCTCGTCGACGATCACCAACGACAGGAGGGGGAGCGGCAGCAGCACCGATGAGCGAACGCCCACGACGAGCCGGCCGCCGCTTCCTCCGATCAGGCGGCGGTAAACGTCCGCCCGACGGTTGTCGGTCAGCCGGGAATGGTACACGATCACCGCATCGCCGAAATGATCCCTCATCCGCCCGATCAGCTGGGCGGTTAGCGCGATCTCGGGCAACATGTACAGCACGTTGCGGCCCGCACGCAGTTCTTCGGCGATCAGCCTGATGTATATCTCGGTCTTGCCGCTGCCCGTCACCCCGTGCAGCAACACGACGTCCTTTCCGGCGAACAGCTCGCCGATCCGCTCGAAACAACGTTGCTGCGCCGGGGTCAGTTCGGGCAGGCGGAACCGGGCCGCGTCGCCTTCCTTGCCGACGGCCTCCCGACGGACGGACCGGAGCAGGCACTTATCCGTCAAAGCCCTCAGTACGGCCGGAGAAGCCGTCAGCAAACGACGCGGCACGAATTTCGGGTCGTCGAAATCGGGCGGGCCGGTCCGCTCCAGATACTCGGTCATCGCCCGGTACTGCCCCCGGGCCCTCGACAGCGAATCGAGAGCGGCATGCAAATCCGCCTCGTTGCGGACCGACGGATGCAACGCGACGAAAGTCTCCTGCGGAGGCGAGTAGCTCCCGTCGACCGCCTCCTGAACCGAGAGTCCTCCGGACTTGAGCGCCGCAGGCACGGCCGCTCGCATCACCAGCCCGAGCGGACACATATAATAAGAGGCCAGCCAGTCCCACAGCCTTAACTGCACGGACGTCGCCGCAGGACGGTCGCCGACCGTCCGCTCGACCGGCTTGACCTTCGCGGCGACAGGACGGTCGCCGTGTATCCGGCGGACCACGCCGGTATAATACTTGCGAGCCCCGAGCTGGACGATCACACAACTCCCCTCGGCCAACTCCCCCGCCAAATGCTCCGGGACAGAGAAAGTCATCGCCGGAGTGGCCAGCGGAAGAATCACATCGGCATACAGCCGCTCGTCTGGTACGGAATCGCTCATGGTCGCATGTCTGAACTGATTCTGCAAAGATAGACGTTTTTGAATCGGCGCGGCGCCTCCGTCCGTTTTTCGACGGCGGGCGAGGAAGCCGGAAAAGAGAGAAAAGTGTTGGCGGATTGAAAAATGTTGACGATATTTGAATAGGAAAACCGCAGCAGCGGGGAATGTCCCGGGCGAGCCGTTTCCCGCCGGACCGCGACAGCGGCCGGGAGCAATCCGACGAAGCCAGATGAAAGGAAATTTCTCAAAAACCGACCTGTTGAAGATTTTCAAGGAGTACGGGCTGATCTCGATCGGCGGACTGATGTACTCGTTCGCGTGGACCAGCATCCTGATCCCCGCCGGCGTCATGGGCGGCGGGCTGAACGGAATCGGCCTGCTGATCTACTACGCGACCGGGGGAACCGACGGCGGGATTCCGCTGGGCGTGACCTTTCTGGTGCTGAACGCCGTGCTGGTCGGGGTCGCATCGCTGCTGATCAGCCTGAAGTTCGGAGCCAAGACGATCTACGCGATCGGCTTCATCTCCGTCGCGATGGCCGTCATGCAGCAGGCCGTTCCCGGCAACGTGCTCGGACTGGCCGACGACAAGCTGCTGTCGGCCATTCTGGGCGGCGCGCTGGCGGGAGCCGGCATCAGCATCTGCTTCACTCAGGGCGGCAGCACCGGCGGAACCGACATCATCGCGCTGATCATCAACAAGTACAAGACTGTAAGCTACGGCAAGGTACTGATGCTGTGCGACTTGATTATCATCGGCTGCTCGCTGTTCATTTTCAAGAATATTACCTCGGTTATCTACGGCTACGTAATGGTCGCCGTGTTCGGCTACACGATCGACGCGGTGATGGCCGGCAACCGGCAGTCGGCGCAGATACTGATCGTCTCGCCGAAGTACGATCAGATCGCCGAACGCATCTTCAGCGAGATGCACCGCGGCGTCACGCTGCTCGACGGCGAGGGCTGGTACACGAAAACGCCGACGAAGGTAGTCATGGTCGTCTGCCGGAAAAACGAGACCGGCATCCTGTTCCGCGTGATCAAGGAGGTCGATCCGCATGCCTTCATGACTTTCGGCAGCGTCATGGGCGTATACGGCCTCGGATTCGAGGCGCTGAAAAAATAGCCTCCGGAATCCGTCCGCCGACACAGGGTGCGAGGACTGCCGAACGATTTCCGGAAGAGCCGACAGCGAGGAAAGCAGACCGACCTGTCCTTTCCCGGCGCGGCAAAGCGCGGCATCGGGCTTGCAAAGACCCGAGCGGAACAAAGGCCGACATGCATTCCCTGCCGGCGGGGGAAAGAAGAGAGCCGGCTCAGATCGGAACGCCTTGGTCCCGAATCGGTTCCTCCGCCGGAACGAGCCGCGTCGCGGGTAAGTTTCACCTCACGGAAACTACGTCTCTCCGCCCCCCCCGAAAAGGAAAATTCCGCAACGGGCGGACGGTGCAAAAAAGCGGCGGGCTGCGGCAGACCCGGCTGCCGGAGGCAAGCTGTCGTCCGCCGCAGCGCAAGCGATGCCTTCGACCGGACAGAGAAATGTTACGAATCAAAAAGATAGGTCCGTTGCCGCGCGTCGCGCTGGCGATCGCGTTGGGAATCTTGTGCGCCTTTTGGATGCCGTCCTCCCTGTCAAGGGTATTCGCCACATTCAACGAACTGTTCGGCAACTTTCTGGGTTTCGCCATTCCGCTGATCGTTTTCGGTCTGGTCGCCTCGGGGATAGCCGAACTGGGGACCGGCGCAGGCCGGCTGCCGGGAATCACGACGCTGCTGGCCTACGGATCGACGCTGCTGGCCGGATTTTTCGCCTACTTCGTATGCCTGTGGTGCTACCCGCCGATTCTCGGTTCCGAGGCTTCTCTCGGCTCGCTCGAGACGGCCGGAGTATCCCGGCTGGTCTCGTACTTTACGGTCGAGATGCCTCCGATCGCAGACGTGACGAGCGCGCTGCTGCTCTCTTTCGTGCTCGGTCTGGGTACTGCGCGCGGCGGCGGGAATACGCTGAAAAAAGGGTTGTCGGAGTTTCGCGACGTGATCGGGCGGATCATCGAGCGGGCGATCGTTCCGTTGCTGCCGCTCTATATCTTCGGCATTTTCCTGAAAATGGGGGCCGAGGGCCAGGTGGCCGGCATTCTGTCGCTTTTTCTGAAAATCATAGCGCTCATTTTTGCGATGCATCTGCTGTTGCTGCTTTTCCAATACGGTCTGGCGGGCATCGTCTCGCGCCGTAACCCGCTGAAACTGCTTCGCACGATGCTGCCCGCCTACATGACGGCGCTGGGGACGCAATCGTCGGCGGCGACCATTCCCGTCACGCTGGAGCGAACGATCCGCAACGGCGTGAATCCCGAGCTGGCCGGATTCGTCATCCCGCTCAACGCGACGATTCATCTCTCGGGCAGCATTCTGAAAATCGTCGCATGCGCGCTGGCGATCATGTGGATGACAGGCATGCCGATCCATACGGGTCAGTACGCCGGGTTCATCGCCATGCTGGGCGTTACGATGATCGCCGCCCCGGGCGTTCCGGGCGGCGCCATCATGGCCGCGCTCGGCCCGCTGCAGTCGATGCTCGGCTTCGATGAAACGCTTCAGGGACTGATGATCGCCCTCTACATCGCCATGGACAGTTTCGGGACGGCCGGCAACGTCACCGGGGACGGCGCGATCGCGCTGATCGTCGACCGCATCTACCGCAGGCGCAAAACGCCCGATGCTGAACCGGCCGGCCGAACGGATAGCGGCGCATAACCGGGCAAACGGCCCTTTCAGCGACAACCCGTTCCTCAAGGCTCGTCCGCGCAGCTCCCTCTCATCCGATCGGACCTCGTTCCCTGCCGTCGGGCGATCTCGACTTCGCTTTTCCAACGCCGCCGCGACAGTATCCGGGTCCGGACGCACGTCGCCGCCGTGCCCGAAAAATTCCGCCGACAGACGGCTTCCCGACCCCGGACGAGGAAAATCCGCCGAAAATCCGTATCTTGTCCTCAACCAACCCGAACCGATTTTTATGAAACCGACCATTCTGCTGCTCGCCGGCATATTGATGCTGGCGCTTTGCGCCGAAGGCAAATCCTCCCGGCGCGTTCCCGCGAACGAACCCGCGACGCTCCGCGTCCACGATGCGCTCTTCCCCGCTCCTTACGGAGCCGTCCGTATCGGCGGCTATCTGGGCGAAAAGCTCGACTTGTGCATCGATAACCGGCTGATGGCTCAGGATATCGAGCGTCTCGTGCAACCTTTCCGCGACAAGCCCGACGGCAACTGGGGTTTCCGTTCCGAATTCTGGGGCAAGTGGTTCACCGCCGCGATGATGGGCTACGGCTACGCGCCGAGCGCCGAGCACCGAGCGACGGTCGACCGGGCCGTCCGCGAACTGATGGCCACGCAAAGCGCCGACGGCTACATCGGCACCTATCCCGACAGCTGTCATCTGGGCGACTGGGACATCTGGGGCCGCAAGTACGTGCTGCTCGGCCTGCTGGCCTACTACGACCAGACGAAAGAGATCGCCGCGCTCGAAGCGGCCCGGCGCGTGGCCGACCACCTGATCGCCGAGGCGGGCCCCGGGAGCGGGACGAACATCGCCGCGACAGGCTGGATCGGTTGGAAAGGACTGGCCTCCTGCTCCGTACTCGAACCCATAGCGCTTCTTTATCAACGGACCGGAGAGAAACGTTACCTCGATTTCGCACGGCATATCGTCCGCTCGTGGGACGAGCCGAACCGACTGGCACCGGCGGGCCTCCGCCTGATTCAGGAGGCTATCGGCGAAACGGCACCGTGGAAGATGAGCGGGGCACCGAAAGCCTACGAAATGATGTCCTGTTTCGAGGGACTGTGCGAACTGTACCGCGTCACCGCAGAGCCGCTCTATCTGGAAGCCGTGCAGCGGCTGGTCGACGCGCTCGTCCGCGACGAGATCATGATCGCCGGGTCGGGCTCGGTAGCCGAAATCTGGTGTCACGGCGCCGTGCGTCAGAGCGAGCCGCTCTATCAGGGCATGGAGACCTGCGTCACGGCAACGTGGATGAAACTGATGTATCAGATGCTGCGCCTCACCGGCGACAGCCGTTGCGCCGACCGGCTCGAGACGAGCTTGTACAACGCGTTGCTCGGGGCCATGTCGCCCCGCGGCGAGTGGTGGGCCTATTACAGCGGCCTAATGGGCGAGCGGGTGCACAGCCACCAGCAGTTCCCCGACGTGGTGATGAGCTGCTGCGTGGCCAACGGTCCTCGCGGACTGATGATCACGCCCTCATGGGCCGCCATGACCGGCCCGGACGGCGTAGCGCTGAACCTATACGCCCCGCTGCAGGCCGAGGTCGCCACGCCGGACGGGCAATCGCTGAAAATCGATATGCAGACGGTCTACCCGGCCGACGGCCGCGTACGGATAGCCGTCGGCCTGCCTAAAAGCGAGGCTTTCGCGCTCCGCCTGCGCATCCCGCAGTGGAGCGAACGGACCTCGCTGCGAATCAACGGCGCCCCCTACGACGGCTATCTGATTCCGGGAACCTATGCTTCGATCGAGCGGACATGGAACGAGGGCGACCGGATCGAGCTCGACCTGGACATGCGCGCCCGGGTCGTCGACGCTCCGTCGGGATCGGGCGACCGGGCGATCGTCCGCGGACCGGTCGTGCTGGCGTTCGACACGCGCCTGATACCGCGGCGCGACGGCGTGAGCGAGCCACCCATGTATCGCTACGAGTTCGACTGCGATGCCGACGGATACATCGACGCGATGCCGACGGAAAGTCCCGTCTCCGGAGTCGCCATGACGTTCGACGTTCCCTGCCTCGACGAAGCGGGCGGACGGCATCTGCTACCGATGTGCGACTACGCCTCGGCGGGCAACTCATGGCAGGAAGGCAACCTGTTCCGCACATGGATCCCCCAGCCGTTCGACTTCCGCCACCTGTACATCAACAACCTCGACTGGCACACGAACGTAACCGTCGGCGTCGAACGACCCGAAATCCCGGAGCTATACCGTAAATGACGAGAACCGCACGGCATCGGATCACCACCGCACCTCGACACGAATACGGGTGTAGCGGTCGCCGATGCGTACATAGATACCGTAGTCTCCGGAAGCGACGGACATCGTCGCGGGCCTGATCTTCAGCACGCGGCCCGAAGCCTCCAGATCGAACGCCTCCCGCCCCGGCTCGCAGACGGCCTCGAAGTCGGAAGATGCGAGCTCGATCTTGAGCGACTCGGTCGACCAGTCGATTATGCCGACCGGATCGTCGTATCCGGGCAATCCGTCCGCGGAGACCCGGTCGGACAGATACTTCACGACGGCTCCCTTGTCCTCGGCGAGCCACGAGTCGACGTAGACCTTGCAATACTCGGACCCGACGACTGCAGCCGTCGTCCCCGAAGGGAAGACAAGCAGCGCATCGTCGGCGAAGATCATGTAGCCGTGACCGGGCATTACGGCCGCCTCATCGGTCAGCCCGCTCGTCGCGGGACCGCCGAGCGAGCCGATCCCGCGTACCGGACCGACGTCGGCGATCCGGAACGGCCCGTTGCTGTAAAAATTGTCGGCCTCGTTGATATAAAAGCCCGTGCTTTCCAAATAGGTCTTTCCGTTTTCCGCATCGAGCATGTTGAGCGTTACCGTTCCGGCAGGATCGGAAGGCGCGTCGTCGTCCGAGCAAGCGACAAGCGCCAGCGACAGCACGGCCGGCGCGATCCACCGCAGCATTTTCGTTTTCATATACAAAATCCGTTTTCGTCCGGTTCGTTCCGAACGGGCCAAAGATAACGATTATTCGCGCATCGCCGCGTTACCGGTCCGATTCGACGGACTTTTCGTATCCCCGTCCGGGCAGAGCCGACGGCGACCAGAGAGGACCGGCATTCCGCCAGTCCGGGCAAACGCGCTGGCCCGATCCGCCCGCTGCGGACTCCCGTCCGAACGGCCGCACGGAAAACCGTCCCGAACCGCCGACCGGAACCGTGCGGTATCCGAATGCCACGGGAGCGCATACGCCCGACGGGACACTTCCGGCACCCGGCGCCGTGCCGGAACGACCGCGAAGAACGCGGGACACAATCGGTTGAAACACGAATATGGAGTGCAAGCGAGCCATGTTTGCCGAAAAATTCCTAACTTTGTCGGGAATCGACACATCACTCCGAACACATGAAAAAATTCAAACGCTATCTTGTCACCTCGGCCCTGCCGTACGCCAACGGACCGGTCCATATCGGCCACCTCGCGGGCGTCTACATCCCGTCGGACATCTACGTGCGCTACCTGCGCCTCCGGGGCGAGGACGTCGTCTCGGTCTGCGGATCGGACGAACACGGCGTTCCGATCACGATCAAGGCCCGTCAGGAAGGGGTCACTCCGCAGGATATCGTCGACAAATACCATAATATCATCAAGAACGCGTTCAAAGGGCTCGGCATATCGTTCGACATCTACTCGCGCACCACGTCGCCCGTGCATCACAAGACAGCCTCGGACTTTTTCCGCACGCTGTACGACAAGGGCGAGTTCACCGAGAAGACGACGATGCAGTATTACGACGAGGAGGCCGGACAGTTTCTGGCCGACCGCTACATCGTCGGGACCTGCCCCCACTGCCGCAACGACCGCGCCTACGGCGACCAGTGCGAGAAGTGCGGCAGCACGCTGAACGCCACCGACCTGATCGACCCGCGCAGCGCGATCACCGGTTCGGTTCCGGTGCTGCGCGAGACGACGCACTGGTTCCTGCCGCTCGACAAGCACGAAGCTTTCCTGCGCAAGTGGATTCTCGAAGGGCACAAGGAGTGGAAAGTCAACGTGTACGGCCAGTGCAAGAGCTGGCTCGATCTGGGGCTCCAGCCCCGCGCCGTGAGCCGCGATCTGGACTGGGGGATTCCCGTTCCGGTCGAGGGAGCCGAGGGCAAAGTGCTGTACGTCTGGTTCGACGCGCCGATCGGCTATATCTCGGCCACGAAGGAGCTGACGCCAGACTGGGAAAAGTACTGGAAGGACGAGGAGACGAAAATGGTGCACTTCATCGGCAAGGACAACATCGTTTTCCACTGTATCGTCTTCCCGGCGATGCTGCGCGCCCACGGCGGATACATCCTGCCCGAGAACGTGCCGGCCAACGAGTTCCTAAACCTCGAGGGCGACAAGATCTCGACCTCGCGCAACTGGGCCGTCTGGCTGCACGAATACCTGGCCGACTTCCCCGGCAAGGAGGACGTGCTCCGCTACGTGCTGTGCGCGAACGCTCCGGAAACGAAGGACAACGACTTCACGTGGAAGGACTTTCAGGCCCGCAACAACAACGAGCTGGTCGCCGTGCTCGGCAACTTCGTCAACCGGGCGCTCGTGCTGACGCACAAGTATTACGACGGCAGCGTGCCCGAGCGAGGCGAGCTGACGGACTACGACCGCGACATACTCGGCGAGCTGCCCCAGATTAAGAAGAACCTGGAGGAGAATATCGAGAACTACCGTTTCCGCGAGGCACTCAAGGAAGCGATGAACATCGCCCGGCTGGGCAACAAGTATCTGGCCGATACCGAGCCGTGGAAGCTGGCCAAGACCGATCCCGAACGCGTGAAGACGATCCTGAACGTCTCGCTGCAGATCACCGCGTCAATCGCGATCGCCATCGAGCCGTTCATGCCGTTCACGGCCGCAAAGATTCTTGGCCTGCTGCAGATCGGCAAGCTGGGCTGGGAGCAGCTCGGCGACACGTCGCTGCTCGAGGCCGGACACCGGATCGGCGAACCCGTGCTGCTGTTCGAGAAGATCGACGACAGCGTGATCGAAGCCCAGCTGCGGAAGCTCGCCGACACGAAAAAGGCCAACATGGCCCGCGAGGCGGGAGGCCGGACCGAACCGCAGAAAGAAAGCATATCGTTCGACGACTTCGAGAAAATGGACATTCGCGCGGCGACGATTCTCGAGGCCGAAAAGATCGCCAAGACGAAAAAGCTGCTCAAGCTCGTGATCGACACCGGCATCGACCGGCGGACGATCGTGTCGGGCATAGCCGAGCATTACACACCCGAGGAACTCGTCGGGCGACAGGTGCTCGTGCTCGTGAACCTCGAGCCGAGAGAGCTGCGCGGCGTGCTTTCGCAGGGAATGATCCTGATGGCTCAGGACTCGTCCGGTAAGCTCGTGCTGCTGTCGCCGGCAGATCGGGTCGATAACGGCGCGACGATCGGGTAAAGGCTTCCGAAAACTCCGGTCCGTCCGACAACCGGAACCGCGCCCATGCCGGACAAAGTTTTGAAGACTTAAAAACGAAGCATATGACGGACACGAATTTGGATTGGAAAAACCTTTCGTTCGGCTATATCCGGACGGATTTCAACATACGGAGCTATTTCCGCGACGGAGCATGGACGAAGCCGGAGCTGACATCCGACGAGACCGTGACGATGCACATGGCGGCCACCGCCCTCCATTACGGACAGGAGGCGTTCGAGGGGCAGAAGGCATTCCGGGGGGCGGACGGGAAAATCCGCGTCTTCCGCATCGACGAGAACGCGAAACGGCTGCGCGCGTCGGCCGACTACCTGAAGATGGCCATGCCGCCCGTCGAGCTGTTCACCGACATGGTGCGGCAGGTCGTCCGCGCCAACGAACGCTTCGTGCCTCCCTACGGAACCGGAGCGTCGCTCTACATCCGGCCCGTATTGTTCGGGACCGGCCCGCAGGTCGGCGTGAAGCCCGCCTCCGAATACCTGCTGATCGTTTTCGTAACGCCCGTAGGCCCTTACTATAAAGAGGGATTCAACCCGATTCGGGTCATCATCGACCGGGACCACGACCGCGCCGCGCCGCTCGGCACCGGACACATCAAGGCCGGAGGCAATTACGGGGCGAGCCTGACTTCGGCCGAGATCGGACACGAGAAAGGCTATCCGAGCGTGCTGTACCTCGACGCGAAAGAGAAAAAGCATATCGACGAGTGCGGCGCCGCGAACTTCTTCGCGATCCGCGACGGCCGTTACATCACGCCCAAATCGCACTCGGTACTGCCCTCGATCACGAACATGAGCCTGATGACGCTGGCCGCGGAAATGGGCTTGCAGGTCGAGCAGCGCATGGTCGACTACGACGAGCTCGGCACGTTCGACGAGGCGGGCTCGTGCGGCACGGCCGCAGTGATCTCGCCGATCGGGAGCATCTACGATCCCGAGAACGGACGCACGTTCGCCTACAACGACGGCAAGCCGGGTCCTTGGTGCGAGAAACTCTACCACAAACTGCGCGCGATCCAGTACGGCGAGGAACCGGACACCCACGGCTGGATGACCGTACTGTAACGGTCGGGCGGAGAAAGCGCGACCGTTTCGCCGGAAACGTGCATGCAGGACGTGCAATCTGTTCGGTCTGGCCGAACGGGTTAGTTCGTGCAGCATATCGTTCGTCCGCCGGTCCTCTTGCCAAGATCCTCTTATCTCGAACCGTAAGACATTCGCTCGGTTCGTTTGGCAGGTATTTCGTTTTCCTCGGTCGGGAAACGGATATGCGCGGACGAATAGTTGCAGGCAATTATATACTTCAATGTGCCAGCGCGCGAATTTCCATATTCGTCGGATGCGGTTTGCAGACGCAGACTGCGTGTCTGATTCGGAGCCTGCCCGAATTTTTTCCGACGAAGGAAATTCCGAGCCGTAAAACCCGGAAGCATCGGAAATCCGACGGCCGGTACGGCAGGTAGCCGGGCGGCCGTACTATCTCGTTCAACCGCTACACTTATGACAAGCGAACAGTTGCGAAAGATCCTGTCCGTCCGAGCGACGTCCCGCTTCGGGGAGCGGATAGGCCGATTGATCGCTCGTGAGGGCCTGCTCGCCGAGACGATCGATTTGGGCACCGATCCCGACCCGAGAATCGCTTTCCGCGCGTCTTACGCTCTGGAATACGCGTTCGCGGCAGACCCGAAACGAATGGAACCGCATCTGAGCGCGTTCGTCGACCGCTACGCGGAAGTAAGCTGTCATGGCGCGCAGCGGCATTTCTCGAAAATCCTTGCGCTCCTGCTTCGACAGAAATCCCGGCGGCTGGACGACCGGCGGCTGGACCGGACGATCGAAGTCACGTTCGACCGGATGATCGACCGCTCCGTCCCGGTAGCGGTCAAAGTCTGGGCCATGGAAATTCTAGCCCGGCTGGCCGACGAGCGGCCTTGGATCGGCGAGCAGCTCGGCGACACGATCCGTCATCTGATGGATTACGGCGGTTCCTCCGGCTTATGCAGCCGGGGCCGGAAAATCTGTCGCCGGCTGAACGAAGCCAGAGGTCCCCGCTCTCGGCCCGAGTGCTCGAAGCGGAATATGTCCGTGCCCGACATGAAAACATGCAGGCCAGCCTCGAGAAGCCGCGCGCCCGAAAACCCCGACCGGTAACCGTCAGCCGAAACGCGAAAACCGACGGTTACCCCTACGACCCGCATTCCGGTCGAAATTCCGGCAGCGAGTCGCCGAACCCCGGGAGAACCGCCTTTCGACAAATTCTCCACCGAACGGAGTCCGTGCGGGAAGTCGTTGCAACACGTTCCCCGAAAGAACGCTACGGAATCCCCTATTCCGCATGCGCCCCCGGAACGACAAGGCTCCGGCGCGGATATCGCGGCCGGCAAGCGCACGAGCCGGTGGACCGAACCGCCGACCACATTGGGCCGAACCGCCGGCCACACCGATCCGATCCCGCTGCGTGAAGCGTCGCCCGCAGCCAGGCCGTTTCCTCTCGCATACTCCCGATCTCCGCAGACGCCGGCACAGAAACCCATGACGTACGGGCGCTTCCGGCAGCACCCGCCTTTTTCCGCGTTTTTTTCGTATCTTTACTGCAAAACAAAAAGGCGATCCAATGGCGAAGAAACTGACCGTAGCGCTGATCTACGACTTCGACGGCACGCTCTCTCCGGGCAACATGCAGGAATACGACTTCATTCCGGCCGTCGGAAAAAGCAACCGCGAGTTCTGGGAAGAGAGCAACCAGACGGCCATGGAGCAGGACGGGGACCCGATCCTCGCCTATATGTATCGGATGCTGCACGAGGCCAAGAATTCGGGCATTTCGCTGCGGCGCGAGTCGTTCGCCCGCTCGGGGCAGAACATCCGGCTGTACGAGGGGGTCCGCGAATGGTTCCCGCGCATCAACGCCTACGCCGCAGCGAAAGGCATTCAGCTGCATCACTATATCAACTCGTCCGGACTGCGCGAAATGATCGAAGGCACGCCGATCGCGCGGCAATTCAAGAAAATCTATGCCAGCTCCTTCTTCTACGATGTCGACGGAGTGGCCTACTGGCCGGCCGTGGCGGTCAACTACACGAACAAGACGCAGTTCATCTTCAAGATCAACAAGGGTATCGAAAGCGTCTACGACAGCGAGCGTATCAACGAGTTCATCGAAGAGGAAAAAAGGCCCGTCCAGTTCCGCCACATGATCTACTTCGGCGACGGGACTACCGACATCCCGTGCATGAAACTCGTCAAACAACAGGGGGGCCACTCGATCGCGGTATACAACCCGCGCTCGCGGCAAAAAAGGCAGACGATGGAACAGCTGATCCGCGACAACCGCGTGAGCTACATCTGCGCGGCGGACTACAGTCCCGACAAGGAGATCGACACGCTGGTGCGCACGATCATCGACAAGATCCATGCGGACGACCGGCTCAGCAAATTCTACAGAAAGACCGAGCCATGACCGAGCACGAGGAACTGAAGCGCAACCGGCGGATACTGCTCGGGGTATTCATCGTCCTGTTCATTGCGGTCGTACTGATCGGATTCATAGGTCATTACACGAAGTGAAAAAATTTATTTTACCAAACTATGAAAATTATTTTTGCCACCAACAATAAACACAAGCTAAAGGAAGTTCAGGCCGTATTGGGCGACGGCTACCGACTTGTCACGCCCTCCGAGCTGGGTATTACCGAGGAAATTCCGGAAGACCGCCCTACGATCGAAGGCAACGCTTCCCAGAAATCGCACTACCTGTACGAGCGCACGGGAGCCGACTGCTTTGCCGACGACACGGGCCTCGAGGTCGAGGCGCTCGGCGGGGAGCCGGGAGTTCGCTCGGCACGCTATGCGGGACCGGGACACGATTCGGAGCGCAACATGGAGCTTCTGCTGCGCAATATGGAAGGCATAACGGACCGGAGGGCCCGCTTCCGCACCGTCATTTCGCTGATTCTCGACGGAGAAGAGCATCTTTTCGAAGGAATCGTCGGAGGCGTATTGCTGACGGTTCCCCGCGGCACGAACGGCTTCGGATACGATCCGATCTTCGTTCCCGACGGGTATGCGGAAACTTTCGCCGAAATGAGCGACGAAGCCAAGAACGCGATCAGTCACCGGGGACGCGCCGTCGTAAAGCTGGCCGCCTTCCTCAACAGCCGTCCCTGATGCGCACCTACAAAGCGCGCGGCATCGTACTCCATACGATCAAATACGGCGACAGTTCGGCGATCGCCTATCTGTTCACGGACGTGCTGGGCCGAATGAGCTACATGGTGCAGGGCATCCGCAGCAAGCGGGGCCGGGGCAACAAGGCGGCGCTTCTCCAGCCGATGTTTCTCGTCGAATTCGAGGGCGTCGAACAGCCGCACGCGCAAATGCACCGTATCCGGGAAATGTGCAGTCTCCGCCCGCTGATGTCGGTCCCGTTCGATGTGCGCAAAAGCACGATCTCGATGTTCATGGCCGAGGTGCTGTACCGGCTGATCCGCGAGGTCGAGGCCAACGAGCCCCTGTTCGACTTTCTCTGCGAGGCCGTGCTGAAGCTCGACGCGATGCGGGAGGGAATCGCTAACTACCACCTCTGGTTCCTCGTACGGTTGTCCGCCTATCTGGGCTTCTATCCCGGCAACGAGTATATCGAAAACGGCTGCTTCGATATCCGGGGCGGGCTTTTCACGCCGTCGATGCCCGCCCACCGCATCGGCATGAACGAGGCGTGCGCCCGGCTATTGGGCACCCTGATGGAGTGCGAAGCCGACGCTCTGGCCGAGATCCCGCTTTCCCGCGCACGGCGTACGGAATTCATGGAAGCGATGCTGTCCTTTTTCGGCTACCATTTCGATTCGATCCACTCGGTCCGCTCGATCTCGATCCTGCGCGAAGTTTTCTGACGCCGCGCGATAAGGTCCTTCCCTTGAATACCGCATCTTTCGCGCAAATCCCGCTCAGCATTCCACGGCCCGTCGGACAATCATCCGGGCCGGGTATCAAGCGACAAGACCCCCTCCCGAACAGCCGAACAACAGCCGCGGACCGCCCGACCGGACACGGACGAAGACGGCCGGAAATCGCAAGACGACCGGAAAGGCCGAGATGTACTGTAGCGACAAAACGAAGAACGCGGACCGACTCCTCGGCCGAACGGCAGGCGAACGGCATTCGCTTTCCCGAATAATCCGTTAACTTTGTACCATGTCAAATTCGAGCTATTACTCATGAAAAGAACCGACTTTTTCAGAAAAATCGCAACGGCCGTCATCGCGCTGCTGCTCTGCCAGCCCGCGACTTTCGGCCAGACTTACCGCCGCATAGCCGGCTGGCCGGACGAGACGAACCGGCGAATCGAATCGTTTCTGAACTCGACGCTCGCCATGAAGGAGCGGAAGGTCGCCGTATTCGACTGCGACGGCACGCTGATCGGCCAAGTGCCCCACTACCTGAGCGAGGAATCGATGTACGACTTCGCCGTAGCGAACTACAAGGACCGTCAGGACAAGCTGTCGAAAGAAAAATGGAAAATCTGCGAGGAGTTGGCCGCGGGCGACAACGTGGCCGTCTCCTACACGCAGCGGTGCATCGACTTCTTCGCCGGACTGACGCCCGACGAGCTGAGTAACGCCGGCTGGGTCTGCTACCAGAACAAGTTCGCCGGCAAGTTCTATCCCGAAATGAAGGAGCTGCTGGCCAATCTGGAGGAATACGGCTTCGAGATATGGATCGTAACGGCCTCGACGGAGCTGCTCTATCAGCGGTTCGTCCACGAGCAGCTCGGCATTCCGGTCGACCGCATTCTGGGCGTCAAGTCGTGCATCCGCGACGGCATCGTGACCGACGAGGTCGTGCGTCCGATCCCCCAAGACGCAGGCAAGGCCGAAGTCATCCACACGTTCATCAAGGCCCGTCCGCTGATCGTAGGAGGCAACTCGCGCGGAGACATGGAGATGATGCGCGAGTCGGTCGGCCTGAGAATACTGGTCAATCCCGACGACGCGAAACCCGAGCAAGCTATGGGCGGAAAGACCGTCAAATCATATTGGGAGAACGATCCGATGACGCTGATCGTCGCAAGCGACGACCGCCCCGACGAAAGCATCGAATGGACGACCGGGAAACTCGGCGTTGCCCGCAATCCGTCGCATCCGAAGCCCTGACGATTTTCCCGCGCAAAAGCGAAAAACGATTCGGGAACCGCTTTAGAGCGGTTCCCGAATCGTTTTTATATACTTTATCGAATATACTTTCCACGACAGCGGACGGAAGGCAAAAGACCGCCGAAATTCGGCCGGACCGCATATTCCGCCGAATCCCCGTCCGTGCTTTCGACAAAAGCGCAGGAACAAGCGAAAAAATCTAACGATAAAAGTCGGCAGCGACCGGACGAAGCCCCGATCCGGGAATTATCCGCGTCCGCCTTCCTGCGCATACGCAATCCCCTCCGGGACAATTTATCTAAAATCCCTTGCTTTCGCTTCCCGAACCTGCGACCGTCCGACGGCAGGATCGTTTTCGCACGGAAAGTCGGTGCAACACAACGCATTCGCACACGAGCACACCGAAAAAAGACCGGCATCTTCTCCGCGGACCGGTTTCCCGCCTATTCGATTCCGCGCAGCCGTTTCTCCCAAGCCCAGGCCGAACGAAGCGTATCCTCGATCGACCGCTCGGCCTTCCATCCGAGCTCTCGGTTCGCATACGAGGTATCGGCCCAGATCTTCTCGATGTCGCCGGTCCGGCGGCCGACGATCTTGTGCGGCACACGCACGCCGGTAGCCCGTTCGAACAGCGAGACGAGTTCCAGTACCGAACGGCCGCGACCCGTACCGATATTGAAGTATTCGTAGCGGTTCTTGCCCTTCCCGCCGATCATCCGGCCTACGGCCACGACGTGGGCCTTGGCCAGATCGACTACGTCGATATAGTCGCGGATCGCCGATCCGTCCGGCGTGTCGTAGTCGTCGCCGAATACGCTCAGGCACTCGCGGATACCGGCCGCCGTCTGCGTGATGAACGGGACCAGATTGCCCGGTACGCCCTTGGGAAGCTCGCCGATCAGTGCCGAGGGGTGCGCTCCGATCGGATTGAAGTAGCGAAGCGCTATCCCGCACAGCTCGGGATAAGCCGCCACCGTATCGCGCAGAATATCCTCGCATATCTGCTTCGTGTTGCCGTAAGGCGACGTGGCCGGCTGCCTCGGCGTCTGCTCGGTGACAGGCAACGCTTCGGGCTGGCCGTACACGGTGCACGACGACGAGAAGACAAGATTGCGTACCCCTTTCTCCCGCATCAGGTCGAGCACGTTGAGCAGCGACAGGATATTGTTGCGGTAATAGAGTAGCGGCTTCTCGACCGACTCGCCGACAGCCTTCGACGCGGCGAAATGGATAACCGCGCCGAACCGGTAGCGGTCGAACACGCCCGCCAGCGCCTGCCTGTCATCACAATCGACACGCTCGAAGGGCACGTTCCGCCCGGTGATTTCCCGAACGCCCTCGACCGCCTTCATTTCGGAATTCGACAGATTGTCGACGATCACGACATCGTATCCCGCCTCGATCAGCTCCACGGCCGTATGAGTTCCGATATAGCCGGCCCCCCCGGCCACCAATACACATTCTTTCATTATAATAAGTCTTTTTTAACGTTCCGTTCTGTTCTTATAAAATTCGCTCGCCCATCGAACGATTCCCGCCGATTTTCCACGACTCCGAAAGGCATTCCGCGCAAAACCGCCCGCGCAGCGACCGTATCCGTATCCGCGAAATATCACTCTTTCTCCTCCAACTCGCAGAGCCGCCGCAAAGCGTAATCCCGGTCGGAACCTTCCGCGCAGTCCGCCATTCTGCGATAATAAGTCGCCGCGGCCGGACGGTCTCCCTGCCGAACGTGCAACTCGGCCAGATCGGCCAGTATCGTCATATCGCGCGGAGCCAGCCGCTCGGCCCGCATCAACAGAGGCTTCGCCTCGTCGTAACGGTCATAGTCCCCGATCTCGCCCAGTGCACGGATTTTGCCGAAACGCATGTCGAGACGCGAAAGGTACGCCTCGATTCCCCGATCGACATACGCTATCCCCCGCCGGACGAGCGCCGTACCGTAACGTACCGCCTCGGACAGAGAAAGTTCCCGGCAGGAGCCGGCCGGATCGACCGTTTCGAGAGTCGGCCCGTTCCCGGGACCATTCCCCAACACGATCAGACTCTGCCGGGCCATGCGGAAACAATCGTTCAGCCCGGCGACAAAAAACTCCGCCGGACGCTCGGCAGACGCCTCCCATTGCCGCAACACTCGCCGAGCGGCAGCCGTATCGCCCTTGGAAAAACAGTCTGAGAAACGCTCGTCGAACGACTGAGCCGTCAAAGCCGGAACGGCAGACAGGATGAAGCTCAACAGACAGGCCAGCCGGCGAACGACTGTCCGGCAGACACGGTCCTTTTTTCCCGGCGTCGGATGCGCCTCGGGACCGGGCCAGCGGAATACGGCTACTTGTATCTCATCCATTTGTAAAGCTCCTTGAAACCCGGTTTCTTGCCGTACATGAATATGCCCACCCGGTAAATCTTGCCGGCCGTCCACACCATCGCGACGAAACTCGCATAGAGCAATCCGACCGAAAGGACAATCTGCCAGAGAGGCACCCCGTAGGGCATGCGCGCCATCATGATGATCGGCGAGGTCAGCGGGATGATACTGCACCAGACGGCCAGCGAGCTGTTGGGCTCGCGCATGACGTTCATCATCACGATCAGCGCGAATATCATCGGAATGGTCACGGGCAATTGCAGTTGCTGGGTGTCCTGTACGTTGTCGACCGCGCTGCCGATCGCCGCGAACATCGCCGCATAGAGCAGATAACCGCCGACGAAATAGACGAGGAAGCCGCCGAACATCCGGGCAAGAAACCCGAAGTCGGTCACTCCCCTGAGCGCCGACAGCGTATCGGCATCCATTCCCGAGGGCATCTGTCCGGCCAGCGCGGCGCTTTGGGCCAGCGCGTCGCCGGCCAGCATCTGCACGGCGGCAGTCCCGAGCACCAGCACGACCGCCACCCAGATCAGAAACTGCACGACCGCCACCGAAGCGATGCCCAGAATCTTGCCGAGCATCAGCTCGAAAGGCTTGACCGACGACACGATGATCTCGAGCACCTTGGAGCTTTTCTCCTCCACCACGCCCTGCATGACCATCGCCCCGTACATGAACACGAACATGTAGATCAGAAAGCCGAACACATAGGCCGACACCATCGACAACACGCTCGAGCTGGCCCGGTCCCCTCCCGCCTCGTCGATTCGGAAGGCTTGCAGCGTCACGTCCGTCTTGACGCTCTGCATGATCTGCGGCAAATCGTCGATAGCGTAAGCCTTCAGCTTTTCCGCCTCCAGAATCTGCCCGATCCGCTCGGCGATCGCGCCCTCCAGATCGAGCGTCGAAGCCTCGTGCGTATACAGGCGGACATCCGAGGGATCGGCCAGCACGTCGGGTCCTATCACCAGATAGCCGTAGAACTCGTCCTTATCTTCCCTCAGCCGTTCCTCGCTCCGATCAGCCGGTACGAAAACCGTCTCCCGGTCGCCCTGCAGCTTGTCGCCGACGATTCCGCTGCGGTCCACGACGGCGATCCGCTTCACCTGATCGCTGCGAAGCTGCATGACGAGCGCCGGAGCGACCATCAGCCCGACCAGCAGCAGAGGCGTGAGAATCGTCGTCAGAATGAAGCTTTTTTTGCGCACGCGCTGATTGAACTCGCGGCTCACGATCAGTCCTATCTTGCTCATAAGGTCAACTCTTTTCGTTACGTCCGCGTTACAGCTCGCCGCCGACGGCACGGATAAAAATATCGTTCATACTCGGAATGATCTCCTCGAAACCGCGAATCTCGATCCGCTCGTTGAGCAGCGAGAGCGCGCTACGGACCGAATCGGCCGAAGGCAACTGGAGTCGCATCGTCAGCAACCGGCCCTCCGGTCTCGGCTCCGCCACGACACGGGCCACCCGCTCCAGCGCCTGCAGATCGAGCGCCGAGAGGTCGCCCGCGAAGTCGATGCGGAAAACGTTGCCGCCGTGCCGGCGCCGCACTTCGTCGACCGGACCGCTCAGAACGTTCCGCGAGCGGTCGATCAGCGTGATATGGTCGCATATCTCCTCGACCGACGACATGTTGTGGGTCGAGAAAACGATCGTCGCGCCCGCATCGCGCAGCGCGAGGATCTCGTTCTTGAGCAGATTGGCATTGACCGGATCGAAACCGCTGAACGGCTCGTCGAAAATCAGCAATTCGGGCTCGTGCAGCACCGTGACGATGAACTGTACCTTTTGGGCCATCCCCTTGCTCAGTTCCTCGACCTTCTTGTCCCACCAGCCGGCAATGCCGAACTTCTCGAACCACCGCTTCAGCCGGAGCGTGGCCTCGCGCTTGGAAAGCCCCTTGAGCTGGGCGAAATAGAGCGCCTGTTCGCCGACCTTCATCTTCTTATACAACCCCCGTTCCTCGGGCAGATAGCCGATGCGGCGGACGTCCTCCGGCGCGAGACAGCGGCCGCCGAGCAGAACGCGGCCTTCGTCCGGAGCCGTGATGCGGTTGATGATACGGATCAACGTCGTCTTGCCGGCGCCGTTGGGACCGAGCAAGCCGTAAACGGCCCCCCGGGGAATCGCGAGCGACACGTCGTGCAGCGCGGTATGCGTCGCATACCGCTTCGTCACGTGCTCGACACATAGTAAATCCATGCGCTATTATTTATCGTCCACTGCGGACAAAGGTATGCAAATCTCGCCATAAATGCTTAGATTTGTACTTATTTTTAAACCCGCTCCGCACCGCCCGCACCGGGGTCCGTCCGCCGGTTCCGCACCGAGAACCGGCGGACGACGGGGCAAATCCCGAATAAGATGCTTTATCCGCTGAAATTCAAACCGATTCTCAAGGAAAAGATATGGGGAGGCCGCCGGCTCGGCGAGAAGCTGGGCAAAAGGCTTCCCGCAGGACGCGCCGTCGGCGAAAGCTGGGAGCTCTCCGGCCTCGACGGCAACCGGTCGGTCGTCCGCAACGGCCCGCTGAAAGGCAACGATCTGGAGGAACTGATCGAGGTCTACATGGGCGAGCTGGTCGGCGACCGCGTATACGAGCGCTTCGGTCTTCAGTTTCCGTTGCTCATCAAGTACCTCGACGTACAGCAGCCCCTGTCGGTCCAAGTGCATCCGAACGACGATCTGGCCGCCGAGCGGCACGGCTCCTACGGCAAAACCGAAATGTGGTACGTGGTCGACTGCGGCCCCGACGCCGCGCTCCGCGTCGGATTCGACGGGCCCGTCACCCGAGAACAGTACGCCGAACACGTCGAGCGAGGCACGCTTCCCGAACTTATGGCAAAAGCCCGCGTACATCCGGGGGATACGTTCTTCATCCCGGCCGGCACGGTCCACACGATCGAAGGCAGCGTGCTGATCGCCGAAATCCAGCAGGCTTCCGACATCACCTATCGGATATACGACTGGGACCGGGTCGGGCCGGACGGGCGAAAGCGGGAACTGCAAACCGATCTGGCCGCCGACGCGATCGACTTCGCTCCCGGGACGTCGTTCGATGTCACGGCCGCGCCGGAGCGAAACCGGTTCGTCACGCTGAAAAAATGCCCTTATTTCACAACGAACCTGCTGCTGCTCGACGGACGGATCGAGCGCAACCACGTCGGGCGCGACTCGTTCGCCGTTTACATGATGCTCGACGGGCGGATGACCCTCTCGTGGGACAAGGGGACCGAAACGGTCGACCGGGGCGAAACCGTACTGCTACCCGCCTGCATCGAGGAGATCGGGCTGGAAGGGCGGGGAAAACTGCTCGAAATCTACATAGACTGACTCTATCGATGCCAAACGTATGGGATACCAAGAAGAAAAACAGCGGCAACTGGATATCCGCTACCTGAAGATGGCGACCGTCTGGGCCGAGAACTCGTATTGCGTGCGACGGCAGGTCGGCGCGCTGATCGTCAAGAACAAGATGATTATCTCCGACGGCTACAACGGCACGCCGTCGGGCTTCGAGAACGTCTGCGAGGACGAAGCCGGCCGCACCAAGCCCTATGTGCTGCACGCCGAGGCCAACGCGATCACGAAAGTCGCCAAGTCGAGCAACAGCAGCGAGGGAGCGACGCTCTACGTCACCTCGTCGCCCTGCATCGAGTGCGCGAAACTGATCATTCAGAGCGGCATCCGCCGCGTCGTGTTCTGCGACGACTATCACAGCAGCGACGGCATCGAGCTGCTGCGCCGCGTCGGCATCGAGGTGGAGAAAGTAACCCTTCCCCCGGCCCGCTGACCTGCCCGGGCAAAAAAGACCGAACCGAAAAATCATGAGCAAGCGCAAGAAAAACCGGTACGCGATCCAGCCGGCGGAATCGTCGCCGAAATCCCTGCCGATGCCCTCGCGGTATTCGACAAGAGAGTACCGGCTCGTGCAAGTATTCGTAGAAGGCTACGACGACGTGGCGTTTTGGCGCGGCATTTTCGACGACTACGAGACCGAGTGGCTGAAATTCGAGATCAGCGTTCCGCCGAGGCAAGACCTGGCCAAGGGCAAGAAAGTGCTGCTGGGCATGATCGGCGAGTGCTGCGACGACCGCATTCTTTGCGTGGACAGCGACTTCGACTACCTGTTCGAGGACTTCAACGAGCAGTCGCGCCAAGTCAACCGGACGCCTTACCTGTTCCATACCTATGCCTATGCGACGGAAAACTATCTCTGCTGGCCCGCTTCGCTGCACAAGGTCTGCGTCAAGGCGACCAAGAACGATACGATGATCTTCGATTTCGAGCGCTTCATGGGTCGCTACTCCCGAGCGATCTATCCGCTGTTCCTGTGGTATGCCTACTCCGCCCGCCGCAAAAGCGAGAAAGCGTTCACGCTGGTCGATTTCCGCAGCAGCGTCCGGCTCAACTACCTCGACATCCGCGAAGACGGGCAGCAGACTCTCGAATGGCTCGAGCGGCAGGTCTCCAAGCGCGTCCGGATGCTCGAGACGCACAACCCGCAATGGGCCGCCGAGGTGGAAGCGTTCGGGCAGCACATCCGCAACCGGGGAGTCGAGCCGAACAACGTGCATCTGTTCATGCAAGGGCACACGCTGATGGATAATGTCGTACTGATCCTGCTGCACACCGTCTGCGACAAGCTCCGCGACATGAACATCGACCGCATTGCAGCCGGAACGAAACAGGGCATCTCGCTGAAAAACGAACTGAGCAACTACAACAACTCGCTGCGCAACGTGCGCGAAGTGCTGCTCGACAACGAACAGTACAAGGACTGTTTCCTGTACCGGAAACTCCGGCAGGATATCGAACGGTACGTCAGCAAGCTGACGCAGGGAAGCCGAAGGCGATATCCCGACTTTTCCCGAAACACGCAAACGCCATGACCGACACGATCAAGAATTTCCCGAACCGCCTGCACCGAATGACGCAGGTATTTTACCGCGAAGTGCCTTCGCAGGTCGCCGCGCGCCGATTCGTCGACTCGCTCGTGAACCTGCTTTTCCCGGTCCGCGACCGGCGGGGCATGTCGCTTAAGGAGATGGACCTGCGCTGGGAGAACCTGCAGCAGGATTTCCTGCATATCATCACGCCGCTCTGCTCCGGCATGGACTGCTGCTGCGAGCGGCTGACGGCCCGGTTCTTCGCCGAGATTCCGCTGATCTACGCGGGGCTGATGAAAGACGCGAACCTTTACAAGAGCTGCGACCCGGCCGCCTATTGTACCGAGGAAGTGATCCTGTGCTATCCGGGCTTCTACGCCGTTATGGTATACCGGCTCTCGCATGTGATGCACCGGCTGGACATTCCGGTGCTGCCGCGCGTCGTATCGGAATATGCCCACAGCCAAACCGGCATCGACATTCACCCGGGCGCCACGATCGGTCCGCGATTCTACATCGACCACGGAACGGGCATCGTCATCGGCGAGACGACCGTCATCGGCCGGAACGTGAAGCTTTATCAGGGCGTCACGCTCGGCGCGCGGTTCGTCGAGAAGGAACTCACAGGTGTCAAGCGGCATCCGACCATCGAGGACAACGTCATCATTTACGCCGGCAGCACGATTCTCGGCGGAGACACGGTCGTCGGCCACGACACGGTGATCGGCGGAAACGTCTGGCTGACCGAATCGGTACCGCCCCATTCGACCGTCTACCACAAGCCCGAAATCATCATCAAAGGAAAGTGACCCGCCCATGAACCGAATTCGCGAAACGCGCCCGGCCCCGCGATACGGCCTGCTGTGGGCTTTCGTCCGGCGCATGCTGCTGCTCTATGCGGCATGGGCCGTGTGCCGCGTGATTTTCTATCTGATGAACGCCTCCATAATCGGACCGGTCGGCCTGAACGAGCTGCCGCACCTGCTGCGGGGAAGCCTCGCGTTCGACACCGCGTCGATCCTGTACGTCAACGCGCCGTTCATCCTGCTGTCGCTGCTGCCGTTCCGATTCCGCGAACGGAAGGGCTACCAGCGCATGCTGCTGTGGCTCTACTCGACGGTCAACGGTATCGCGCTTGCGATCAACCTCTCGGACGGCATCTATTTCCACTATGCCCGAAAGCGTTTCACCGCCGACGAGCTGTCGTACCTGGGCAACAACGACAACACGGGCACGGTTGTGCTGAAAGCCATGGCCGAGAACTGGTATGTCGTGCTGCTGGCCGTCGCGCTGATCTTCGGTCTGGTCCGGTGCTACCGGCGGATTCGCTTCGCTCCGGCGCGACGGGAAGGCAGGCGGTATTTTCTGGTCAATCTGGGCGTACTGGCCGCCGGAGTCGCGCTGACGCTCGGAGGCATCCGGGGCGGATTCAGCCGCCAGACCCGCCCGATCACGCTGAGCAACGCGACGCTCTACACCTCGTCGGACCGCAAGGCGAACCTGATTCTGAGCAACCCGTTCTGCCTGCTGCGCACGCTCGGAAACCGCTCGCTGAGCTATACCCGTTTCTTCGATTCCGAAACGCTCGACTCGCTCTATTCTCCTTATCACGATCCGAAGCCCGATACGACCGCGCTCGGGCCGCGCAACATCGTGATCTTCGTGCTCGAGAGCTTCAGCAGCGAACATTCGGCCCTGCTGAATCCGGATCTCTATCCCGATGGACGGGGCTTCACGCCTTTCCTCGACTCGCTGATGCGCGAAGGGTACTGTTTTCCGAACGCTTTCGCGAACGGGCACAAGTCGATCGAGGCGCTGCCTTCGGTTCTGTCGTCCATCCCTTCCTACCGCACGCCGTTCGTGCTGATGCCGCAGGCGCTGGCCGAAACCAAAGCGCTGCCCGCCCTGCTCGCCGACGAGGGATACTCGACCTCGTTCTTCAACGGATCGGGCCGGGGATCGATGGGATTCGGAGCCTATGCCACGCTGGCGGGCGTCCAACGCTATTACAGCAGGGAAGACTACGAAAAGGTTTGCAGCACGGGCGATTTCGACGGATACTGGGGCATCTGGGACGAACCGTTTCTACAATATATGAGCCGCACGCTGTCCGAAACGCCCGAACCTTTCTTCGCGTCGGCCTTCACGCTCACTTCGCATCACCCGTTCGTCGTGCCCGAGCGTTACGCCGACACTCTGCCGAAAGGAAAAACGAAAGTGCATCAGGGCGTCGCCTATACCGACATGGCGCTGAAGAAATTTATGGAAACGTCGTCGAAGGAGCCTTGGTTCCGCCGTACGATTTTCGTCTTCGTAGCCGATCACGTCTCGTCCGAGACGTTCGCTCCGAAAACGCTGACCCCTACGGGGAATACCCGGATCGTCTGCCTGATCTACACGCCCGACGGATCGGTGCGCGGCCGGCACGAGGGCGTGGTACAGCAGATCGATCTGATGCCGACGCTGCTCGGCCTGCTCGGCTACGATAAGCCCTACTTCGCGTTCGGACGGGACGTGTTGCACGAAACCGGACGGACGGCCATGGCGACCAACTCGGCGGGGGATATCTATCAGGGAATCACCGATTCGCTCGTGCTGTTCTTCGACGGGGAGCGCACGACCTCGGCTTATCTGCGCAGCGACACGCTACAGCGGCAAGACGTTTCCGACCGCCGCACGCCGCTGCTCGAAGAGGCCGAGCGACAGCTCAAAGCGCGCTTGCAACAGTATTACGAACACGTCGAGCGCCGGGACTATCTGGCCCCCGAGCAGAAAACTCCCCCGACCGGCCGCGCCGAGCGGTAGCGCCGGAGCGCTCCCGGACCCACAAAATCGTTCGCGCGACATCGGCTGCCCGCCGATTTTTACTCGTCGACCGTCTCGGATGCTTTTCGCGGAAACAGGCAACGCCCCGGGAAAGAAACCGCTATTCCGTAACATTCTGTGCAGAAGGGCAAAAGCCGAGACAAAAATAGGGAACAGGAGGTACGCGCCTTATCGGAAAACGGACGGACCGCTTCCATAAGGCCGATCCTCGTCAAAAAGCCGCAGCCCGTCGGAAGACGGGCTGCGGCTTATACGGATCATTCCGGCTACTCCAGCATCTTCAGCGTCTCGGTCAGCAGCTTCCAGAACTTATCGACCGAAGCGATCTCCAGACGCTCGTCGGGCGAGTGAACGCCGCGAAGCGTCGGACCGAACGATACCATTTCGAGCCAAGGGTATTTCCTCAGGAAAAGCCCGCACTCGAGCCCGGCATGGATCGACCGCACGAGCGGCTTGTTGCCGAACAGCTTCTCATAGGCCTCGATCGTCACCGCAAGCAAATGTGACTCGGGGTCGGGCGCCCAGCCCGGATAACCGTCCGAATGCGTCACGTCTCCGCCTCCGAGCAGGAGGACCGACTCGACCGACGCGGCCGCTGCGTCGCGCGCGCTTTCGATCGACGAGCGCTGCGAGGTCGTTATCTCGATCAGACGGTCGCCGACGAACTTGACCGACGCCAGATTGGTCGAGGTCTCGACCATGCCCGGCATCGTCGGGCTCATCGCCAGTACCCCGTTCGGCAGCCCGCACAGGGCATACAGCAAATACTGCTGGGCATCGGCATCGATCACCGTATCGGGCTCCGGCATCTCGGACAGCGTGATTTCCATCGACTTCTCGACCGGAGCGAACTCCTGTCCGACGCCTCGGACGTATTCCTCGAAAAGCTCCCGAAGGCGCTTGGCGTCGCGCGACGGTACGCCGAATACGGCGAAAGCCTCGCGGGGAATCGCGTTGCGGAGATTTCCGCCGTCGAGGTATACCAGCCTCATTTCCGTCTGCCGCGCCGCCAGCCACAGGAAACGGGCGAGCAGTTTGTTCGAGTTGGCCCGTCCCTTGTCGATGTCGTCGCCCGAGTGACCGCCCAAAAGGCCGCCGATGTCGATGCGGAAAAAATCGAAGTTCTTCGGCGCCTCCTCCTGACGATAGCGCATCGTCGCTACCGTGTCGATTCCTCCGGCGCAACCGATGAAAAGCTGGCCCTCGTCCTCCGAGTCGAGATTGATCAGATATTTCCCGCTCAGCATGCCCTCGCCGAGGCCGAAAGCGCCGGTCAGGCCGGTCTCCTCGTCGACGGTGAAAAGACACTCGACCGGACCGTGTGCCAGATCGTCGGCATCCAGCACGGCCAGCTCGGCCGCCATGCCGATTCCGCAGTCGGCACCCAGCGTCGTACCCTCGGCACGCACCCAACCGTCTTCGACGCGGGTCCGTATCGGGTCCGTATCGAAATGGAAATTCACGTCGCCCCTCTTCTCGCAAACCATATCCACATGGCTCTGCAGAACGACCACAGGGCGGTTTTCCATACCCGGCGACGCTCCCTTGCGGATCACGACGTTCCCCGTCGAATCCTTGCGGTACTCCAGCGAGCGGCTTTTGGCAAAATCGATCAGATAGGCCACGATCTTCTCCTCTTTTTTCGACGGACGGGGAATCCGCGTAATCTCGTCGAAGAAGCGCCACACGGCCTCAGGCTTCAGATTGACTATATCCGACATAGGCTTTTCATTTGGTTTTTACGTGTAAATATAGCGATAAATTCGTTACTTTGTCAACAAACTCCATGCTATGAACGACTTCAGAATCGGGCACGGCTACGATGTGCACGCGCTCGCCGACGGCCTCCCCCTCCGACTGGGAGGCGTCCTGATCGAACATCCGCGCGGCTGCGTCGCGCATTCCGACGGCGACGCGCTGATCCACGCGCTGTGCGACGCGCTGCTCGGAGCGGCGGCCATGGGCGACATCGGGCTTCATTTTCCGGACACTTCCGAGCGGTTCAAGGGCATCGACAGCCGGATCCTGCTGCGGCATACCGTCGAAATGCTCCGCGACAAAGGCTACCGCATAGGCAACGTCGATTGCACGCTTTGCCTGCAACGCCCGAAGATAAAGCCTTACATCGCCGCCATGCGAGAAACGCTGGCCGAGACGATGGGAATCGATCCTGAGCGTGTTTCGGTCAAGGCCACGACGACCGAGCGGCTCGGATTCGTCGGCCGGGAAGAGGGAGTCGAGGCTCATGCCGTCGCGCTGGTTTACAGGGAAACCCCATAGCAAAGACCCTGCCCGGCAGACAAAGTTCCCCCCGGAAACGGAGTTCGGCACACGGTCGCCGACTGGAACAACGGAACGCTTCCGCGTCCTCGCAGACCGGTCCTCCGGATCGGAAACAGTCTGTATCCGCATTTCCGGCCCCGCACCGCTTCCGGTCTCCGAAACGGGAGAATCCGCAGATCGCGACAGCAAGCCGTCCGCGAGCGGCGCTGCCTGCCGCATATCCTGCGTCTCTGACCGGGAGACGGAACGGAAACTCCGGGTTCAGCGCGGAAGCCGACTCGCTCCCGTCCCGACAAAGAGAAAGAGCGTACCCGATTAGCCCGATACGGCAACCCGGCACCGGATGGAATCGTCTCTCCCGGTTTCCGAAAACGGAATCCGCTTGCCGGACTGCATCGGAAAACCAGCGGAAGAGAAACGAAAGTCCGATGGCAGATAAAAAAGATGCGGGAAGCCCTGCCTCCCGCATCTTTTTCATACGTCCTTCGGCCGAGCGCATACCGGCGACGGCCGCGATCCTTACCGGCCGACAGCCATCTTGATAATCGCGGCGACCGGAATCACCACGACAGCCAGCGCCAGCGCATACAACGTATAGATATCCATGACCGGCAGACCGAAAGCCGAAGCGATCCGGTTGTAGCTCGCATAAGCGTACAATACGACGACCAGTAGTTTCAACACCCGAAGCATGCGGGTCGCCGTCGTATACAGCCTCTGCCGGTTGTCGTCCGTGACCGGTCTCGGATAGGGAAGCCGATGCGGAATACTCGTCAGCCACGTCAGCAGCAGATAGCTCAGCAGCGCGACGGCAGGCAAGACCCACAATCCGGCACGCAGCGAGGCCATGCTTCCGCCGCCGCGAAATTCGAAGAACTCGGGCGGCATTTCCGGCAGCGCGAACGTTCCCCACGCGGTAAACGAAAAATCGGCAAGCAGCACCAGCAACGCCGCGCCCTCCAGAATCCATCCCACCGCGCCGGGACGAACGACCGGCCTGTTTTCGGCTTTCCTTTCTTTCATCGGATGACTTCGATTCATGTACAATTTTACTTCTTCTTGGACTTCGCCATGATCTCGCGGCACTGTTCGAGCGTCAGCTCCTCGGGCACATACCCTTTAGGAATGCGGTAGTTCTTCCCGTCGAAAGCGATATAGGGACCGTATCGGCCGTTCAGCACCGCCAGTCCCGGCTCCTCGGGGAAACTGCGGATCGGCACCTTGGCCTTGGCGTCTTTTTCCCTCTTCTGAGAGATCAGCTCCACGGCCCGGTCCAGCCCGACCGTATAGGGGTCGTCCGTCTTGGCCAGCGACACGAACTTGCCGTCATGACGGACATAAGGACCGAAACGACCGATCCCGATCACGACCTCCTTGCCCTCGAACTCTCCGACCGTGCGCGGCAGCGTAAACAGATCGAGCGCCTCCTCCAGCGTGATGTTCGCGATCAGTTGTCCCTTCTTCAGACTGGCATAGCGGGGCTTTTCCCCGTCGTCTCCGCCGATCTGCGCCACCGGGCCGAAACGGCCGATTTTCACGTAAACCGGCTTTCCGCTCGCCGGATCGGTCCCGAGCAGATGGGCCTGACCGCTCCGCACGGGCTCTTGCTCCAACGCCCGATCCACCGTCGTATGGAAGCGGCCGTAAAAAGCGCGGATCATGTCCACCCAGCTTTTCTCGCCTTCGGCGATCTCGTCGAACTCCTTCTCGACGAGCGCCGTGAAATTATAGTCCATGATATCGCCGAACTGCGTGTCCAGATAGTCGGTCACGATCATTCCTATATCGGTGGGCGACAGCTTGTTCTTTTCCCGGCCGACGTTCTCGGAAAGCATCTTGCGCGCGATGGAGCCCTTCTCCAATCTCAGTTGCACGTACTCCCGCTTGACGCCCTCTCTGTTCTCCTTAATCACGTAGCCCCGGGCAATGATCGTCGAGATCGTCGGGGCATAGGTCGACGGCCGGCCGATGCCGAGCTCCTCGAGCCTCTTGACGAGCGATGCCTCGCTGTAGCGGGGAGGACTCTGCGTGAAACGTTGCGAAGCCGTAATGCTCCGGGCCTGCGGTCTGTCGCCTTTCTTCAGAGGCGGCAACAGAGCCTCCTCGCCGTCGGCGGGTTCGTCTTCGGTCGATTCGGAATAGAGTCGCAGGAAACCGTCGAACAGGACCACCTCGCCGGTTGCGACGAATCGCTCCTCGGTTCCGTCGACCGCGATGTCGACTACGGTCCGCTCGGTTTGGGCCGAAGCCATCTGCGAGGCGATCGTCCGTTTCCAGATCAGGTCGTACAGCCGTTTCTCGGCCGGCGAGCCTTCGATGCCGGTCCGGTCCATGTAGGCCGGACGGATCGCCTCGTGGGCCTCCTGAGCTCCTTTCGACTTGGTCTTATAGTTGCGCGCCTCGGAATACCGTTCCCCGAACAATTGCACGATCTCGGCTTTCGCCGCGGCGATCGCCTGCGAAGAGAGGTTCACCGAGTCGGTACGCATGTAGGTAATATATCCGGCTTCGTATAACCGCTGGGCGACCGACATCGTCTGACTCACCGACATACCCAGTTTGCGGCCCGCCTCCTGCTGCAACGTCGAAGTCGTGAAAGGCGCGGCAGGCGACTTCTTCGAGGGCTTGCGCTCGACCCCGAGCACGGTGAAAGTCGTCGCCTTGCATTTCTCGAGCAGATCGAGCGCCTGCTGCTCCGTATCGAGGCGCCTGCTGAGCTCGGCCTTGAAAACGGCCTGTTTGCCGTCGGCGTCCGTGACGAAAAAGTCGGCCACGACCCGATAATAGGCCTTCGACTCGAAAGCCATGATCTCCCGCTCCCGCTCGACGATCAGCCGGACGGCCACGCTCTGCACGCGGCCGGCCGACAGCGACGGCTTGATCTTCTTCCACAGCACGGGCGACAGCTCGAAGCCGACCAGCCGGTCGAGAATACGGCGCGCCTGCTGGGCGTTGACCAGATTCAGGTCGATCCCGCGCGGATTTTCGATCGCATGCAGAATCGCGTTCTTCGTAATTTCGTGAAAAACGATCCGCTTCGTATTGTCGTCCTTGAGTCCGAGCACCTGATACAGGTGCCACGCGATGGCCTCCCCTTCGCGGTCTTCATCGGAAGCGAGCCAAACCGTCTTGGCCTCTTTCGCGAGCTTTTCGAGCTCGGCCACCGTCTTTTTCTTGTCGGCGGAAATTTCGTAATGAGGAGCGAAGTCGTTGGCGATATCGATGCCCAGTCCCTTTTTCGCCAAATCCCGGATATGACCGAAACTCGACTTGACGACATATCCCTTGCCCAAAAACTTTTCGATCGTCTTGGCCTTGGCGGGAGACTCTACGATCACCAGATTGTCTTGCATAACTCTATTTCTTTATTTCGTTCTCCGGCCGGCTTCGTTCCCGGCCGGCAGACCTTTCGCGCACCCGGACAGCCCTGCTGCGGAGGATTCTCCAAAAAACGAGAAAACCTAAAGTGTCCGCTTTAGGTTTCTGCGTATCGGCTACTCGGTCATTTGATCAACGTATAGGTGAGAATGACCCTCAACGGAGGATCGCTCACCCCGGTCTTGAGCACGACTTGCTTGAAATCGTACAGCTCGTCGTAGGCAGGCCCCAGCATCATCGTACGGGGAGCCTCGGAGGGCGAATTGACCAGTTTTTGCAAAAAACTGGATATATCCGTCGCATAGTTGCCGTGCGTACGGTTCAGATTACCGCCGTATTGCAGGGTGATGCTGGCGGAGCTTTCGTACAGGTAATTGTAATCGGGAATACCGGGGAAGGAAACGCTGTAGCCGGCATAAGACCCGAGTCTCTGCGGCGCCCGGTCGAAAATTCCGGCGGTCGGATCGTCGATCTCCCATACCAGATCGGCCCGGTTGATCACCATCGAGTTATAGGGTTCCTCCACCTTGGCCAACAGCTCGTCGACGAACCGGTCCGTGAAACGCACATAGGTCGAAACCCCGCCCAAGGACTGCACGTACCCTAATTGCGCGACCGGAGATCCGGACAGCGTATCGTTGATATGCTCCATCGAGGTCTCCGTATAGTCGTGCCGGATCGTGCTGACGCTGTTGTTGTTATATATCGTCGAACCGTTGGCGAACGAGTAATAGACGCTGACGGTATCCCGCCGGGTCGTCGCCGATTCGTCGATATAATTGTGGAGGTAAAGCATCATTTCCATCGACGAGTAGCCTATCCGGTAGACGCAAGCGTCTTCCGGAGAAGACGGATCGGGCACGAAACCGAATCCCTTGAACCTGTCGTAGAAAAGCGAGTCGGAAGTATAGGCCCCGCCGGTCGTGTCCATCAGCTTGCGGGCGAATTCCGCGACGGCCGGCCCCTCGAGCCTTACCCGGCGCTGGGAAGTCGGAACCCCGGTCAGTTCGAAATCGAACAGCGGCTGATCTCCGAGGACGGTCGACTGGTCGAAATTGGAATAATATACCGAGTCGTCCAGATCGTTCACCAACTCGTATACGTTGAACTTCTGCGTCTTGGTCGTATCGCCCAGATAGGACGAATCGAGCGTGAACAGCAATACGAGCGAATCGAACACGGGCGCCGTGCCGAAAATATCCCCGTCGTCGTACGACGAGGAGTAGTAACTGAGTACGTATTGGCTCGACGCGGAAGCCGCGGTGCGCCCGAAAACAGGGTCTACGGCCGAGCCGAGATACATGTACGACAGTCTCTCGCTCGGAAACGAATCGGTCTTCGCCAGATAGGTATCGATGCCGTATACCGTATCCACCTTTATTTTCATCTGCTGATCGTCGGGAATCAGGCTTTCCCCGAGCCGGTTATCCACTTCGGTACACGACGCGAGCGCCGACAGAAAGAGCAGCGCCGCCGCCCCGGCCCTAAGCCTACCTCGTCTATTCATTTGCGAGCACTTTGTTGTAGAATGCCTGATACTGGTCCAGATATTCCGGTGTTGACTTATCCTGATACTCCAGAAAGCGTTTCTTTTTCTCGACGAGCAAATCCCGGATCGCTTCGGGAGGCTCCGGAGTCTCGAAAATCACGCCATCGGTGTAGTTAATAACGAACTTCATCAGGTTTTCGTATGTGGGCTTGTCCAAATGGCTCAGATATTTCCTGCCGACGCCCTCCCCCTGAATCTTGCTTTTGAAACCCGGGTCCAGTTCCCCCTCGAACGCATCGTCGTAAACCGACAGTACGATCTTCGTGCGCTTGAAGACCGGATCGTCGGCGAACGCATTGCGCAGGTATACCGGAACGATGGCCGAGAACCAACCGTGGCAATGCACGATATCCGGGCTCCAGCGGAGCTTCTTGACCGTTTCGAGCACGCCCCGGGCAAAGAAGATCGCCCGCTCGTCGTTATCCGCAAAAAACGCTCCGTCTTCGTCCCGGATCATGGCCTTGCGGTGAAAATAGTCCTCGTTGTCGATGAAGTAAATCTGCACGCGGGCCGACGGAATCGACGCGACCTTGATAATCAGCTGATGATCGTTGTTGTCGATGATCAGATTCATTCCCGAGAGGCGGATCACCTCGTGCAGCTGGTTGCGGCGCTCGTTGATCAGCCCGTAACGGGGCATGAAGGTCCGAATCTCGTTTCCTCTTTCCTGCATCCCCTGAGAAAGCGCCCTGCACAATACGGACATATCGGATTCAGGAAGATAAGGCGTGATTTCCTGACAGACATAAAGAATTTTGCAGTGACTCATTTCCAAGGAATTTTACAGGATTAGGGGCTACGACCCGAAGACAAAGGTACTAATTTTTAGCCATTCGCGCAACCCGGCCTCCGATTGCGCCGTCTCAGAGAATCAGCATCGCGTCGCCGTAAGTGCCGAAACGGTACTTTTCCTTCTTGGCCACGTCGTAGGCGCTCATCAGCGCGTCGTAGCCGGCGAAGGCGGCCACCATCATCAGCTGGGTGGAGTACGGTAGATGGAAGTTGGTGATCATGCAGTTGGCCACGCTGAATTCGTAGGGCGAGAATATGAACTTGTTCGTCCACCCGTCGAAAGGCTTCAGCAATCCCTCGGTCGACACGGAACTCTCGACCGAGCGCATCACGGTCGTGCCGACGGCGCACACCTTGCCACCGGCCCTCTTGACCCGGTTCACGGCCTCGGCCGTCCGCTCGGGAATGACGACTTGCTCGGAATCCATCTTATGCTTGGTCAGGTCCTCGACGTCGACGGTCCTGAAATTACCCAATCCCACATGCAGCGTCAGAAAGGCCATGTCGACGCCCTTGATCTCGAGCCTTTTCATCAGGTGCTTGCTGAAATGCAGTCCGGCCGTCGGCGCGGCGACGGCTCCCTCGTTCTTCGCGAAAATCGTCTGATAGCGCTCCTCGTCGATCGGTTCGACTTTCGGGCGTATCCACTTGGGCAGCGGCGTCTCGCCGAGTTTGTACAGCGCCGCCTTGAACTCGTCGTAGTCGCCGTCGAACAGGAAACGAAGCGTCCGCCCGCGCGAGGTCGTGTTGTCGATCACCTCGGCCACCATCAGGTCGTCGTCGCCGAAATAGAGCTTGTTGCCGATACGTATCTTGCGCGCCGGATCGACCAGCACGTCCCACAGGCGCAGGTCGCGGTTCAGCTCGCGCAATAGGAAAATTTCGATCTCGGCTCCCGTCTTCTCCTTGTTGCCGTACAAGCGGGCCGGAAACACTTTCGTATCGTTGAATACCAACACGTCGCCCTGCCTGAAATAATCGATCATTTCCTTGAATACCTTATGCTCGATCTTGCCTGTGCGGCGGTTCAGCACCATCAGCCGCGACTCGTCGCGGCTTTCGGCCGGGTATTTCGCGAGCATATCGGGCGAAAAGCTGTAATTGTACTGAGATAGTTTCATGATCGGACGATCTTTAGTTCTTGATTCGGAATAAACACAGTAATATTTATACGCAAATCGAACCGTTTTGTTTCATTTTGCCGTCTTTTCCCTCCGTTTTTCGCACCGAAAGAGGCGAAAAGCGAAGGACCGGGAGTCAACCGGCCGGTGCGTCATCGTTTCCGACGCCCGGGCGATTTCCGAATATCCGCTCGATTTCCGCGAGCGAATAGGTGTCTTCCAGCGAGCAGGCCCCGCTCCGGGTCCGGCGCAGAGAGGTCAGATAGGCTCCGCTGCCGAGCCGCTCGCCCAAATCCCGCGCGATCGAGCGGATGTAGGTCCCCTTGCTGCACCGAATGCGAATCGCGAGCCGCGGCGGCTCGAACTCCTCGATCCGCATTTCATAGATACGGACCAGCGCGCGCCGCATCTGTACCTCGTCGCCGCGGCGGGCGTACTCATAGGCCCGCTTGCCGTCGATCATCTTGGCCGAATAGACGGGAGGCAGCTGCCACTGCTCGCCCTCCATGCCTCGCAGCGCCTCCTCGACGCTCTCGCGCGTGATATGTTCGAAAGGGTAAGTCCGGTCGACCGGGTGCTCCCTATCGAAGCTCGGCGTCGTAGCTCCCAGTTCCAATCCGGCGAGATATTCCTTCCGCTCGGCTTGCAGCTCCTCGGCCCGTTTCGTCGCGCGGCCGATGCAAACGAGCAGCACGCCCGTAGCCAGAGGATCGAGCGTCCCTGCATGACCGATCTTGATCTTGCGGTGCCCCAGCCTGCGAAGCAGTACCTTGACCTTGCGCACCACGTCGGACGAAGTCCACCCGAGCGGCTTGTCGACAGGCAGCACGTAACCTTCCGCGAAAGGCAAATCCGTAGAAAGCGGTTGTCTCAAAATATCAGCGTTTTAAATCAGAGAATAGAGGATCGAGGCGATTCCCACCGCCAGACAGTACACGGCGAAATAGATCAATTTCCCGCGCTTGACCAGACCGATCATCCAGTTGCAGGCCAGAAAGCCCGAGACGAAAGCGGCGATGAATCCGCCCGTCAGCGCAGCCGCCGAGATACCGCTTTCGGCCGGAGCGAAACCGCCTTTCAGCGCATCGAGAAACGCCTCTCCCAAAATCGGGATCAGCACCATCAGAAACGAGAACTTGGCGACATCCTCCTTGCGGTCGCCCAGCAGCAGTCCGGTTGCTATCGTCGAGCCCGAGCGCGACAGTCCCGGCAGCACGGCGGCGAACGCCTGAGCGATGCCGATCACGAAAGCGTCCCGGAACGAAATATCGCTCCGGCGCCTCGGCCGGGCATAATAGGCAAACGTCAGCAATGCGGCGGTCAGAATCAGGGAGACTCCCACGACGAGCAATCCCGACGCGAACAGCGCCTCGACCTGCTCCTTGAACAGCAGCCCTACTACGGCCACGGGAATCATCGACAGCAGAATCTTACCCACGTACACCGTCTCCGCGTTCCGGCGGAACCGGAAAAAACCGACGATGAGCCGTCCCAGCTCCGCACGGAAAACGACAATCGTACTGCACACGGTCGCGGCATGCACCGCCACGGCGAACGTCAGATTCTCCTCGCCTTGCAGTCCGAACAGCGTATTGAAGATTTGCAGATGGCCCGAGCTGCTCACCGGGAGGAACTCGGTCAGGCCCTGCACGATTCCCAGAACGATCGCTTCCCAGAACTCCATCGCCTACTGCCGTTTTTCGGGTTTCTTCATGATCGCGTAAATCTCGAAGGCAAAGCCGAACAGAACGAGCAGCGGAGCGAGCGTGATCCGGCGGAAACTGAACATCTCTTCGTTGAACACGTTCGGATCGTCGCTGCCGCCCCCCGCCATCAGAACGAAGCCGAGCACGATGATCGCCAGCCCGATAAGCATCAGCTTGTAGTTCGTAAAAGTCAGCGGCATCTCGCGCTGCTTATCCGCCGGAGCGGACGGTTTCGCATTCTTTTTCATCTTATCGTCATAAAACGGTTTGTTTTTCACGGACGCTGTCTGCAGGCACGCGCGCCTGTACGGAAGACCCGTCGAACCGGGCAATCCGGCACTTGAGATATTTCGGAACGGCGTACACGATAGCGCTCAAGCCTGCGGCGGCCCACAGCCAACCGTATTGGGGTCCCTCTCCTTCGAGCCACTCGCCGGCGCAGTCGAACAGGCTGAAAATCGACAGCAGCGCGATACCCGGCCACTTGAAAAGATCGCCGACATACAACGGGTTGCGCATCACCGAATAGATTCCCGTCGTATTCGGTTCGTCGGCCACCTGTCCTTCCGCCGTGCGGCGGTCCGAAGTCCGGTCCGGCGTATGTCCCGCCGTACGGACCCGGACGGCCAGCCCGAAAAGGGAGACTAGCAAAGCGCGTACGACCAGCGGCCGGCTTTCCCGGTTCCGGGAAGTCCTGCCGCCCTGTTTTTTCAAACGTTCGCCAAACAGCATACGCGTCTAAAATACAGTCAATACAGATTCGCATTACTCGTATTCATCCGCAGGAACTTGCGCACGGCGAAGCTCGTGAAAACGAGCGAGATCAGAATGCCTCCGACCATCAGCACGCCGCAGATCGCCGCGATATAGGCATGCTCGCCCACGAAGTTCACCTCGGGCAGCCCCTCGCTGAGCCCCACGATCATCACCGCGAGCATCGCCCAAGAGATCAGCCCGGCATAAATTCCCTGCAGGACGCTGGTCACCAGAAAAGGCTTCATGATGAACCAGCGCGTAGCGCCGACCAGCTTCATCGTGTGGATGATATAGCGCTTCGAGAAGATCGTCACCCGAATCGTATTGTTGAGCAGAATCAGCGAAATGACGAGCAGCGTCGCGCCGAAAAGCAGCAGAATCAGGTTGAACTTGTTGATGTTCGACGTGATCTGGTCGATCACGCTGCGCTGGTACACTACCTCGTCGACTCCCTCCCACGACAGCAGCTGCCTCTCGAGCGCCGAGAGAGCCTCTTTTTCCGCCGAAGTCGAAGCCACCTTCACCTCATACATGTCCGGAAGCGGATTTTCCTGCAGAAAGCCGACGAAATCGTCGCCCAGATAGGCCTGAAACTCGGCCGCCGCCTCGTCCTTGGACGTATACTTCACCTCGCGCACGCCCTCGTGCTTCTCGATTCTTCCCTTCAGCGCGGCGCTCTGCTCGGCCGTTATGTCGTCGCGAAGCATCACGTACACGGTCACGTTTTCTTTCAGCCGCTCGGTCGCGTTCAGCGCGCCCATAATCAGATATCCCACGGCTCCGAGCAGGAACAGCACCAGCGCGATGCTGACCGTCGAAACGATGTAGGCGTTGCGCACCCGGCGCTTGATTCTCTTATTCTTGTCCACAGCCATTCTCAGTAGCGGTTTGTTCGGTTTTGCGCTTGCGCACGGCGGCCACGCCGACGGCCGCGGCCAGCGACAGCAGGAGCAGCAGCGAGCAGACGAGCGTGACGACCGTCAGCGTCTCGTAATGCGGCGCGCGGAAGCGGAACTCGACGACATGGTCGCCGGCAGGCAGCTTCATCGCCCGCAGCACGTAATCGGCCCGGAAATAGGGAGCCTCCTGCCCGTCGACATAGGCCGTCCACCCGTGCGGATAATAAATCTCGGAAAATACGGCCACCCCTTCCGCCGCAGCGGAATACTCGTACGTGTGGCGATTCACGCGATACTCGGTCATCCGGATCGAGGCCGAACTGTCCGCCGTAACGGAAACGCCCTCCAGCATCCCGGCGAATCGCTTGTCCACCACCGCCACACGCTTCGTATCGACCGAGTCGAGCGCATCGATCTCCTCGTCCGGATCGGCCACGATCCTCACCTCGTCCACGAACCAAGCGGCCCCGTTGGCCCCGTCGTTGCGCTGCACCGAAGCGCCTCGGCCGTCGTCCGATGGAGCGATCACGTAGCGCGTGTTGAGCATGTCGTACACGTTCCAGTTCATCTTCGACAGATGATGCTCGATCAGGTCTTGGTAGCGATGCAGCTTCGCCCCGTGGTACCCGCCCACCGAGCGGTGAAAATACGAAGTCGACGCATCGTTGAACGGGCTGACGGTCAGATTCAGCACGCGGTATCCGGGTTCGCCGACCGTATCGGCCAGTATCTGCAGGTCGGCTTCCGTCGGCCTGATCCGTACGGCGCTTTCGGGCACGAAACGTTCGCGTCCCAGATAGCGCAGGTTGACCGGTACCATATCGGCCGTCACGATCACGGCCAGCGCCGCCGCCAGCGCGCCCCGCTTGATTTTGTCGGTCGCGAACAGCCACACCGCTCCGGCCGCCAGCAGCGCGAACACCAGCGAGCGCAGCGCATCGGCACGCATCATCGACGCCCGCTCGTCGCGCATCGCGGCAAGCACGTCGTCCGGCAACTGCATCTGCGAATCGGCTCCGCCCGAGAACGACAGCAACGCGCCGCCGAACAGCAGAAACAGCAACGAGATGCCGCCGACCGTCAACACGGAGTATTTCAGCCCCTTCATCAGTCTGGCATGCTCGATCCGGCCACACCAGATGCGCTGCAGCACGACGGCCGCGAGAAACGGCACGCACCACTCGACGATCACGAGAATCATCGACACGGTGCGGAACTTGTTGTACATCGGGAAATGACGGAAGAACAGCTCGGTCAGCCCCATGAAATGGTTACCCCACGACAACAGCACGGCGAGCAGCGCGACCGCGGCCACCCACCATTTCGACCGACCGCGCAGCACGAACAGTCCCAGCACGGCGAGCAACAGCGCCGCAGCGCCCACATAGACCGGACCGGACGTTCCGGGCTGGGGGCCCCAATAACCGGGCAGATGCGCTGCTACTTGCCGCGCATTGTACTTGCCGAGCGCGTCGGCCACCGCTCCGTCCTCGGAAAATCCGCCCTCGGACGAGCCGCCGTACAGATTGGGAATAAGCAGATTGAACGTCTCGCCGGGCCCGTAGCTCCAGGCCGTCGCATACTCGATGTCGAGCCCCTGCTGCTTCTCGCCCGTACGGGCCTCGCGCAGCTCGCTGCCTCCGCGCATCGTCTCGGCCGAATGGGAATTGATGTAGTAGAGCATGCCTGCATTGCTGCCGACAGCCAATACGGCGGCCAGGGCCAGCAGTCCGGTCGTCTTGGCGAACCGGGGCAGCGCTTTCGCACGCGCGGCCGACACGAGCTCGTTGATCCAGAACGCGGCCAGTATGAACAGGAAATAGTAGGTGATCTGCGGATGGTTCACGCCGATCTCGATCGACGCGAAGACGCCCGTCAGCGCCGCACCGACCCACATGTTGCGCCGGAACGCGTACCACACTCCCCCGAACAGCATCGGAGCGAAAGCCAGCGCCATCATCTTGGTCACATGCCCCGCCCCTATGATAATGAAGAAATAGGTCGAAAAGCCGTAGGCCAGCGACGGAACGATCCCGATCCACGGGTTGAACCGCATGCACAGCAGCATGAAAAAGAAAGCCGTCATGGCGATGAAGATCAGCGCGGCGGGCTGGCCGAGAAAGTAGAAGGCTTTCGACAGCGTCTTGATGACGGTCCCCTCGTACTGCACGTTGATCAGGTAAGCCGGCATACCCCCGAACATGTTGCCTTCCCACTGCGGGTCCTCGCCGTATTTCTCGCGGTGCTGCATGATATCCTCCGACGAGCCCTTGTACTGCTGAACATCGCCTTGGAGCAGCGTCTGTCCGCTGAACTGCGGAGCGAAATAGAACAGGTTGATCAGAACGAAAACGGCCAGAGCCGCCGCCACGGGAAGCCACCGTCGGATATTGCGCTTGTTCTCCATAGGGACCGGTTAATCGATAGTGATCTGCAAAGTAACGAAAAATTGTCGAGATTCTTGTGCCGGACACCGTTACGCGCCGAAATTTATCGCGCGGCGGGGCCTCGTCCGGTTCCGAGCTTCCGGACTTCGCATCACCGCCGGCCTGCCGTTTCCGCACGGACCCCGCCATCCCGCACGCCCGATCAGGGAGAATCCTCGGACCGCCCGCACCTCCGGACTGCAACCGTGCGGCAGCGGTCCTACATGAAAAGCGCGCGCACGACAACGGCGTGCGCAGCGCAACGAGTTACGCGCGCACGGCCGAGCCGGTCCGACGCGACGAAACCGCCTGTCGACGGCCGGAGCCGCTCGCCGCCGCAAGGTTCCGGGCGCTGCATCCCACGCCGGGCCGGCCGCACCGTGACTCCGCGCGTCTTAACGCTTCCGGCATCATGCGGACAAGCACCGTTCCAAACATGCTAAACCGCCTCCGGCAGCACCTGACATTCGGCCCTCAACGGCCAAGGCATCCGCAAACGGAAGAAGTGCCGGCCGCTTCCCCGGAAACGACTCGCCCCCGCCGCACCGACGCGACAGGGGCAAGATCGCACAAGACCGCGAAGAACCCGGCCGGAGCGTTTATTCCTCCCCGTGCCGGGCTCCCGGGAGCGTCACTTTCCGTACACTTCCCCGCGACCCGCTTTCAGCGTATTTTTCATCAGCGAGATGATCGTCATCGGCCCGACTCCGCCCGGGACCGGCGTTATGTAACTGCACTCGGGAGCCACCTCGTCGAACTTGACGTCGCCCAGCAATTTCCACCCCGACTTGGTCCGGTCGCTCGGCACGCGCGTGATACCCACGTCGACGACTACCGCGCCCGGCTTGATCATGTCGGCCGTGACGAACTCGGCCTTGCCCAGCGCGGCGATTACGATGTCGCCGCCGCGAACGACCTCCGCGAGATTCTTCGTCCGGCTGTGACAAAGCGTTACCGTGCAATCCCAGCCCTTCTGCGACAGCAGATTGGCGATCGGACGGCCTACGATGTTGCTGCGGCCGATTACGACGCAGTGCTTTCCGGCGGTTTCGATCCTGTAGTACCTGAGCAACTCCAGAATCCCGTCGGGCGTAGCGGGCAGATAGGCGGGCAGGCCCGAAATCATCCGCCCCGTATTGACCGGATGAAACCCGTCCACGTCCTTGCGCGGATCGATCGCCTCGATCACCTTCTGCTCCGAGATGTGCTTCGGCAACGGAAGTTGCACGATGAAGCCGTCGACGTCCGGATCGGCGTTCAGCCGGGCGATCTCGGCAAGCAGAGCCTCTTCGGTCGTCTCCTCGGGCAGGCGAAGCACGGTCGAGCGGAAGCCCACCTCGCCGCAGCATTTCTCCTTATGTCCGACATACGTCTGGCTCGCGCCGTCGTTTCCGACCAGAACGGCCGCCAGATGCGGCGGCCTGTTTCCGGCGGCCACGAGAGCCTCCACCTCGGAGGCGATTTGCTTGCGGAGGCTGGCTGCGACCTCCTTCCCGTCCATAATCTGCATAGCTCGCTATCTTAAAATTTTCAAACAATAATATCGGATACGTGAAAGCGTCCTCCGCCCCTGCCCGAGGAAACCGAGTTTTCCGCCGGTTCTTCCGCGACCCGGCCCGCGCATCTTTCCGCCGGAGCGGCTCGTCGCATCGCTCCCGGACTTCCCGGCAACCCGCCGGCCCGAACCGTCCGAAATCCGTCCTGCAAGTTTCCCGACAGACACTTACGTTCCGGCCCGCAACCTGGCAGCACGTTCTATCCGCTTACGACCGGAACTCCGGAAAAGTTTCGGCTACATCCGACGGGACACGGGGTTCCGTTTCGGCATCGGCCGCGCCCGCTATCCGTCACAACGCCGCCGCGAAGGGGGAAACCCAGCCTGCGGATTTCAGACCGCACGGCCTGAAAAATTTCGGTCAACGAGCGTCGGAACTTTCCGGCCGGAATCAACGCCTTTTGCCGTGGCGCATCATTTTCGGCATGCCGCCGGCCACCGTCTTCATCATCTTGCGCGTGTCCTCGAACTGCTTGAGCAGCCGGTTGACTTCCTGAATCGTCGTACCGCTGCCCGCAGCGATGCGCTGCTTGCGGCTGCCGTTCAGAATCGACGGATTCTCGCGCTCGGCGGGAGTCATCGACTGGATGATCGCCTCGGTCTGCTTGAACACGTCGTCGCTGATCTCGACGTTCTTGAGCGCCTTGCCGACGCCCGGAATCATCGAGGCCAGGTCCTTCAGGTTGCCCATTTTCTTGATCTGCACGATCTGGCTCAAAAAGTCGTTGAAGTTGAACTGGTCCCTGACCAGTTTCTTCTTCAGCCGGCGCGCCTCCTGTTCGTCGTACTGCTCCTGCGCCCTCTCGACGAGCGACACGATGTCGCCCATGCCGAGAACCCGGTCGGCCATACGCTCGGGGTGGAACACCTGCAGCGCGTCCATCTTCTCGCCCGAACTGATGAACTTCAGCGGCTTGTTGACCACCGCTCGGATCGAGATAGCCGCACCGCCCCGCGTATCGCCGTCGAGCTTCGTCAGCACGACGCCGTCGAAGTCGAGCCGGTCGTTGAACTGTTTGGCCGTGTTGACGGCGTCCTGACCGGTCATCGAGTCGACGACGAACAGCGTCTCGCTCGGCGAAACGGCCCGCTTGATCGCCTCGATCTCCTGCATCATCTGCTCGTCGACGGCCAAACGGCCCGCCGTATCGACGATCACCGTATTGATATGGTTCGCCCGGGCATAGCGGACCGCGTTCTCGGCGATCTGCACCGGATTGCGGTTTCCTTCCTCGGCATAGACCTCGACACCGACCTGCTGCCCCAAAATCTTCAGCTGGTCGATGGCCGCCGGACGATAGACGTCCCCCGCCACGAGCAGCACCTGCCGTCCTTTCTTGCTTTTGATCAGATTGGCCAGCTTGCCCGAAAAAGTCGTCTTGCCGGAACCCTGCAGACCCGCGATCAGCACGACGGCCGGACTTCCTTCCAAACGGATGTCGGTCATCGTGCCGCCCATCAGCGCCGCCAGCTCGTCGCGGACGATCTTGGTCATCATCTGGCCGGGCTTGACCGAGCGGAGCACGTCCTGTCCGAGCGCCTTGGCTTTCACCTCGTCGGTGAATGTCTTGGCTACCTTGTAGTTCACGTCGGCGTCGATCAGCGCGCGGCGGATCTCCTTCAGGCTCTCGGCCACATTGATCTCGGTGATCCGGCCCTCGCCCTTGAGGACCTTGAACGACCGTTCGAGCTTGTCCGTCAAATTTTCAAACATATTCTCCTGCGGATTATCGGCCTGCGCACCCCTGCTCTTCAAAAGCGAGTAGCGAAAACGACGCGGCAGCGCCTTTCAAAGTTATCTTTTCCGGAAACCGCCGCAGCCCGGCACGCGGCGAGGCGCGAAGCGGCCTACAAAAATACGAACTAATTTCCAAATACGAAACGCCCTGCGCTTTTCCCCCGTGCAAAATCGACGCGCGGCGGCCCGCTTAGAAGCGGCCGCACCGTTCGCCACCCAAAGCGTTTCCGGAACGGGCGACCCGAATCCCGGCAACGGCCGCGCTTTCCCGGCCCGCACCGTCCGGACAAACGTTTCGCGCGACCGGTTTACGGCTCCGCCGATACGCCCTGCCCCGGCACCTCACCCGAAAGACACTCTCATGCCATCCGGATCAGGACGATTTTCAAAAATACAGGATGGCGCATTCCGGAGAATAGTTTAAAACGTTCGGAATCGCCCGAAGACTATCACCGTGCGATCATACCATACCGCTCCTATCCTTATTTTAAGGAGGTTCCGTGCCGCGACTCCGGCAAAAAATAAGGATGCCTTCCGACATCCTTATCGCAACGATTCCCTCAACCGGCCTGAACGATCCGTCCGACGTCGCACACCTGCCATATAGGCTTTCAACCTGCAACAAATGCGGTCCCTCGACATAGTCCGAACAAGTTCGACCCTGCACTCGGATCACAATATATTTTATTAAAATAAATATTTGTATGTTTATAAAATATATATGAACTCCGCCTTACAGCGCACCCGCCGCATAGGCCCGCACATCCTCGAGAGAAATGGTTTGCCCGCTGAGAATAATCAGCCGTTCCACCACGTTGCGCAACTCGCGGACATTGCCGCTCCATTCCATCTTCCCGAGCTCTTCGATCGCCCCGGGCTCGATCGCCTTGGGCTTTATGCCGTACTCCTCGCAGATCTTCCCGATGAAGTAATCGACCAACAGCGGAATGTCCCCGGCACGTTCGCGGAGCGCAGGCACCCGAATGACGATCACGCTGAGACGATGATACAAGTCCTCGCGGAAACGGCCCGCCTCGATCTCCCGGCGCAAGTTCTTGTTCGTAGCCGCCACGACGCGCACGTCCACCTCGATGTCCTTGTCGCTGCCCACACGGCTGATCCGGTTCTCCTGCAAAGCCCGCAGCACCTTGGCCTGAGCGGCCAGACTCATATCGCCGATCTCGTCCAGAAACAGCGTGCCGCCGTCGGCCTGCTCGAACTTTCCCTTCCGCATCCGGATGGCCGACGTGAATGAGCCCTTCTCGTGCCCGAACAGCTCGCTTTCGATCAGCTCCGACGGAATGGCCGCGCAATTGACCTCCACGAAAGGCCGGTCGGCCCGGTGACTCAGCTCGTGCAGCCGGTGGGCGACCAGCTCCTTGCCCGTTCCGTTGTCGCCCGTAATCAGCACGCGCGCGTCGGAAGGAGCCACCTTTTCGATCAGTTGCTTCATATGCTCGATACCGACCGAGGTCCCGACGATCTCGGTCGGGGCGCAGGAAGCCTTGGCGACAACCCGCGCCGAGTCTCCCGCGCGCGCCGCGGAACTCTTTTTACCCGAAGGGGTTTCAATTGTGGCACGGTTTTGGCTTTTATCCTCCACAGCCGAGCGGATCGAGCGGAGTAACTTGTTCAGATCAATCGGTTTGGGAATGTAATCGAACGCTCCGTGACGGATGCTGTCGATCGCGGGATCGAGACCTTTGAGCGCCGAAAGCATGATAAAAGGCGTAGATTTGCCGCTTCCGTGCAAAGAAGTGAGTAGATCGATCGCCCGGATATCGGGTACGGCCATATCGCAGAGCACGACGTCGAAGCGGGAATGCTCGGTTTTATCGGCGGCCTCGCCTCCGGTTTCGGCCGTTTCGACCCGGTAGCCTTCATATTCGAGACGCTCCTTGAGCGTATTGCGAATGCTGCGTTCGCTGTCTACTACCAATACGTTTGTCATAACTTTGATATTTTATATGAATATTGAATAATGGTAAACTTCATATTTTTGCGCACGGTTTTTGGTTATTCCGAAAAAACCGAGTAGCTTTGTCCCAAAGTTAAGAATTCCTCCCGCTTTAAAAAACAGCAACGCGGCTGCGCTCTCCGGCGGCCGGCAAGGGAATTTCAAATCTGAAACGACCATTAAGGTAAACCTTTTGAATCGATGAAGTCGCCCGTTCGGACGATTCGCGGCCGAGGTCCGATTTCGCGGTTCGCATCCTGATCCTTATGGATAAAAACTATAATTTCGAGAGAAAGAAGCTGATGCTTCCCGAGTACGGGCGTCATGTGCATCAGATGGTCGACTACCTGAAGACGATCCACGACCGCGACCTGCGCAACCAGCAGGCGCGCGCCGTCATCGAGGTGATGGGCAACCTGAATCCCATTCTGCGCGAGTCGGCCGACTTCAAGCACAAGCTGTGGGACCATCTGTTCATCATGTCGGACTTCGATCTGGACGTCGACTCGCCCTATCCGATCCCGACGGCCAAGAGCCTCTATCCCAAGCCCGACCGCATCGAGTACCCGAAGCACCAGATCGCCCGCAAGCACTACGGAAAGAATATCGAGAACATGCTCGCCGCACTGAAGGAGATCGACGACGAGGAAGCCAAGACGCAGATCGCCGGCAACATAGCCAAATTCATGCGCGCCAAATCCTTCGAGTACAATCAGGAGCATCCCAACAACGAGGTTATCATGAAAGACATACGCTCGATGTCCGATAACCGGATCGTTCTGGACGAAGTTGCCCTGAACAATCTCAAAAACGACTATAAACAGCCCTATATGAACAACCGCCAGCGGAAGAATTATTCGGCCGGCGGCCATTCCGGCTCCAAAGCGAACAACTATTCGAACAAGCAGGGCAACAAGCGGCGCATCGGCAAGGCATTGCACAAATAGCGCCGGACAGCGCGCCTTACCCCATCCCGGACATCCCCGGCCGCCGGGAAGAATCCGGGCGGCGTGTCTTTCGCAGGTCCGCCCGGGCCGAACCTGCACGGGATTGCGTTTTTTATTGCTAACTTTGCACTCCCCGATGCAAAAACGCTCATGAACGAACAGAAAAACATATCGATCCGCAACAAACGGGCGACATACGATTACGAGATTCTCGACACGTACGTCGCCGGGATCGTTTTGTCCGGTACCGAAATCAAGTCGCTGCGTCTGGGCAAGGCTTCGCTCACCGACTGTTACTGCTATTTCCACAACGGCGAGCTTTTCGTCCGGGGCATGAACATAGCCGAATACCACTGGGGCAGCTACAACAACCATGCTCCCAAGCGCGACCGCAAGCTGCTATTGCAGCGCAAGGAGCTCGAAAAGCTCGGGCGCTCGTTGCAGGACAAGGGGCTGACCGTCGTCGGACTGAAGCTGTTCATCAACGAACGGGGGCTGGCCAAGCTGCAGATCGGACTGGCCAAGGGACGCAAAAGCTACGACAAGCGCGAGTACATCAAGGAAAAGGATGCCCGCCGCGAGATGGACCGCGTCTTTCGCAAGTGATCCCGTGCGTCGGAACCGATTCGTATGACGACTTGCCCCGTCCGGACTTCCGATAATAGAGAATCCGAATAGCCGTCCGGCCGCAGGACCGGGAATCCGCCCCGCGTCCGATAAGAAACGGCTTTTCGCCGGACATTCCGACCGAATTCATCCGAAATATTTCGTACAGTACCCCCGTCAGCGAATCTTCGGGAAGAGCTGACGGACGAAAAATCATCTCTCGTCCCGGCCATGCCGCCGGAAAAATATGGCGGCGCGGAACGTCTCGTATTTGCACTTGAGGCGTACTGCACAGATAAATGACAGATTTTCGATGTATCGAAGGCCCGCATTCGGAATTCATACATCCGGTACGCGCAATCGCAGGCCGAGCAACCGATCCCGATTCTGTCCGAAGTCCCTTCCCCTCGGCGGACGAGTTTCCGTACAGGGAAGCCGGAGACGTCGAACGTCCGACGATCGAGTACGGCAAGAGAATAGCGTAACGAAACGGCTCCCCGGCCGGCGTCTTTTCACACGATTCCGCCTTTTTGCCGCTTCCCCGGAGCGCCGACAAATAGATCGGCAGTCCCGGTCGACCGCCCCGAATATGCTCGACGGTACGCGCCACTGTTCCCCCAAGTCGTCTTCGGACCGGATGCGAGACACGGATTCTCGCGACGGACAAGGACGGGTTCGACGAAACGGAGGCCGTTCACCGGAACAGCTTCCGGTACAGTTTCAAACGCCGGTACGGAGCGTATTTCAACGGCAGGTCGATCAGCCTCGACGAGCGGACGACCGGGCGCATATGGCTGAAAAGGTCGAAGCTCGACCGCCCGTGATACTTCCCGAACCCGCTCTCGCCGACGCCCCCGAACGGCAAGCGGCCGTTGGCCAGATGGACGATCGTATCGTTGACGCAGGCTCCGCCCGACGACGTCCGGTCCAAGACCCGCTCCGCCTCTCGACGATCGCCGAAATAGTAAAGGGCCAGCGGCTTGTCACGGCGATTCACATAGCCGATCGCCTCGTCGATATGCCGAAATGTCTTGACCGGCAGCAGCGGACCGAAGATCTCCTCCGTCATTGCCGGGCTGTCGTCGTCCGGATCGTCGATCAGCGTCGGAGCGACATACCGCTGCCGCACATCGAATTCGCCTCCCCACAGCACGCGTCCCGAAGCGCCGATCATTCCGGCCAGCCGGGCGGTCGCCCGCTCCGAAACGATACGCGGATAAGCCGGACTTCGAAGCGGGTAGTCGCCGAAAAACTCCCCGACCGCATGCTTCATTTCCCGGCACAGCCCTTCCTTCAGGTCCCGATGAACGAGCAGATAATCCGGCGCGACGCAGGTCTGGCCCGCAGCCAGCAGCTTGCCCCACATGATTCGCCGTGCCGCCAGCCGAATATTCGCGCTGCGCCCGACGATGCAGGGGCTCTTGCCGCCCAGCTCGAGCGTCACGGGCGTCAGGTTCTTCGCGGCCGCCTCCATCACGACCCGCCCGTATTTCGACCCGCCCGTAAAAAAGATCGAATCAAAGCGCCGCTTCAACAATTCGTCGAGCACGTCGCCTCCTCCTTCGACGAAAGCCACGTATTCCGGCCCGAACGTTTCGGCGATCAGATCGCGCAGCGCCGCCTCGACATGAGGAACCAGAGGCGAAGACTTCAGCAGGACGCAGTTCCCGGCCGAGATCGCGCCGACGAGCGGTTCGGGCCGTATCCGGCTCCGCGACGGCCATAGCGTCAGAGGCGTAGATACCCGTCGGGATCGGGACCAGCGCTTCAGGTGCCGGATATGGCACTCCAATTCCTGCATCACGAGGCCGATCTCGGTCAGATAGCTCTCGCCGGCCGACTTGTTCAGATCTTCGCGCAACGCCTCGCTCAGCGCGTCCGTGCGTTCCCGGACGGCTTTTCTCAGCTTCGTCAGCGCATCGAGTCGGAATGCCGTAGCGCGTGTCGCGCCGTCGGCAAAGAATTTCCGCTGAAGGGTTATGATTTCATCGATCGCCTTTTCCATAATCCTTTGATTTCAAATTTCAGTCGGCCGCACGATTCGGGCCGCATATATCCCGACAACGCGCAACCCGCGCGGGAAGGTTCCCCGATCCGGCACGGAGAGGACTCGTCCGGTCCGAGCGATCGCAGGCCGTTTCTGCTCAGTACACGAATCGGGCCGTCGAGGAATCGCCGAAATCCGGTCCGATTCCGGCACGGCAACGCTTCGGACTTTCCCGGCAATATTTTTCGTCTCCGGCCTGCCGATCTTGTCGGCCCCGATCCGCATGCGGGATATCTCGCCTCCCGTCTTGAGGACGAGATCGGCCGCAATGCCGCTCATCCGCATACCGAAACGGTCGCCTTTCATCGAGACGAAGTTCCGGTGCAAGTCGATCTGCCGCGCCCGGCGAAAAACGGCCGAAGCAGAATCAACGCAGCTTGTTCCGCTCGAAATGCGGAGCCACCTTCCACTGAAAATAAACGATCGACGCGACCGTCAGGCAGGCGCCGAACAAATAGGCCTTGTCGAACGTGCTGATCTGGGCGATATAGCCCCCGAGCAGCAACCCGATCCCTATGCCTACGTCCCACGAGGTCAGGTAGGTCGACGTGGCCGTCCCCCGCTGGTTATTCGGAGCCAGATTGACGAACAGCGTGTTGAAGGCGGGGAACATCGTCCCGAAACCCACGCCCAAAAACAGGGCTACGCCGAAAAAGATCCACAGGCTGAGCGTCTCGTTCAGGCGCATCAGCAGCGCGCAGGACGACAGTGCGAAAAAGCAGAGGCAGACCAGATACATCCCCCACGCAATGACCCTCGTCACGCGCCCCTTATCGACCTGACGGCCCGAGAATATGCGCGAGATGGCCATGCCGACGGCCATCAGCGTGAAGAAGACGCCCATGCCGTGCGTAATGCCGATCTGGCGCGCATACATCGCCACGTAAGTCGTCGTCATGCCGTAAGGAATCGACAGCATCAGCAAATCGGCCCCCGCAGGAATTCCCTTGACGAGGATGAAGCGGTCGAGCGAGACAGGCTCCCGCTTGACGGGTGCCTTGACGGGCGCCTTGACCAGCGAGGCCATTGCGAAGCCCAGCGAGCAAGAGATCAGCGAGCAAACGAAAATCACCTCGAACGAGTAAGCGTCGTGCAGGAACAGTCCTACCATCGGACCGACCGACATCGCTATGTTGTTGGCCAGTCCGTAGTACCCCAGTCCCTCGCCCCGGCGCGAAGAGGGCATGATATCGATCACGACCGTGTTGCCGGCCACCGTAACCATGCCGAACGAGAAGCCGTGCACGACGCGCAGTATGGTGAACAACGTGAGCGTCCCCGCCAGCAGATAGCCCGCGAAGACGGAAGTGAAGACGAAAAAAGCCAGCAGATAGAGCGGCTTGCGCGCGAACGTATCGAGCAGATAGCCCGAAAACGGCCTGACCGACAACGCCGCGATCGTATAGCACGACAGCACGGCCCCCGCCATGCCGCTGCCCGTGCCGAACTCCTCCGTCAGATAGAACGGCAGGACCGGCATCAGCAGGTAAAAACCGAAAAAAAGCAGGAAATTAGCGGACAGGATATAGCAATAACTCGATGTGACCAAACGTTCTTTCGACATAGCGACAGAAATTTCGACAAAGGTAAGGATGTTTTTTGAAAATGGTTTTCGGATCGCCGATCGGCAAGCCGTCATTCGGAAGGTCTTTCGCACGGCAGCCGGACCGCGAGTTTTCGCCGAAACCGGGCTTGAATATATCCCGATAATGATTATCTTGCAGTACGAAGCGAATCGTCCGCATATCGTTCACTTAATTCCGAATGCCATGAAAACCAAAATGCTCGTCCTGTTCGCGCTTGCCCTGCTCGGAACGGCCGAAAAGGCAACGGCTCAGGCCGCAGACAAGAAAGCCGCACGCAAGGAGAAAAAAGAGCTCAGGCAATCGATCGACCGCGCAAGGCACCAGCAGGCACTGGACGCGATCCTCGACAGCGCGTTCGTTTTGCAGGCGAACGCCGTGCTTCTAGAGAACTACCCGAGACAGCAGGTCGACTTTCACCGGAACTTCGTCTCGATGGAGGGCGGCCATTTCAGCATTCAGATGAGCAGCATCGCGGCCAATCCGGTCCTCAAGACGGGAGGCGAGGTGTCCCGCATGCGGATCAGAACCGACAAGAAAGGATTCGTCCGATGCAGGATAGACCTCTCGGGTATCGTGATGACCTCGTCGACCGTATACCTGACGCTGTACCCCGACAGCAACGAGGCGACCGCGACGGTCCGTTCGCTCCGGGGAGGCCGGGGCGTTACGCTCGAAGGCGTCATCGTGCCGGCGGCCGACGCCGAGGTGCTCAGGAACATATCGACCTACTGACTCTCCGCGCCGTACCGCTTCGGGCAACCCCGCCCGGACCGTCTTCGGTTCCGACTCGCAGAAAAATCCCGTTCGCTTCGGCTTCCGGCTCCCGATTCTACATTCGGCCATGACGATACGGACGAAGCGGCACAGACATAAAAAACCGGTCGGAGCAATCGACCGGTTTCGATCATCGTAAAAACTTCCAAATTGCCACGGATAGCGCGCTTTCCTGGCGACAAATCAGGGAGAGCCGTCCCGCTCCGCCGTCCTAAAACAGCGAACGACCCTTGTACACGCTGCGCCTGTCGTAAGGCACCAGCTCGCCGCTGAGCGTCACCCGATTGCTGCTGTACGTGGGATACACCGTTACGGAGGCCTTGTTGTCCAACGGATTGAGCACGATCTCGGCCATCCACGACGAGGTTCCCGAACCCATGACGCTCATCTGGTAGCGCACGAAACCTTTTTTGTCGGTTTTCGTCGATACGTTGGTCACGATTCCGTCGACGGTGATGCCGCCCAACCCGTTGGCGCCAGGCCACGGCAAGTTGGGGAACGCAAGCTGGATCACGGCGCGCTCGCCTTCCATCGAGATGAAATTGGTCGTCGAACTGACATAGGCTATCTGTCCGCGCCGGAACGTCACCTTATCGGCCTTCAGAATGAACATGCTGTCCTGCAGCGCCTTCATGGCCGAGTCGTGCATGCGGGCATCCAATGCCCGGTAATACTCTTTCTGGGCCGCGCGGGCCGCCTTGCGGTCCGCGGACTTCTGGGCCGAGACGCTCGCGCAGAGCGATGCGAGCGCGACCATCAATAAAATCTTTTTCATAGCCGATTGACTTTTAAAATATAACGACTGCGCGGCGTGCAAATTATCCGCTCGCGGTACGAAAATCCGGTCGCTACCGTTCCTGCCGCCCCGCCGACCGCCGGCGAATCTGTCCGAACCGCAAAACCGTCCGGTCCGAACGCTGCAAAATCGTGCCAGATGCTGCGCACTGCCGTATGATAAAGACGCTTTTCCGGTCGTTTCCGTTGCAACGGCCACACCGAGGCTCGGCCTGCCTGCCGCCAAGACACGGGATAACGCTCCGCTTCGCACGGACGAAAACCGGACATTTCCGCCGCATATTATCGGAATCCCGTACAAAAACGTCCGAAAAGCATGAACAAGCCGCTTTCCGGCATCCCCCGACCGGGATGACCGTCCCGGGCAAACAGCCGCACGGCCAAGCGCCCGAAAGAACGAAATAAGCGCCGGACCCGTAGGACGGAGTCGCAAGCCAGAAACGGTGCTGACAAACCGCCACGTCCCCTTCCGCACGATGGCGCCGGGCCGAGGTCCGAACCGGAAACGGCTGCCGTCAGACCGTGATCTCGCCCCGGATCGAGCGGCCCAGCATGTCGCGGACCCGCTCGCCGTCCCAGTTCTGTCCCAGCAGATACATCAGCTTCGTGACGGCGCTTTCGGTTGTGATGTCCCGGCCGCTGACTACGCCGCACTCCTGCAAGCGCTTGCCGGTCTCGTACATATCCATCGACACGCTGCCGCCATGACACTGCGTCACGTTCAGCACGACCGTTCCCCGCTCGACCGCCTCGCCGATTGCGTGCACGAACCAGTCGGCCGTCGGCGCGTTTCCCGACCCGTAGGTCTCCAGCACGACGCCGCGAACGCCGGGAATGCGGAGCATTGCCCCGAGCGTTTCGGGACGCATGCCGGGAAAAATCTTGACGATCTCGATCCCCGTCTCCAGACCGGCGGCGACATGCAGCGGGGCAGGGTCTTTCTCCGCCCGGCGGATAAAGGGCTCGTTATAATGGATATTCACCCCGACGTCGGCCAGCGCCGGATAGTTGTCCGAACGGAAAGCGTTGAGCAGCTCGGCGCTGTGCTTCGTCGTGCGGTTCGCACGGAACAGCTTGTTCTGAAAATAGATGCAGACTTCCGGAACGACGGCGCGCCCTCTCTCTTTCGCAGCGGCGATCTCGATCGCGGTGATCAGATTCTCCCGCCCGTCGGTCCGCAGCACGCCGATCGGAATCTGACTGCCCGTGAAGACGACCGGCTTGCCCAGATTCTCGATCATGAAGCTGAGCGCCGAGGCCGAATAGGCCATCGTATCGGTTCCGTGCAATACGACGAAGCCGTCGAACGACGCATAGCTGTCGCGGATCAGCCGAGCGAGCTCGATCCATAGCGCAGGGGTTACGTTCGACGAGTCGATCGGCTTGAAATGAAGCACGCGGATATCGACGTTCAGCATCCTCAGATAGGGAAACTCCTCGTAAATATCGTTGAAATCGAACGGAGAAAGGGCTCCTGTCTCAGGATTGGTCTTCATGCCGATCGTTCCGCCCGTGTAGATCAGCAGAATCGAAGCCCTGGATGTCTCGGCCATAGCGAACGGTTTATGCCGCTTCCGGATCGGATGCGAGCGGTTCTACGACAAAATTAGCAAAAAATCGAGTCGCCGAACATCGCCCGCACATTGCGTTCGGTCACTTCCTCCACGCGCCGCTCGTCCGTACCGCACAGTTCGGCCACCTTGGCGCACACATAGCGGACGTAAGCGCTCTCGTTGCGCTTGCCCCGGAAAGGCACGGGCGTCAGGTAGGGCGCGTCGGTCTCCAGTACCGCCCGTTCGATGCCGATCTCCGGCAGCAGGCCCGCGATCGCCGACCGCTTGAACGTTACGACGCCGCCCACGCCGAACAGGAAGTCGCCGCATCCGAGAATCCGCCGGTAGTGCTCCCGCGTCCCGCAAAAGCTGTGCATGATGCCGCGCACACCCCGGCCCCGGTACTCCTCCAGCACGCCGCACATCTCGTCCCAAGCGTCGCGCGTGTGAATCACCAGCGGCAGTCCGTGCCGCAAGGCCAGCTCGATCTGAAACCGCAGCGCCTCCCGCTGCTCGTCCGCGAAGTCGCGGCTCCAGTACAGGTCGAGGCCCACCTCGCCCACACCGCAGAAGCGGATGCCGTCAGGCGGTGCCTCCAGCAAGCGGGCCACCCTATCCAGATCGTCCCTGTAACGGGGATTGTCGTTGACCGAGGTCGGATGGAGCCCCATCATCGGAAAGCAGTAGCCGGCATAGCGCCGCGCCGTCTCGAACATCGCCCCGTAGGAGTGTCCGTCCACAGCCGGCAGCAGGATGCGGCCTACTCCCGCCTCTCGGGCCCGGGCGACGACCGCGTCCCGGTCGTCGTCGAAAACCTCGTCGTAAATGTGCGAATGCGTATCGATCAGCATGACCTCGAAATCTTGACATACGAATCGCCGGCAACCGCCCGAACTATGCCGGCCAGTTCCAGCTCCATCAGCAGCTCGCTGAGCCGGCCCGTCTCCAGTCCGCTCAGCAGCTCGAGCTCCTCGACCGAGCGGGGCGTTACTCCGTCGAACCATTTCAGCAGATCGGCCTGCCCGGCCGAAAGCGCCCGCTCCGAACCGCCGAACAAGTCTCCCTCCGCCGGCCTCGCCTCCGGAACCGGTTCCCAGCCGAGGCAATCGACTATATCCCGCCCCGAGCAAACCATCTGAGCCTTCAGGCTGCGGATCAGCCGGTTCGTTCCCTGCGACCGGTCGTCGTCGATCCGCCCGGGCACGGCCATGACCGTCCGCTCGTATCCGTCGGCCATTTCGGCCGTAATCAGCGATCCGCCCTTCTCCGCCGACTCGATCACCAGCGTCCCCTCGCTCAACCCGGCAATGATCCGGTTGCGCTGCACGAAGCTCGAGCGGTCGCACCGGCAGCCGCTGTGAAACTCGCTCACGACCGCTCCGCCCTGCTGCACCATGCGGCGCGCGCTCTCGGTATGGCGCGACGGATAGATGCGCGTCAGCGGATGCGCGACGACCCCGACCGTCCGAAGTCCGGCATTCATCGCGGCCCGGTGAGCCTCGATATCGACTCCGTAGGCCAGTCCGCTGACGATCACCGCGTCGGGAACCAGCGCGGCCAACTCCCCGATCAGGCGCTCGCACAGCATCGCCCCGTAGGGAGTCATGCGCCGCGTGCCGACCACCGACAGCCAGCGGGGCGAGTTCAGGTCGGTTCCGCCGCTCACGTAGATCACATGCGGATAATCGGGGCACTCCTTGAGCCGGCGGGGATAGTCCGCCGAGCACGCATCGATCGCCCGGATCCGGTGCCTCTCGACGAAAGCGAGCTCCCGTTCCGCCGCCCCGTGATACTCGCGGCGGCTGATACTCCGCGCCAGCTCGGGTTTCAGTCCGGATCGGAGCACGATCTCCTGCTGCGTCGCGGCGAACAGCCGCTCGGCCGAGCCGAAGCACTCAACCAGATGAATGGCCGTACGGCTTCCTATCTCCGGGTGCATCGTAAGGGCTATGTCGTCGACAGTCATTTCAGGAAACGGTTCTCTCGGTCCGGAGCAACGCGGCGCCGTCCGCTGCGTAAAGATAGGAAATTATCGGCACGAACCTATTCCCGCGCAGGAGAAATAAAACCGCCGGACAATACGGTCCCGGCCGAAGGCGATTCGTCCCGAACGAGGCGAGGCTCCGGAACGAATACCCGAACCTTCTCCCTATCGCCGGTACGCCTATCCAGAGCAAGCGTCGAACAGCTTATCCGAATACCTTTCGGACACGAAGCCCGTTTCCGTTCGGACCGACCTCGCACTCTCAGATACGACATCGGGCCGGGCCCGATCCGAACACACCCTTTTCGGGAAAGGACGAAAATGCCCGTGAATTTTGACGGTTCGGAAATAATTTCTATATTTGCCGTCCCATACAGGGCCTGATGGCCGAGTGGTTAGGCAGAGGTCTGCAAAACCTCTTACAGCGGTTCAATTCCGCTTCAGGCCTCGAAGAAAGGGGCTGTCTCGAATCACGAGACAGCCCCTTTTCATGCTGCACGGCTTTCGCGGATTACGCCCGAACCCAGAGAATCCTCCGTTCCGTCTTCCGCCCGCGACATGCCCCGGTTCATCCCGAGCGGCAACCTGCGAGCGGGCTATTTTTCCTCGTCCTGCCGAACGGAATATTCCGCAGCGACTTTTCCCCGGCGCCGGCGGCGCAGCAGCCAGCCCGCGAGAAACAGCGCCAGCGCCACGCCGGTTGCGACCAGCCAATAGAAAGGAATACCCCAGGTCAGATGCACGACCCTGAACTTGACAATCCCCAGCAGCAGCAAAGCCAGCACGGCTCCCGTCAGGAACCGGAGCTCCCGGCGCACGGCCGAAACGATCGCGGAAACCGGCACGGCAGCGCCTCCCCGGCCCCGACGCGACGGCCACAGGGCCGGAACTTCCCGGCAGCGCGCGCGATAGCCAGCTCCGAACTTTCCGAGCATGAGCCGCTCCTCTCTGCCGAGAATCGTCAGGTAGCAAGCGGCATAAAGCGCGGTCGCGCCGATCACGAACCAGTCCGTTCCCGTGTAAAGCACGATTCCGGACCAGATCAGGAAATTGCCGGCATAAAGCGGATAGCGCATCCGCGCATAAATTCCCTCTGTCGGGAAGGGCATCGCGGGCGGATTCCCCGACGCTCGAAGCCGGGACCTGTACAGCATGACGGCCGTCGAGCGCACGCGCAGGGCGAATCCCGAGCCGAGCAGAAGCGCGCATACCGCCAGCAGAATCCATCCGTCGGCGATCCGGAACGGCGTCGTCACCAGCAAGGCGGCGACACTGGCGGGAAGCAGCCACAGCGACAGCCGTCCGCGAAGAGCGTAAAGTTTTCGAGAAAGAACCGAGTAACTTTGCGAAAGTGTCATAGAGCGTCTTTTTCAGATGATCCCGGGGAAACCTCCTCCGTCCGTCGCATCCGCCTCAGGCAAAGCTTGACCGAGACGGCCGCCAGCGACAGGCCGAGCAGCAGGCCGAACAGAATATCCATCGGATAATGCACGCCCAGATAGATCCGGCTGTACGCCAGCAGGGCTGCCCATACGAAAATGGCTATGGCATACCACCTCCGGCGGAACAGCACGGAAGTGAACAGCGCGATCGAAAAGCTGATGGCCGCATGGGCGGAAACCGTGCCGTAAAGCCCGCCCCGGTAGTCCCGGACCGTATGCACCAGCGACTCGACGCCGGGCGTATGGGTCGGACGCAGCTTCGGCACGTTATGCTTGAAGAAGTTGCATATCTGGTCGTCCGCTATGACCGTCGCACCCAGAAACAGCACGACCCACAGCAGATCGCGCGTCCCGAACCGCCTCCACACGGCATACAGCAGCACGACATACAGCGGAATCCAAGTGAGCCGGGCCGTCACGAAATAGAAGAAAGCGTCCCAAAAAGCGCCCCCGTCGCCGTTCAGGGCGAGCAGGAGCTCCCGGTCGAGGTCGAGAAGCGATTGCCACATAGCGGTGTTTTTCGTTCGGTCTCAAAAATACGACGAAAAAAGCGGATCGCCAACTATCCGCCCGCATGCGGAGAAGGTTCCGTTCTCCGTACCCCTGCCTGACCGAAGGACTCGTCCGACCCGTATGGCCCTCCGGACGCAAGCCCGACGGGATCGGGACAAGGCCCGGGCAAGACAGGGACTTTGTCCTCACGACAAGTCAAATGTTCCGATCCGCCTCCGCGCGCCGCAAATCCGTCGGGCGGCTTTCGGCATCATATCGCGTCCTCAGCCGAAACGGCACGAATACGAATCGCCTCGGACATCACGATCAAATACAAACGGATGCGACGAAAAGTATCGGACCGCAGAAGATTCTCCGACGCTATCCCGGTCAGAACTGGAAATAGATGAACGGCTGGATTTCGGACGATTTGATCTGCATGACGCACCATATCAGCACGGTCAGCATCAGTGCCTTGACAACGAGCGGAGCGCCCGCGACGGTCCGCTCGCCCCACGCCTCGGCCCGGCGCGGCAGCATATGCAGCAGGTAGCCCGCGGCCATCAAGGCCATGACGGCCCCGTAGCCGGAAACGACCTGAGGAATCAGTCTCCATTGGAAATGGCCGAAAATCTGCGAAAGAATCCGCTCGCCCGTCTGCATGTCCGGAGCCCGGAACAGAATCCAGCCCAGACAGACCACATGGAACGTGACCAGCACGCCCAAAACCCGCCGCCACGGCCTCATCTGCTCTCCGGAAGCTTTGAACACCGAGGGGAAAGCGTGCATCAGCGCCTTATGAACGGCCAGCGCGGCTCCGTGCAGCGCCCCCCACAGGATGAATCGGACGGCCGCTCCGTGCCACAGCCCGCCCAGCAGCATCGTCAGCATCAGGTTCGCATACGTCCTCGCGCGCCCCTTGCGGTTCCCGCCCAGCGAAATGTAAAGGTAGTCCTTCAGCCAGCTCGACAGCGAGATATGCCAGCGCCGCCAGAACTCGGTGATCGTAGCTGACTGGTAGGGCGAATCGAAGTTGACCGGGAACCGGAAGCCGAGCAGCAGGGCCAGCCCGATCGCCATATCGGAGTATCCCGAGAAGTCGCAGTAAATCTGCAGGGCGTACCCGTAAACCCCCATCAGGTTCTCGAAGCCGCTGTACAACATGGGGTTGTCGAATACCCGGTCGACGAAGTTCAGGCTGATATAGTCCGAGATGATCGCTTTCTTGAACAGGCCCGACAGGATCAGAAAGACTCCGCGTCCGAACATGTCGCGCGAAACGAAAACGGGATTCCGGTAAATCTGCGGCAGAAAGTCCCGGGCCCGGACGATCGGACCCGCCACGAGCTGCGGAAAGAACGACAGGTAGAACAGGTAGTCGATCCAGCGTCGCACGGGCTCGATCTGCCGGCGGTACAGGTCGATCACGTAGCTCATCGACTGGAACGTGAAGAACGAGATGCCGACGGGCAGGAAAATGTCCGGCAGCGTCAGCGTCCGGTCGATCAGCCCAGCTACGGCCGAGACGATCAGGTCGGCATACTTGAAATAGCACAGCAGGCCCAGATTGATCAGCAGGCTCAGCACGAGCAGGCCCTTTCGCGCTTCGGAACGCCGGGAGCGGTGCATCAGCCTTCCGATCGCGAAGTCCGACAGCGACAGCCCGACGAGCAGCAGGAAGAACAGCCCGCTCGTCTTGTAGTAGAAATAGAGCGAGAACAGCGTGACATAGACGATCCGCAGCGTGAGACGCCGTTTCAGCAAGCCGTAGATCAACGAGAACCCGAGAAAAACGAACAGGAACAAGCCGCTCGAAAAAAGCATCGGGCTACGCGGATCGTAGCGGAAAAGATCGATCGCCTGACCGACGTATGAACAGAAATCCTCCATGGTCTATCTCCGCTGCCGCAACGGCACGGACAAGCGACAAAGATAGCTGTTTTTTCATAACATGCGAGCAGGAACGGGCCCGCCGCTCCCGGCTTTCGCCGGTCATAAAACCAGTCGTAACAACGTCCGCGACCGGATTCTACTCCCAATTTTATCGCATCGGAAAATTATGGCGAAAATTCTCCGATCAGACGACGTCTCGTCACGCACTATCTATCCGGAAAAAATCGAAATATTATTCGTTCGATTTCCTATTTATTTATATATTTATGCTAACAAATCTTGTCCACAAATGTTTTACTTAAATTATGTTCTTATGAAAAATCTGTCTATTGTAATCGGCAGCCTTACCACCGATGCAAGAGATGCTCTTGCCGGAGGCGATAGGAGGAGCAATATTAGGTTCGGGTGCAGGAGGCGTAGAGGCTGGGCCGAAGGCCGTCGTAGGAGGATTGAGCAATGGCGCTTCGGGGTCAATCTCTGAAGCTATTGACAAATGGCTTAATTAATAAGAAGACAAAATGAAAACAAAGAAATCTTTCCCATATATCGCGCTATATATCACGGCCATTGCCGCAGGCTCGTTGGTCAGTTTTTTGTTCAAATTTTTTACGGACAATCCGTATAACTTTTGGAATGTCGTAGTACCTTCCGCCATAGCCGTAGGAATAGTAGATGTGCTAAACAGACGAAAGAAAAGCCTAAAGTAAAAGAATGCATATCATTCATCCCGATTGAATACTTCGGGGTGACTTTGAGATATCGCTGCTGAATACTGAAATTTCCCGGATACCGGCCGACGGGCTCATCCGGGAATTTTCGGATGTATCGAGTAAATCAATCTGCATACCCGACCCAATAAGTATTGGAGCTACATAAATTACGGACGGTACTTTTGTATGAAATTCCATTACTTTAATCGAGCTATACCGTTTCTCGTATCGTTCGTGTCGGCGCACGGAATGCTGAATGAGAATCACTATGTCAAACTGTTTGCCTTCGAACTGATATTCATCGTCATGTCGGCAAGCTTTGTGACGGTCAACAGGAAGAACCGACCGCAGAACCCGTACAACGAAACACCGCGCGCGGCGGAGAAAACCCGGCTTACCGACCGCGCGTAAAAAAGCGGTTGCCCGGTTTCCGGACAACCGCTTGCAAAAGATTCGGACCGACGACTACTCGACGATCGATACCCGGTCGAGCACCGCGTTGTCGAAAGGCACGCTCTGGCCCTTGCGGGGAACGATCTTCAGGCTCTTCGGGCTGACGCCGAACTTGTTCACGAGCGCATCGTAGACATTCTGGGCGCGCTGGTTGCTCAGGTATTCGTTACGCTGCGGAGTACCCGTCTGCGTATCGGCATAGCCGGTAATCTTGTACACATGGCCCGGGGAATCCTTGATCACCTGAGCGGCGTACTTCAGATTCACCATCTCCTTGTCCGTGATATTCGTCTGGCCAATGGTAAAGAATACGGCCAGCGGCTGCGCGCGGACGACCGTACGCGTAACGGTATCGGGCTCCGTGCTCTCGGCGATCGCGGCCTGCTCGGCGGCTACGGCGGCGGCTGCCAGCGCGGCGTCGCGCTCGGCGACGTACTGGCTTATCTGCGCGTCGTAATCGGCCTGTTGCGCCAACAGAGCGTCAAACGCGACCGCGGCCGGAATGCCCCGGTCGAATCCGCGCTTCTTGAACTTGTACGTGATACCCACGCTGATAACGGACGAGCCGTCGATGATTCCGTTTTCATCTACGCCGTCGAACGCATCGTTGACAAGCATCTGAGACACTTCCAGATTGATGTCGATAGCCGGCGAGACGCAGAATTTCTGTACGATACCGAAGTTGGCCGTCATGTCGTTGCGTGTCGGAGCGCTCTTGTACCAGGCATGAGCGAAGCCTATGCCTATATAGGGAAGAATCTCGTACACGCGGTTTTCTTTGTAGCCGAAGACGGCTGCCGAGAAGTTCACCATGAAGTCGCCGTGCAGGTTCCACATGTTGAACTTCTCACGGTAAAGGCCGTTGCGGTCCGGCATCCCGTAGATATACGGGCTGTTCGAGTACGAGAACCCGTGCGGGCGGGTTCCGTACATCTTGAACCGCATACCGACGGCCGGAGTGAACCATTTGCCGAGGTAGACCTCGAAAGCCGACGTGATCCGCTTGCGGAATGCGCCTCGGGAATTGTCCTGTCCCTCGAACACCTGTCCGCCGGCGCCTACTCCGATGTACCAGTTATCGAAGAACCGGTTGGTCAGGTAGGAATTTTCGTATGATTTGAACGGGTTCTCCTTCGGCCGGTGATGCTGCGCGAAGGCCGCGGACGATCCCGAAATCATGACAAGCGCGACGATCAAAGATTTCACGCTGATTGTACAATTGTTTTTCATATTCGTCAATGGTTTTTAATACTTTGCTTTTTTCAAAGGATCTTCGCTTGCCGACCCGCCCGAAACTTTTCCGGCTAAGCTACGACCCCTGCGGTTCCGATCCGCTTTTCCGGCCCCCCACAACCCGAACTCGAAACACAGTCCGCAGGACGGATAGCGGAGTTTCTGAAGCAACACCTGAACGAAAATATGCCTTGCTATCAAAGCATTGGCCCCGAGATTGAAACAGCGCGTGTCATACTCGGCGATCAAGTTCATCCGCCTGCAGAAGCGAGGCGAGAAGGAGACGCCGCCCGAGACGGGACTGTCGATCCGAAACCGGTCGTTCATCGACACGTTATATGCCAAATGCACTCCGAAGCGGTGGCCCGAAAAGACGAAATGCTTGGAGAGCGCGACATACGTCGAGCCGAAATACTGGTTGCCCTCGCCGCCGGAGGTCGAGAACCGCCCGCCGTCCGACGACGTGAAGAGGTCGTTCGAGCCGACCGCGATCGCGGGCCGCACTCTGCGTTCCCCGAGCAGCCGCACGCGGACCGAAACCGAACGGTCCTCGTTGACGAAGGCCGTGCGACGTTCGTTCATGAACGCCGTCGAGGTCAGCGCGACTTCCAGAAAAGGCAAGAACGTTACGTTCAGATAGTAATTGAACGTGTGGTAGTCGAAGGTAGCCGGCGTCAACCGGTCGTTGAGGAAATTGGCTCCGATGCGGACAGTGCCGTCGGCGGCCATTTCCGCCGACGGACTGTTCAGCAAGCCGGTGACACCCAGCGTCGACTGCGCCGACAGTTTCGATGCAACGGACATACATCCGAGCAGAACGATCGATACGGCACTCCTTACGATCCATTCGGGCCCAATCATCATGCGGTCGAAACTATCGGGTTCGTAGTCGGGTTACGGTCGTTCTCGATCAGTTGCTTCCGCCGCCGCCCGTACCGTCGCCGCCGGGAACCGTATGCGTGTCGCCGGGCGTGAAGTCGGTCGTGACCGATACCGAATTGGCCGGGACGAGCGTATTGACAACCACGCTGTACGAAGAGCCGGAGGTGCTCATGATGTTGAACGTATAGGCCACGGTCGTCACTACCTGCTGGGCGGTCATCGTCAGCTTCGTGTTGGCCGGAACCGAAATATTCACAGGAATTTCCGACTCGACCGTAGTCATCTGATCGACAGCGTCCACGCCTTGGTTGGAGGCCTTGATCACCTTCTGTATCTCGGCGGTCAGTTCGTCCACGTCGCTCGTGATGCCTGCGGCCTGAAGCGCATCGGCGATCGGAGTCGTATAGACGTAGCCGGTCAAACGCTGAACCTTCGCGAAGATCACCGGAACGGGCTCGAGTTTGCCGGTATTGTCGATCACGCCGTCGATCACGTCGATGCTGCGCGACTCGCTGCTCACCTCGCTGCGGCCGTTGGAGAAACCGATCTTGTAGATCGAGAAATGGTCGATCGTCGTATTATACGCGCCGTTGGCGAACGTCACGGGTTGCGACATCGTGTTCCACATACCGGTTCCGGCATCGTAATACTGCAGGAACGTATTGCCGAAATAGTGGTTCGTCATCGGGTTCTGAACCGCCAGATTCAGGGCCGGCGAGAACCGGTAGCCTTCCGGCAGGAATTGCAGCACGGCCAGTCCGGTCGTCGATTCGGCCTGTCCGGTCACGATGTCGTTCACGGGAGTGGCCGTGATATTGATTTCCCCGGCCACGTCCTTGCCCGACGCATCCTTGACCGTCGTACTCGGATTGACCGTCAGTTGAGCCGTCACCGCGCCGGTCACGGGAACCGTGCCGCCGGCCGCCGGATCGACGGTCGTCATACCCGCCGGAAGCTTGACCATCGTGATCTTGAGTTGATAATCGATGATCGTGCCGCGCAGCGTCGGGAACTCGAGACTGTAATAGGTCGTGTTGTACCCGCCCAGCGAGAACGTCAGATCGTAGCGCCCGGCCGAAACGAGTCCCTCGAACGAGAAGTAGCCGTTCGCGTCGGTCGTCGTCTCGTCCGAAACCGATCCGAACTCATACGAAACGGTCACGCCGGCCAAAGCGGTCAGATCGGAATTCTCCAGATTGTTGCCCAGCACCTGACCCGAAATGTTGTACTTCGCAGTCTCGTCGGGACGAATGGGAGGTTCGGTCGTCTTGTTGCAGGCGGTAGCCAGAACAACTGTTGCCAAACCGAGCAAAGCCGTTTTGAACAGTTTGGCGATACGGGGTTGATTTTTTTCCATAACGATTGAATTAATGATTGGTATAATTGTTAATTATCTGGTTGTATCGCGTCGCATTGAAGAAATTCTCCGCGCAATTGTCGTCGGGCGAGGTTTCGTAGTTCCGGCCGTAATGCAGATAGGCTTTGGCATTGTACACCATCTCGAAATACCTCGACGGCGCGACCCGCACAGGCCGGCGGCGCTTGATCCTGTACGGAGGAAGCGCCAGAGCGAAATAAAATCCGCCGTTGTAGTCGACCTTCTGCGTCTTCTGCACATAAAATCCTACGGCGGCTCTGCGAAAATATCGGGTTACCTTGGCCGTCGCACCGATGTCGTCCCCCAAATACCGGGCCGCACTTACATCGAACATCAGATCGAACCGGTTCCACAGGTAATTTCCGCCCGCCATCCAGGTCCATTTGCTCATCGGGGCATACGACCAACCGTCGAAGTAGAGATACGAAATCCCCGTCAGCCCGGCTTCGGCATAGATTCCGAAATGCCGGCCGACAGGCTTGAACAGCTTCAGGTCGGCTCCCCAACGGTTCATACTGAAATTTCCGAAGGTAGCCTTCGCCAGCACGTTCGCGGGCAGGCGGAAGCGTTGGGACAGCGTCAGGTAGCCCGGCCTCACCCGGCTTTCCTCCTTGTAAAACTCGTTCAGGATCGGAACGATCAGCTGCGCCGTCAGCTTGGAGCCTCTCCAAAGGTTGACCTCCAGCGTCGGATTCAGATTGATCTGCACCTCGTACATCACGTCGAGCCGCGAATTGCGGAACCGGAACTGGGGATACAGGATCAGATCGACCCTCCCGGCCGAACTCCTCAGGAACCTTTTCGCTCCCGGACGACTTGTCAAAGAACGTTTCCATGCCTCTCGCGCATCCCGCGTATCGAAATCCAGCCTCCACCGCACCGAATCGGGATAGCCTCCGGTCTCAAGCACGAACTTCGGAATGCGGTCCTCCGTCCATACGACGGTCATCGGCCCTCCTGCCGAGTCTCCGGCCGCCCCGATCCGTCCCGTCACCGCATCGACGGCGTCCCGCATGGACCGGAAAGGGACCGGTTCGAGAAAAACATAGCTCCCGGTCTCGCCCTTCAACTGCCTGACATTTTCGAATCCCGACGAGAGTAGCTCCCGCTCGAGCGGAGTCTGCGCAGCCGACGACACGGCGGCGAGCGCGAGCGGCACAGCCAGCCGGCCGCCGCCGAAAATACGGGTTAGGATGCCTTTTTTCACTTCGTTCTCGATCTATTCTTGTTTCCGTCACGGAAATTGCGTCCCATGCAACATCCGGGCCGGAGCCTCCGGGACCGGCCGGAAGCGCGGCATCTTGTCCCTTTTATATCACAAATCCGTCATAACGCGACACTTACACACCGCCCGGAGCTTTCGCCGAAAGTCTTAGGAGATTTTTTCCCGGTCCGTTGCGGAAACATTCAAATATTGAGCCTGAATCTTGTAAAACGCGCGGCAGGAGAAAATTCCTTTTTCTGCACGTATCGGGAAAACGAGGATTCGGACCGATTGTCCGGCATGAACGGTTCCGGGCGGACGCGGCCAGCTCCCGTTCTCAGGAAGGCCTGAAAAGCAATGTCGAAAGAATGTACGGATCGATTCGACGCGGGTTCCCGCTGCCGGACCGGCGGCCGACGTATGATCCGGAATCGGCCGGACCGAACCGCGCGCGGCCGGATCTCTCCGCGGCCCGGCGCGGCGACCGTAAGATTCGCGCCGCAGGATACACCGCCTGCGAGGATTCACTCCGTTCGCCGGACGCATACAAACGAAAAGCCCCGCCGAAATTCGGCGGGGCTTTTAACGGATCGCTCGGATATCTGGCGGAAAAGGCGGGATTCGAACCCGCGATACCCTTTTGAGGTATACACACTTTCCAGGCGTGCTCCTTCGACCGCTCGGACACTTTTCCCTGACAGACCCCTCCGGCGGACTCGCGCCTCGGGGGACCAAACGTGCCGCAAGGTACGAAAATTCCTGAAAATAAAAAATACCGGCGGCGCATTCGCACGCTCCGCACGAACGTTATCTCTCGCCGGCCGCGCCGTACCGTCTTTCCCCTTAAGAACCGGACAGCACCGGCGAGCCGCCCCGTTCCGCCCTCGTACAGCGGCTCGCCCTTCCGCTGTCGATGCTTTCGCTACCGGATATCAACCTATGCGGACGCTACTTCAAGTCCCAAAAAATCGGAGCGCGGCCGACCGGCCCGGCGTTCCGTTCCGGACAAATCGTCTCGCGGCGGCCCCGGCCCGATCCCATCGACCGGCTCAGATTCCGCGAATGCAATAAGCAGGACGAAACCGCTACGGGCAGACCGTTCTCATGCGGAGTTTCTTTTCCGGCGCATCTTTTCTATGCGGACGAAACGTGCGAATCGGTCCGGACCGGTCCCGTTTCTGCAACATGCTCTCGACCGGCAAAAGGCGGGCCGGGCGTCGGGCTTCTTGTCAAAGGGAAGGCTGCAGGGGCAAAGCCGTGTCGGGAACCCTGAAATCGATCGCAGCCGAGTCGTACTTCAGCAATCGATCGATCCGCTCGCGCAACTCGATTTCGCGCCGCATGCTGTCCACGCCGGTTATCAGCGCATCGACGAGACGGTCGGCCACATACTTGCCGCCCGTATAACCGATATGCGTGTAGTCCTTGGCCGCCCAATGCTTCTCGACGAAGCGGACCATGCTGTTATGCCCTCCCATCGCGTCGAACGTATTCCAGAACGCTACGCCCGCCTGCTCGGCGGCCGAACGCTGCGCGGCGATCATGCCCGGAACCGAGGGCATCGTCTCGAACTCCCCGTCTCGCTGCATACTGCGGTCGCATATGCCCATCACCAGCACGCTGCTGCCGGGAAAGCATTGTTTCATGTAGTTGATTACCCGGACGAAATTCTTCGCATAGGAGCCGTAGCGCATCACCTCGGGAGACATCACGTTCAGCCCGTACTGCAACACGACCAGATCGTAGCCGAGCAGTTCGCCGATCCTCGCATTGACTCCGGGATTGGTCCCGAACAGCGCCAGCCCGCTGTTACCCCGGATCGAGAAATTGTCGACCGTTACGCCATCCGGACACTCCAGCTCGATTCCATACCCGACGAATCCCTCGGGATCGCTCAACGTGACGGCGATCGTGCGGACCGGACCGTTGATTACGATCTGCTGCGCCAGAGGACTCGGGTCGGGCCGGAAATCGCGCTCGAGCGAGTCGTTGACCACGACGTGCAGCGAGGTGTTGCCCCGATTGATAAACAGAATCCGCGCCACGCGCGCCGCATCGATATGCCTGCGGAAAGTCACGCCCTCCATGCGCGCCGTCGCGCCCTGCTGGGGAATGCAGACGTTGCCCGACACGAAAAACTTGTCCCGTACGTCCTCGGGCACTTTCCGGAACGCCTTGACGTCGTAGGTTTTCCAACCGTCGAACGTATGCCGCACCGTAGCCCTGTACAGCGCGATCGGAGACGAGAAAGGTACGAAGCCGACGCCGCAGCCGCCGTACAGATCCTGCATCCGCTCGCGCACATCGGCCGTCACGATATCGCCCTCGATGAACGAGTCGCCGAGAACGGCGATCCGGACGGGCCGCCGGCGGTCCTTTTCGAGCATCGTACGGTAGAAATGCTCCATGGCCGGAACCTCGCCGCCGAAATCCTCGATCGCAACGAGCGCCGCCGAATCGATTCCCGTTCCCTCGTTCCCGGAGCGATCGTGCCCGGGCATCGGCCGGTATCCCGGCAGATCCCATACCAACTCCCGTATTTCCGGTTCGGCGGCTTGCCGTCCTCCGGCCGAGTCGGCAGCCAGCGAATCGGCAGCGGCAGCCGCCTCGATCGCCCGGCCTTCGGCCAAAAACGTGGTATCGAAATAGAGATCGGCTTCCTCCAGCCGGGGATGCTCCTCCTGCCGGATCAGGTCGGACAGGATATTGACCCTCTTCACGCTCGCCCGGCCCACCTGAAAACCGGGTATCAACGACATGCCGACCGTCATGACGACGACGATCAGCGTGATCCAGAAAGCGCTGCCCGTATAATTGCGTTGCTCGTCCATGTTCTTCGTATCTGTACCGGGGCGAAATTAATAAATTATATCGGGCAAAGCACCCTGCCCGCGGCCGTTTCCGAAACGAACGGCACAGAACGCAGGAATGAAAAGGCCTGCAAACGGCAGTCCATCCGGCGAAAAAGTCCCGGTCCCGCCGCACACGAGAAATAATAAAGCCGGCCGAAGCGATCGCTCCGCCGGTTTTCCGGTTTCCCGGCACTGCGAGTTTTCCGCATTCCGTCGGTTTTCCTTTTCAGCCCCCGCCGGAATCCGGTGAGCCCGCTTTACTTGATTCGCTGGTCGAGCGGAACGAACTCCTTCTCGCCCGACACGTTCCGGTAGGCGGGACGAATGATCCGCTTGCTGTCGAAATTCAGCTCTTCGATCCGGTGGGCGGTCCATCCGGCGATGCGGCTCATCGCGAACAGCGGCGTGAACACCTCGCGGGGCAGGCCGATCAGATCGTACACGAATCCCGAATAGAAGTCCACGTTCGCGCAGACCCGCTTGTTGACCTTGTTGCCCTTGAAGTTCATGAACGTCTCCACGGCCCGCTCTTCGAGCAGCTCCAGAAAGGCGAACTCCCGCTCGCGTCCTTTCTCCTTGGCCAAATCGCGGGCCATTTCGCGCAGCAGCACGGTCCGCGGATCGGAAATCGTATAAACCGCATGTCCGATACCGTAGATCAGCCCGCACTTGTCATACACCTCTTTGCGCAGCATTTTGATCAGATAGGAATCGATCTCTTCCTTGCTGGTCCAGTCGCGTATGTTCTCCTTGAGATGCTCGAACTGGTCGACGACGGCCAGATTGGCTCCGCCGTGAAGCGGTCCCTTGAGCGATCCTATTCCCGCCGCGATCGACGAATAGGTATCGGTTCCCGACGAACTGGTTACGCGGACCGTGAACGTCGAGTTGTTGCCGCCGCCGTGCTCGGCATGCAACATCAGCGCCAGATCGAGCGTGCGCGCGTCGAGCTCCGTATAGCTGCCCTTGAGCATATAGAGAAAATTCTCCGCTATCGAAAGCTCCTCCTTCGGAAAGCGGATATGCAGCGAGCGCCCCTGATTGCTGTGACGCACGATGTTGTACGCATAGGCGATGATCGTGGGAAACTTCGCGATCAGATCGATCGATTGCCGCATCAGGTTATCGCGCGAGGTATCGTCCGGGTTATTGTCGAAGGTGTACATGCCGAGCACGCTGCGGGCCAGAATATTCATGACGTTCTGCCCCTCCATGTCGAGAATGTTCATCTTCGTCTTGTGATGCAGCGGCATGAAATCGTGAATCAGCGAACAGAAGGCCGTCAGCTCCTCCCGGTCGGGCAGGTAGCCCGACAAAAGAAGAAAGACGGTCTCCTCGAAACCGAATCGTTTCTCGGCCTGAATACCCCTTACCAAGTCTTCGACGCTGATACCCCGGTAGATCAGCTTGCCAGGAATCGCCTTCATCTGGCCTTCGGGCTGTCGTTCGTATCCGACGACGTTGCCGATCTGCGTCAGCCCGACCAGCACGCCGGAATGGTCCTCGTTGCGCAACCCCCGCTTGACGTTGTATTTCACGAAAAGATCCGCCTCGATATGGCTCGTCGACTTGATCGACTCCGACAACTTGTAAATGATGTACTCTCTCTTCATCTTTCCTCCTATTTTAACTTTGCGACAGCGCAATATACAAAACTTTGCGATTTTTTACAAAATGTTATAAATTGCCTGTCACTTCCCGGCCGAACTCGACCGTGCCGAGCGGCGTTCCCCTCTCCATGAAACGAGTCAGGTCGCTTGTCGCGCGTCCGCTCTCGAACGCCCGTTCCATCGCGGCGGTTATCATGGCGGCAGCCTCGGTCCATCCCATGTACTCGAGCATCATGACGGCCGACAGCAGGATCGAGGACGGATTCACGACGTTACGCCCGGCAATGTTCGGCGCCGTGCCGTGCGTCGCCTCGAAAATGGCGTGTCCCGTCCGGAAATTGATGTTGGCTCCGGGCGCGATGCCGATTCCGCCGACCATGGCGGCCAACTGGTCGGAAATATAGTCGCCGTTCAGGTTCAGCGTCGCGATGACCGAATACTCCTGCGGCACGAGCAGCGTATTCTGCAGAAAGGCATCGGCGATCACGTCCTTGACGACCAGCCGCCCGGCCGCTACGGCCGAGCTCAGCGCCTCGTCGGCGGCTCCGGATCCGCTCTCCTTCTTGATCGCCTCGTATGCGCGCATCGTGAAGGTCCGGTCGCCGAACTCGCTTTCGGCCACGTCGTAGCCCCAGTTCTTGAATCCGCCTTCCGTAAATTTCATGATATTGCCTTTATGGACGAGCGTCACCGAGGGCAACTTCCGCTCGAGCGCATACTCGATGGCGGAGCGTACCAGCCGCTGCGATCCCTCCTTTGAAACGGGCTTCACGCCGAACGACGAGCTCTCCGGGAAACGCACCTTCGTCACGCCCATCTGTTCGGTCAGGAATTTCAGGAATTTCTCCGCCTCGGGCGTACCGGCCATCCATTCGATGCCCGCATAAATATCCTCGGTATTCTCGCGGAAAATATGCATATCGACTTTCTGCGGCTCCTTGACCGGAGAGACCACTCCCCGGAACCAACGCACCGGGCGCAGGCAAACGTACAAGTCCAGCTCCTGCCGCAGCGCGACGTTCAACGAGCGGATACCGCCTCCGACGGGCGTGGTCAGCGGCCCTTTGATGCCGACCCGATAATCTCTGAAAGCCTGCATCGTCTCCTCCGGCAACCAACTGCCCGTTATCTTGTGGGCTTTCTCGCCGGCCAGCACCTCTTTCCACTCGATCTGCCGGCGGCCGCCGTAGGCTTTCCCTACCGCCGCGTCCACGACACTCTGCATGACCGGCGTGATTTCGGCGCCGACTCCGTCTCCCTCGATAAAGGGAATCTCCACCGTATCGGGCACGTTCAGTCTACCCGATCCGTCCACTTCGATCTTCTTCATTATTTCGTCCCAAATATTTATGTCATCGCCTCGGACAACGGACCCTCCGGCGCTTTGCTGCTCCGGATTCCGACGCCAACGGCTTGCGGATAAAAGCGGAAATCAGAAATAGTTCTCCTCGCGGCCGACGATCGCATTCAGCAGATTGCCAGCCAGCGAGCTCGCTCCGATGCGGAAAAGAGCGGGAGTCAGCCACTGCGGGCCGAGAATCCGCTCGACGATCGTATAATAAAGCACGGCATCCTGAGGCGTCGAAATGCCTCCGGCCGCCTTGAACCCGACCCGTCGTCCCGTCCGCTCGGCGAACTCGCGGATCGCCATGCACATCACGACAGCCGCCTCGGGCGTCGCCGACACGGCCGCCTTGCCGGTCGAGGTCTTGATGAAATCGGCTCCGGCCTCCATCGCTATCACGGCTGCCCGGTGAATCAGCTCGGGCCGGGCCAGCACGCCCGATTCGAGAATCACCTTCAGCACGACGTCGTCGCCCACCTCGTTGCGGAGCGTCTCGATCTCGTTTCCCATCAGGTCGTACTCCCCGCTGAGCATCTCGCCGAGGCTGATAACCACGTCGATCTCGTCCGCGCCGTTTTCCAGCGCGTTTTCGGTTTCCAGCTTTTTGATCTCGCGGGTGGACTGGCCCAGCGGAAATCCGATGGCCGCGCCTACATGGATGTCCGTACCGGCCAGCAGCCGTTTGCACAGCCGGACGGGGGCGGGGTTGATGGCTACCATTCGGAAATGATATTTTCTGCTTTCGGCGCAGAGGGTCTCAAAATCAGCGTCCGTCGCATAGGCGCGCAGCTGGGTATGGTCGAAGTATTGAGCCAGTTGGTCGGCGTTCATATGGGGTTCTCCTTTTTGTTTTTTCTAGCCAATTATCATTATAAGGGAAAACGCGAATATTCGCTACCTTTTTGTACAAACATACTTACGGTGCGGGCAGAAGGAATGGCATAGAGATTATTGTTGGCCTCGACATTTATACTATATTATTGCTTTTCCAAAAATGGGCCAATGACGATCCGATGATAAAAAACAAGGATCATTTTCAAGACACAAAAGAAAACCCTCAAGTCTTTCGACTCAAGGGTTTTCTTGTTGGTGGAGCATAGGAGATTCGAACTCCTGACCCCAACACTGCCAGTGTTGTGCGCTACCAACTGCGCTAATGCCCCGTCAAC